>Ga0187846_10000429_pt1 | contig 24732 bp, 36 predicted proteins | sample TC_taG_FD_161473 | JGI IMG/M metagenome (GOLD analysis project Ga0187846, IMG submission 161473) | Biofilm microbial communities from the roof of an iron ore cave, State of Minas Gerais, Brazil - TC_06 Biofilm (v2) | ecosystem: Environmental > Terrestrial > Deep subsurface > Cave > Wall biofilm... | reverse complement strand
GCTCGCCGCAACGCGCGACGCAACGCACGCCGCAACGCTCGCCGCAACGTACGACGCAACGCGCGCCGCAACGTACGACGCAACGCACGCCGCAACGTACGACGCAACGTACGACGCAACGCGCGCCGCAACGTACGACGCAACGCGCGCCGCAACGTACGCCGCAACGTACGACGCAACGCACGCCGCAACGTACGACGCAACGTACGACGCGTGGTACCTCACTGGGCCGGTCGTCTCATTTTCTAAACTATTGTTCGGTTCCTCTTTCCGGCACGCGATAGCGTGTGTGGAGCACTCATTCAGGATGTGGCAGGGAGGAAACCAATGGTCTGGTAGCGATTCATTTGTTTCTTTTTTTCGTCATGTAGCGAAGCTGCCGCTTGAATATTCAAAGTGGCAGTACTGGGAACTCGCCTCACTACATAGTGGACCGAGGTTGGTCCATGCAGACTTTTGCATGATCTCAGATCGTCCGCGCGTATTGACAGTCGATAATGAAAACCGTCCGCACAACTCTTTGGGTCCGTTTTGCCAGTGGTCCGACGGTTCATCTCTGTTCGCGTGGCACGGCGTGTACGTGCCCGCAAAATATTATCTCTGCGATCTTGCCGCGCGCGACATTCTAGCGGAGCCAAATGCAGAAGTCCGTCGCGCCCTGATGGAGCGCTACGATTCGTTCCGCTACAAGGGAGCCTTTATGTTGGATTGCGGAGCCACGCTTCTGGATAGCGCCGTTCAACCGATGCGCTTGGGCGAACCAGATACCATCAATGAGCTAATGTCCATCGAGTTGCCCGATGATCCAGACAAGCGGATGGTTGCGGTCAAAGTCATAGATCCATCAACTGGCCGGCAATACTTGTTGCGCGTTGATCCGAACTTGCGGCCGATGTATCCTGATGGGACATTCGGAAAGTCACAGAAACCGACGGTTCGCAACGCAATCGCCAGCACATTCGGTTTGCGTGGTGAAAGCTACAATCCGACACAGGAGACTTAGTCCGTCTCCGTTCCTCTTTTCATCAGAGGCCGACCGTGTTCGTCGTACACAAACTCATCGTCTTCCAATTCGTCGGAGCCACTTCGTCCTTCATAGATGAAGTTTCCGACCACGATGCCGATGAGCCAACTACCGAGCAGGACCGCCAGGCCGCCCGCGATCAGGAATTGCAAGTTCATAAAACCTCCAGAGCCCGGAAGTGGGGCCGCATCGTCGCGGCACTGTCGCCAGCGCGCCTCAGAATAAAATTGCCGTCCTCGTTGACCTCCATCCTGTCGCCTTCAAAAAGCGAGAAAACGCTAACGTTCGACTCGCTCGGCCCCCACCAGACTCTCACGATTTTTGTTCCTTGCATAGTCCGTGCCTCCATCGCAGTACCAGTATCAACGTCCTGATCCAGGTTTGGCAATTGAGCGAAAGTACTTTTCTTGCCGTAGAAAGCACCTTAGAATTGGACTCATGCGAGAACATCGAGGCGATCCGCTGGTGATGTGCATTTGTCTGACGGCTGATCGGCCTGAACTGACGGCGCGGGCGGTCGAGTGCTTCGAGCGGCAGACGTACGAACACAAGGAACTGCTGGTTTACGAAACCGGACTGCCGATGTTTGGTCGACCGAAGTCAGACCCGCGAATCGCCTACTATTTGGACGAGGATGAGCCCACAGAAACGCGGGTTGGGGTCCTTCGGAACCGTGCGAACACACTGGCCTGTATTTCGACGGCTATAAGTCCGCCGCCGGATATCTTCGCCCACTGGGACTCCGACGATTGGTCGCATCCCTACCGGCTCGCTGAACAGGTGAACCACCTCTTGACCTCGAAAGCCGATTGCGTCGGGTACAACGATATGCTCTTCTGGCACAACCCGCCGGGCCATGCCTACCTGTACGAGTATTGGCCGTTGACCAACAATGTCGCCCTCGGAACGTCACTCATGTACTGGCGGCGCGCGTGGGAGAAACACCCGTTCGAGCCGGTGCGCGAAGGCGAAGACCGGAAGTTCATCAAGGCGGTTATGTGCTCAGGACAGACCTCCATTCCGAGTTTCCTGTCGGCTGAACAACTGGCCAAGCTTAACCGGCCGCGCATGATCGCCCACGTCCACGGTGCGAACACGGTCATGACGCCCGACCGTTTCGAGCAGTGCGTCAACGATCCAACGTCCAAAAACTTTAAGCGGTACTATGGTTTAGACGGCTACTGCCGACAGGTGATGCGATGCTCACCACAACAGACAGAGTCGCGGCGAGAATCCGTATGCCGCTGACGGGGAAGCTTCAGGAGTTCGCGACAGTTGCGGACGCCTATAGCTACGTCCTTCGCGAGCGCCCGGAGCCGCCGTTCCATTGCAGGGTCAAGGGTTACTCGTCAACGTTCCGGTTCTGTAAGCACGACGCTCAGTCCGGATCATCGAAGTGGCAAGGCTGGATTCACACGACGGTTCTCAGTTCGACTTGTGAGCCACAGTAAGTTCCGTCAGCACTTTGCAGACCTGCGCGCCACTGAATGCCCCAAATAACCGCTTCTCGAAATAGTCGAGCGCCGCTCTCTTGGTAGCGCGCACGCCAGCAGCGAAGCTGCGGCGCTCGGTGCGTTCCCGATCCGATAGCCGCAATCGGCGCATATAGGCGGCGTGGCAGGTTCGGCAGGTGCGCTGGCCGGCGCGCGTGCGAGCATCCTGACCACCACATATCGAGCACTTTTGGGACTCAGTACCTTGGGCCGTGGTGTCATCGTAACAAATTCCAGTGGAACAATTTGGCGTCTGAGTGTTCCCCGTGGAACAATCGTCCCGGATGGCAAAGCGTCTCGCAGAGGCTCTCGCAGCCGAATTCCGGGAAGCAGCGGGCGATTATTCTTCGGACGATGTTCGCGCCCACCTTCAGAACGCCTTACCGGATGGCTGCTGTGTTTGCCACGTTTACGGCGACGATTCGGACGGCGACGTAGTCTACACCGCCGGGTACGGGTCCTCCGGCGGCTACAAGAAAGCGCCGTACTCGATGGGGCAAGTCGGCGGCAAGCGTAACGTCTCGGTCGACACCGGCTCCGCGGTCGAAGTTCTGCCGCACATGACCTACGACGAGCTCGACAACGATGAGGACGACAACATGTCTGCGATGGAGTCGAGCCGCAAGCGCGCACTTGGGCTGTACGAGCGGTTCGTCAGCCAAGGCGAGCGGAACAACATGTCGAAGTCGGATTTCGCCGGCAAAGGTCAGAGCTTCCCGATTAACAAGCCGGGCGACGTGATGGCGGCGGTTCGCAGTCTTGGGCGCGCCGGTGCGGGCAACTACTCGTCCGACACCATCAAGGCCAACATCAAGAAAATCGCTACCCGCAAAGGCTACGCGCTGCCGAAGTCGATGCAGGATGATTCATCGAGCGAGTCCTTGCGAGACATCGAGTTGAGTGGCGACATGGTTCCGCTGCGTGAAGGGGCAGTCGCGAGCGACGGCACGGTGATGCTCAAACTCATCGCGCCAGGCTGGGGTAGCTCAGGGTACTACTCGAAAGAAGTGCTGAAGCGCGACGGACCCAAGATCTTCACTGCTGGGACAAAAACGTTTTGGGACCATCCGACCTCCGCAGAGGAAGCGGCGCGACCGGAAGGGTCCCTTCATAGTTTGGTTGGGGCGCTTAAGGAAGACGCGCACTACGAGGACGACGGGCCGGACGGCTCAGGGCTCTACTCTCGTTCTTCCGTGGCCCAACATTTTCAGGGTCCGGTGAACTCTCTTGCTAAAAATATCGGTATGTCGATCCGCGCTTATGGATCAGCCAAGGAAGGCCAAGCCGAAGGACGCAAGGGTGCGATCATCGAGAAGCTCACGCGCGCGCAAAGCGTCGACTACGTGACTACGCCTGGCGCGGGTGGAAAAGTTCTACAACTCTTCGAGGCGGCGCGCAGCGCCCAGCCTCTATCAACCAACAGAGAGGGGTCGATTGACGATATGGATGAAGCCACTGTCCAAAGGCTCGTCGAAACCGCGGTTCAAAAAGCCGTGGCTCCGTTGCAAGCCGACAACCGAAAACTGCTAGAGCGTCTGGTGGTCGCTACTGAAGCCCCGCGGTTGCTCGACGAGGCGCTCGCACGTGTCAATCTTCCGCCTGCGAGCCAGCGCCGTGTACGCGAACGTTGCTTGGGCGATATTCCGCTCAAGGAAAACGGTAAGCTCGACGACAAAAAGTTCGGCGAGTTGATCGAGGCCCAAGTGAAGGACGAGGGCACGTTCCTCGCTGAGCTCTCCGGCGGACGCTTTGTCGCGGGAATGTCTAGCGCGCCAATCACCGATCCGAAGCAACTCGAAAAAGTGATCGAGTCGGAAGACGACGCCTTCAAGGAAGTTTCGGACCAACTGGCTGACATGATGATCCTAGGCGGCTCCGGCGAAAAAGACGAAGTCAAGCGACGCCGCAAGGCGTTCCGTGAAGGGAGGGCTGCGTAATGGCCAACAACAAAGTCCTCGAATATCATTCACCAATACAGTTGAACGTATTGGCGCTCATCACCGTCGGGCCGCCCGCCACGGCTCCCGCGCTCGACGGCAACCCGTTCATGCTGCGCGGCACCGCGAACCAAGCCTACGGCGGCAACCCGGTCGGCGTAGCGCTGGTCGGAATCTCGAATGCTGTCTCGCCGACCGGCGGGTGGGACGGCTTCTGCTCATTCGACCAGTGGGGCGCTTACAACTTGAGTGTTGTCGCGCAAGCCGCTGAATCGCCTGTGGTCAATTCCAAGGTGGTGCCTGGCGACCGCGTGTACGCCAACGTCAACACCGGAACCCACGTTACCAACGCCGACGGGTCTGACCTGTGGTACGGATTCACCGTCGACAAGAATCCGTCGGGCGTTTATTTCGGCTACGTGGTGCAGGGCACTGTAGCCAGCGGAGCGAGCGGGACAGTCACAGTCATGCTCAAGGGGGACGCTTCCCAATGATCGGATTCAACGAAGTAGCGAAGAATCTTTTCGATCCGATGTTTACGCGCGAGAGCGACCGGATGTACGATCCGTCGCTCCATGGCAGGTTCGAATCCGGCCACGTCTCAGTGGGGCGCCGCCAGTTTACGAACAAAGAAGCCGCGCGTCTCTACCAGCGCGACCTGAAGGAAGCCATGGGGCTGTTCAAGCGCGCGCTCGATGGGGACGAGCTCGCGGGTTTCATGATGAAGCGCGCCATGCGCGGGCAATTCCGCGAAGCTCTCTCGATCTCCGATTTCGGTTCGCTGTTCGGCGATATCATCGACCGCTCGGTGCTGGCTAATTATCGGGAGACCACATACACTTGGTCAACATGGGCGCACCTGGAACAGGTGAATGACTTCCGGGTCAATCGTCGCATCCGTGTGGACTATGGTACGGGCATCGGCACCTTGCAGGCCGTCAACGCCTCCAACGCCAGCCTGTTCACGCCGAACCAGGCGAACCCGAATTCGCAGCAATTGACGCCTGTGGAGTTGATGGGGCAGTACCCGGAAGACAAGCTCGCCGATTCGAGCTACCTGTACAACCTGATGAAGTTCGGGCGCCGGATGCCGTTTGCTTGGGAAACCATGGTGAACGACGACCTGAACGCCCTGAAGGACACTCCTGCGCGCTTCGGAATTGCGATGCGTCGCATGGAGGAATACTTCAACACAGCGCAGATCGCCAACAACACCAACTTTTTCAAAAAGTCCAACAACAACATCGTCGATTCCGGGATTCCGAATCTTTCGTCGGGCGTTCCGGTGGCCTTCCACCATCCGCAGTTCAGCATCGCGGCCTTGCAACAGGCGATGCTCGTGTTCTCAATGCAGCGCGATTTGACTGGCCAGCCGATTTCTGTGGAGGCGCTGGTCCTGATGGTCCCTCCGGCGCTTGAGATTTTCGCCCAGAACGTCATGAACGCGACACAGCTTGGCCTCAACGAGCAGGGCGGCACGCTGACGGCGGCTGGGTCCGGCGCTACGGCCACCAACTACAACGCCGAGCGTCTGTACACTCTGAACTGGATGAAGGGCCGCGTCAAGTTGGTGGTGAACTACCAACTTCCGTTGGCTGACCCGACCTACGGCAACCAAGCTTGGTATCTGTTCAGCGATCCGAATTACCGTCCCGCCGTCGTGTTCGGCAAACTCCGCGGACACGCCGACCCGGATCTCTTCATGAAACTGCCGAACTCAGTGGCCATCGGCGAAGGCGTCATGGGACCGGGCGGCACAGGCTTCCCCGGCACCATGGGTGGTGCGGCTCTCGGAAACCCGATGGAAGGCGATTTCGAAACCGACGCGATCCACTACAAAATCCGCCACGTGTTCGGCGGAACCACGGTTGATCCGGTCATGGCTGTCTTCTCGAACGCGAGCGGCATCCCTGCCTAAGGTCAGAAGTGAATGCAGATTTACTCTCTGCCCGATATCGCTGGTTCCAACACAACGGTGGAGATCAGCGCGACAGCGATTCAGGCGCGGTGGGTGGCCTTCAGCGCCAACGGAAGTGCGCACGTCGGAGACAGCACGGCTTCGGCCGCAAAAGGCGTTGTCGTTAATGGCACGGTTCAATCGGCTCCTGTGATCGTTTTTAGCGCCAATGAAGCCGACCCTACGGACAGAATCGACCTGAGTCAGATTTACGCCTACGTTCCGACGGCCTCCACACTACACATCTCTTATGGAGCCTGATGCCTGCGACCTATCAGTTCGGAGCCAACCCGCCCATCGACTATCCGCGCATGCTGATCGCCGATACGGGGCCGAACTTCATTTTTCAGGACTCCGAAATCCAGGCGGCTTCGAACATCATCCCGGTGTTCGTCATCACGCCCAATGGCGGTTTCGGTCAGACCCAGCAAGCCAACCTGTTTCCGCCGAGCTACTACCGCATTGCGGCGATCCTGCTCGATTCACTGGCGTCCAACAAAGCGCGGCTCGCCAACACCCTCAAACTTCTCGATATCAACACCGACACCTCGAAGGCCGCTCAAGAGTTGCGCGCGACCGCCAAGGAATTTCGGGATATCGAGGACAATTCCGGGGCCTTCGCTATCGTCGAGATGGTGCCGAACAACTACGCGGCCTACGAGCGCGTGTGGAAGCAACTGTTGAGGCTGAATCAGTAATGGACCAGCAGCAACTAGCGACGGAGCTCCTTCAAGGGCCGATCCATGCGGTCGAGCAAGCTGGTTTCTTTGTTTCGCTCTGCACGGTCTACGAGTCAGGGACTTCGGCGGACGCGCTGGGGCAAGTGGACTTGACGACCTCCGGGTTCACGGCTTTGGCGGGATGCGTCAATATCCCGTGTATTCGCGCCGCCATTTCGATGCTGCGGCTCCAGGCCGGTGAGATCAAGGCGGTCGATTACACTCAGTCCTTTAATTTGTTTCACGTTCTTTTGGATGGATATTATCCGCAAATTCCAGAAGCGATAGCGCGCGGCGGCCAATTGCGCGCGATCATCGACGGCGTGCCTCACCAGGTGGTCGGCGCTGAATCGTCGAGCCAGCTTGCGCCTGGCGGACAGACTCGCCTAGCGTGTCACCAGGTGGTCTTATGATCTCGGCAACGGCTACATTCACGCCCGCCAGCGGCCTTCAGGATCGCCTCATGGCGGCTCTCCAGTCGGGCGTCGTGGCTGGCGCGAAACTGATCCAAGCGGAAGCCCAGCGGATCGTGCCTGTGCGGACCGGCGATCTGCGGGAGTCGATCGAGGTCGGCGACGTTCAGTCGAATGGTCCTCTGGCGGTGGTCGAGGTGTCCGCCGGAACCGACCATGCATTCTTCGTCGAGTACGGGACCGGTCAGCGCGGCGCGGCTTCCGCGGGCGCAGGGTCCGGCCCGTATTCCGAGTCGTGGCCCGGCATGGCCGCGCGGCCCTACATGCGCCCGGCGCTCGTCACAGTCGAGAGCGACGTGATCGAGGCGGTAGCCCAAGAGGTGCGCAATGCCGTATGAGCTACACGCCGCTCGAGACAAAGCTCCGCGAAATGATGCAGGCCGATCCTGTGTTGCCGACGTTGGTGACCAACGGCTTTTTCGATCTCCAGTTGCCGCAAGGGCTGACCAACAAAACGCCGCCCATCACGGCGATGACCGTGCAGCGCGTTTCGACGCAGCGAATGTCAATGCACTCCGGGCCGTCGGGAGCGGTAACCAACATCACGCCCTTGGCGTTGGTGCGGATTCAGTTCACGGCGTGGTGTACGGGACCGAGCTCGAACAGCGCCGCACTCGCGGTCTTGAATGCGTTAGTGAACTTCTTGAACACTTTCGACGCTACATCGACGCGGGAGTTCGGCTCACCGCCGCTCGCGGCGCTGCACTTTCCAAGTCAAATCTTGGACGAGCGGGTGACGCTGTACGCGCCAACACAGCCGCCCATCTACACCGGCATCCTGGATGCCAGACTTTACAACCGGGAGGATCTCTAAATGCCTGCTGATACCACCAGTCCGGCCTTAGCAGCGGAAGGAACACTGCTCCAAGTCGATATCGGCGGCGGGTCCGCCCCGGTGTGGACGACGATTGCGAATGTAGGCGACATCACTGGTCCGGCGTATACGTCGACCGAGGTTGACGTTACGTCGCATTCGAGCCAGGCGCCGTTCCGCCGGCGCATCATCACCCTGCTCGATATCGGGCCGGTGAGCTTCAAGTGCTTCTGGGTTCCTCAGAATCCAACCCACTCATCGACGGTCGTCGGCGCGATTCGCTGGGCCTACGAGAATCGCATCAAGCAGGTCTACCGGCTGCTCTACACCGACGGCGTGAGCTTCGACGAGTTCAACGCCTATGTCAAAGATCTTAATTCTACAGCGGCGGTTGCCGGTGTGTACGAGATGAAGGTTACTCTCAGCGCCACCGACTATCCGCTGAACATGGCTTAGCTTCTGCCTGATCGCAACGGGGCGGCTTTGGCGAACGACTCTCGGCCATCACCGCTCGCTTGACCGCCCCGTTTTTTTGTTACCATGCCCGGTATGGATCAAACCCAATCTCCCGTCGACTATCCGACCATCAAGGTCGGGACATCGACCTACACCGTCAAATTCTCGAACGCGGCGCTCTACCGGCTCGACAAAGCCGGAACCGATCTAAACGCCTTCGGGGAGAACCTCAGGCTAGCGGCCGATGCAATGCGGCGCGGCGAACCTCCGACCACACTCAAAATGAGCATGGTCTACGACCTACTCTCGGCCTGCATCGTTGGTGTGCGGCTCAATCCAGAGGATCTGGCGGACGCCGTGCCGATCAGCGAGGCCGCGCGGACCGTGATCGAGGCCATGGGAAAAGTGCGCCCCTCCAGCCAACCGGCGGCCGTGAGCGCGACGGAGATGCCGGTGACGCCAGACAAGCCGGACCTACAGTAACCCGCGACGAGCGGTACTGGCTCAACCTGTGGTCGCTGTGTGTTTCCCCGGCTCCGTACGGCTTAGGGATGACGGCGGCCGAGTTCTGGGAGTCAACCGCGCGGGAGATCGAGGCGCGCAACGAGCGGCGCCAGGAGTGGAACGATCTCCAGGTCAAGCTGTGGGCTATCGAGCGCCGCGACTTCGCCAATGCCAACTTTCGCTCCCGCGATCACCACCCGGAAGCCTTCACTGTTGAAGATTTCACGGGCGCTAAAAAGCCGCTCTCGACGGTCCAGGAGTGGAACCGCCGGATACGCGAAAGCGCTGCACTCAAAGACCGGGCGCGAAGTATCGTACAATCACTTAACAGTCGGACGGAGGCCAACGGGAAACAATTGAGCGGCGATACCGTTGGGCTTGAATCGTCGGGCGTGGAAGCGTGGCTGGCGAAAATGAAACTGGAGACTCAACGGAAATGATGCCATTCACCAAACGGCCGACTCGGTTCGTTCCAGGCCAGCGTGTCCGCGTGCTGACCAAAGACGGGGAATTAAAGAACGGCGTGACGGTGGTGCGGTGCGGGCTACTCGATGAGTTCTCGCAGCCGGTTGGCGACTGGTTCGTCGATGTGGACGGCGGCGAGCGCGTCCACGTATTCGAAAACGAAATGGAGCGCGAACAATGACCCCTTCAGGATCTTCAGCCGGAAACCTTTCGATCTCTGTCACTGGTGATCTAAGCGAACTGCTATCGGCGTTACAGCAGGCGCAAAACGCGGCGCAACAGGCGGGCGACTCAATCGCACAGGCACTGTCCACTGAAGGCACTGGCGGCTTGGCCGATTTGTCGGCGCAACTCGACCAGACAGCCTCTTCACTTGAAACCGTGACTGGCGCTGCGAAGGATACAGGCGCACAGATCGATAGCCTAACCGGATGCGCTGCTGATGCAACTTCGGCCGCTTCGGAGGTGGCCGCCAGTACGACAGACATGTCGAGCGCAATGGATCAAGCGGCAACCGCGTCCCACGATGCGGCCAGCGCGCTTGACTCGGTTGCGACATCTGGTGGCGACGCGGCCGCTGGATCTACGGCCGCTGGCGAGGCGGCGAGCGCCGCTGGAAGCGCAGCCGATGAAGCGGAAAGCGGATTCGCTGGTCTCGGAGAGGAGTTACTTAAAATTGCGGAAATCGCTGGCATTGGTCTGGGCTTTGCGGAGCTAGCATCGGAAGCCATTAAGAGCGTTGCCGCTGTTCAGGATCTCACGACCTCTTTGACTTACATGACAGGAAGCGCCGCAAAAGCCGCGGAGGACGTGGACACCCTAAAACAGATGGCGCTTGGTCTTTCCGAGCCGTTTTCGGAAGTAGCCGCGACCGCTCAGAAGATGACAGCCCAACTCGGAAGCTTCGATACAGCGATTCCACTGATGCAGTTGGCCGCTGACTCTTCGCACGTAATGGGCACTTCATTTGAGGGAGCCGCTAACTCGATTGACCGCATGGTTTTGTCTGGGATGGCTGGGGCCCGTCAACTTGTTAGCCTTGGAATCTCCGCGAACGATTTGGCCGACGCGATGGGCGTCACGACCACCGAGGTTACAAAAGCTTTCAAAGCTCTCGACCAGTCTGACAGAATCGCAGTCTTGGAGGCAGCCTTATCGAAGTTTTCCGGAGCGTCTCAACAATTTGCGCAGAATATCGGTGAGCAGTGGACTAATTTCGAGACACAATTTGAGTTCGACTTAGAGGCCGCTGGTATGGCCTTCGTTCCTTTTTTGAGCAACCTTGAGACGGGATTAGGGGACATCCTGAAAGCGATTCAGCCCGTCACGGAGGCTATTGCGGGCTTCGTCGCTTCTGCTGTCACCGCAAACATAGAGGACGTATCCAGCGCGATTCGCGCGCTCAGTAGCGCATTCGGAGACGTAAAGTCCGCGCTCGCTCCTCTCTCGCCGATGTTCTCTGAGATCGCCGATGTGTTCGAGCGGATTACTGGCAGCAATATAGGAGACTTTTTCTCGTCGCTTGCTCAAAAATTCGTAGGATATATCACAGGGCTTGGACAACTAAAAGACATTCTCACCTTGGCCGCTGCCACGATGGAGTATGTCACAGGCAAAGCGGCCAGTTTCGACGCTGCAATTCTCGCAGTAACCAGTAGCGAGAACCAAATGATCGCGCCATCTAAGGCCGTGGCGGACGCCGTACAAGCTCAAGGGATTGCGCACGATTCAGCAGCCGCCGCCGCAGGGAGGCACACCGCAGCGCACAAGGCGCTTAAGGACTCGATGGATGCTGTTACGGCAGCCAGTGCAACGCTTACACAGAACCTAGATACCGCTCAGAAGACGTTCGACCAGGTGTCGGCCGATTACGCTGCTGGTAAAGCAACAATCGTTGAGTACGGTACGGCCATCACGAATCTGGAGGCCGCTCAGAAAGCGTACAACGATGCCGCCCAGGTAGGGCTCGATAAAAATAAAACCGTTGTCGATGGGCTTGCCGACTTGGTGAACGCGGCGGCGAAAGGCGAGATCAGTTGGGACGAGTTGTCCGCGAAGATCAAGGCCGCCAGCGGTGATGATACGGAGTTCGTTCAGTGCCTCAACGATGGCGCCACGGCAATGGTGAAGGTCAACGGAACTCAGCAGCTTTTGACCAAAGGGATTACAGATTTCACGGTCTCGGCGCAGGCAGCCGGAGTGACAATCCTGAACTATGGCGCTGGAACCGATGCCCTTGGGACCAAGGCCACCGGTACATCCAAAGACTTTAAGACAGCGGGTGACACGATCACCACTGTCGTCGTCACCATCACGGACGGCCTAGATAAGGTTGCAAAGGCCATTGATGCTGTCGCTGGAGAGGCCGGAAAACTAGACACTTCGACAGTTGACGTGACGACATCAACCGATGACGCTACCAAGAGCTTTAGCGGGATGGGAGACGCCATTAAGGGCGTCACCAATCAAACTCAGTACTCAAGCGGCGCCACCAACGATCTGACAAGCGCCCTGAACGACCTAGGTGTGACCGTCGCACCAAGTGGGGCGCTCTTGGTCGGTTTGTCGCAGGCCAAAACGGATACTCAGGCAGACGCCGATGCGGCCAGGGAGGCCGCAGACGCCAACAATATGTTCGCGGATTCGTTAGGCAACGTCTCATCAAAATCTGGCCGAGGAGGCGGGGGTGGCGGCGGTGGCGGCGGCATGAGTTCATTTGAAATTTACGCTCAGATGTTCGCTTCTGGCCTAGCGTCGCTCAATGGCGCGATGCTCACGAGCACGCTCGACGCGATTGCGATGGCGTCCGGACTCGTCGTCGTCGGCCAGGCGGCCTACGAAACCGCGGCTGCCTGGAAAGCCCAGAATGCGCAAATCGACGCCAACTCGAAAGCCGCTGAATCTTTGCTCACACAACTCGAAGGGTTCGGCCTGTCGGCTCAGGGCGCGCAAAAAGAGCTCAACAACCTCGAGCAAGAGGCGGGGCGTACCGGCAAGAGCCTGTCGGATTTGGTCACGGATTTCGGCAATTCTCTGACGCATGCCGCGACCGCTATTTCTTCGGTCACTTCTGCGGTCCAATCAACCGCGCCCGTGATGATCGCGCTCAGTACAGCCACTTCCGCCACGACGACAACCGTTCAGTCCCTCGCCTCTAACGTGAGCGCCACGGCGCCCCCGTTGGCAACTCTGGCGACGGTTGCACAGAACGCCTCGACGGCGCTCCAAACCGTCACCCCTGCGGCGGCGGCGTTTACTGGAGCGGTAGGCCAGATGGCAGCCGTTGTCGCTCAACTCATCACTGTCACGCCCGGCGGCGCCGCGATGACCGGGCAACTCGGCGTCACCACGGGTGTCAACCCTGGAAACTTATTCACTCCTATCACGCCTGGCGGCTCTGGTCCGACGGGCGGACCGCTATTTCAGGGCAACCAGCCAGGGAGCGCGCTTTGGAATCCCTCGATGTCCGCTCCGACCAGTTTTTCAGGCGCGATGGGTGGCCAGCCGATTATCATCAACATCCAGACGGTCAACGCCCAAAGCGCTACATCCTTCGTCCAGCAGCTTCGCAACAACGTCGGGCTCAAGATCTGATATCATCGAGCGAAATGTACGAAGGAGCGACTCTCGAAGAACTGCTCAGGTGGCACCGCGACCTGGACGCGCGGGTTCATGCCATCCGGGAAGCGATGCGGATTATCAAAGACGAAATCGTGAAGCGTGAAGCCGCGGCCCGCGTACCGGGCGATCCAGCCCTGACGCAGACCATTCGAGGGAACTGAGATGGCCAACTCGATTTACCAACTCGGCCGGCAGGCGTTCCTTGAAGGCAAGATCGCTTGGCTGACGGACAACATCAAGCTCGTCTTGGTGTCGAGCGCCTACGGGGTCAACCTTTCGACCGACCAGTTCCTCTCGATCATTCCGGGCGGCGCGATCATCGCGACCAGCGGCAACTTTACCTCCGTCACGTCGACCAACGGCATCGCGAACGCCGCGGGCGTGACCTGCTCCGCGGTGCCCGGTGGCTCGACCGTCAGCTACGTCGTGATCTACAAAGACACCGGCGTCAGCACCACGTCTCCCCTGATCCTCTACATGGACACCGCGACTAATCTTCCGGTCACGACCAACGGCGGCGATATCGCGATTCAGTGGGACACAGGCACCAACAAAATCTTTACACTGTTTGAGGGGCTGGCAGAACAGGACGCGGGGCTGGTCCAATGGTTGCGTGACTGGCTCCGCGGTCTGTTCTTCCCTTCCGCGGTTCAGACTCCCAGCGGATTGTGGGTGCCAGCTCCCAAGATCATCCTCTGATATGGGGCTTCCATCGACAGGTGTTTGGGAAGTTCGCTCGACCGGCGCGGACACCAACGGCGGCGGCTTCGACTCTGCGGCGTCCGGGACCGACTACAGCCAGCAGGCGGCGGCGCAATTCAGCGGAACCGACCTTGCGTCCGCGAACGGCACCACCAATCCGAGCGTGGTCACCAGCGCGAGCCATAACTTTGTTGCGACCGACGTTGGCAACTTCATCCAGGTGACTGCCGGGACAAACTGGAGCACGGGCTTCTATGAGATCGTCTCTGTCGCCGCCAACGCCGCGACGCTCGACCGCGCGGTTGGAACCTCGGCCGCCCTGAGTAATGGAACTTGGGCGGAAGGTGGCGCACTCGCCACACCTAACAAGGCGATCACCTCGATGGTGGACGGAAACAAAACCTGGATTCAACTCGCGACCTACTCACGGACCACGACCATCTCCATTCCCAACACTTCAGGAAACTACGGGGTCGAAGGCTACCAGACCGCCCGCGGCGACGGTCCGGCGGGATCGAACCGCCCGGTCATCACCAGCGCCACGAACAGCGTGACGCTCATGACCTACCCGACCAATGCGACCTGGTACTTTAAGAATCTGATATTCAGCCACACGGCCGCGACCCGTGGCCATGGATTCGACCAGACCAATTCTGGGTACTCGCCGTCGTACTTTTTCTACAACTGCAAATTCTCCGGCTGCAAGGATGCGGTTCACTCTGGAACCTCGATCACGTGGGACCCACTGTATTTCGAGAACTGCGAAATCGCGTCGTCGACCAACATCGGGATCGAGTTCGCGGGCAGCGGAAGCGCGCTCCTGCATTTGGTCGACAGTATCATCCACGATTCGACCAGCGACGGCGTCCACATGCAATCGAACGTGCTGACGCTGGTCGTCGAGCGTTCGATTTTCTACAAGAACGGTGGTTCCGGCATCACGATTGCAGCCAGTGGCGGCAACGTCTATGGAGAGATTTCAAACAGCGCCTTTGCGAGCAACACCGCCGACGGCTTCACCTGCTCAGTGAACAACGCTGGCATCAACATGCTGGCCGTGCAGAATACGATCTTCGATTCCAACGGCGGTTGGGGCATCAACATCAATCTGATCCCGACGCCGCGGTTCATCAGAACGCTCAATTGCGCCTACAACAACAACACCAGCGGGAGCCACCAGTGGGCAGCCGGGCCGAACGCCGAGGCCATCGGCGATATCGGGCTGACCGGCTCGCCTTTCAATAATCCGGGGAGCGGCGACTTCTCGCTCAACACGACGCCGGGCGCGGGCGGCGCTTGCGTCCAGGCCGGGTTTCCGGGTAGTTTGGCCTACGGCGGGTCTGGGACACTCGATGTGGGACCGCTCCAGAGCGCCGGCAGCGTCATCAACACCACCAACGTTTTTGTGAATCAGAGACGCACCATCTACGTCCAACAGGAGGGAACATTAGAATAAAATGCCACGCGAATATGCTGTAACGTTTGAGAATGTAGCGGTCTCGGCGGCTCAAGATTTATTTCAAATCAAGGGCGCTACAGGAAAAATCCTTCGCATTTTGCGCGTGGCTTTGTCGGCTGTCGATACTTCGATTCCGACTTCGCAGATGTGCCGCGTTCGGTGCCGCTTCCTTCCGGCGACCGTGACGGACGGCTCCGGCGGCTCGTCGCCAACGCCGCAACCGCTTGATCCAGGCGACCCGGCGTCGAGCTTCACCGCGAAGGCCAACAGCACGACTCAGGCCACCACGAACGGAACCGCCTCGACTCTTGAAGAGAACGGCTTCCAGATTTACGGCGGTTACGATTACGCCTTCCAGAAACCGCCGGTGATTGGACCGAGCGAAAGTTTTACCTTCGAGCTTAACTCCACAGTTGCCGGGACTGTTCACATGAGCGGCACCGTGCTGGTCGAGGAGTCCGGCGGATAAATGAATCAGACCCGGATACCTGTTCCGGGTTACACGCCCGGCCGCCGAAAGTCCAAGAGCGCTTTATCTGCGCTGCCGCTTGGACAGGTCATCTTTCCTGCCGGCGTTCCATCGAGCTTTGCCGCGGGTACGCCGACCATCAAAGGCCCGCAGAATCGAATTTTCCCGACTGGAGTCCCGTCAAGTTTCGCGACGGGCTATCCGACCATCGTTGGTGGCACGACCAACGACATGGTGCTGTTGATCGGCGGCGTTCAGTTTGCAATCCTCCGGCTGGGCGCTTCCGATCCGATTCCGGGCGCGGGCTCCGCGACGGCGCCGCAACTCACGAGCCAGACCATCGGGCGCTGGACAGCGCAGTTTGACGTTTACACCGACGACAATTCGCAGATCCCGGCAATCGGCCAGACGGTCATCCTGATCGAATTCGGCGTACGGCTATTTATGGGCTGTATCTCCGAGGCGCTCGCGGAGCGCCTCACCAGCACGGATCGAATCGTCTACCACGTGACGGCGCTCGATAAATCTTCGATCCTCGATCACCGCATCGTGAACGTAGTTTACAAGACTGGAGAGGACGCTGCGGCGGCCGTGCGCGACCTAGTGAGCGTACAACTAGCGGGTGAAGGGCTGACCCTCAACACGCTGGCGATTTCGATCCTGCCGCTCTCGACGGACATCTCCTGCTTTTTTATTCCGGCGTCCCGCGCGCTCGATAATCTAGCTCAAGACGCCGCCTGCGTCTGGTGGGTCGACGCCTTCGGAGATCTGCATTTCACGCCCATCGTGACGCTTCCGCCGTGCCCCTACTCGATCCTGGAATCCTCCGGGGCGGCTCCTACGGTGTGGCGCGCTCTTTCGATCCGAACGACGACACTCGATTACAGGAATAAGCAGTACGCGGTGTCGAACCTTCAGGTGATCCCGGCGAAGGCTGGGGGCGCGGCCAGTTTGGCGATCCAGGAGACGTACACTCTCCCGCAGGCGGCCGCGCAAGCGGCGGGGCTGCTGTTCGGCGCGATCATCACCAACTTTCCAATCGGGACCATCACGAGCATGACGGTCAACGGCGTGAGCCAACCGGCCTACTCCGGGACGCTGCTCTATAATTTCCGCCACGCCTGGTGGTACTTCCCCGGTGCGCCTTACCTGACGCCCCCAAACGCGCAGAACGATCTGCCGATTTATCCGAATCCCCCGGTCACCTCGCCGGACCCGAACGCCGGAGACGTGGTGGTCATCAACTACGTGCCATCGACGCCTAGCGGCGCTCCGGTGGGGTCGAGCCAAAGCGCCGGTATCGCAATCGGGACACCGCTCTCGGCGGCCGGCGGGACGTGCGGCACCGGAATCTATGAAGCCGTCGAGCAGGTCAAGAATATCAACCTACTCTCGGATCTGAACGCGATTGCGGCGGCTGTGCTCGCCAGGTCTGGCGGTGTGCCGAAGTATTTGCAGTTTGAAACTGACCAGCCGGGCGCTCAGGTGGGTCAGCAGATCACGGTCAACCTTCCGTCGATGGGGTCCGTCTCGGATTCCTATCTCATCACCTCGGTTCAGATGACCAGCAAGGGAACTGACCTCGGCCGGGGCACCAGTTTTACGTCCGTGGTGGTTGCGCAGACCGGGCAGGATATTGGCAATTCTCTCAAGTGGTACGAGCGCCTGATCGCCCGCACGGAAAACGCGTTGCCGGTGCTTCAGGAAGAGGACATCACCTTCGTGTTGGGGCCGGGCTCCTCTGTCTCGAGCGGCGTGAACGTCACGAATCCCTACATCATGGCCCGGAGCGGTCTTTGTCTCGAATGCCTGTTGGTCGCAGGCGGCGCGGCGGTGAACCAGAATCTTGTGGTTGACATCCTCGATAACGGGACCAGTATCTTCGGCGTGAACAACAAGCCCAGCATTCCGGCTGGCTCCACGTCTCTCGTGGTGGCCTTGGCCTTCGCGGTCCCGAAGCAGTACCTCTACACCCACGACGTGCTGACGATCAACACCAGCTATCAGGTGATCGGCGCGAATCCCACGCCTGCGTCCAACGTGACAATCAAACTCCGGGTAGCGATCTGATGGCGCTGCTGTTCGTCGACGGCTTCGATTGGTGGGACAACAGCTTCATCAATTCGCTCATCGGCGCGAAGTACTCGCTCGCTTCGATTCCAGGAACCGCGCAAGGCCAAACCTTAGGGGGCCGCTTCGGCGGTCAATCGTTTTTCATTTTCAATACCGGCTTCGATCACGCCGATTTTTATGTGCCTGTCGCCAACACTCAGGTTTCGTGCGGTCTCGCGATCAAATTGAACAACGGTGCGAAGAGCGTGTTCTACGCGATCAAAAACAACACCGTCGGCATCGTGGCACTGGCGCTCGATGGGAGTAACAACCTGCTCGTGTACAGCGGCGGGACCGCGACGAATGGCTCGCCCGGCACGCTGCTCAAGACGATCACGGCGCCGTTCTCGAATTCCGTTTTCAATTACCTCGAACTGTTCATCATCGTCAACGGCGTGAACTCGACGCTCGAAATCTGGCTCGACGATAATCCACTGCTCCAGATGGGACCGAGCGCGCCGGATGGCGTCGTGAATCTCGGATCGCTCGCGCCCGACCGGGCGGGCTTTCGCTGGGAAAGCCTTGGGTCCTCAGGGATCATCGTCGATGACCTCTATGTCGCGGATGGCAGCGGCGGCCACAACAACGCGCGCCTTGGACCCTGCCGGGTCATGACACTTCCGCCCTCCTCAGACCGTGTGCTCGCCGGTTGGACACCGAACATCATCGGGCCTGACTTCCAGATGCTCTACGAATTTCCCGGCGGTAACTTTCATGCCGGAATTCCCGATCAGGACACCACATACCTGAGCGGCTCCGCGGGCGCGTCGGACCTGTACGGCTTCGCGGCGTTCTCGTGCGTCGGTCTGGTGCTCGGCGTCGCCGTGAACGCTGTGGCGAAAGGTGCGTCGCCAGTCGCGCTGGCGCTTGAGTGCAGCCCTGATCCAGGTAACGTGCCGGTCCAGACCGTTGCCTCGGTCGCGCCGCCGGCGTCAGGCGCCGTGTACGCGGCCCTTCAGGCCATCACGGAAACTGATCTTTTTAGCGGGGCCGTGAACTGGACCGACGGGGATGTCGCGCACGCGGAATGGGGGATCGGACTCACCAGCGGAACCAACGTCCACGTGACGCAATTTACCCTAGAAAAGCTGGTGACACTCCGAAATGTGCCGTTCAGTTGCGGGGGGAGCCAAGCGAGCTACTCATTCTAAACAGATGGACCTCGGCGTGCAACCTGGGGGTGTTATGCCTGCTTGTGAGATGATTGAAACCATGCCTCAAGAGTTCCTTCCGAACAACTTCACCAGCGATGATCGCCGGGCGCTGATCGAGTTGGGGGTTGAGATGCGGGTCATGAAAGAGGACTTCGAGGAGATGCGCAAAGAGATCCGGGCTGCGGCGTCGCCGTCAAAGCACGACTTTGAGAAACTAGAGGCCGATGTTCGTAATCTCCAGAATTTCCGATGGTGGTTCGCAGGAGCCGCCGTTGTCCTTGGAGTTCTCGCTCACCTATTTCTACATCAGGCCGGGCTGTGATACAATCTCCGGCATGAGCGGATTTGCACCAGACCCACGCCCCTCTACCGCAGTGGCTCCAGACGCGGCTACCTACACCGAGCAGACGGGCAATGAGTGCCCACTGTACAACGCTGCGCAGGCCAACAAAACTTGGTACGCAACCGACCTTGACGCCGTCGGTCCAGCCTCGCCTCAAGCCTATTGTTACTTGGGTTTCGACGGCAGCGGCAATCCGGCGGTGCTTCAAGTGACCGTGACCGCGGCGATAATGCGTTCCGTGAACATCGGCGTGTTCGGAGCGTTTGAGAGCTACGCGGCGTATGTCGCAGCGCTTCCACCCAGTCCGAGCACGGCCAGCTACGCCCCTCCGTTCGATACTTTGCCGCCCACGCCGATCACAGCTTGGTGGCTGAGCACGCCGGCGGAAGCGGCGATGGTGGTCAAGGAGATGGCCGGTGCCGGCATCATAGCGAGCGCTGAGCCGCTCGATAGTGAGAGCGGAAGCCTGTACACCTACGATCCTTCAGATCCGCGAAGGGTGTACGAAATTCAGATTCGCTCCGGCGTATCTTCGCCGGCGTTTCGTGGTTATCAACTTCGGCTACTTTTGCAACAGCGCTTCGCTTCCGGCGTTTGGTCTCCTGGGGATTGGCGCATTGATCCGGCGCGCGGCCCGGTGTTCACGCCGGAGACGTTTCCAGCCACGAATCCATCAACGCTGCCCCTGCCGATTGATCCAAAGTACGCCGACGCCACTCAGTGGCAGGTGTTTGCTCAACTGGGCGGCGTGCTGGGTGTGCGCCCAGTTGGGAGCGCGCCGCCTGATACCACGGCGCTGACCGTGACCATCGCTCAACAGGTGCAGGCGATCTACACCAAGATCGTCGGGGGCGCGTGATGAAGGTCCGGTACTGCTCGTCGACGGCCTATATGCGCGTGGCGCGTGAGCGCGCTGCCGGGCAGCCGCTTCCGCGCGAGCCCAAGGGCTTCTGGGGGCGCTTCACTCGTTGGCTGTTCGGAGGATGACCATGGACCCGGTCACAGCAGCTTTCAATTTCGGCGCGGCGCTCATGAACTTTCTCGCGACAGTAGAAGGCCAGAAGGTTGCGGCGATCAACAACCAGTTGATCGTCGATGTGCTGACAGCCCTGCACGTCAAGATCACTCCCGTCACGTCGCCAGCCAAATGATTCCAGCTTCACCACCGGCGGCAATGCCGCCACAGGCGATCTATGCCGTGATGGTCGATGTCGGATTCCCACCAGTCGTCGCCACCACCGTGACCGCGATTGCCATGCGCGAATCGGGCGGCGTCCCGACCGCCTTCAATGGCGATTCGGCGACTGGTGACCGGAGTTACGGCCTTCTGCAAATCAACCTCCGCGACCCGAACGTAGCCGAGCTCATCAAGCGCGCGCTCCCCCAAGTGGCCGCTGACGAGAAGGCGCTATTCGATCCACACACCAACGCGCGGGCCGGTTTTTTGCTGTGGGGCGGCGACAACCGGAATCTCGATATCGCCTGGTATATCTCGCGTCCGGGTCTGTACCAGCAGCGCTACCGCGCGCATCTGGGCGATGCCCAGGATGCGGCTCTGGCGCATCACCAGTCAGTGAAGCCTTAGGCCGGTACTAGGTCAAAAAATCCCCCGGTTTTAGTACGGACGCCTGTTGTGTAAAAATCTGTGCATGTTATTATAGTTCCAGATACGGAACAGGAAAAGGAAAGGAGACCAACAACGTGAAACGCTATGAGACGACCCCTGATACGATCGGCAGATACCGCGCACTGAGCCCCATGGATCTAGAGGGCGCACTATATGTCGACACCGACTCTTGTGTGTATGACACAGATCCCCCCAGCCGAGTGCTCGCGGCGTGCGCCGTTGCGACTGAGATCACGGCGGAAGAATTGGCTGACCTGAATGCCTAGACACACTCAATCAAGCGAGCCGATCTGCCCGTCGTGCGCCGCTGGTCATCATGAGCAGGATATTGCGATGCACCCGCTATCGTGCGCCTGTCCGTGCCACCAACCTGCTAATGCGCGTCTCGAAGCCTACGCGCGGATGGAAGAGGATCGCGGAGTGCCAGATGAGTATCCAGAGCAGGCGCCGTTTCTGGTCGAAAAGGGGGTCTCAAATTGACTCTCGATCTGACGGTCCAAGAAACCAAAGCGCTACGCGAGGCGCTGTGCGACATCGCCGACTATCACGACGACGCCGTGATCGTTGATGCCGGAGAGTGGCGTAAAGAGTGGCCGGACGAAGCCAGGCTCCGGATCGCTCGATTGGCACTCTTGGCCCAGATCGCGGCGCGGCTCGGCCAGCCGGGAACCGAACAATATTTTAAGCGGCTTGTGATCGCCTATGAGGAATCGGCGAGCAACCACGAGGAGGCGCTTCGATGAGTCGGCCTAGAACTTCATTTACGGATCGTTTGGACGAATTTCTAGAGCAGGCGCGCGAGCAAGAAGTTCGGGACGTGCTGGCCTCGATACGGATCTGGGCTCGTTGGCGCAAGTTCGGATTTGCTGTTGTCGTTAAAGAGTTTGCTGTTGTCGTTAAAGAGATTGAAAGCACATCGCCAGAGGTGTCTCAGTGAACAGCTTACTAGCTTTATGTCGAAAAACTGAAATCGCGCGCTCGTTCAGCTACAAGCTCAACATGGGCAACTACGAGTCCCGCGACTTTTTCTGCTCACAGAAGGCCGAGTGCTTGGAAAGAAACGCCGAGGACACCAGTGAGCGGCTGTATCAGTTTTGTAAGTCGCAGGTCATGAAGGCCGTGCGGGAGTATCAGCAGGAATGCTCCGATTCGGTCGCGCGGGAGCGCCAAATGGTGAACGAACGGAAGGCCGAACTGGACCGCTCGCGGCTCGAAGCCGTACGGAGGAGATCGTAATGGGACTCACTAGGAACTCTGACACCGACGTGATCTATTTGGCGGTAAAGCATTTCTCGATCTGGCGCGAGATCTCGAAGCCGGTCGAAGGAAGCGAAGAAATCGAAGTCACGAATCCCAAGACCAAAGAGGTTTTGAAAAAGCACGGCTATCGATATCGGACGCTCGCCGGGCGCGTCACGGGGCTGGTGAAGTATGACACCGAGCAGAAGTACGTGACCCGCTATTTCGGTTTCAAACTACACGTTCAAGATGCTGCCGACCGCTTTGTTCTGGACATGCCGTACCATTCCCAAATCCTCCGGCGTTTCCTCAGAACAGCTCCTTCTGTTGACTGGTCGAAGCCATTATCGATTAGCGCGTTCAAGGGCAAGGGCGGTGGTGACAAGGGCGAGCAGACCGGTATCTGGTTTCAGCAGGGAGGCGAAACGGTCAAGCCGTTTTTCACCCGCGAGACTCCGCATGGGATGCCGGAAGCGGTGCAAGACCCCGATACGCTGACATGGGATTTCCGCGCCCAGCATCGCTGGCTGATCGAGTATTTGAAAAGCGAGGTCATCCCGGACATCGAGGACGCGGCGAAGGTAGCTCTTCCGCCTCCTGAGGTTCAGGGCGGCTATCACGAACCGGAGCAGATCGCTAGCGACCTCGGCGACGAAATGCCGCCCAACAGCCCGATCACCGACGACGACATACCGTTCTGAAGAGAGGGAATAATGGATAAGTTTTCTTTAGGGATGCTTTGCGCTTGGGTTGGCGTCCTGGCGGGGATGCTTCTAATGTCCTTCGGTCTGCGCGTTGACCGTACGGTGCGGCGTGTTTCCGATATCCCCGCAAAGTGTGAAGCAGGTGAACAGATTATCTACACAAGCGCCCCCAAAGCTGAGTTCTACGTTTGCGATGCGCACTGGGTGAGGAAATGAAAACTCTCGAAACTGCCGCGATGTTGGCCCGCGAGCTTGCCAAGCAGGAGCCACTGCCACGCTTGCCGCTCTACCAAATCGCCAGCGAGCTCCTGGAACTCCTCGAAGCCCGCGAGGAGATGGACGGCGACGGCGCGCTCCCGGACGAGACCAAGGCCATCGAGCAGCGCATCGACCAGTACATGCTGGCCGGTGTTAAAAAAGTGGACGAGATTGCGCAGAGCTTTCGGGCGTGCGAAGTGGACGCGGCCGAGTGCCGCAAGGAAGCGGAACGGCTGCTCGCTTACGCCAAGCGCTACGAGAACCGGGCAGAGCGGATCAAAGCCGCGGCGTTGCGCGCGATGCAGGCGCTTGGTGTGACCAGCCTCAAGACGCCAACCAATGAGTTACGCATCCAGGCCAACGGCGGACGCGTTCCTGTCGAGGTGCTCAATGAGGCGGCCGTCCCTAGTATGTTTAAGAGCGTTACTGTAACGATGCCAGCAGATGAATGGGAACGGATCGTTGAGCAGTACAAGTTCACGATTTCTGGCCTAGTGACGATTGCTTATTCGACGCTCAAAGAGAAGCTATATCTAGCGCTCCAGCGTGAGCCTGTCGCCGGAGCGCGGCTGGGCGAACGCGGAGAGCACCTGAGGATCAAATGAAAAAGTTCCTGAAGAGAACCAACACCGATTCACTGCATCACATCGTCGATGGCAAGCCAGTGCCGGGACCCCATACCGGGCTGACGGGCGACTGCACCGGGCTGATGGGCGACTGCACCGGGCTGATGGGCGACTGCACCGGGCTGACGGGCGACTGCTCTGGGCTGACGGGCGACTGCACCGGGCTGACGGGCAACTGCTCCGGGCTGCGCGGGGACTGCTCTGGGCTGACGGGCAACTGCTCCTGGCTGCGCGGGGACTGCACCGGGCTGCGCGGGGACTGCACCGGGCTGACGGGCGACTGCACCGGGCTGCGCGGCGATCTGGAACTGTGCGAAATCGATCATAGCGTCATAACCGGTATCGAAACACTGGTTAAATCCGATGGCTAGCCGACCATACAACCGTCTGCCGCGCGATACCCTAAGCCGAGATGCGCTGTGGATAGCGTTACAGAGTCATCCAGTTGACGGAGCGCGGCTGGGCGAACGCGGAGAGCACCTGAGGATCAAATGAAAAAGTTCCTGAAGAGAACCAACACCGATTCACTGCATCACATCGTCGATGGCAAGCCAGTGCCGGGACCCCATACCGGGC
>Ga0187846_10000428_pt1 | contig 24821 bp, 21 predicted proteins | sample TC_taG_FD_161473 | JGI IMG/M metagenome (GOLD analysis project Ga0187846, IMG submission 161473) | Biofilm microbial communities from the roof of an iron ore cave, State of Minas Gerais, Brazil - TC_06 Biofilm (v2) | ecosystem: Environmental > Terrestrial > Deep subsurface > Cave > Wall biofilm... | reverse complement strand
ACTGGCCGCTGCCCGCGTGAAGCATTTCTCGCCGCATACACTACTCACACGCCTGGAACAAGGTCTCTCTGTCCTCTCAGGTGGAGCGCGCGATTTGCCTGCTCGACAGCAGACGTTGCGTGGGGCGATTGCCTGGAGTTATGACCTTCTTTCAATCGAGGAACAAAAGCTCTTCCGTCACCTCGCTATCTTTGTGGATGGCTGGGATCTGCAAGCAGCCGAAGCAATCTGCATGGCGCGAGGGGGCCTATCAGAAGATATCCTGGAAGGGATGGCCTCTCTGGTGGACAAGAGCCTGCTGCGACAAGAGGAGCAGGCCGAAGGGGAGACACGCTTTTGGATGTTGCAGACGCTGCGCGAGTTCGGACTGGAGCAGTTAACCAGGAGCGGCGAGTTGGAGGCTACGCACCAGGCCCATGCTGAATACTACTTGCGGCTGGCGGAGGAAGCTCAACCTTCACTCATGGCAACCGAGCAGGGCAGGTGGATGGCTCGCCTGGAGCAGGAGCACGAGAACTTGCGGGCGGCCCTCTCCTGGATGTTAGCACAAGCACGGGAGGAAAGAGAGCAAAGCAAGCAGCAGGCGGAGTGCGTCTTGCGCTTATGTGCGGCTCTCTCCTGGTTCTGGTCCATTCGTGGGTATATCAGAGAAGGGCAGAGCTTCCTGGAACAGGCCCTTGCGCTTCGTGAGAGCGTATCAGCAGCGCTGAGGGCGAAGGCTTCCTATGCAGCAGCAGAGCTGGCGTTTTACTTAGATGACTTGACGCGAACAGAGAAACTGGCCAGCGAGAGCTTGCACCTCTTCCGCGAACTTGGAGACAAAGCGAGCATAGCGGACGCTCTCGTGTACCTGGGATTGTCTTCCTGGGGAAAGGGAAAATATCTGGTGGCCCGGTCTCAGTTTGAGGAGGCAACGAGCCTCTACCAGGAGATGGGGAAGAGCTGGAAGCGAGGCCGTTGCCTCACGCAATTAGCCCGCATCAGCACGGCGCAGGGCGAGTACGACCAGGCACAGAAACTGCTTGAGCAGAGCCTGGCGCTCTATCAGGTCCTGGGCGACAATGAGCGTGTTGGTTGGGTGTTTTACTTACAGGCTCGCCTGCTCTTTCTCTCAGGGCGCGATACCGCTACTGCAAGCAGTTTGACCGAGCAGAGCCTCACTCTGCTGCAGGAGATCAACAATCCCTGGGTCAGAGCCTACTCGCTAGTTCTACTGGGACAGATCACGCTCGAGCAGGATGACAAGTTTCGAGCTTGCGACCTGTTCGAGGAGGGCCGAAGCACTTTTGAGCAGGCAGGGGATCAGGCAGGTATGGCCGAATCGCTCATGGGTTTAGCGAGCGTAGCCACGAAGCAGGGCGACTTTGTAGCGGCCCATAACCTCTACCAGGAAAGCTTTCAGATCCTCCAAAGGATCAAGTATCTAGAATTGATCCCTTCCTGCCTGGAAGGGCTTGCGACCGTTGCAGCAGAACAAGGTGAGCTGGTATGGGCAATATGCCTGTGGGGAGCATCTGAGTCGTTGCGTGAAGCTATTGGAACCCCTATTCCACCAGTCTATCGGCTCAGTCACGAGCAGGCAGTGGCTAAAGTCCATGCCCAAATGAGCAATGAGACCTTTAGCAATGCTTGGGCTGATGGACGCACTATGACCGCTGAACAAGCCATGACCAGGCAATCCTGAACGTGCCACATCGTCTATCACTACCGTCCAAACGTTTCCGCTCCTCCTTTGAACGGCTCAAAGATGTCATAGGTAATCCACCAACCGCCATGTTCACATCAACCAGAATATTTCGTGAGTGGTTTTTCTCTTTCATCAGAATCTATCGGTAGTTTGTGGACTCGGGTTTTTGCCTCGCTTTAAACCCATCAACTAGTGTTAATCTGAGTTCAAATTGCTCAGGAGAGATACGCTATATCAGGTGCGATTTCCCGAGTCCACAAACTACCGCTACCGCAGCGTGCTCAAAGATTGAGCTATTTTAACTCTTCCTTTCTTTTGAAAGAAAGCAACCCCCGATCCGCTTCATGCTGCTCGTGGTGTGTGTAATACGTCATGATGAAGCAGCCCTCAGAGAAAAGCGAGCAACTCTCCACCAGGGTTCATCCCCCCACGAGCTGATCACACAGACCCTCGCCGACACGAGACCCTTGACAAATCGCTGTCTTTGCTTTATGATTGTACTAATATATTAGCTATTTAGTAGGATGGCTATCTAGATCTCTAAAGGAGAGACGATGATCGAATTTTATCTGGATGCCCATGCTGGGGTCGCACCCTATCTGCAGATTGTGCACCAGGTCAAACAAGCCCTGCGACTGGGTCTGTTGCAGGTAGGGGATCAACTCCCCACCGTGCGCGAGGTCGTCTCGCAGATCACGGTCAATCCCAACACGGTCCTCAAGGCCTACCGCGAGTTGGAGCACGAGGGCCTGATTGCCAGTCGCCCTGGCCGGGGGACGTTTGTCCAACGCACCCTGGCCAGCGATGGGCTGGCCAGCCACGCGGCCCTGCGCCGCAGCCTGGCGCGCTGGCTGCACAGCGCCTATGAGGCCGGGCTGGACAGCGAGAGTGTACTGGCGCTCTTTCTGTCCACGTTTCAAGACACCCAGAAAGAAAACGAGGAAACCGCATGAGTAATGCCTTGGAAACGGCACACCTGAGTAAGCGCTTCGGACGCACCTGGGCGCTGCAAGATTGCACGCTGAACCTGCCTGCCGGGCGTGTGGCGGCGCTGGTGGGGCCGAATGGCGCGGGCAAAACGACGCTGCTGCATTTGTCGGTTGGCATCCTGGAACCCACCGCGGGCAGCGTGCACATCTTGGGCTACTCGCCCCTCAAGCAGCCCACCGAGACGTTGCCCCGCCTGGGGTTTGTCGCCCAGGATCACCCGCTGTATAAGGATTTCACGGTCGCCGACTTGCTGACCCTGGGAGGGAAGCTGAATCCGCGCTGGGATGACCAGTTGGCGCGGGCGCGCCTGCAGAAACTGGGGATTCCCCTAGACCGTCGCGCCGGCAAGCTCTCCGGCGGACAACAGGCGCAGGTGGCCCTGGTGCTGGCTCTGGCCAAGCGCCCGGAGCTGCTTCTGCTGGATGAACCGCTGGCCAGCCTGGACCCGCTGGCCCGCCGCGAATTCTTGCGCACCCTGCTGGATGCGACGGTCGAGACTGGTCTGACGGTGCTGCTCTCTTCGCACATCATCGGCGATCTCGAGCGCGTGTGCGACTACCTGATTATCCTGTCGGCCTCGCAGGTCCAACTGGTGGGCGACATCCAGGAAATTGGGCAGACCCATAAGCGCTTGATTGGCCCACGCCAGAATGTGGACGCCCTTGCTCACGTCCATACCGTCATCGAACAGAGCCAGACCCAACGGCAGACCACCGTGCTGGTGCGGACCAATGGCCCCGTCTTTGACCCGTCCTGGGAGGTCCAGGGCGTGTCGCTGGAAGACATTGTGCTGGCCTATCTCGCTCGGCCAGCGGGAGAGCAGCTGGCATCATCGTCGTCGGCACACCAAGGAATGGAGGTGGTCCAATGATCTGGCTGACCTGGCGTCAAAATCGCATCGAGGGCTTCGTCATTCTGGGCGCGCTGGTCTTGAGCAGCATCTTCCTGCTGCTGACCGGTCTGAGTATGACGCAGGACTTCCAGCACAGTGGGTTGAGCGCCTGTCTGGCTCGCCACCCAGGCCCCAACGTGCTGGGTGGCATCTGCGGTCCGCTTGTCACCGCGTTTTCGAACCAGTATAGCTTGCTCATCCTGTTCGCCGTCGTACTGATGCTTCTGTTGAGCCTGTTTGGGGTGATGGTGGGCGCGCCGCTGGTGGCGCGGGAATTTGAGCAGCGCACCACTCAGCTGGTCTGGTTGCAAAGCATCACACGCACCCGCTGGCTGAGCGTGAAAGTCGCCCTGGTGCTCTTGACTGGCCTGCTGGTGGGAGGAGCGTTGCTGGGCGAGCTTTTCTGGTGGTACCGCCCGTTTTCGCAGCTCCTGAGCCCCCTCAACCCGGTGGCCTTTGACTTTGCCGGGCCGGTGCTGGTCGCCTCAACGGTGATGGCTTTCGGGCTGGGCCTGTTTGCCGGAACCCTGACGCGCCGGACGGTTTTTGCCATCTTTCTCACCCTCGCGCTGCTCCTGGCGATCCGGCTGCCCGTCGAGTTTGGGCTCCGCCCCAACTACGAGCCTCCGGTCACGATCACCTGGCCCCTTGCTCAAGTGGGCAAGTTGCCTGCGACCGTGGGGAGCCAGGATTGGATCCTGGGAGCAGGCTTTATTGATGCGCACGGAAACAAGACCTCCGGCCTCAATTGCAATGTCGCGCGTGAGGAGACCCCTCAGCAGTGCCTGCAAGCCTCCGGCTATCGCGCTAACTACCTCAGCTATCAGCCTGGGGACCGCTTCTGGACATTCCAGTGGATTGAGAGCAGCATCTATGCAGGGATCGCGGTGCTGGCGCTGGTAGCGACGTTCTGGCTGGTTCGGCGGCGGCGTGTGTAAGGAAGAACAGGGCGGTGGTCACCTGATCCGGCGTGTTGGATGGCACGATCTCGGCTGTTGCCCTGCCACGCTGTTCTTCGGGCGAGGTACGGAGACGCCTCGCCCGTGGCCGCTCCATTCACGCGCATCGCGGTCGAACTGGTGATTGGCAAACAGACCGTCACGACCTACATCTAGAAGATATTCTCCACATCGCACCTAGCCGACGGCACTCACCTGGCTGCCGGTGCCGGAATCCCCGTGCCCTCGTCTCGCAAAAACCAATAATAGGGGTTGGGGATACTTAATTGCTGAATATTTATTTTTACAACACATACCCATGCATCAGCCTGGGAAAGGTTGCGAAGTCATTTCCTGGTGAAAACAATAATTAATTATTTTCTGCACAAATTCATTGTAAACTACCGCCTGAAGGTAGTTTTTGTAAACTATGGCATAGCTCTGATCCAACAATATCGAATAACCCCGTATCTCTTACAATATAATGTGGGCCATTTGCAAGATCGCCCTCACAGAGTATTGTTCCTGTAGCATCTTCTGTCAGTAGATAGTAATGAGTGCTATCATTAGCAACTGCTTCATCGCAGAATTGTCGGGCTGCGATACCTGAATAGGTAATACTTGCAGCAGTTCCGTAATAGCCGATACTACAATTTGTTTGGTTGTGGACAAAACCGACAGCCCATATAATACCACCGACCAGCAAAATGGCGATAACCATAGCAATAACAATCTTCTTCATCTGCGTACCTACTTCACCCACAATATATTCGACCGCCGTTAAAATAAACATAGTAATAGCCGTAATGGTTAGTACAATTTGTTTGTATCCAATTCACAAGATATGAATACTCAGCATTTTCTCCATCGGTATAGCCTGAATTATAACCGTCAGTTTTGCCTTTACTATATCCATCATTGTAGCCAGCATTATACCCGTCCTGTTTTCCTGCCGAGTAGCCATCATTGTAACCGTTATTATAGCCATCGGTTTTGCCCTGATTATATGCGGCTGTGATCTTGGATTGCGCGGCTGCCACTCCATCGCTATATCCCTGAGTATAAGAATTGTTTTGACCGCCCGCCTGGGCTAATTGTCCATCATGATAACCATTTGTGTACCCGTCTTGTTTTCCCTGACTATAGCCAGCTTGATAGCCTGAATCATAAGATGCTTTTGCTTGTGTATCTCCTGATTTTGATATAGCTGTTGCAGTAGAATTAAAGTTGAGCGTTTGTAATGAACCCGCCGTAGCAGTAGCCTGTGTATCAACAGGTGAAAGTTGAGCAAGCGAACCCGATGACTTTGCTTCTCCGCCTACTGAATAACCAATAAACCATGTAAAACCCATCATACACAAGATAACTGCAATAAGCAGCCCGTTCCTTATCTTGTGCTGCTTTTTAGGAATTTCAGGCGGTATTGGCGGAATTTTATCATTAGGGTATAGGCCGCCAATAGTATAGGGATTACTGTAAGCCGTTGGTTCAAATTTGGGGTTGCTATCCATAGTCAACGCCTCCACTCAGATTTTAGCCAGGAGCGGTAACTTTCCTGATCTCCTGGTATATATTCAATGTCCAATAGATTGCAATTTTCACTTAGACATTCCCCTATTCAACATTTCCACTAATATTTCCGCTTCCGTCCTGTTATCTGCTTCTATCCAGGGGAAGTATTCAGCAATTGGTTGTTGCCCGCTTATAAAAAGTTTATAGAGCCATTCGCTTTTAGCGTTGATATATCTTTCTCTGTAGTGATATTTGAGTCGTTTAGACAAGGGGACATGGGTTATTCCTACATAGCGAATAATTACATCTCCCTGTGCGTTTAATGCAGGTTCTGCAAGATAATAAGGTCACCACTTTGCCTCTTTCCTTTTACTCATTCTATCGTCATCACATCTAGTTCAGTATCATAGATTTTTTGTGGTACGCCGTCAATTAATCCGCCATTTCTCTCATCCTATAATTTGAATTTGCACGATATTTCAGCGTCATATTGGTCAAGTTGTGTAGTCAGCGTTTCCTCAAGTCGTAAATGGGTCTGCATTGGTTCTGGAATGTGGCGGTTAGGGTCAAGCCATATTACTTTTCGCTTTCATTTATTTTGTGGTAAGAGCGCACGATCACGACTTTTTTCGCGCGAGCTTCTCCATAATTCAAACATATGACCGCCTACTAAAGCAGAGCCTAACGTTACAAACCTTGTTGAAGGAGCGGATATTTGTTAAGGGCGTCTTATTCCCAAGAGTGTTTAGCTGATGTGGTAGACATTTTTTATCAACCAGTAATAACCAGGTCAGGGGTCGATGACATGCCGTATTGTGTTTAAAGGGAAGGAGGAAAAGAGCTTCGCGAGAACAGATACTACAGGCAGGGACTCTTCTTGCCGAAGGCTGACGCAAATGTTCGTGGCTGGAACAAGCACCCACAAGGTGGGGGGAGTCGCCCAAACGCTGCTGGGAGTGGCTCCTAGTATTATGAGCTTTTTGCTCGCAAATGTGATGGTGATGTGACAACGAAGCTCCCTTTTGTGATGGCATGGTGAGGGCGAGATGCTACACTTTATCCTGGAAGGGTGTGCCTCAGGTGGTCAACGTTCCTGGCAAGACAGAGCCAGGTAGAGCAGGAACGCACCTGGTCAAAGGATCGGCAGAGGACTGACCAACCTGGCAGCGGGGGTCTTGGGCAGTTTGCTCTCGTGCTGGCCGGTGGACATGGGTGAGCCATCATCCCGTTCTTATCCTCCACTGAGGAGGGGTTTGAACTGTACGCTGAACCCGGTAAGTCGTGAACAGATTTGCACCATCTAGAAAGGAGTAGCCTCCATGTCAACCGAAACCAACAAGCCCCTTGTGCCCCGTGCCTTTCACGAGGCGGTGCACAACGACGGAGAGGTGCATGCGACCCTGGCCATCAGCCGGGCAGAGGCAGAGAGCGGGACCATGCGCACCCTGACCTTGCCGGGAGGGCGACAGGTGAGCGTCACCGTGCCCGCAGGGGTGGGTGATGGATCGACCTTGCGCCTGGAAGGGCAGGGGATGCCCAAATACGCAGGGGGGCAGGCAGGGCCGCTGGTGCTGACAATTGCCGTCCCGGCAGAAGTCAGTTCCCTGTCGCTTTCGCAGGAAAGCACGGACCCTAACGTTACCGTATCGAAGCCCAACGCAGAGTTGCCTTCAGTCGAGAACCCGAGCGTGACGCCAGCATGTACCGAGGCTCCAGATGACGAGGAGACACCAGTGCTTGAGTCCCAGGCGAGCGAATCTGCTCCCAGCATCCTGGCAACCACTGTGCTCTCGCTTCTCACGGGGGCTCCCCCCACAGCGCTCCTGGTGGTACAGCCTCGATCAGCGACCCCCATCAGGCTGCGTTTCGTCCTGGTAGGGCTGGCAGTGCTGATGATCGTGATTTTCGCCTCTTTTTTCGTCTTGTACTTGTACTCTGCGCCTTAAGAGCCTCAGGCAGTGAGTTTAGAGTTTCTTCTTCCAGCAGCCGACAGCTCCCCATTGGAGATCGCAGCCGGGACCGATGGCAACCTCTGGTTTACCGAAAGCTCAGGGAACAAGATTGGGAGCATCAGCCCCTAGTGGCAAGCTGTAAACAGTTGATAGAATATCAGATCGTGCCGCGAACAAGTGGCCGGCTTAATCCCTCTGTGACACTGGCATCATACACTTTTGGGCGGCTTCCGGCGTTTTTTCCTCGTTGGTTCACGCCCAATCACGAACCGATCAAAGGTGTAGATCTGTCCATTCCAAAAAAAGGGTAACCCTTGTGCTCGGTTTTGCTCTTGCTCCTGGCCTTGCTCTAGAGTATAATAGCCAGAAAAGGGTCTCGGCATGAGCCGGGGAGGGTGACGTGTGATGATCCAGGCATTACAGTATGAGCCGCAAGGCCAGCGCCAGCGGTTTGAACCACCAGAGCAGCAGGACAGGCATATCCACCTGCATTTCCATCTCCACCTCACATTCCGAGCGCGTCAGGGGCGTTGGGCATCGATCGACGCACGCCGGGTCAAGGGCATGCTCGCCGCTCTCGCCGCTGCCACAGTGATCCCTCTCTGGCTACTCCTCTTGGCCTTCTTTCCACTAGATGGCCCCCCTCCTCCCGCATGGGAGCAGCTGCTGGTGGTCTGGAGTTTCGTCAGTATGGTCGCAGGCCTTGTACTCGCCTGGAGCGCCGTTGGAACCCTCCTCCGCCAGGCGTGGCGAGCGAGCCCGCGTGAGCGCCGGGGGCTGGTTCTCCCCCTGGCCTTGCTGCTCCTGACCGTCCTGCTGACCGCAGGCTACAACTGGTTGGGCAACCCGCCGCCGTTGTTTTTGACGCAGCTTGCCTTGATCCCGTTCGGGGGGGTGCTCGTAGCCCATCCCGTGATTACCGCTCTCTTGCTCGGATGGGTGAGTCGCGAGGCGCATGCGCTGAGCCAGCAAGCCCCCACGCACAGGAAGTTCGGCTTCGTCGCGGTGGCTGGAATGGTACTCCTGCTGCTCGGAGGACTCCTCTTCAACCTCTCTATCCTGCTGAGCGGGGGGCTCTGGCCCAATCCGTTTCTCCCTGGGACCTGCATGGGCGTCATTATCGCTCTTCGCATGGGAGTTCGGCTCTTCCGCTCGCGAGTGAACACGCAGGCACATCCGAAGGATTCTTCTCCCTTTGATCTCGACACGACCTTATGCAGTCAGGACTGACCTGAATTGGATGGCCCGGACAATCAGAATCACACCATATACAATCGCGAACACACCGAGTAACCAGACAATCGCCAAAATGCTGGCAACCGGGTGAAGAAAGAATATGATGCCTATGATAATAGAAAGGACCCCACCTAACACTAGCAGCCACTCAACTCCCCTGGCTCTTACCGAGAAAGCGGCAATTACATCAAAGATGCCTGTCACGATGGCCCACGCAGCGACGAGGTAGAATAAAACAAGACTGGTAACTCCAGGCCAAAAGAATGCCAGCAGACCCAGAATAATCCCAGAAATTCCACCAAGCAGCAGTACCCACCAACGTGAATAGGCAGTACGCTCTTGTAAGGCGACGACCACAGCAAGGATACCATCGATCAGTACATACGCGGCGAAAAGGTAGACGAGGAATAGGAGGGCAAAAGCAGGCGAAATGATGGCTATAATTCCGAAAAGCAGTGCGATGATTGCACGTACCAGTAGCATCCACCAATAGCTACGAGAAAGTTGCTTCACTGTAGCACCCATAGTGTACAAACCTCCTGAGAACGAAATGATTTCATCGAATAACATCTATTTGTGACGTCCCCGAAACGCTCTGGAAACGTTACGCGCATTATACTAACTCCTAGATCTCTCTGGCTATACAATCGAGAAACTTTCTGGCGCAAAACAACGTGTGAGATGCATACTGCTGATGCAAACAGCATGGACATCTCAGAACCCCGGCTTAAACACCATCAACACCAGAATGAGCCATCAGCCCTTCGTCTCTTCTGACATTTCTTTCGTTGCTGGTGGCACACCCTGCTGACGATACCATGCCACGGTCCGGCGTAGCGCCTCTTGATGGGGAGTGGGTGTCCCACCAAAGGCATGGGTATATTTGCTCCCGTCAAACAACAGGGGTTCGTTGAATTCGTAGAGCATCTCCACCGATTCGCGCAGGACCGCATTCGTCAGTCCAAGGACCCGGAGCAGCAGTCCCGGGACTGCCAGGGGTCTGGCGGGCACTCCAGCAGCTTCACTGGCCAGGGCAATGTACTGCCCGCCTGCGAGCGCCTGGGCGGTTGGTATATGCCAGACCTGGCCCAGGGCCTCCTCGTGCGTTCCCAGTACGAGCAGCCCACGGGCGGCATCCTCGACGAATGCGAGGGCATGCGGAACATCGAGTTTGCCGAGCCAGGGCACGCGCTTGCCGGCCACCACAGCGGTGAAGAACTGTTCTCCCACGAATGAGGTGTGCACCCCTGGACCGTACATATCGGGAGCACGTCCGATGGCGGCCCGGATCTTTCCCTGCGCGTGAGCGGCCAGGATGGTCTCAGCCAGCTGTTTGCGGATCTTTCCCTTGCGCGTCACCGGCGCCTGGAGGGACTTCTCGGTGAGAGGCTGGGAAGTGGGGGCATACATGTAGTTGTTATCGATGTACACCAGTATTGCTCCCGTGGCACTGACTGCGGCGATGACGTTGTCTAACATGACCGGCATGTATGTTGCCCACTGGTCATAGGGTAATCCTGCACAGTGGTAAACGACCCCTGCTCCCTGGCACGCAGCGCGCGTACTTTCACGGTTGGTCAGATCAGCCGCCATGACCTCGACGGAAGCCGGCACGCTGGCGCGTCCACTGCGATTGACGGCGCGTACCTGCGCTCCTTGCACCGCCAGTGCCTGCACGAGGGCCTGTCCAATTCCGCCAGTTGCTCCAAGAACCACATGTAAATGAGATGCCATGGCTATATCCCCTCCTGGATTCTTGAGTAAAGCTACCTGGTTGTTTTGAGGGGTACACTGGTTTGATGCTCTAGATGTGACAACGATGTGTGACGAGCTTTCTGCTCATCCCTCCTATCTTATCACGTTATCGGATTATTCGGATAGACTCTAAAGACAACGAGGAGCCAGTCGAGGGTTGGTTCTTATTTGGGAGAGATTTTAGATGGTGTGTTGAGCAGGGTTCTACTTTGGTTCCGATTGACCGTGCTGCACAGTGGTTTCTTGCTTGACCTTCTCGGTGAGGAATATTTTCACCAACGATTGATAGGGAACATCCCTTTTGTTTGCCAGTATTTTTGAGTGCCGCAATCAGAGACTCAGGAAACCGGATAGAAATAGTCCTGGTAGACGGCTTCAGATCTTTATGCATGGAGAGGTGGATCACATCCTCATGATGCTACTGTAGGGCTAAGCAGCCAGCGAACCGTTTTCTCGTCGGGCGCAGTCACGACTTTTTGAGCCAGAACCTCAAGCACAGCAGGATTGTCGATCTGCGTAGCGTATTGTTTTGCCAGTTCGGTCAGGGCTGGAAAACGAGCGCTGACAATGTTAACGAATATTCTTTGCGCCGCTCGTAACTCACCCTCGGCTCTACTCTTGATTCTCTCTTGTTGTATTCGTGGGCTTTCTTCCCAGAGTTCGTCGTACATATGCAATTGCCTCTCTATCTCGCTTTTCTCCTATGGAGGGATCGTATCCGTTCGCTCTAACAAAAGGGACATCCAGACAAGCTGGTCTGCTAATGTAACTTCATCCTTCTGGTACAGTGTTACCAACTCGTCCATCACCTGCTTGATCATCTCGTGGTGGACCCCCTGCATGGTCGGCAACAGCGGATACATACACACTACATGGTCGCGTACAAACTGTTCTGCATCCAACTGAAACAATGGTAATGTCTGAAAGTGAAACGTCAGTATTATGTTGTCTCCAAGTGTTACTTGTAGCGGCGATTCTGCCATTGTGACCCGAAATGGATACACCACAATTGTGATGACGGGCAACTTATGCTCCTGGTGGAGTACTGCGTTATAAGTCAGTAAGCGCGAGAGCAAATCCCTGTCGGCTCTCGACTCAAACTCTATCTCGAGGATAGCATCCTCACCATTATATTTGATCTTGAAGACCTTATCGGCCCGCATCGTGGATCTGATGATCTCCACATCGAGGGTATCCACGTAGGTCACTCCCGGCAATAGCTGGGGTAAGATTTCGCGTGGATGTGCTCGGATCCAGGCTTTGAAGCTGGTATCAAACCGCTGTGCTTTTTGTGACCTCCGCTTTGTTTGATTTCTCTTCCTAGAGTTAGGTTCAACTGTTGCCTTTGCTTGTTCCATGATGATAGACCCTCCCAACCGCGTTTGTCGTAATCATACCATGCCTTGCCGAACTGTACAATATCACGTATCAAACCAAACAGACTGCTGAGCGCTAAATGCTTGCAGAGAATGATCGTGGAAGAATGGTAAAATAGAAGGGAAAGCATGTGAAAGGCAGGAGAATTGATGAAGCCAACCATTACCATTCTAGGCGCTGGAAGCGCCATGTTCGCCCGTCAACTGATGACCGATATCCTGAAGATCGAAGGGCTAGACGAGGGTTGTTTTGCACTCGTGGATATTGATTCCAGCCGCCTGGAGTTAGCGCACCAGCTCGCTGAACGACTGGTCACCCACAGTGGCAAACGCTGGAGCGTGCGTGCCTCCACCGAGCGACGCGACCTGCTGGAGAGGAGCGATTTCATCATCAACACCATTGAGGTGGCCGGTCTCGCCAATGTGCGCCACGACTTCGATATTCCCATGAAGTATGGCATTAATCAATGTATTGGCGACACAACCGGCCCAGGAGGGATCTTCAAAGCGCTGCGCACCGGTCCCGCCTGGCTCGACATCCTGCACGATGCTGAACAGCTCTGCCCACAAGCCTGGGTGCTCAACTACACCAATCCCATGTCGATCCTCACTCTCGCAGCGCTTGCAGGCACCAGTATGCGCACCGTGGGCCTGTGCCACAGCGTGCAGGGGACCTCGAAACAGTTAGCCGGGTACCTGCAAGTTCCCTACGATGAACTACACTGGCGTTGCGCGGGTATCAACCACAACGCCTGGTTTACGGAGGTGCAATATCAAGGGCAAGATATGTACCCTCGCCTGCGCGAGCTGGCCCGTGTGCCAGAAATCTATGAACGCGATCCCATCCGCTTCGAAATCATGCGCTACTTCGGGGCTTTTGTGACCGAGAGCAGCGGTCACTTTTCGGAATACGTTCCATACTTCCGCAAACGGCCCGATTTGATCGAGCGCTACTGCCGCCAGGGGTATCTGGGTGAAATCGGCTTCTACGCGAACAACTGGCCGACCTGGCGCGAAGAGAATGATGTCTCCATACGAGAAATGCTTAGCGGAGCACGATTTCTCCCTTTCGCCCGGAGCCACGAATACGGCTCCTTCATCATCGAGGCAGTGACGATGCACCGTCCAAAAGTGATCTACGGCAATGTGCGTAACACCGGCCTGATCGACAACTTGCCCGATGGCTGCGTTGAGGTGGCCTGCCTGGTCGATCAGAACGGCGTGCACCCATGCCACTTTGGTGCCCTGCCGGAGCAACTGGCTGCACTCAATCGCAGTCACATGGCAATGCACTCGCTCATGTGCGAGGCTTTGCTCACCAGGAATAAGGAGGCGGCACGCTACGCCCTGCTGCTCGACCCTTTAAGCGCTGCCGTCTGCTCGCCTGCGGAGATCAGCGCGCTATTCGATGAGATGTGGGAGGCGGAGCGAGAGTATCTCCAGCCCTTTGATGACTCCGTTGGCAAATGACACAAGGAGTGCAATTCAGCAGGGCGACCACTGGCAACTATCCATCTCGCCAACGACGCTGCACGGCTACCACCTTGCAGTCAGGTCGGTTGTAATGCCTACCGTTCGCGGTCAGCTGGGATGCAAGGAGAGAGAAAGGTCCGCGCAGCACAGGAGAGACGTGCACGAGGGCGGCGCAAGCGCCCCCACCCTGCATCCACACCACTCCCGCCCCTACAAGACTTTGTTGGTGAAAGATACAAAAGTGCTATTCAGCAGGGCGACCGCAAGGGTCCCGTCACAGCACGCGAGAGAAGTGCACAAGGGCGACTGCAAGGGTCCACATCCCTCTCCACACCACCCCCGCCCTTACCAAGATGAGAAGTGACTTCGCCAGCAGTATCCTTTAGAGTGATTTACAGGAGCGGGCTGATAAATCAGCGATGGCCACGATAAATCGGGCCCTACGTTTCACCCGGAAGGATGGAGGCGCATAATTTCTCGAGGCGGTCGTACACTACTCGTTCGAGATCAGCGGGGTAGGTTATTCCATGTGCCCGGGCCAGGGGAGGAGCCAGCTCCTGGTAGAAGCGGACGATGACGAGGGCAGCCTGAAGCATTGCACCTTGCTCCAGCGGACAAAATGTCGCCTGTACAGGCAATAACTGTTCTACTGGCATGGCTCGCTCTACCTTCTCATAGCCCTCTGCCGCAGCCTGGAAGTCCTGTCTGAGGCGAGCCAGGTTCACACAGGTGAGGCGCATATCCTCTAAAGCGCCGTACGCTGACCATATCTGCCCGCGTGCCAGAGATGTGATGAAGTGGTGGGACAGGTCATGCCAGAACTCGTAGACCAGGTGGCGTAACGTCTCGATCTGCTCGGCCTGAGCAGGTTCGATCCAGGGAAAAACTGCTCCCACCAGAATGCCCTTTTTATCGAGCAGGACCCGGTAGGGTCCACCGTGAATGTGAGTGAAGTGGCTCTCGCGGCCAAACGCAAGTTCACCTTCTGTGCCATCTGCAAAGATGAAAGTGACCAAATCAAAGCCGTAGCCATTAAAGTCTCCCAGAGACACCGGCTCGCCCAGCAGTCGTATAAAAGCCTGGCGCCCGGCGAAGAAGTCGTCGTACGCCTCATCCGTGGTGACAAGGTAGAGATCAAGGTCGGAGCAGGCATCAGCCGTGCCCCTGGCGTAGGAGCCGCCGAGAAATGCGGCCACTACCCGCTCATCTGCCTGGCAAGCTGCTACAAAGCGGCTCATGATGACCTGGTGGTGAGGCTGGTGTAGTTGTTGCGAATCCATGGTGTTGATCCATTGCTTTAGGGGTGTACTGACCCATCGGGCATGGTTGCGCTAGAGAGGGACTTCGCTTGTGCTAGTTGTTGTTGAGTGACATTGGCTCCCGCCAGGTTGGCGAAACTCAGGTCAGCCCCGCTCAGGTTGGCTTCACTCAGGGTGGCTCCACTCAGGTTGGTACTCTTCAGATCGGCTCCAATGAGGGTGGCACTCTTTAGATCGGCGCTACTCAGGTTGGCAGTTTCCAGATCGGCTCCACTCAGGTCGGCTCCGCTCAAGTTGGCATTGCTGAGGTCGGCTCCATTCAGGGTGGCTCCACTCAGGGTGACCCCATTCAGGGTGGCTCCACTCAGATCGGCATTGAAGAGGGAAGCACCGCCCAGGTCGGCCCCACTCAGGTTGGAATCCCCCAGGTCGGATTCACTCAAGTTGGCCATGCTGAGGTTGGCTCCGCTCAGGTTAGCATTTAAGAGGAAAGAACCATCCAGGTCGGCCCCACTCAGGTTGGCATTGCTGAGGTTGGCTCCATCCAGATCAACAATGGCCTGATTCCTGCTGAGGAGTTCTGCATCATGCAAGAATCGCACCAGGGTTCCTTTACGGTCTGCACCCAACCTTCGTAGAGTTGCGAGCGTCAATGTTTCTGCTACACGGCGTGCTTCATCTCCTGGTTGAGATGCTCGTAACCGGTAGTTAAGTAGGAGATCCACCATGTGATCGAAATAGTTCAGTAATGCGTCTTCTTCTTGCTGGTCAGTGATCATGAGTCTTGTTTCTCCTTGTCCTTTGCTTTTCCTCTCTATTCTAGCAGAAGCTGTAGTCTTAGTCTAGAGGCAATACCATGCAATCAGGGGGTATTTGAAAGTCGAGAGAATGAATGTGATAATGTTGTGATATTACCTGATCAGGAAAACCACTTAGCCAAGGTCGCTGATTAGCGGTCTACTTCTCCCACGATGAAATCCAGGCTGCCCAGGATGGCGATGACGTCGCTCATCTTGTAGCCACGCAACATTTCGGGCAGGATTTGCAGGTTGACAAAGGAGGGCCCGCGCAGCTTCGCACGCCAGGGATATTCGCTGCCATCGCTGATGAGATAGACGCCCAGCTCGCCTTTGCTGCTTTCAATGGCAAAGTAGGTCTCTCCGCGTGGGGGACGCAGGGCAACTGGGGTGCGGGTGCTGATGGGGCCTGCGGGCAATTGATCGATCGCCACGCGGCAGAGGCGAATGCTTTCGCGAATTTCTTGCAGGCGCACAGCGTTGCGCGCGTAGCAATCGCCTTCCTGTCGCACCTGGACCTGCACCGGCACTTCGCGGTACGCCATGTAGGGGCGGTTGACCCGCAGGTCCCAGTCGATACCGCCGGCCCGAGCCATTGGCCCGGTAATACCATACGCGAGCGCCTGCTGCGGATCAAGATAACCCACTCCCTGTGTGCGCGCCTGGAAGATTTCGTTGCCGTTGACCAGTGTCTCCAACTCGCCCAGGTTCTTCTCCAATTGATCCAGGTAGCCCTCGCATTCCTTGAGCCAGCCGCTGGGGAAATCGTGCAAGACGCCGCCCACGCGCAAGTAGTTGATATTGAAGCGGCTGCCGCCCAGAGACTCGAAGAGATTCATTATCCCTTCGCGGTCGCGGAAGGTCCACAGCAGGGGTGTCGTCGTTCCCAGATCATTCACGTAGGAGCCAATCCCAATCAGGTGACTGGCAATACGTTGCAATTCACCTACGAGCAGGCGGATGTATTGGGCGCGTCGTGGCGGCTCAAGCCCCATCAGCTGCTCGACGGCGCCGGCGAAGGCAATCTCGTTGAGCATCGGAGATACGTAGTCGGCGTTGTCCATGTAGCGGATACCGCCCATGTAGGGACGATTCTCCAGGATTTTCTCGATGCCGCGATGCAAGTAGCCGATAACCGGCATGCAGTCCACTACAGTCTCTCCCTCCAGGGTCAGCACCAGGCGCAGCACACCATGCGTGCTAGGGTGCTGTGGACCCAGGTTCAGAAGCATCTCCTGCGTCTGCCGGCCCTCAGCGGTCTGCACTTCCACGCCGCCGATTTCGCGTACAGGCTGTGCCATTGTAGCTCCGGGGGATAAGTCCTGGTCAATGGGCGGGACGTAGCCCTGCTTTTCGATTTTCTCCCGTAGTTTGAGAATGCCCTCGATCAGGGCCTCCGGGCGAGGGGGGCAGCCCGGCACGTACACATCGACGGGGACAACGGTGTCGACCCCCTGGACCGTGTAGTAGCTGTCGTAGAACTCTCCGCCGGAGTTGGCGCATTGACCCATGCTGATGACCCATTTGGGCTCTGCCATTTGTTCCCACAGGTGGCGCAGGCGCGGGGCCATCTTGACCGACACGGTCCCGGCCACAATCATGAGATCGGCCTGGCGGGGACTGGCGCGGAAAAGCCCCGAGCCGAAGCGGTCGAGATCATACTGAGGAGCAGTAGCCGTTGTGATCATCTCAATGCCGCAACAGGCCAATGCATACATAAAGGGCCAGATGGAGCGGGAACGAGCCCAATTTTGCGTCCATTGGAGCATGTCAGCAAGGGTTGTGAGTACCGCTGGCTCTTCCTGTTGACCAGGAGTATAATCCTGGGGCCCTTTTGCCATGCTCAGGGGGATCGCCCTGCGCCTGTTGCCAGGATCGCGTTCTTGTTTTCCCCGTTTTTGCTCATTGCTCATATGCAAGGCTCTTTTCTTACTTCTCGAATAGCTTGAGCGAATTTTCTATCATCGACATAGGTAATTGTGAAGTACCCCATGTCTAAAGACAAGGGGCTTCTACGTAGGTTGCCCCACGTTGGCTACTTCCTAGCCTGAGTATGTTTATTGCAGCGTTGTGGTCTCTATCTAGCTCAGTTCCACACTCGCAAGAGTGCCAGCGTTCAGACAGGTCTTTTTTGACCACTTGCCCACAACCGCTACAGATTTGGCTGGTATAGTTTGGTGAAACAAACAGTACAGACCTACCAGCACTTTCAGCCTTGTAGGTGCAATACTGCTGGAACTGATGCCAGCCAGCATCTAAGATACTTTTGTTCAGTCCTGCTTTTGCTGCTGCTCCGTTGGGTAAATACTTTCCTGTTGCTTCGTCGTGTTTAGGCTTGGGTCTATGGGTCATGTTTGCAGGTTGGAGCTTTTCAAATACGAGTGTTCCATAGGAGTTGACGAGCTTTCTTGCCTCTTTGTTTAGGAAGTCTTTACGCTGGTTTTTGACCTTGCGATGGGCTTTTGCAAGTTGTTTCTTGGTTCTGGCTCGTCTATGGCTGCCTTTTTTCTTTTGTGCTAGTTGCTGCTCTAGCTTCTTGAGCCGTTTCTCTGCATGTCTCAAATGGCGGGGATTGTCTATGATTGCTCCGTTTGACAACGCGGCAAAATGGGTTACTCCTAGATCAATCCCTACAACTTCGTTATTCGCTGGTAGTGGCTCTTTTTCTTCAACTTCACAACTGAAAACAATGTACCACTGGTCTACTTCGCGTTTGATCGTTGCGGTTTTAATCTTGCCTTCCATTGGTCTATGGAGCTTAATTTTAATACTACCAATTTTTGAGAGACACACATGGTTATCGTGAGTGATGCTAAATCCTGATTGCGGGTAGGTGAAAGAGTCGAAGCGGTTGTAACTTTTGTAGCGCGGGTAGCCTGGTTTTTCTCCTGCTTTCGCTCGTCTGAAAAAGGCTTTCATTGCCTTCTCAACACGTCTGAGGATGTCTTGCAACACTTGGCTATGAATATCGTTAAGCTCTGGCCTAAGCTCTTTAATTTCTGGTAGTTGGTTCGCTTGCTGGTTGTAGGTGATTGTTACCTTGCTCATTCGATAGGCTTCTTTGCGTTCTTCAAGACTAGCATTGTAAAGCTCACGACACAATGCAAGAGTTTTTACGAGTGCCTGCTCTTGCTGTCTTGTCGGGTATAGCCTGTATTTGAACGCTTGTTTATACATGTTTCTGGTTCTCAATATATTGCTTAATGGCACTCAATGGTGCTCCGCCTACTGTTGAGACAAAGTAGCTGTTTGTCCAAAGAGACGGCATACGGGTTGTGAGTGATCTGAACTCTTGCCGTAGGTAGCGCGAAGATCGGCCTTTTATGAGCTTTACCAGTCGGTGTATGCCGAATTGCGGGTCTACTTCAACGAGTAAATGCAGATGATCGGGCATGATTTCTAAACTCAATACCGTTGCTTGATGTTCTTGACACACTTCCCGTATGATTTCCTCTAATCGCTTGGCTATCTGCTCTACCAGTACCTTGCGTCTGTACTTCGGACACCAGACCACATGATATTTGCAAGAGAAGTAGACGTTATGGTTGGATTTGTAGGCTATCTTCTGCATGAGGGTATTATACAGCTAAAAGCTATCTAATGCAATACCCCCATGCCCAAGCTCCAAACAAGGAACGTGCCTTATATCCCTACAGCTAGAAGCTGAGGGTTTTACGGCGTGGTTTGATAAGATATCTCACATAGAAAAACTTTGATGGACGTAAGGCAGGGTGTGGGGCCGATGAATCGGCGATGGGCGCGATAAATCGGCCCCTACGGGCTATCCGTTCGGTTTTCGCCATCCGAACACGATTGTCGATTACCTACAAACGGTTTCATCACTTTTTCAATCGACTGTTCGCTCTGTTGATCGCTCAAACCCTGCCGGTGTGAGGTCAGATCCGGGGCGATCAGGTGACGTTTCCACCAGTTCGGCTCCTCCGGCTTTCGAGGAGGCCTTTCCGGGCATGAAGGCCAGTGTGAGCACGAAACCCACCACGGCGATTCCGGCGGCCACCACGAGCGAGATGTCCATCCCGTGGACGAAGGCTGTGCGCACCGACTCGAACAACGGTGCCGAGCCAAGTTGCCGGGCCACTGCCAACCCACCGAAGAGGCCCTCCCTGACCACATTCGCGACCGCCAGCGGAAGCCCAGCGAGATTCAACTGAGCCTGATAGGCGGAGCTGAGAACGCTCCCCAGGATCGCAGCACCGAACGGCGCTCCGACCTTCTGGATGGCCTGCATCACTGCTGCTCCCACGCCGCTTCGCTCCTGCGGAAGCTCGGAGAGCGCGGTGGAGGCTGCCGTGGCCATGGTGAGTCCCATTCCTGCTCCAACAAGGGCCATCCACGCTGCGATGAAGCCGTAACTGGATCCCACGCCGGTGGTGGATCCGAGGAACATCCCGGCAGCGAGCATTGCGAACCCAAGTGCGACTGTGATCTTCGCCCCCACGATACGCGCGATGCGATCCGCAGGCACGGCCCCCACAACAAGCCCGGCGATCAGCGATAGGAGCCTCAGGCCAGAGCCCATGGCGTCTGTCCCCAGCACGCCCTGGAAGAACTGCGGCATCGTGAACAGCGCACCAATCATAGCCAGGCCAGCTGTGGCCGCAAGGATCACGCCCCAGGTGAAGGCAGGCGAGCGGAAGAGTGACACATCAACCAGCGGCTGGCCGCCCGGGCGCCGGCTGAGCCTGCGCTCCCAGAGGAAGAACCCAACCAGCACCACCAGGCCCGCGATCATTGGAACCAGGGCGCTGGTGTCACCCCAGCCGTTCTGGCCCGCCTCGATCAGGCCATAGGTCACGCTGACCAGGCCGAAAGTCGAGGCCACAATTCCTAACGGGTCCAGGCCGGGGCGCTCCGGGGCGCGGGACTCCGGCACGAGCGCGAACGTCGCGACCAAACCAAGCAGGGCGACCGGCACGTTCATCAAGAACACCCAGCCCCACCAGTAGTGCGTCAGCAGCCAGCCTCCCAGGATCGGGCCGAGTGGCAGGGCCAGGAAGTTGGCTGCCGCCCAGATCCCAACGGCCCGCGGCCGCTCCTCCTTGGTGAACAGCACTGTCAGGGCAGACAGGGCCATCACGATTATGCCTGCTCCAGCGAGCCCGAGTACTACCCGCGCCGCGATGAACGCGCCTGCTGACGTCGCGTAGGCGCAGGCTACTGAGCCTGCCCCGAAGAGAATCAACGCGGTGAGCAACACCTTCTTACGGCCGTAGCGGTCCCCGAGCAGCCCGGCCGGCAGCATCGCCGCCGCAAGCACTAAAAGGTACCCGGAGGTAAACCACTGGAGGTCCGACTCCGAGGCATGCAGCGCGGTGGCGAGGGTGGGCAGCGCCACACTGAGGACAGTGCCGTCCAGTCCGACCGCCAGTACGGCCAGGACTATCGCGCCGAGCGCCCACCACCTGCGATTTCCGAGATTCGACATGATAGCAACCTCCTTTTTGAACTAACAGACTAGTTTCTTAACCAGCTCCAGAGATAGTAGCAGAAACACCCGCAACATCCTCAATCACTATGCTACTGTCGCAACTTCTGGATAGCGTAAATTTTATAGTACAAAAATATTTTTTTACTTACCTAAAATTAATTATAATGAGGAATAAAATTTTGTCAAGCTTCTCAAACTGTCGAGCCATCTCGGGCTTGGTCGTCTTTTGGATCGACTATCATCCCGGCGACGACAAATTCAATGATGAACTCCCGTGCGCGTGCGAGCGCTGCGGCGGAGGAAACATCCTCACCTGGGAGAATCATCTGATACAGGGGAATCCAGGTGAGATGGGACCAGCAAATTTGTTCGGCCACGACAAGCTGGATGGCGGGATCGAAATCCGATCGCAGCAGTCCAGCACTCTGTACCCTGGAGAAGATTGTTCTGAAGAGATCAATATCCTCTGTATCAAATTGTGAGACGATCTTTGCAAAGGTCTGCCAGCCCTCGGCCTGTTCCCAGATGATCATGCGCACGAGACGCGGATGTTCTACCAGGAAATCAAACAGTGCTCCAATAGCTGTTTTGAGGAATGACCTGAACCGATGAGCGTCGGAGGCAATGGTTTCATCCTCAAGCAATGGGGCGAGTAGTTTCGCTTGTAGTTCCCTTGTTTCCTCGTCAGTTCGCTCAAGAACCGCTGAATAGAGTCCGAGCTTGTCACCGTAGTATTGAAAAATCAGGCTCTTGTTGTAGCCCGCCGTTACGGCGATGGCATCGATCCTTGCACCATCAAAGCCGTGCTCTGCGAAGACCTCCTCGGCTGCATTCAGGATGGCCTCGCGCGCGCCCTCAGCATCGTGAGCGCGCCCTCGTCTACTGCCAGGTTCAGGCATTCTTTCTTCATCTCCTTTTTCTAACCAGTTGGTTATATATCTAACTAGATGGTTATATTTCTAACTGGTTAGATTATAACAAGAGGAGAGATATTTGTCAAGGTCTGGGAAAAAATGTGGGGATATGAAATAGACAATGAGGTGTAAGGAAGGGTGTGGGGCTGATAATGCTATTTAACTTTTAAATCGGGATAGTGGAAAATCTACCGAGGGCCGATGATGAACATTACCAATCAAGATCGGCAAGGTTTTGTCATCCTGAGCCCATTCGCTGCGCTCAGGGTAAACTCCGCGAAGGATCTGTCGCGATGGGCACCGAGATGCTTCGCTTCGCTCAGCATGACAGGACCGGTTGTGGTCGTTAAACTTCATTATCGGCGATGGGCGCGATAATGGAGATTAACAAATTAAACTGGTAAAAGAAAGTAGGGGCCGATTTATCGCGCCCACCGCCGATTCATCGGCCAGATGCACAGCCAGGTATACCCAGATGATTGTGTTAATGTGCATAATCGGGCCCCTACAGCCTATCCGTTCAGCTCGTTTGCCTGCAAGCAATTCATACACTCAGAAAATGTGATTTGCATGTGATATTACACGGCCTTGTCGTGATGGTGTCGTGATTTCGCTACTGTAAAGTTTCTTGTAGAAAATGAATATTCGAATATGCGAATGAAGGGAGTGAAAATCATGGCGGAAACGATGAGTGTGCAGGCGAAGCTTGCGACTGATATGCGCTTCGAGGCTGAAGCAGGCTCCGGCCATCATGTCACGCTTGATGCAGCGGAGCATGACGGAGGACATAACGAGGGCTTTCGCCCGATGGAGATGCTGTTAGTTGGCCTGGCCGGCTGTACCGGGATGGATGTTATCTCGATTCTGCGCAAAAAGCGCCAGCAGGTGACCGGCTATGAGGTGCGTGTCACAGGTGTACGCGCGGAAGATCACCCCATGGTGTTTGTCGAGATCACCGTAGAGCACATCGTCACCGGATACCACATCCAGGCAGAAGCAGTAGCACGCGCTATTCAGCTTTCCGAGGAGCGGTACTGCGGAGCCGGTGCAATGCTCGGGAAGGTGGCTCATCTCACACATACTTACCGTATTGTTGAGGTAGCGGAGAAGCAACCTGTTGCTATTCCTACCGCATGATGTTGGTTCGGCCTTACACGGCCAGGCCATTGAGAAGAATAAAGTGTTGTGATTGTGACCTATGATGCCTGGAGACAGGCGGGGTCAAGAGTATAACAAAGGAGTGAAAATCATGGAAGACCGAATGTCGATAATTGTGTTCTCAGGAACCGTAGACAAGTTGATGGCGGCGTCCATCCTGACAACAGGTGGAGCAGCGATGGGGATGGAAGTCGAAGTCTTCCTGACCTTCTGGGGCCTGGATGCCTTCCGTAAGGATGACTACAAGACCAACATGCGGGTCAGCAAGGACTTCGAGGATTACGCACCGGTCATGATGGAGCAGATGATGGTCAAGAAGGTCCCCTCCTGGATGGAGAACTTCAAGAATGCCAGGGAAATTGGGGACGTGCACATCTACGCTTGCAGCATGACGCTGGAGCTCTTTGACATGAAGCTCCAGGACCTGGAGCCGATCGTCGATGATGTGACCGGCGTAGCCACCTTCGTTGAGCGTGCCAAAGAAGGAAAAATCACGCTGTTCATCTAACAGAAACTGTATGGGTGGTCGCCTGGTCTTCGCGCGGCCACCCCGTTCAACCGTTCTTGAAAGGAGTTAATGACGATGCCAGAACTGACAGATGTCACGATTGATAAAGAGATTGATGCACGAGGCAGCTTTTGCCCAGGTCCCTTGATGGAGCTGATCCGTGGGATGAAAGCGCTGCCGGTTGGTGGCGTGCTGGCTGTGTTGTCCAGCGATCCCGGCTCGGCGAAGGATATTCCAGCCTGGATTCAAAAGGCTAAACACGAATACCTGGGGGCCTTTCCAGAGCAAGGCTATACGCGCTTCGTAGCGCGCAAGACACATTAGAGAGGAAGGAGGCGATACTATGCCCCAGCATATCCTGATTGTTGGTGGTGGTGTAGGCGGGACGATTGTGGCCAATCTGTTGGCCCGCTCACTGCACCACCAGGAGGCGGAAATCACCCTGATTGACAGCACCGGGCAACATGCGTATATGCCCGGCTGGCTCTATCTGCCATTTAACCATGCCAGTGCTGATAGCGATCAACTGATCCGCCCAGAACGCGATCTGCTCAATAATCATGTGCATCTCGTGACTGGCGAGGTGCAGCAGATCGCTGCCCAGAACCGCGAACTCCGTGTTCGTCACAGCAGGGGCCTGGACGAAATTCTTGGCACTGGGGGAGCGAGCGAAGCGGTCTATCCCTATGATTACCTGGTGCTGGCAACTGGAGCGCGCCTGGTTCCATCAGATCTGCCGGGGTTGGTTGAAGGCGAGGGGAAATGGCACCACTTTTATAGCACTGAGGGATCATTACAACTGCGGCAAGCGCTGGACACTTTTGAGGGAGGACGGATCGTGATCACGGTCGGTGGCATCCCGTATCGCTGCCCACCGGCACCGCTGGAGTTTACCTTCTTGCTTGACGAGTGGCTGCGGAGACGC
>Ga0187846_10000427_pt1 | contig 24831 bp, 27 predicted proteins | sample TC_taG_FD_161473 | JGI IMG/M metagenome (GOLD analysis project Ga0187846, IMG submission 161473) | Biofilm microbial communities from the roof of an iron ore cave, State of Minas Gerais, Brazil - TC_06 Biofilm (v2) | ecosystem: Environmental > Terrestrial > Deep subsurface > Cave > Wall biofilm... | reverse complement strand
AATATTGCCTCTTTGGTGCTGCGGCTTACAGGTAGGCGTCGCGCAGGTGTGGCTCTTTCAACGGCAGGTTACCTGACGTCGCTTGGCTCTGCATATTTAGGTGGGGAACTGGCTTTTGCGAAAGGCATTGGTGTGAACCATGTTGCCTGGGAGGGCGGTTCGGATGACTTTGTGGCTGTGCTGAACGTGAAAGACCTGGCTGAGGGTAAGCTCACGCGCGTTGATGCGGCTGGTATACCCGCAGTGTTGTTGAAACAAGGCAGTGCAATTTACGCTATTGGCGCAACGTGCACGCACCTGGCTGGCCCGCTGGATGAAGGAACGTGTAATGACGGGGTGGTGACGTGTCCCTGGCACGGTTCAAGCTTTCGTATGAGCGACGGTGGTGTTGTAAATGGCCCTGCTGTTTATGCGGAGCCAACGTTCGCAGTGCGCGTGCGCAATGGGAAAATTGAGCTGCGGCGATTGGATCATGCCTAACAGAATGAGAGGTACCTTTTGATCGATCTGGAAGCGCCTATAAAGGAAGTGACTGTCTATGCTGACCGTGCGCTCGTTACGCGACAGGGGAGTGTCGAGCTCGAGGCGGGCGAGCATGAAGTACGGATCAATACTCTTCCGCAGTTCCTGCGTGATTCGCTGCGTGCGGCTGGACGGGGGCCGCAGGGTACACGTATTCTCAATGTTGATATCACCACTGCCTTCCTGAGCCGGCCGCCGGAGGCCAAACTGCTGGCTCTACAGGACGAACTGGAACGGCTGGTCCAGAATCAGCAATTACTCGAAGCGCGTCGAAGCGCACTCAATGATCGCCGCCAGTGGCTGCGCGCGCTTGGCGAGCAATCGCGGGACTTTGCCAGGGGGCTGGCACAGGGGCAGATGAAGCCACAGGATTGCGCCGATTTTTTTAGTTTCGCAGCCAATCAAGCCTTGCAAGATGCTGAAGCCGCTCAAAGCCTCGAAGTAGAGCTAAAACACGTGCAGCAGGAGATCGAGGCGAAAAAACGTGAACTCGCACAGATGCAAGGTGTTTTGCTCCCCGACCGCCTGGCTGCCGTCGTCACGGTAGCGCTGGCGGAGGCAGGTGAATTTGAGCTGGAACTGTCCTACCTGGTGATGGGAGCTTCCTGGCACCCGCAGTATGATGTGCGTGTGCAGATGACGGGCGAGCAAGGTGAAGGAGAGGTCGAGCTAACCTATACAGGTGTAGTGCAGCAGTCTACGGGTGAAGGTTGGGAGAATGTGGGCCTCTCACTCTCTACTGCCCGGCCCAGCCTTGCAGCAGTGGTGCCCGAACTTGAACCCTGGTATCTCAACGTCTATACTCCACCAATTCCCAGACCTATGTATGCTCCCGCGGCAGCTCCTATGCGTGCCGCCAGGCCCAGAATCGCGTCAACAGCGGGGATTGCCGGGGATCAGCGTGCCTATCTTTCCCAGCAATCGATTCCCATGACTGGTATGGTGGCCGCAGGGGAAGGTGCGTTTTTTGAGGATCAGGAAGCACAGGTCGAGGAGAGGGTGCCTACGGCCGCTGATGTTGCCACAGCCACGGTTGAGCAAACAGGAACCGCGCTGATTTTTCGTGTTGGCCGTTCAGTGGATATACCCTCCGATAACTCTCCCCATAAGACGACGATTGCACGGGACAGCATTCCGTGCTCTTTCGATTACGTTAGCGCTCCCGTGATCGATGAACAGGTACACCTGCGAGCGACAATTATGAATACTACCGAGCGCGTCTTGCTCAGCGGTGATGCCGGTATCTTCCTGAGTGGCGAATATGTCGGAACGACAAAGGTCAAGACGACTGCACCAGCGGAAACGTTTAAGATTTTCCTGGGTATAGATGATGGTATAACGGTCAAACGCGAGTTGATTGAGCGGAGCGTGGATAAGGGTGGCGCCTTGCAGACCAATATCCGGCGCATTACCTATGCGTATCGTATCACTGTGCATAACTATGCAGCCGCTCCCAGGCGCGTGGTTATACGCGATCACCTGCCCGTTTCCCAGCATGAGCGGATAAAAATAAAAGCGCAAAGCATGCAGCCAACACCAGCCGAGCGTACCAAACTTGAGTTAATCAAGTGGCAGTTTACGCTTGCCGCCGACAGCGAACAGAAAATTGAATATCGTTTTGTGGTTGAACACCCGCAAGATGTGAGTGTGATCGGGTTAGTATGACTTTTATTCAATTAACGGATCCACTGCAACGTTATTGGCTGTCAGGATTGCTACTTCTCTGGGCATGTTTGCTATTCGGAGGCTTTGTTTTTGGTAAAACTGATCCCAAGACAAATCGCCGCATGCCCACGTGGACACGCATGACGTCGTCGCTCACGCTGGTGGTCGCCAGCTGGAGCTGGTACCTGTTTACGCAAAACAGCTCCATTCAGTGGTTTAGCCTGTTGATTGCAGTGGGTATGACGCTGGGATTTGTTGGCGATCTTTGCCTGGCGCGACTGGTACCACTTCCGCAGCCCACACTGGGAGGCATCGCTGCATTTGGCCTTGGTCACATAGCTTACATCATCGCACTGTTGTCTTTCGGCAACGAGTATGGCCTGGCTGCGCCTGCTCCCCGCTGGGGCGCTCTGACTGTGTGGTTACTAATTGGCTTGAGCGGCTGGTACCTGGTTGTGTTTCGCGGCGGCAAGCCGACAGTACTGCACAAGGCGGCGCTACCTTACGCGCTGCTGCTGGCAAGCACTGCCGGGCTGGCAACCGGGCTGGCTTTGCAGGCCCCGGCGTTCATTCCCCTGGCGATTGGTGGCGGGCTTTTCCTGCTAAGCGATCTTATACTTGCTGCAGAACTCTTCAACGATCTGAAATTTCCGCTCATTGGTGACGTGGTCTGGTTGACGTATGGCCCTGCGCAAATGCTGATTGTGTTTGCGGTGAATGGCGCGTTGCTGGTGGCGGGGCACCCTTTGCCTTCATCCTAGTCTATTGTTATGGAAGTGGTTCATCAAGATAAGAGAAGTAGTGTGTGTCACCATTGCAGCGAGTATTGCCAGGCCAGATGCCGCTGCAATGCCCCACCGGTCTAACAGTGTGCCGATGACAAGAAAAAAGACCACAAAGGTAACAGTACCGGTTATTACACCGCGAAGTAACCTGCGAGCGGCACCGGCTCCCTGGAAATGATGCGTAAAGACCGCTAAAATTGTGGTGAACATTGGGAAAGGCGCAAGCAAGCCACTCAATCGTGGGCCTAAGATGGTAGCTGCTCCGGTCAGGCCGAGCACAAAAGCAGTTGCCACAAGCATGCGCAGCGGAGTATCCCATGGTGGAGGATTTAGTGTGATGCCTTTACCTTTATTTTGACTGCCAGGCATTATTGTTAGAACTATGGCGATGTAAGCTATCACTACTACAAATGACAGGAGCAAGGGCAATGATAGGCGTTCTAAGAAGGCAGTTAACGCAAAGTACGCCGTCCAGCCTGCCAGCATGCTGCCGAACCAGGAAAAACGAAGCGAGAACCAGCAGTATACCAGGCAAAAACTCACCATAGACAGCACGCCAAGCAGGGTATCCTGAGCAGCGTTCGATGCAAAAGCCGTTCCTTGATCGATAGCCAGAACTAGAATTACAGGAGCTGAAGTCAAGGGAAGACTAACAAGCCAGCCGCTCACAGCAGGACCCCAACGACGACCTGCAAGGCTCACTAATCCAATTAAAGTTGGAGCCAGGAGTAGCTTGCCAACACTTAACAAAAACTGGTTGTCAGCAATTGAAAGTAGATGAATTAACATTGTTTGCCGCTTAGAGTATAAGCGGCCTTTTGATTTTTGGGAAGGTGGAGAGTATGAATAAGTAGGCTGTGTGTAAAGTGATAGAATAGAAGGCGAGCCTTGCCGCACGACTTTCCGCGCCTCTACGACCGTGTGGAGCTACTTCCGCGCGTGGCGCAATGAGGGAACCTGGAAATGCATCCATTTGGAACCTGACTTGAATTGATTGACGATTCCTGGAGGAAATATCATGAGCGCACAGACAGATCAGGCACACCGGAGCTTTGACGACCCCCGGGCGCAAGTGGGAGAGTGGCGTGTATTACCCTACAATTCTCAAATCGAGGCAGTGCACATGGCCTTGTTACATACCGGCAAAGTGTTGTACTACTCAGGATTTCGTATTGCCGAAGCGGTGCCGACACAGACTCGGCTGTGGTATCCGAAAACTGGGGAAATTAAGACGGTGCCCACCCCTGGCGACCTGTTCTGCGCCGGACACTCCTTCCTGCCGGATGGCCGCCTGCTCTCCACGGGCGGAGGCCTGGAGTACCGCAACCTGCCCAAAATCCCGCCTTTCCTGGCTCGGTTGACCCGCCCGATCCAACCCTTGTTGATAGCTGTGTTTCAGCCGATCTGGCCGAAGCTAGAACCGACTGGGTCGACGTTTTTATACATCTTTGATCCATTGATCGAGCAGTGGTCGTTTGCCGGGGATATGCCCGAAGGCCGCTGGTATCCGACGAATACCTCCCTGCCGAACGGGCAGATCCTGCTGTTGTCCGGTGAGAATGAGGGTGGCGGCTTCGGTACAGGTGGTCAAATTAAGATCAATCGGCGGGTGGAAATCTTCGACGCCGAGCACGGGCTATCGCAAGTGGCAACGATCCCGGAATTTGACGACGGGGGGAGTTTCCCATCAGACTATCCACGGATGCACGTTCTACCCGTACTCGAAGAGGAGAAAGAGCTCTACCCGGCCGGCCGGGCCTTTTGCTCCTCTCCTGGCCCAGACACCAAGATGCTCAACCTGCAGACCTGGGAATGGACGGATGTAGGCAGGCTCAATTGGCACGTGCGTGAAGATGGCTGTGCGGTGCTCCTGCCGTTGCGCCCCCCCGATTACCGGGCAAGAGTGCTTGTCTTCGGCGGCAGCACCGGGGAAGGAGGCACTGGAGAAGTGACCGATACGGCTGAGATTATCGACCTGAGCTCGAAAACCCCCCACTGGGAATGGGCCGAATCGCTGCGGGACAAGCGCGTCAACTCCTCCTCGGTGCTGTTGCCTGACGGCAAGCTGCTGGCGCTGAGCGGGAACAGTAGCCAACTCTTTGATAAGCCGGTGCTCAATGTGGAACTGTTCGACCCGGACACTGGCGGGTGGAAAATGATGGCACCAATGACAGTCCCACGAGGCTACCACTCGACCGCCATGCTGTTGCCGGATGGACGGGTGCTGTCGTCTGGTACAACACCCTTTGGGTTTTGGGAGTTACGAATGGAGGTGTATTGGCCGTACTATCTGTTCCGGGGGGTACGACCAGAGATCGAACAGGCTCCAAATAACATTTCGTATGGCCAGCCTTTCGAAGTGAGCTACGAGTGCCCGGAAGGAGAGATACGTTCTGTGGTCCTCATGCGCCCGGGAGCGATGACACACGCCTTTGATATGGAACAGCGGCACGTGGAACTCGTAGTCCAGGAACGCGAAACCAGGCACCTGACCGCCATCGCCCCGAGGGATGAGCATGTGGCTCCGCCCGGTTACTATATGCTCTTCCTGCTCACCGTCGACGGCGTACCATCGGAGGCTAAGTTCGTGCATCTGTCGATGTGGGAGCGAGTTGAAAGCAAGTGACCTCGAGCCTCAAAAGATAGCGCAGTTGCACCACTATCGCTGTAGGTACTTAGGAGTGCTCCCGGGCAGTGAAGAAGCCTGGATTTACGTCGCCATGATTCGCATCGTGCTCGCTCGCCTGGCACAAATATAGGCCTGAGGCCTTTACGCAGCCTCTAGCTCCTCTTCAAACGATACTTGATATCGTAATTGATGATGAAATCAAGTTCCTCGTCAGTGAAGCCGTAGTGTTGTGCCAGCACGCGGTCGATCTCGTCGATGATCGGCTTGGACTTGCCGGGGAATATGCACTGGATGGTCAGTGTTCCGCTACGCCTAAAGCTCATTCTTCTCAGCTCGGAATGGGCCTGCAGGTCTGCTGCAAGCTCGGTGGCAAGCTTGCGCAGGTCTTGCTGGATTGTGACAGGTATCGTATCCATGCTGAGGGGCAGTCCACGCACTTCGCGCATGTTCAGGTTGCGACAGTCGCTGCCTGTAGTTACAAACCAGTAGAACAGATTGGAGTTCAAGGCAACAAAGGCGAGATCTGCATACTCTGCAGCTGGGAAAAGCAGCGTTTTGAGCTCGGAGGGATTGCGTATCTCGCCTTTTTCATTCATGATTTTTGGGATGAAAGGCGTAACCTGGACAAACCAGCTTAGTTTGCGTGTGTAATATAGCTTGTGACTGCCAGTCTTGCAAAGGTAATCGCCCAGGCGATGTGACTGGTTGTGCAGCTTTGCGTGCAGGGTTTGTTCCAGGCATGTACCGTAACGCGGAATGACGCCCGGTTTCACTTGACGAGTGACTTCGATATATGCCAGCTGTTGAAACAGAAACTCGCGAAGCTCTCGTCCAGGTTTGAGATAGGGCGTAGAAAAGACGCTTGTGTGAGCGGGGAGTTTCTTGTAGGTGATGATACACAATCGCGGATGTGGTATGTCGAAGAGCTTGCCTCGCTGGTCGCTAAAGGATGAGATATGGAGCGCGGATTGTTCCAGCAGTATCTCCTGTAATGGCAGGTAGCCATCGGTACAGGTGGCTGAAGCTGGCACGATCATGCCGGATCGTCCTCCTGGCGCAAGTAAGCTCATGCAGCGTTCCATTGTCAAGGCGTAGAGGTTACCTGTAGGTAAAGTGGTGTAGTTCGTAAGCTTGTAAGCTTTGCCTGCTTGCGTGTACTCCACATATGGCGGATTACCGATTATCACATCGAACCCGCCATTTTGCATGACGCGGGGGAACTCGATGAACCAGTGGAATGGCCGGCTCTCCTGGCGGAGGCAAGCATCGCCAGGGGTATCATGTTTGACAGAGCCAATGAGAGCATTACCGGTACGAATATTGCCATCAAGGACGGGAAGTGGTTCGATTTCTTCCGGCTGCTCTAGCCGATCTAAAAGTTTAAGAAGGAGGCGCAGCTTGCATATCTGCGTAGCCTCTTCCATGATATCTACACCATAAAGATTGGTGGTAATGATGGATTTAAGGATCAAGTAGCGGTGGTTGGGTTGCTGATCTAGCCGGTCGAGACACGCTGTGTAAAGCGGTTCGAGTATATCAAGCGCGGCAAGCAGAAAGGCGCCGGAGCCGCACGTTGGGTCGAGCACGGTTAGATGCTCGATGCTCTCAAAGAAAGCTTGTAGCAGGCCGGGTTCTTCACTAGTATCAATTACGTCTTGAGCGAACTGGCGCATTTCAAGGTTGAAGGTGATAAAGTCATTGATGTGGTGTATTGCGCCCGTCTCCAGCTTAGAGCGTATCTCTTGATAACGCTGGCGGCGCGCTACAACCTCGCGCCAGGTTTCAGTGGGTAGAGCAAACTCGGCGGGAGCTGGCCTGTTCCATTCGCCGCGCCTGGAGGGATCGTTCAGACCTGCCATGATTGCGGGTGGCAAAAATGACTCAACTCCTTTCTTAATGGCGGGGTAGATATAGCGATCAGGTTTTTCTCGTAATAATCGCCAGATAGGGCCACCCGGAACGAATGCCGAAGGACATTTTTGTTCGGCTGCTTCGAAGATAAACGGAATGATAGTAGATGTTGCGATGTATTCCGTTATATCTCTTTGCGTGTAGTAAGCACCCAGTTGTTTCTGGTTGACGTGCTTCTCGAAGATGTAATCAAGCATGCCGGGAGTAAGCTCATTGTCCTTACCTGGAAGGCCGTCATCCATTTGCCAGGAGAAGGTATTGAAAAATGCGAAGATGCGCTCAAAAGCCTCGTCAGGTATAAAGATGGTGGAGAAGTTGTCGTGCTCTATTTGATGTTCCTTGAAGAGTTCAATATTGAGGAAAGGTATGTTACCGAGAAAGGCAGCGTGTTCAGGTACATTTGCCTGTTTGCTCAGTCCCTCGAAGAAGAGGATCAGTAGGAAGTCGCGATAGAAGTTGAGACTTGCGTCCTGGCGATCCTGGATCATTTTCAGGTGGTTCGAAAGATAGTTTGTATCATGATCAAGAAAGCCCTTATGCTGGATAAAGTAGAGGAACATCAGACGGGTGAGCAGCAGCGAGGCGTAACTGGCCCGGTCAGCTTCAGTGGCGATGCCTTCGATGAGTGTAATGAAGATGGCGCGTTCGCTTTGGAAGCAATTATAGAAGCGTTCGATGTGGCGTGATGTGTCGCCGGTGCTAGCGGTATGGATAGTGTTCGGCTGTATATTTCGTATAGCCATTAAAGAAGCTTGCCCTACAGGTATCTATAATAAAGATCACTGGTGCTGGGGTTATTGTAGCAGGGGTGTCAAATTAATGACGATGTCAATAAATTTGTTGAGTTTGGCCTGGACACATTACAATTGAATTTGTGTTCGATGTTTAGCGTTGTGAGGATGAGTTATACTCTATTATAGAGGGGGTTTGATTAATGGAGGCTGGTGAGACACTATGATGCTTTCTATTTTGCCCGGCTCGTTTGCTGTTTGCCGCTTATCGCCTGACAACGAGGTGCCTGGCTGGGTTTGGGAAAGCAAGACATTCCTTACGATAACGTATACTGAGGATGAGCTTTCAATTGTGTGTCAAAGCTCACTAGTCCCCTCCCATATACACTCCGAGACGGGGTGGGCGGCAATAAAGGTTCAAGGCCCGCTGGATTTTTCGCTTACAGGCGTCCTGGCTGCGTTAAGTAGCCTTCTGGCAGCCGGTGGGGTCTCAATCTTTGCTATTTCAACCTTCGATACTGATTACATGCTGGTGAAGGAACGAGATATATTGCAGGCGAAAATGATATTGGAGGGAGATGGGCATAGTTTTGAGTAGCATTGAATGAAGAGGTGATTGCGATGGCAAGTAACGATTATCATTTTATAACGACGTGGCGCGTGAAAAGCACCATTGAAGAAGTTTCCGAGATCCTTAGTGATTCACGGGGGCTAACCCGCTGGTGGCCCTCTGTCTACCTGGATATAAAAGTTCTGGAAGAGGGCGATGAACGCGGATTAGGCAGAGTTGCAAGTCTTTATACTAAAGGCTGGCTGCCCTACACGTTGCGCTGGAATTTTCGCATAACTGAGGTAAAGGCGGATGGTTTTACGCTGGTGGCCTGGGGCGATTTTGATGGACGTGGTATCTGGACCTTTGAGCAAGATGGTGCCTGGGTGACTATTACCTATGATTGGAAGATCAAAGCCGAGAAGCCCCTGCTGCGCTATTTTTCTTTCGTGATGAAACCGATCTTTGCGGCCAATCACCGCTGGGCCATGGCAAACGGTGAGGAGAGCCTGAAGCTAGAACTGGCTCGTCGTCATGCCGCAAACCAGGAGGAGCTTGCGCTGATTGCTGCTCCACCCCAGCCGACTCCGAGTTCACCTCTTCCGCTTCTGCTGGTGACGACGGCTATTGTTGCCGTGCTAGGGGGCCTCTTTTACCTGGTAGGAAGATTGCTGTCCAGGGATTAACTGGAAGCGGGTTTCTTCTGAAAAATTCTTTCTGCTTTGTCCTGAATTCTTTTTTGCTTGTTAATCGTGTAAGAACTGAGTTAGCAAAACTCATGTAGATTTCGCTAAAGGAGGTTCTTACTCATGGTTATTACCCTGGGAACTCTGGTTGTCTGGCTGATTATTGCGGCGCTGGTTGGCTTTGTTGGCGAACTGATAGCACGGCGGCGTACGCCCTTTGGTGTCGTGGGAGCCATCATATTGGGGTTCATCGCCATCTTTCTGGTTGTCGGGGTCTTGCACTGGCATATCATTGGCGAGCCGTACCTGAATGGTGTACCGCTGATCACTTCGATCATCGCAGCAGCGATAGTTGTGCTTATATGGAGCGCTTTTGCGTATCACCGGGCCTATGGTTACTATTCTCGCTATAACTCTCGACACCGTCCCTATTACCATCGTCGTTACCGCTGGTTTTAGTATAGCTGGTAGGGCGTCTCAGGGGTAGGTTTTTCGCAAGCACAGGTAGAGCGGGCGACCAGGCCTCACCCCATCCCTCTCCACGCAGTGGAGAGGGGGCAAGAGAGTGAGTCTGCCAGGGGGACGGCGGGCGACCATGAAGGCCCACCCCAGGGCGCGATAATGTAGATTGAATATTAAATGCGGACATCATACCATGCAGCGAAAGGCCGATAATGGCTTTTAACACAATAATCGGGGTCTTGGGAAATCCGCTGAGGGCCGATAAATCGGCGGTGGGCGCTATAAATCGGCCCCTACTTTATTACCGGTTTAATTTGTTAAACTCCATAATCGAGCCCGTACACAGCCCTCGTCACTACGGATGCTGATGAGCTTTTCTTAGGTCGATGCCGCGACCATAAAGGCCAATGCCCCTACAGACCTGACATGCGGGTTGTAAAATTTGCCTGTGGAGGCCAGCGCACTCTGTATTAATGAGATTCCAGGTCCAGGTGCTTGGAGAGCAGGAAAGCGCTGAAGTTGGCTACGCTTTCTACGTCTCCCTCGTTGAGCATATTGACGATTTTTTTGACAACGAGCCGGCGAGGTTGACCAGGGGTCGAAGGTAAAGTAAAGCCGATGGTGTTTACTGTCTCTGGCTGGCGTTCGTAGCGAATTTCCTCGGCCATCAGTTCCAGCAGGTCAGCTATATCGAGATCGAGCGCCTGCGCGATGCTTTCTAAGACTTTAGAGGAGGGATATTTCTGTCCTCTCTCGATTTCGCCGACATAGATTTCTGATAGGCCAGCCTTATCTCCAAGTTCTTTAATGGTGAGCTGGCGATCTTGCCGTTCGCGGCGGATGACGCGGCCCATGATTTCCTGCAAGTCTGCCATTTATGTTGTCCTTCCTGTTTACCTATGCTCAGGGCATAGCTCCGAGTAAGCATATGCTCTGAGCATATTTACACTCTATTAATATACGCTGATAGCATGGTATAGTCAAGGGAGAAGATTGAAAAGTTCTCCATACTGTAGGGGAAAAGGGAAACAGAGACAACCTGGGCGCGATAAATCGGGCCCCTACGAGGTCCGATTCCACTTGAAGGAAGAAGAGCCGATTGAAAGCTTGTTTTGCTAAGGAGGAGTTTGAATATGGCTATTACGATGTCATTTCGTACGGGTAATAGTTTGTCGGAGCAAAGTGAGGCCTCTAAGAGTATACATGTGCCCATGGTGTACGAACAGGTGCCAGTTGAACCTGTGCGTTGGGAATATCGCGTGCTGACTGTGGATACACGTGAGGAGGATTTGCCAGATGCAGTCCAGTTGAACGAACTGGGAGCCCAGGGCTGGCTACTGGTGGGGGTATTGGAACAGAGGGCTACCGGAAGAAACTGGCCAGGTGAAGAGGAACAGATGACTCGCGATTATGTCTCTAACCTATTGGAACAGGGGCCGAAAGGAAAAAGCCCGCGGGTACATTACTACTTTGTGCGACAGAAAAGTGAGTGAAATTTAGGAGAAAATATATGCCATCGAGTTTAGTAGTTCCAACGGTGATCGAGACAACAGGGCGCGGCGAGCGCGCTTACGACATTTATTCACGTCTCTTGAAAGAACGAATCATCATGGTCAACGGTCAAATTGAGGAGACGATGAGCAACCTGGTGGTGGCGCAGTTGTTGTTTCTGGCTGCTGAGAGTACGGAGCGGGAGATTAACCTGTATATCAGCTCGCCAGGTGGTTCGGTGAGCGCGGGATTGGCCATCTACGATACAATGCGCCACCTACCTTGCCCAATCGTGACGACATGCGTTGGCTATGCAGCCAGTTTTGGTACCATCTTGCTGATGGCTGGTGATCGTGGACTGCGCCGTGCCTTGCCACACGCTCGCATTCATATGCACCAGCCGCTTATTCCAGGGGGGATTGGTGGCCAGGCAACGGATATCGATATTCAAGCACGCGAAATCCTGCATACACGTGATATGCTTAATGAGATCATCCAGCATCACACAGGGCAGCCCCTTGATCGTATCAAGCACGACACGGAACGAGACTTCTTCATGAGCGCTACGGAAGCCATTGAGTATGGGATCATTGACGAGGTGCTGAGGCTGGCTGAAAAATAAGAGCAATTACAAAGGCTCGATCTTTAGATTGTCCAGTTCGAACCATTGTGGGCCGCTTGCTATTGTGCCGAAGCGGAGGACGCCGCGTGGCGTGGCGATGGCATATTGATTATCGAGCCATGCCACAAAACCCAGGGGCCGGGTTGGTGGTTGGGGTGCGCGTAGGACCAGTTTGTCGTCAACCCAGAAGGCGGCTTCGTTGGACAGCCATTCAAGAGTATAGGTATGCCAGTCAGTCATTTCGACTGCAAGTACTGCTTCATAGGCTCCTGATAGCTTTTGCATCCAGTGGGCCGCCGGACGTGTTTCGCCCGTCAGTAAACCGAACACAGTTGTTGCAGCCATTGGGATGGTAGCCACCAGGGCGCCGGTACGCATTGTATGTACTACCTGCGCTTTCCACCCCCAGCCTGGGGTACCAGGTACGAGCGCCATATTGGAGGGTGGAGAGGCGTAGAAAAACCAGATTGCTTCTGGAAGTGCCAGGATATCTCCTCGAACTGAGAATGGGTAATTCCAGAAGCCGAAACCAGCAGTGCCGCGCAAGATGCCTGTGCTCTCACCTGAGCTGCTGGGGGTTGCGGCAGGCAATGATGAACGGGCAGTTACCTGCATGCGCAGGGGTGGTCGCCAGGGAAAGGCTGCTCTGGGCTGATTGCCATAGTCATCGATTTGCGCATCGGTATACTGACTCTGCCTGGCTGACTCGAATGCCATACGCAGCACAGAGTTGGCGAGCTGTAATGTCCCGCCTCCGATACAGGTCTGTATCCAGCGCTGATCAAGTGTTTCTTCTTTGAAGTCGTCAAATATCATTGCACGATCTTACTACCTTTTTTGTGTGTATTTCTTAAGGCAAGGTTCAAATTGAAGAAAAGTCCTTGACAGGTTGACCAGTCATACTGTGTCACCCTGAGCGCAGCGAAGGGGTCTGTCGCGACCGGCAGCGAGATGCTTCCCCTTCGCTGTGCTCAGGGCTTCGGCTCACGCGCTCAGCATGACAGACCTGAACTTTCTGTTGGTGAGGAACTGTCACGTCCATTTGAACCTTGCCTAATAGACAATTTGCTGCCGAAATTCGCGCTATCCCTGCTGTATTACACATGAAAGGATAGCACATGGACACTTGACATTGCTCCGCAAGGGATTTATGATCGGATCATCATCGGACTTTCATGGCTCTACAGGCCATTCCAGTGAACGGAAGCCAGTTGCGCAGGCGGTATTTCAAGCAGGGGATAACTGGTTGCTTTGCTTAAGCTGTTGTGCATTGACAGCACTGTTTAGGAGGATTTCATGACATCAGTTGCCGAGACTATTGCTCAAACGCTAAAGGCCTACGATACGAAGTACTTCTTCCAGGTGACTGGGGGTGATCAAGCACTCTGGATTGCCCTGGAAGGAGCGGAAATCCGGATGATCCCTTGTCGAAGTGAAAAGGGTGCGGCCTATATGGCCGACGGTTATGCCCGCATCAGTGGCAAGCCAGGGTTTGTGTATGGACAATATGGGCCGGGCGTCTCAAACGTTGCTGCGGGCCTCGCCGATCCTTTCTGGTCGATGAGCCCGGTCATTTCGTTTACTACCTCAATGCGCACACCATCGAGAGATCGATATGAGTACCAGGAGTTAGACCAGTTGCCGCTGCATACCCCAACGACACGATGGAACAAGATCGTGGCTCGCCCGGAACGCGCTGCGGAAATGCTGCGGGGGGCTATTCGCGCTGCAACGGGCGCCATTCCTGGACCCGTGCATCTTGAGATTCCATCGGATATGCTCCGCGCCGAAACGGCTGCTGTCCCCATTTATAAGGAGCCTCCTTTCGGACATGTCCCGTCGTTACGCACCGCACCGCCTCCAGAGGCTGTGACGAAATTGATGGATGCCCTGCTCTCCGCGCAGCGCCCGGTTCTTATTGCGGGGAACGGGGCGCTGCTATCAGAGGCATGGGATGAAGTGCAGGAGCTGGCGGAGGCGCTCAGCCTCCCGGTAGCTACCTCGATGGGTGGGAAAGGGGCCATCCGCGAAGATCACGATCTGGCACTTGGTGTAATCGGCCGCTACTCGCGCAAGGTTGCGAACGACATTATGCAGGAATGCGATCTGGCCCTGGTCGTTGGGTGCAGGCTCGGAGGACTCGTGAGTAACTCGTGGAAGGTTCCTCCTCCTTCGACGCGTATTCTGCATGTCGATGTCGATACAAACGTGCTGGGCGCCACGTATCGTGAGGAGATCAGCGTGCAAGCTGATGCGAAGCTGGCGCTCCAGGCTCTTGTGAAGGAAGCCCTGTACCGCGGCCTTTCAGGCGAGCGCACGGCCTGGGCGCGGCAAGCGACTGAACGCGTGCAGGTCTGGAAGGATGAGGTGCAGCGCCTGGCTTCGCGACCGCCGGAAGAGCCGATCCATCCAGCAGCGGTGATTAATGCCCTGCGTGCTGCGCTCAATCCAGCGGATATCGTCGCCGCGGATACGGGTTATATGGGAGCCTGGACTGGAGCAGCTTTTCCGGTCATCGCTCCAGGACGCAATTACATCCGGGCTGCAGGCTCACTGGGATGGGCGTTCCCGGCTTCGCTGGGAGCAGCCCTGGGCGCGCCAGGCCGCCATGTTGCGTGCGTGACAGGAGATGGAGGGTTCGGGTATCATTTGAGCGAACTCGAAACTGCGTTGCGCTGTCATATCCCGGTCCTCGTAGTGGTCTTGAATAATCGCGCCCTGGGGTTCGAGTATCATGAGCAGAAGTACAACTACGATAACCACGTCATCCCATATGTGAACGATTTCGTTGATGTTGACTACAGTGTGGTTGCACGCGCATTTGGCGTTCGAGGCCACCGGGTCACCGATCCTCGTGAATTGCCAGATAGGATGCGCGAAGCTCTGAACCTGGATGTGCCTACGCTCCTTGATGTAATTGTTGACAAAGAAGTGTACGCACCGGTGACGAGCTACGAACGTGTTTTGGCCCGAAGAATCTAACCAATGGGAGATAAACTATGAAACGCAGCACAACGAGAATCCTGACTACCCACACCGGTAGTTTGCCTCGACCGGACAACCTGATGCAAGTGATGATTGCCAAAGAGCAAGGGCAGCCGGTGGTAGCAAACGAGCTTGCCGATACCGTACGTAATGCTGTAACCGAGGCGGTTAGACACCAGGTCGCCGCAGGCATCGACGTCATTTCCGATGGTGAGATGAGCAAGATCGGCTTCGCCAACTACGTCAAAGACCGCCTGACGGGTTTTGGTGGCCACTCAATTCCTTTCACAGCACAAGATCTCCTGGACCATCCAGACCTGAAAGTACACCAGTTGCGCCGAAAAGAAGAAGGCGGAGGGCGCAACTTTATCCCGGCCTGCACCGGCCCAATCAGCCTGCGCGACCAGGATGCCGTGCACCGCGACATCGCGAATCTCAAGGCTGCTCTACAAGAAGTGCAGCCTGAAGGGGTCTTCATGCCTGCTGCCTCGCCAGGTGCAATCGCCCAGGTGATGCAGAATCGCTATTATCCTACTCAGGAAGCTTACCTCTACGCCCTTGCGGACGCCATGCGCTACGAGTATCAGACTATTGTTGCGGCTGGCTTCACGTTGCAATTGGATTGTCCTGACCTGGCCATGCAGCGCCACGTTCGTTTTGCCGAAGCCTCCATCGACGAGTTTCGCAAACAAATGCAGCAAAGTGTGGAAGTACTCAATTATGCCCTCGGTGGCATCTCACCTGAACAGGTACGTATCCATGTGTGCTGGGGCAACTATCCCGGACCACACCACCGGGATGTACCATTGAAAGAAATCATTGACCTGCTCCTGAAGATAGAGGGCAATGCTCTTTCCATCGAAGCGGCAAATCCGCGCCATGAGCATGAGTGGAATGTGTTCGAGCAGGTGCACCTGCCGGAGGGGAAGATACTCATCCCTGGAGTGATCGACTCCTGTTCCAACTATATCGAGCATCCAGAGGTCGTAGCTCAACGGCTCGTGCGCTTTGCCCGCGTCGTGGGCCGGGAAAACGTCATCGCCGGGTCGGACTGTGGCTTTGACACCTTCGCTGGAGCCAGTGTCGTTGCACCTAGCGTCGCCTGGGCCAAACTCCAATCGCTGGCCGAAGGCGCCTGGCTCGCCTCACAAGAACTCTGGTAAGGTGTCTGTAGGAACTAGCCCTGGGACTTTGTTGGCGAAAGACATAGAAAGTGGAATGCAACAAGGGCGACCGCAAGGGATCGCCCCTACAATACACGAACGAAATGGCTTGCCAGGCCGTGTATTGTAGGGGCGGGGCTTGCCCCCGCCCTCGCAGCAGCTGCCTTGCGTACAGCACATTCGAATATTTTTCGCATTCGCCAGCAAATTCCAAGAGCACCAGCCCTTGGGGACCGATCTAGCGCCTACTAAAAATTTCTATATTTTGAAGAAGAGGTGCCGTATCTGGTCGATTACCTTGGGGTCTCCACTTGTCTCACCACCTGGGAAGCGTTGATAGGTAGTGAGGACAAAGTCCGAGGCATTTTTGAAGTGGAAAATGGCTTGCACGCCATCAAGGTTCTCGGCCGGTGCGTAAGCGTAGGTGCCGTCTTTGACGGTGACACGCCACTGGCCGCCCCATTCACCATCGACTTTGACGCCGAACTCTGCATCTACGCCTTTGGCCGATTCCGGGTCCACGGTATACTGCATGATGATGAACATGTACGGCACAAGCACGCCTGCGGTGCGCTCGTCGAGCTTGCCAGTTTTCTCGCCCAGGCCCCACTTCATATCCCAGGTGTGAACGCCATAGTCCATGATCTGGAAAGCCGGATAGCAGAACGCTGGCGTCGGACCCGTATAGGGGTGGGTGACCATGAAACCACTCCACTGCTCGGGTGTCAGGGTCTCGAAAATAGCCATCATTGTGTCCGAGTCAGACTTGAGCCGCGAAATAGCCTGTTCACGTGGAAGGCTGCGGAATGCCTGGGCATTCTCGTTGAGTCCATCGCTCATTGCATCCCAGCCAAGCGCACCGGCGGCTTCATTCTTGCGAGCCATGTCCCAACGTGAGAGATAGCCTTCAGTGACATCAATCATATGGCCAACCATATCGCGCACTTCCCATTCGCTGCAGCGCGTCTGGACGTACCAGTTATTTGGATCGTCAACGATGTTGTAGAATTTAGCACGCTCTGTGCGCACTACGTCGAGTACGGTATCTTTGCCGCTGTAATCCATTGGGTTGATTGGCATAGTAGCCTCCTTTTGATGTGTTAAACCTCATCGTTTCAACTGTATCGGAGTTCTGGAAAACCTCCCTTCTCTTACTCTTCCGCCCGTAGCAGTGCTTCGATCTGCGTGGCGTCAGAGGCATCTCTGGTTCCTGTTTTTGTCACCCGTAGTATGCAGCCACTCACTCAAATTACTCAGAAATTACAAAGGCTAATTAACACTGCTGTAATAATATCATTTTCCCACGAGGTGCGCAACGAGATGAAAGGAATCTTGACTCGTGTCCTGGAAGTGGAAGCGTATGCATAGCTAGACCCAGTGACCTGGTGACCTGGCAGAAACAGGAGAACGTGGAATGAGAAGGGGAGCAGAGAAAAGGAACGGAGGAGAAGCCAGGAAAAAAGGCCACGGGGCGTCACTCGGAGAGGTAAGCCTGTCCGAGAAGAGGGCACGCTGAGGCAGCCAAAGCCACCTTACGCTGTCGGCAGACCGAGGAACGTGGCGAAGGTTTCCGGGACACCGAAGAGCTTGATGGAGGGCCGGTCAGTAGTCGGAGCCCGGGCATTGCGCGCCAGCCGTGCTTCTCACGACAGGCGAGAATAGGCCCGCTGCGCACGGGACAGGATGCCCTCTGAGTGGCGTGGCTCGGCAGGCATGGTCTGCGGCAGGGTGATCTCCACCCGCTGGTGGTGCAGCAGGCCGATGCAGGCGCGACGATGAAGCCTCCGATCAAAGGCGCCGCGATACAAGTACAGTTCGACGACATCGCAAGCGGTGAACCCCTGCTGTGGCAGGTTGGTCAAGAAGAGCTCGTAGACGACGCCCGCACGCGTGACGCCCACCGGGCTCTTCTTTTTGCCTGCGGGATGCGTGACCACCACCACGCGGCAGCGCACGCCCTCAGGACCCACCGGGATCTCTGGGCAGTGGTAGAGGCTGCGAACCATCTGGCTTTCGGGACGTTGCTGGAACTGATCAGGAGGCAGGTGGAGACGCGCCTGGACGAGCGGATGATCAAGCACGCTGTACTCTAAGTGTAGCAATTTAAGCAATCCCACCCAACTGCTGCAGCCGCGTCAGGTTATCCTCTAGCCCCCAGTACTCAACAAGGCGGCCATCCTGCACGCGCAGAAAGAAGACCTCGTCGACCTCTTGCCGCCGCCCATTTGCCTTAGCGCCCATAAACTCACCCTGCAATGTGCCTGAACACCGGAATCTCACAGCAACCTTGTCGCCCTCGGCTACCATGTCGACAATCTCCTCCCGCCAGTCAGGAAAGGCGGCTCGGAAGCTCGTGAACGCCTGCCGGATCGGTTCTGCCAACTCCGGCGCGAACAGTTCCTCCACCAGATTCAGCTCGCCCCCATTGATCACCTGATCTACCAGCTGGCGCACCAGCGCCTTGTTCTTCTCGTGCATAATCTCTCCTTTTGGGTGTACGAATTATACAATCATCAACAGGCTCGTATACTGACGAGCACCTATGTTATTGCTTTTTTTCCTCCTCCAAGCATATAACTTCAAGTGAAGTTGAAGTCAAGAGGGAAAAGTAGCAAATCCCACGACTTCGGCTACGAGATGCAACCCAGAAGTCAAGTGGCTTGAGAACATTCTTCATGGTTCTCCTGCTTTCATATGGGTGAGCCCGAAGCACTCTAGCACGAGGCTGAGCAACAGGATGATCCAAAGGGCATCCGAGTACGCATTCCAGCTAAATGCTGTGACTCCCAGGAGGTTCAATACGCCCACCAGGCTCAGGAGTGGGAGCAGGATGCCATCGATCTTGCAGTGCGTTCGGCCACAGCGGCGACCATTCACATAGCATGCCACGCCTATCCATGCGGTGGCAATCGTCACGATTATCCCGGTCATCGTGGCTGGAAGCTGATACCCATGCCACACATGCGTGGCGAAAATGACTAATCCGATGGGCAGACCCCAGATCAACAGCGCGGCTGGTGTGCATACTAAGTCCTGCTGTTTGCGGGGTGAGCAGCTCTTCCTATCAGACATGCTGCGCCTCTCTATCGTTTCGTACTCGTTATCTGTGTTCAACGTGCTCTGCCTGGCAGATCGAGACTGATGAGCCTGATGCCAGGACGCAGAGCCCTCTCCGCTCGTAGGTACATTCGATTGAGACATGATATTCCTTTCTGTTCTCTAGTACTGAGTAGCCGCATCGGTTCTTGCAGCGCTGGAAGAACCATGCATTTCCGTTGTTGACTGCCTTAAGTATAGCCGTACTGCTCCCTGCGATAGATGTGCCCCTGGTCATCTTTCAAGCCATATATTTTCGCAGGCGCTTTCTATGACCGAAGTAATGGGTCATATCTCACCTTCTTCACATCCCACTTCCAGGTGGCTATGCTATAATTGCAGAAGAGAAGTAAGCGGAATGCAGAAGGAACAGGCCCATGTCCAGTCAGCCAACAACCGAGGAACGAGAAGTATTCTACTTATCTATAGCAGGAACAAGTGTTATCTATATTACCCTCATCATCGGGTATCTGCTCACTATCCTTACTGCGACTCGCCTAACGCTGCTCAATTTCCTGTTGTTTACTGCGCTCCAGATATGTTATTGTGCCTTGCTCTGGTGGATGATACGAGTGGTGGGGAAGAGTCCGAAGAAATGGCCACTCCCACTGGCAATAGGTCTACTCATAGTGATCACAGGAGCTGTGGGCCTGCTGCCTACCACCGGCCTGCAATGGGACTGGCTGCTCTTCCTGGTCACGCTCTCCTTGCTCTTTACATTTCTCCCGGTACGTCTAGCCATTTGCGCAGGTATTCTCCTCTATATAGCGGTAGCGTTAAATCTCGGTTGGCTGAGCGATTGGCAATGGTCTCAGATTTATCCATCGTTAATCTCACTTTTTCCGGCCTTTCTATTCGTAGGACTCTTCTCGCTGTTCGTTCGCATGCTGGAGATGCAAAAAGAACGTGCCGAGCGTCTCTTACGCCAGTTGGAAGTATCGAATGCAGAGTTGGAGCGGGCGCACGTACTACTGCGGGACTACGCGAATGAGGTAGAAGAACTCACGATTGTTCGCGAGCGGACACGCCTGGCGCGCGAAATACACGATACGCTGGGTCATTACCTGTCGATTTTGACTATTCAACTTGAAACGATTAGCAAATTGCAGGAACGTGATCCTGCCCGTGCCGCCGTCGAGATTGCAGAGGCGCGTCGTGTTGCGGCCCAATCGATGCAGGAGGTGCGTAACGCTGTCGCGGCCTTGCGCCCCACGAGCGTAGCAGCGCTGAACTTTGCCGAGGCGGTGAGGCAATTGGGCAAAGAGTTTGAGCGCAACGCGCCAGAAACTGCCTTAACACTTGACCTCGAGACGGAGTTACCACCACTCTCCCCCGATATTTCGGTCGCCCTCTACCGGGCTGTGCAAGAAGCGCTCACCAATATACGTAAGCATGCGCAGGCGAGCAAAGTTCTGGTGCGCTTGCGCTACGAGGATGGGGCGTTAGAGCTGCTGGTGCTTGACAATGGAAAAGGCGCGGCTGATACTACGCCAGAACGTCATGGCGAAGGCTTTGGCCTGGTTGGTCTGCGGGAGCGGATTGAGTTACTGGGTGGGCAGGTGTCGTATGGCCCGGCTGAGCAGGGTGGGTATCGTGTCAGGGTACATGCACCTGTCCCGGCAGCACCTTCAGCTTCGTTCGAGGTACAGCAGGGGAAGAGTGAGGCAGAAAAAGAGGCACGCAGCGTTTTCTGAGAAAGGGCAGGAGAGAAGCATGACGACACGTATTCGTGTCTTGATCGTGGACGACCAGACGCTTGTCCGTGAAGGGTTTCGTAAACTGCTTGAATTCGAGCCAGATTTTGAGGTAGTAGGAATTGCTAGTGATGGAGAGGCTGCCATTAGCGCAGTCGAACAGCTTCATCAAACAGGAATGCCACCCGATGTCATTTTGATGGACATTCGTATGCCTCGCATGGATGGCATCGCTGCTACCAGGTCGTTGAAGGAACGTTGGCCCGATTCTCATATTGTCATTCTGACCACATTCGACGACACCGAACTGATCCATACAGGCTTGCGTGCGGGCGCATTGGGCTATTCGCTCAAAGATATCACCGCCGAGCAACTCGCTCTGACGGTGCGCACTGCTGCAAGCGGGCAGGTGCTCTTCCAGCCGGATATCGCGAGCAAAGTCCTCTCTGCCTTCGCGCCCGCTGCACCGGCCAGGTCGTCCACTCCTTCTCCAAACGCTCCCTCGTTTTCTTCCGCTCCCTCAACCTATATCGATGCTACGGCCTCTATTGAGCCACTGACTGACCGCGAGCGCGAGATACTCATACTGGTTGCCAGGGGAGCGTCGAACCGGCAAATAGCGGAAAATCTCTACCTTACCGAGGGAACGGTGAAAAACCATATGAGTAACATTCTCGGCAAATTGGGCGTACGTGATCGCACGCAGGCGGCCCTCAAAGCGAAGGAACTGGGATTGGCTTAATCAGTTCTCCTCACTCTACACCTTGCTTGTTGTCAGCTCGTTGCGCAACTCGTGGGTTTTGGTCAATATGATGTTTGCTTCACTTTTCAACTGAGATGGCCTGGGCCTCTGCGAGCATCACTGGCGTCCCCAACCGCAACGAATTGGGAATCTCCGCGACACGATCCGTCTGCTTTCTCCACAAAAGTATATCATGGTACAAGCATTTCAAACAAAAGCTCTGGGAGTTGCCTGAACAGGAAAAACAGCCTATACTGAAGCGGCTTGAACAGCAACTCCGTCTTCTCTTTGAGAAATTGAATGTTTTCAACCCGCGAGAAGGGGTTGAATCGTATGTGTAAAGAGCAGTAAGATGAGTGATTTCGTGACGTTGAAGAGATGTGCCTGGGCTTTAGCCAGCCAACAAAACATCGATTATCATGATAAAGAATGGGGTGTGCCGGTCCACGATGACCGCAAGCTCTTTGAGATGCTGATCCTCGAGGGCGTACAGGCAGGATTGAGCTGGTCGTTGATCCTCAACAAGCGGGCCGGCTACCTCAAGGCCTTTGATGGTTTCGATGCGAACAAGATCGCCCGCTATGACGAGCGCAAAGTCCAGGAGCTACTGGCGAACCCGCAGATTGTGAGAAACAAGCTGAAAATTCAGGCCGCGATTCGGAATGCGCGTGTGTTTCTTCAGGTTCAATCCGATGCTGGCAGTTTCGATGCCTTCATCTGGCAATTCGTCGATGGACGCCCTCAACAACATACGTGGCGAACCATGCAGGACATTCCCGCGATGACCAAGGAATCGGATGCCATGAGCAAACAATTGAAGCAGCGTGGTTTTACCTTCGTGGGGTCGACCATTTGCTATGCCTTTATGCAATCTGTGGGGATAGTGAACGATCACATCGTGGAGTGTTTCCGCTGGCAAGAAGTGCAAGCCCTTACATAATCATCCCTCACAAACCAGAAGACCAGCAGAAGTCTCTGTTCAAGGAGGTTTCTCATGAGCCAGAGCGGTTCAACACGTGATGCCAGCGCCGCAGCCCGCCTTGCAGACCTCGTTTATGTATACTAGAAGTAGCGTTGTAATGTAAGTAACCTCAGGAGGAGCTATGCAATCAAAACTGAACCCATACCTCAACTTTCGAGACGACACCCGCGAAGCGATGGAATTTTATCATACTGTCTTTGGCGGCAAACTTAATTTGAGCACATTCAAAGAATTTAACGCCTCTCAAGATCCAAGCGAAGACAACTTGATTATGCACTCCGTCTTGGAAGCTGAGAACGGTATTACGTTTATGGCCTCTGACACCCCGAAAAGGATGGAATATCGCCCTGGGACGAACATGAGCATGTCCCTGAGCGGTGGCAACGAAGCAGAATTGAAAGCGTACTTCGAGAAGCTTTCTGGCGGCGGCATGGTCACCATGCCACTCACAAAGGCCATATGGGGCGACTGGTTTGGGATGTGTACCGACAAGTTCGGCGTTCAATGGTTGGTGAACATCGCGGGCCCAAGGGCGTAGGGCTGGAGATGCATGTTCTGCGCACATGAACCAAGAAAAAGCTCACGGCATAAGTGAGCTTTTCGCATTTTTGGATGATGCTCAGGGGATCAGAAATGTGGTTGAGGAAATCGTGAACGCTTAGAATCCCTGGTAGCATAGCACATTAGTTGTAATGTAGAATAGAAAAACCCAGCATTGGGATATTTTCGATCGACTAACTGAACACATTGATACTACCACTTCTCCAATATAATGTGGTGGTAATCTCCAGTTACTCTACAAATATGGTATAAGGAGGCGCTCATGGAAGACAGAACCAGAGTTGAGATTATCCCAACCCAACTCCCTAATGGGACAGAAGTCCTCGTTCAAGCAATGGTAGCTGGCGGGAGGGAGCCAGTTTTGGCTGGTAAACCCTCATTTACGGATGTGACGGAGGCACTTGAAGGCATCGCACAATCGATAACAGCAGTCTGGGAGAAGGTGAAGCCGAGCAAGGCCAGCGTTGAGTTCGGCATCCAAATTGGAATTGAATCAGGGAAAATAACCGCCATGTTTGTAAAGGGCACTGGCTCAGCCGATCTCAAAGTCACAATGGAGTGGGGAGAATAGCCGGCTGCAAACTATACAGGATTGTGAGCAGCAAAATATAGCATAGATGCTTTGCCTCATATCCATAAGGATGCGATCCTTGCGGGAGAAAGGCTCGTGTGCAAAATTAGGAGGATAATATGGAGCGGCAACCGGCGCTAGATGATCTTTTGCAGCGCTGTACTTTACGACTGGTAGTTCCAGATGGACACGGAACAGGTTTCTTTGTAGCACCGCGTCTCATACTTACCTGCGCCCATGTAGTCAAAAGTGCCCCAGCCAATCAAACAGCAGTTACAGCTTATTGGAATGGCCAATCCTATGCTGCACAGGTTGAGGATTCTCGAGCTGATCTCAATGTAGACCTGGCTTTATTGGAGATTGATCTGGCTAAACATCCTTGTGTCTTGTTATCCCAAGAGGCCAGACCTTTTAATAAATTATACAGCTATGGCTACCCAACCGACTATACTGATGGTGCAGCAGCCACTTTTGAGGTTGAAGGCCGGATCGGTGACCAACAAGAGCACCTCAAGTTTAAACAAGGGCAGGTACAACCGGGTATGAGTGGGGCACCGCTCTTGAATTGGGAGACAGGTGGGGTATGTGGCATCGTACAGTTTAGTCGCGACCGTAGCAGTGATCTCGGTGGCGACGCACTCTTGGGAAAAAGAGTGCTTCAAGAGTTCCCAGAGTTGGTAGAGAAGCAGAAACAATTCCACCAGCAGGAAAGAGATTGGTACGATTGTCTTACCCCACAACAACACCAGGCACTTGGACTGGTGACTCCAGCAGATGCCAAGGATATCATTGAAGTCTTTTACTCCTATGCTGAGGAGGACGAAAGGCTTGTAAAAGAACTCCAGAAACAACTGGTTGGAGTGAACCCATTTGACCGGACAAGGGTCATAGGGAGGTTTCCTTGACCAAGCTATATGCCTCCTCAAATTCAGTGGGTGGTAGATAGCCTAAACTCGAATGTAACCGTTTGGTATTATAGACAT
>Ga0187846_10000426_pt1 | contig 24856 bp, 23 predicted proteins | sample TC_taG_FD_161473 | JGI IMG/M metagenome (GOLD analysis project Ga0187846, IMG submission 161473) | Biofilm microbial communities from the roof of an iron ore cave, State of Minas Gerais, Brazil - TC_06 Biofilm (v2) | ecosystem: Environmental > Terrestrial > Deep subsurface > Cave > Wall biofilm... | reverse complement strand
AGGGATGGGGTTTCCTGCAGTTTCTTTTCGATCCGGTCGGTGACCTGGAGCATCGTGTCATCGATCGTCGCACCCGGCCAATAGGTCCGAACGATCATCGTCTTGATCGAAAAAGACGGGTCTTCCTCGCGTCCGAGCTCGCGATAAGAAAGGACACCGGCGGCGACAAACAGAATCATCAAAAACCAGACGAAGGGGCGATGGTTGATCGCCCATTCGGAGAGATTGAAGCCCTTCATTGGGCGGCACTCGCCTCCATGAGGGTGACCTTTTGGCCGGGCAGTAATTTCTGCACTCCGGCTGTCACCACCACGTCTCCTCGGGCGAGCCCGTCGCCGACAACAATGGAATCGTCCTGATAGCGCTGAACGCTAATCGGCTTCAGCTGTACCGTGCCGTCCTTGTCGACGAGCCAGACCGCCGGCTGTCCGTCCTTCTGAAAGAGCGCGCTGCCCGGTATCGTTATGCTCGAACCTTCGTTTACGGTCACGCTGCCGATGACGTTGGTGCCGAGCCGGAACTGCGGGGGTGCATCGGGCAATGAAACCCGGACCGTAAACGTACGCGTCGTCGGGTCGGCCTGCGGCGAGATGTAGCGGACTTTTCCCTCCGTCATGACCTCGGGGTTGCTGACCGATTTGACCTCGACGGTCGGGTCCTTCGGCGGGTTTTTGAACGCCGCCTCGGCGAGGTTGAAAACCGCCTCACGCTCGCCCGGCTGCGCCAGACGAACTACCATCTGTCCGGCGCTGACGACCTGCCCGGGATCGGCGCCGATGGCGCTGATCACTCCGTCATTATCGGCCCGAAGATCGGTATAGCCGAGGTTCTCGCTGGCCTGAACCTGCTTGGCGCGCGCCGCATCGGCCTGCGCTTGCGCGGTTTTGAACGTTTTCAGCGCCTGGTCGTACGCGACTTGCGTGGTGTGGCCATTCCTTAAGAGTTCGCGCTGCCGGTATTCCTGGGCCTGGCTCCGCGTCACCTCGGCATCGGCCTTGGCGACCTCGGCTTTGGCGACCTCGAGATCCTGACGGTATTGCTGCGGGTCGAGCCGGGCCAGCAGATCGCCCGTCTTGACCTGCGTCCCGACATCGACCGGCCGTTCGAGGATCTTGCCGTTGACCCGAAACCCGATATCGGCTTGGTAGCGGGGTTGTATTTCGCCGGTCAGAGAGACCGTCTCGCCGGCTTCGCGCGGTTCGACAGTCACGGTCCGCACCGGCCGGATATTAGGTGCCGCGGCCGTTTCTTGCTTTTTGCAACCCGACAAGGCGGAGATCAGAACCAGGACACCGATCGCCGCGGTAAGCCGAAAAGGACGCCAAAACCTGCTGTCCGCCATACCCGTCCCCTTGGGGCAAATTTGCCGCCGCAAACGAAAATGCCGGGTTCAAAGCCTCGACGCAACGTCGAGCATTCGCATCATATGTTGACAAAACAGCAAGATAATGGTATCGAGCCAACACGAATCGAGGACGAGCTGTCATAATTAGGGGTTTAAGAAAATGTCAATTATGAACCTGATTCGGTGCGAATTGGGGCATTCGAAGGACCGATCGCAAATTCTCCCGCCGTTTCCCTGCCGACGGGTTGGCAGGGTAAAATTTTTCCCTGCCGGCCGGTTTGGCTCGATCCGGTCAAGCCAATGATTCCGAATGGGTTTTGACCCGAACGGGGCAATCTCCAGGCTCGAAAAGGCCGATTTTCCCTGCCGGCAGGGAAACCGGACGAGACTTACCCGGCCGGTTTCTCGACGTGCCCGCCGAACTCGTAGCGCATCGCCGACAATACCCGGTTGGCGAACTCGGCCTCGCCGCGCGAGCTGAACCGCTCGTAGAGCGCCGCCGTCAGGACATGGGCGGGCACCGCCTCGTCGATGGCGGCCTTGATCGTCCAGCGTCCCTCACCCGAATCCGAAACGCGCCCCGCGAAGCCTGCAAGGACAGGGTCCTTGGTGAGAGCACTCGCGGTCAGGTCCAACAGCCAGGAGGCGATGACGCTGCCGCGCCGCCACAGCTCCGTGATGTCGGGCAGGTTCAAATCGTATTGATAGTGCTCCGGGTCGCGCAGCGGCGTCGTCTCTGCGTCGGCCGCGTGGGTCTGCTTGCCGACATTGGCCGAGCGCAGCACACCCAATCCCTCCGCGTAGGCGGCCATGACGCCGTATTCGATACCGTTGTGCACCATCTTGACGAAATGCCCGGCCCCGTTCGGCCCGCAATGCAGATAGCCCTGCTCGGCGGTGCCGCCCATTTTTTCGCGTCCGGGTGTGCGCGGGATGTCGCCCCTCCCTGGCGCGAGTGTGGCGAAGATCGGGTCGAGGCGTTTGACCACATCCGGCTCGCCGCCGATCATCATGCAATAGCCGCGCTCGAGACCCCAAACGCCACCGCTGGTCCCGACATCGACATAGTGAATCCGCTTCGGCGCCAGCTCCTTGGCCCGCCGGATGTCGTCGATGTAGTAGGAATTGCCGCCATCGATCAGGATGTCGCCAGGCTCCAGCGACGGCAGCAGGTCGGCGATGCTCTTGTCGACGACAGCCGCCGGAACCATCAGCCACACAGCGCGCGGCTTCTCCAGCTTCTTGACGAGGTCGGCCAGCGATGAAGACCCGGTCGCTCTTTCCCTCGTCATCTCGCTGACTGCGTCCCTCGACATGTCGAAGACGACGCATTCATGTCCGCCTTTCAGTAGACGCCGTACCATGTTGGCGCCCATCCGGCCCAAGCCGATCATTCCGAGTTGCATGGGTGACCTCCTTTCAGATCACGAGGTTTCCCGAGCTGGGATAAACTTGGCGAAGTCATAGGCGAGCAGGTCGCTGATGCGCTCGACCGTCAGGTCCGCGGCGGGGCGATAGGAGGCGGCGTCCGAGGCGTGGGCGAACTGGCCTTGCCGCGGCAGCACCGTGGTCACCCGGTCGCCCCAAACCTTTTTGACTGAAGCCAGGATCCGGGGTTTGTCGTCGACCAGAACATAGTGGCCGGCTGGATAACGCCGCGCGACGTCTTCGAGCTCTTCCTCCTTGTGGATATAGATCAGCACATGGCCGTCGACGGTCTCGAAGATCCCCGAACGCTCCACCTTGCGCGGTTGGAAGACAACGTCGCCATCGGACAGGATGACCGTCCGCGCCCAGCCGCGGAACATCTCCAGGACATCGAGCGCTCCTGGATAGAGCCGATTGGCGAACGGGTAATCGACCAGAAAGGAGGACATCGACAACAGATGGATGTCCTTTGGATGCTCGACCCTATAGCGCTGCAAGGCCCCGAGATAATCGCGGTAGCCGAGATCGGTGAACAGCTGCTCGAGGATCGTCCAATAACGGTCGCGGCATGCCGCCCCAAACTCACGTTCGAGATGACGCCGCAGATCGGCTTGGATGCGGTCATTGTCGACCAAGGTGTTGTCGACATCGACGAGAAAGACGGTCTGGTCAGGGGTGATCATGATCACGCTCGATCCAGGTGATGGGTGTCGTTCCACAGCCGGATGGCTGGCTCGCTGAGGTTGTGCTCGTAGCCGAGGATGCAGAGAGCGGCGGTGCCCAGCACAAAGTAGCGTCCACCAGCCGGTTCGAGGCCGAGCCAGCGTGCGGCGAGCACGCGTAGGATATGCCCACTCGAAAACAGCAGAACGTCGCCGTGGACGGCGCGCACGCGGCTGACGACACGGTCTGCCCGCGCGCCGATCTCGGCCGTCGTCTCGCCACCCGGGCAGCCGTCGCGGAACAACTGCCAATCGGGCCGCTCCACGAGGATCTCGGCGGTGCGCCGGCCCTCGTAGTGGCCGTAGTCCCATTCCATCAGATCGGGATCGAGCGCTGCCCCGTCGCCGAAACCTGCCAGCTCACAGGTCCTGACGGCGCGCTGCGACGGGCTCATAAATGTCTTGGCAAAGACCAATCCGCGCAGCCGGACGCCGAGGGCCCGGGCGTTGCGCTCGCCGCCTTCGGTCAGCGGCAGATCGGTTCGCCCGGTGTGCTGGCCGGACAGGCTCCATGCGGTTTCGCCATGCCTTGCCAGATAGATGACAGGAAGTGCCTCAGCCACGATCTTCTCCCCAAGTGCGCGTCGGCTTTGCGATCGGGACCACGACAGACCTTGGGGCCAGGCGGCGCCACAAGCGGTCGCCTTCGAGTAGCTGCCAAATGCCGAGCGCCGGCACTCCGATCACCAGATCGCGCGCCCGCTTTAGCAGTGAGAGTGCGAGCCCCATTTCCGGCGTCAATCCGAAGGCGCCGCCGAGCAGTATATAGGCTCCTTCCTGAACGCCAACCGCGTTGGGTATCGCGAAGGCAACGGTGCGGATCGCGTAGAGCAGGCTCTCGATCACCAGCGCGACAGCGAAATCGAGCGGTCGGCCGGCAAGGCGGAGTGCGATCCAAATCTCCAGCGCGCCCGCTACCCAACAAGCGAGGTGAAGAAAGAAGCCGGTACACAGGCGGGCTCGGCGCCGATGGATATGGCCGAGCTCGGTGTGAACCGAGGCGGCGCCGGCGGCGGTCCGATCGGCCCAGCCGCGCCCGAATGCACGCGCGAAACGATCAAATAGGTCGAAGCCGTGACGCTGGACAGCTACGAATGCGGTCGCAATCAGCACGGCGGCGGCCAACCCTGTCGTAATCGGAAGTGCCGCGGCCGAGGCTGGCCGCAAATGGAAGAGCAGAAACAGGCCAAGGGCGGTGTAGGCAAGCTTGGCGAAGAATTCGAGAGTGAGGTCGACAATCATGCTTGCCGTGGCGACCCGGCCCGGCACTCCGGCCACCATCACCGCACGCGCACCGAGTACCAAGCCGCCCATCTGGGAAAATGGCAGGATTTCAGAGCCAGCGTCGCGGATCAGCCTGCCCCAGATAAAAACCCATGCGGGCACGCCGGGCACGAGCGCCCACCAAGCGATCCCCATGACCGCGACCAGCGCCAGGTGGATCGAGCAAATTACCGCGAACCCACTCCAGCCGATCGCCAACAGCGAGCCGATCACCGCGTCGGCGCCGAAATGGGCGACGAGCCCCGCGACCGCCGCCAATCCGACAGCTGCGCCGATGACCGGAATAAATTTCACGCGCTCGGTTCGCCCGTTGGCGCCGTGTTCACCGACGCCAGAAGGGGAGATGCGAAATTACACCGGTTGCGCAAATCAGCCGGCTGAGTGCCGCGGGCGGAGCGCCTCGCGGAACGCCTGCGGCACCGTGATGTTCGGCGCCGCAGCGCATTGCTTCATTACCTTGCCGACATTCTCGTCGATCTGGCCGACATCGATGACGTGGATTCCTGCCTTGGCAGCCAAATAGCCGTAGTAAAACATCGCCGCCGCGGCTCGGTCGTCGTCGGCGGCGCCGAGCAGGTCGGAACAACGAACGCGCTCGACTTGCCACACGCCAGGTGCGATTTGCGCCTCGGAAGGAGCTGGTGGCGGAGCGGGTGGCTCCACGACGGCTGCCGAAGGAGGAGACGCGGCGGTCTGCACCGGTTGTTCGGCCTGCGGAGCGCAGAAGGCAAGCCCGAGCGCCGACAGCACGGCCACAAACCTCGTGTTCATCTCTCGCCCCCTCTTTTTTTGGTTTCGGCAGCGGATCGGCCCTATGGACCGCCATCAATAACAATACCCGGAACTGCGTGCCGTGCCCCGGCGGATGGCACCGCCGACCGCTCCTACGCCCGCGCCGATCGCCGCACCTTTCCCGGCATTTCCCCCGATCGCGCCGAACAGCGCTCCTCCGGCTGCACCGCGCGCGGCGCCACGCAGTGGCCCCCGCGTCACCGCTTGGCAAGGCGGCTTCCCGTAATAATTCGGCGGCGGATAATATTGCGCATATTGAGCAGCTGAAGAGGCCGGAGTTGCGGCAAGAATCCAAACTGCTGCTCCACAGAAAATCATGAAATGAAACATCTCTACTCCGCGCAGCTTCTCGGAAAATTGAGCCATGTTACGGCGACGGCATGTGAACGGCAATGGTCGTCAACCAAAGAATCTTTTCTACCGGTCGGGGCGGCGAGTGTATCCGGAGCCCCGTTCGCTTGCCGGTTCGAGCGGGCCCATGCTAGCCTTTTCAGGTGATGCAGTCTCGGATCATGGTCAGGAGGAATGAATGGCAGCTGGCGCGGCAGCCCAAACGACCGCTGAGGAGCAAGCCGCGCTGCAGGCGGTCGCCGCCGCGATGCGGGATGCCGCGGCAACGGCTTCGGAGCATGCCGCCAAAGTAAAAGAATCGGCGAACGAGGCGGGGACCGCGGCGCTGGAGAGCATTTCACGGATGGTCTACACCGGCTCGTATGTCCTCGCGTACGGCGTGGTCTACGCCACGGTGTTTGTGGCCCGCTCACTGCCGCAGGAGAACCCGATCATGCGAGGGTTTCGCGACGGCGGGCAGGCCGCCATGGGCGACCTCGATGCCGGATAGGCGCCCGGGTCGAGCCGGCTTGGACGGCGGTTAACGCTCGCCGCTACGCCGGTTGACCGGTCGTCTGACGCGCGTATAGTCGCGATGCCGAGCTGCGGGCGTGGCGGAATGGCAGACGCGGCAGACTCAAAATCTGTTGTCCGAGAGGACGTGGGAGTTCAAGTCTCCCCGCCCGCACCATGATGAACCCTGCCGATTTGGCTAGTGACGCCCGACGTTTGCCCGCTCGCTAGGTAATCAATCCCGCCAACCCGCTCGCTTCCGCGCGAGCGCACGGATCCTGTGCGCCCCCGGCACAAGCGATTGTCCGGCCGGTAAGATGGCGCCCGAAATGGTGCCATCTCCTACCGGTTTGACGCCTTTTGGACAGCCGCCTTCGGGCGCGACGAGCTAAGATAAAAATAGCGCTGCGGCTTTCGTAAGGGAGGATCGCTCGAAAGCCGGTGAGGGAGCTAGAATCGTGACCGAACGCCCGCATTTTTCAATCTCTACTCTTCATAAGCAGTGGGCGAAACTCGAGGATGAGCACCATCGGCTGGCGATAGCGATAAATGAAGCCCGAGCCGAAGGCACCGACCTCGCGCCGATGCGCCAACGGCAAATCGAGCTTCTCCTCGAAATCACTTCGATCGTTGCCGAAATTCGCGAAGCTCCAGCGACGACTGCGGAAGACTTCGTCGCGCTACTTGACGTCGCGCTCGAGCACGAGCTCGATCTTGCATGCGACATTGCTCACTATGGACCAAGTGATTATCCGATGACTGCTCGGCTCCTGTGTGCGCTGGCGGGTACGGTTCCGGGGTTTGAATTCAACTCACTCCGGAGATGGCTGTCGCTACCGGGTCAGTTTGAGCAGCTGATGGGGGCCACAACGGCCATGCCGACCGCACAGGACGAGACCGGGTTAACCGAGCAGATCGGGTTTGGTGAGCGGTAGCAGCTAAAGTAACTGCGATCAGCTAGCCAGCGGCGTGCCGGGGAAGTTGCCGCGTCTGTCACCCCCGCCCGGTTGGCCTAGATCGTCAGCTCAATTCGTGCCGTCCCGTCCGCGTCGCCGCGGCGTAGGGTGGTAGCTCGGAAAATCGAGCCAGGCTGTGCCGGGCCACGCCGTGCGTCGACCGCCTTGCACCGTTGTATCTTTTGCCAAGTCATCAAGAGTACCATTGGCGACCCGCGGATCTGCGCGGCGCTCGAACGGCGCGACCCGACCCGCTATGAGGGGTCCCCGATGCTCGCCTTGGCTTTCTACGTCTCGCGTTCGGCGATATCTGCCACAGCCGTCTTGCTCGTTCTCGCGGTAATCGAGACCGGCTGCGCGCCGGCGGATCTGCAATTTCTTGCGCCGAGTGTGACAGGGCGCGCACTGCCGAGTTTTGCTTCCGTGGTACAGGGCGTAATGCCCACCGTAGTCAACGTGTCGGCAATTCAGCGAGCGAGCAAAACCGCCGCCGACCAAGCTGAGCTCCGCCCCGGTCGCGCCAAGGGCCAGAGCGCGCCTCGGGGGGTGCCGCCATCCGCGCTGGATGAATTCCTACGCCGTTTCTTCGAGCAACAGGGCGGCAAAGGCGTGGCTCTTCCCACCACGGCGGTGGGGTCGGGCTTTATCGTCGATCCGAGTGGATATGTCGTCACCGACGATCATGTCGTGGAGAACGCCGACAAGATCATGATAACCTTTCAGGATGGCGGGCAATATCCGGCTCGGGTCATCGGGCGCGACGCGCTGACCGATCTGGCGCTGCTCAAAATCGATACGGAACGATCGCTCCCGCATGTCCAGTGGGGCGACAGCGACGCTGCCCGGGTCGGCGATTGGGTGCTCGCGATCGGCAATCCGTTTGGTCTCGACAACACTGTGAGCAGCGGGATTATTTCCGCGCGCGGCCGGGACATCCATGCCGGCCCTTACGATGACTTTTTGCAGATCGATGCGGCGATCAACCGCGGCAATTCAGGCGGTCCTACCTTCGACCTCAACGGCAATGTGATCGGCATCAACACCGCAATCTATTCGCCCAACGGCGGTTCGGTCGGGATTGGATTTGCCATACCGGCGAACCTCGCAAGGCGGGTGGTCGAGCAGTTGAAGGCACACGGCAAGGTCGCGCGCGGCTGGCTCGGTGTCCAGATCCAGCAGGTGACACCGGAGATTGCCGAGAGTTTCGGGCTGTCGAAGGTAGAAGGGGCGCTCGTTGCCGGAGTCGCTGCCGACGGTCCCGCCGCCCGAGCTGGATTTGCGCAAGGCGACATCATTCTTTCCGTCAATGGGCACGAGATCTCCAGAATGCGCGAGCTGCCGTTGGTTGTTGCTGAGACCGCAATCGGCGAGACCGCCGTGGTGAGGGTATGGCGCCGAAACACCGAGACGACCTTACAGCCGGTCATCGGTGAAATGCCGCAGGGTCCGGAGAGCTTGGAGATACGACAAGGCGAGCACGAGGGTCAGCGTTTGGAACGACCGGGTGTCGTCGGCTTAAAGCTCGCGCCGTTGACCCAGCAGCGTCGCCAGCGGCTTGGGGTATCACGTAAAGTAAACGGCGTTGTCGTGATGGCGATCGACGAGGACAGCCCGTTCGCCGATCTCGACCTCTTGCCCGGCGACGTGATCGAGGAGATCAACCAGCGCCCAGTCACTTCGCCTGAGGACGCTATTAATAGACTGCAGGAATTCGCGGCTACCGAACGCGGAACGGTGATGATGTTGATCAACCGCCGCGGCACCGACCACTACCTGGCAGCGTCCATCGACAAAAGCGGCCAAAACCGTCGGAACGGGTGATCCCCTATCGCGGCGGCCTCAAGCTCCCGTTAATTCACACATCGGCCGTCGCCTTTGTGCTGTCAAAAGGGCCGCGTGCGCGGCCTTTAATTCTGCCGCGGTCCACACGAAATGATCCGTCGACCGATTTGTGGGCGGTGGTTTTGAACGCTACCGTCTCGGTAGTGCGCAAGGGAGGACATCGATGCCCGATCACGTCTACAGAATCATCGAAGTCGCAGGTTCCTCGGAGAAGAGCATCGAGGATGCGATTCAAAACGCCGTCAGCAGGGCGTCGCGCACGTTGCGCGGGATCAGCTGGTTCGAGGTGCTTCAAACCCGGGGGCAGGTCGAGGCAGCGAAGCTGCAATACCAGGTCGTTCTCAAAGTCGGGTTCACCCTCGAAGAGCCTTCCTGATCGGCTTCAAACCCCGTTGACCGAGTTCGATCAGGCCGCCGATCACTGAAAATTGATGCCGGGCGGCGCAACCAAAAAGCTTGGGGCTCTCGGATAATCTAGGCGCTTGGTGCTGGCCCGGGCGGAACCGTCACTTAGAGATGGATAAAAATGGGTGCGCATCCGATCGGAGTCATGGCCGGGGTTCTCGCCGTTACGATCGTCGTCGTCTCACCGTCGGTTCGGGCACAGACCACCCCGGCGCCTGCCGTCGAAAATCCGACGCCGCCCGCAGCTGGCCCCTCTGCGCCAGCGCCCGCAGCAGCCGGAACCCCCACGGCCGAGGCTCCAACGGCTGAGGCTCCGACTACAACGCCCGCTCCGGGAGCGGAAACTCCGGCGGCTGAAGCTCTCCCCGCAACGCCTCCGTCAGCAATCGCAACGATCTTGCGAGCCGAACAGCTCGACCAACTCCTCGCGCCGATCGCGCTCTATCCGGATGCTCTGCTCGCCCAAATCCTGATGGCTGCGACCTACCCGCTCGAAATCGTCAAGGCTAGTCGTTGGTTTCGAGATCCTCGCCACGCGGCCCTGTCGGGCGACCAACTCGCGGCGGCGCTTGAGGCTGAGACCTGGGATCCCAGCGTCAAGGCTCTTGTGACCGTTCCGAAAATTCTGATCATGATGGATGGCAACCTGGATTGGACCGAGGAGCTCGGAAACGCCTTCGTAGCACAGCAGGCAGACGTCATGGATGCCATCCAACGTCTGCGCCACCAAGCCGCGGCCGCGGGAACCTTGTGGTCGAATGCCCAGCAGAGCGTGACGGAGGAGGGGCAAGGCATCGCGATCGAGCCGACGAATCCCGGGTACATCTATCCCCCGCTCTATAACCCGGCCCTTGTCTACGGCCCTTGGCCGTCCCCGGAATTCCCGCCGCTCGATATAGTCCCGCCCGATTATGGCGCCGGCTTCGGACTGCCGTTTGGTGTCAGCTTCGGAGCCGGATTTGTCGTCGTGAACAAGATCTGGCCATGGTGCGCGTTTGACTGGGGTCAGCGCCGCATCCGACGTAGCGTACAAACCTCGAAGGCCCTTGATCACCCCATTTCGGGCTCGGAAGCAGCCATTTGGCGGCACGACCCAGCGCGCCGCCAAGGGATCGCGTCGTTCGATCCCGGCTCGCGCGCACGGCTTGCGATGTTCCGAAGTCACCCGCTCCCGGTTGCCGCGCTGCCGCGGCTGGCTGATCCGAGAGCCGTGGGCGGTCTGCCCGTGTTCTCATCGCACCCCGCCGCCGCGCGCGCGTTCGCACCTGCGCGAGTGGGGCCGGCGTTTGCACCATCACGAGTCGGGCCGGGGTTCGCGCCTGCCCGGATGGGACCGGTAGCTCTCGGCCATTTTTCCGGGCGGGCGATGATGATGCCGCGGATGGCCCTACGGCCGCCAGCTGCATTGGCTGAGCCTCACGCGGTCGCACCGGCGAGAGCGGCACCTTCGGGTGGCGGGGCTCACGTGGACGGCGCCTCTCACCATTGATTTCGGCTAGCGAACTCGCCGGCGAGCGAGCCAGACCACCACTACGCCGGTAATCACGGAAACGGCGCCGGCCAGGCGGAAGGTCGCGCGGAAGGCCGATAAAAAACCGTCCGCCCCAGCACCCCCGCTCGCTAGCGGCGAGCCCTCCAGACCATGAAAGACGAGGGTGAGCAAGGTCGCTCCGGTCACGACCCCGAGGGTTCGCGTCAGCATCGCCAGGCTGCCGGCGACACCGCGGTGCTGCAGCGGGAGCGTCCCCATCACTAGGTCCATATACGCCACCTGAAAGAGGCCCACGCCGAAACCCTGCAACACGAGCGGCGCAACCATGACGGCCGGCGATGTGCCGACGGCCCAGCCGCCGATCAGTGACAACCCCGCGCCGTTCAGGACCGCGCCGAGGGCGGCGACGCGCGCTGCCGGAAAGCGTTCGATCACCCGTCCGGCCAACGGGGATGCGGCAATGCTGCCGATCGAGGAGGTGGCGAGCACCGCACCTGCCAGCGGCAACGGCAGATCGGTGAAACGCACCAGGTAGTACGGGGCCAACAGCATGACCGCAAAGCTCGTCAGATAGACCGACACGCTGGCGCAGTTGATCGCTGCGAAGCCACCAATCCGGAAGAAGTCGAGGTTTACGATCGGCTGAGCAACCCGGCGTTCCCAGCGCACAAACCCGAAGAAGCTCGCCGCAGCGATCCCGGAAAACGCAATCAGTGGGAAGAGCTGTCGCCCCGGGTGCTGTAGCTGATTGAGCGTCAGCAGCAAGGTGCTGATCCCGAGGGCCAGTAGTCCGGCGCCGACGATGTCGACCGGCTCGCGAGGACCTCGTCGCGGCGCCGCCGGGAGCCCTTCGAGGAACACCAGCGCGGCCACGGCGATCGGAGCGCGGAACCAGAATACCGCGGGCCAACTCCAAAGATCGACCAGCAGTCCGCCGAGCAAAGGCCCGCCGGCGGAGCCAAGCGCATACATCATCGTGAAGGCGGCGAGCGCCCGGCTGCGCCGGTCCTCGGGGAACAAGCCGGTGACCAATGCCGGCGCGCAGCTGAGGATCAATGCGGCGCCGATCCCTTGCAAAAACCGGCAAAAGAGCAGCCAGCCAAAGCTCGGTGCCGTCGCGCAGCAGACGAACGCTACCGCATTCCACAAGAGACCGGCGCGAAACACGCGGCCGTACCCGAAAACATCGCCGAGCCGCCCGAAGGCGAGCATCAGGCTGGCATGGGTCAGGACATAGCAAATGACCACCCACTGGATCATCTCGATCGGCAGGCCAAAGCTACCGGTGATGTCGGGAAAGGCGATGTTGACCGCGCTGTCGAGCGGGACGACCGATGTGCCCAAGCCGATCAGCACGAGCCGCAGCCATTGCCGGGCTGTCATTCCGGGCCGAGCCGCCGCGCTCGTCTGCGGCGGCGGTTGCGGCGGCACGCGCGGTGGCGTCATGAACACAATTGTGGCAGAGGAGCGATACCCGGGATGTCCGCTCAGGGAAAAAATTTTTGCCAGAAGCTCGTCATGGGCCAAAATATTCGAACCATCAGCGACTTACTCGAAAGTTCGGACGCTTCTCTGACGCTTCCTGAGGGAGAATTTGACGGCGTTTTGACGCCAAAAACGCCGCAAATGACGCTTCGGCAGGGTAAAACTGACGCGGGCCGAAATATGGCAATTCCGGGGCCCAAATATGGCACGCGGGACCCCTGCCCCATCAACGCACCAGCACCATAAGCCCCGATCTTGTCACCAGGATGGCGGGCCGGAGCGCCCGCCGTGTGAAGACGCGATGATCGTGACGTGACCGGTGGTCCGATGATCGCTAATGGGCGCCCTCGGGTATGAGGCCGCGTTCGAGCGCCGGGTTATGCCCGAGGATCAACACCAGGATAGCCGACAACAACGGGAAGAACGCGACGACCAGGAGGCCAGCGGTGAAGCCGCCTGTCGCGTCCTTCAAGTAGCCCATCGCGTAGGGGGCGGCAAACCCGGCAAGGTTGCCGATCGAGTTGATCAAGGCAATGCCGCCGGCAGCGGCGGTGCCGCTGAGGAACGCGGTCGGCAAAGTCCAGAACAACGGCGCGATCGCAAACATGCCCACCGCGGCGATGCAGAGCATGGCCATCTTGTGCAACGGATCCGGAAAGAGGGTCGACAGGGCCAGTCCGCTCGCGGCAACCAGGAAGGCGAGGGCGGTATTCCATTTCCGTTCATGCATCCGGTCGGAAAGAAGCGGCCAGATCACAACGGCAGCGACGCCGACAACGTAGGGTACCGCGGTGATGAACCCGGTTTGGAGATCTGTGACGCCGAATTCCTTGACAATCGTCGGCAGCCAAAAGCCCAGGCCGTAGCCGGCCGCCGCGGTGCCGAAATAGACGAGGCCTAGCACGAGAACGCAGGGATGCTTAAGCGCCTCCCATAGGGAGTGTCTGCCGTGCGCCTCGCGGACCATCCGCTCACGCCGCAGCCGGTCGATCAGCCAGTCGCGCTCATCGCCGGCGAGCCAATCCGCCTTCTCGGGTCCGTCGGTCAGGTAGAACATCACCACCAGACCCAGGAGAACCGTCGGGACACCCTCGCAGATGAACAGCCACTGCCAACCCGCCAGCCCCCACACCCCATCCAGCCCGAGGATCCAGCCTGATAATGGAGCGCCAATCACCGTCGAAATCGGGATTGCCGCCATAAAGCGGCCGACCATGCGCGCCCGGTAATAAGAGGGGAACCAGTAGGTCAGGAACAGGATGATCCCCGGAAAGAAGCCGGCCTCGGCGGCACCGAGCAGAAAGCGCATGACGAGAAAGCTCGCTTCGTTCCAGATCAATGCCAAGCCGGCGGACAATAGTCCCCAGGTCACCATGATCCGCGCGATCCAGTGCCGCGCTCCGAACCGTTCGAGCGCCAAATTGCTCGGCACCTCAAAGATGAAATAACCAAAGAAGAAGATCCCGGCGCCCCAACCGAACATCGTCGCAGTAAAGCCTAGATCATTGTTCATCTGCAGTGCGGCGAAGCCGACATTGACGCGATCGAGGTAGCAGAGAAAGTAGCAGAGCGCGACAAACGGCACGATCCGCCGGCTGACCTTGCTGATAACCCGCGCTTCCATGTCCGCCTCCTCCCGGATGCCGAGGCCGCTCACCGCTTAGAAACCTGTCCGCGCAGCGATCCTGCCTGGGGTCTGAATTAAGGTAAAGAGAGCCCTGCCTCCCCTCGGCCAGCCGGCGCGCGGATTGGGGCACTGGCTGTTCGATGATCGATGCGTCGGCGGGGAAGGTGGGGCGGCGTACCTCGGGCGCTTCTTTGTGGTCAAAGCGGCTGGCGCGGTACCGCTACTGGTTCTCTTGCTTCGCAGCAACACTGCTGAACCACGAGCCTACCCGGTCCCAAGCCGCGAGCAGCTTTTCATCCCAGGTTGGTGGCGGTGGGCCATAGGGTGGATCGCCGCCTTCGAGATACGACCGGCCATGATCGGCGAACGGCCAAAGATTACGTTCGTAGCACCATCGCGGCGGTGGCGTGCCGAGATGGAACGCGCCGCGTTGCGTCGGCGTCAGGCAGCGGGGCACCGAGGCCCGAACCGTGTCGATCAGCGCCTGGGCAGACTTGAACACGAACCATAGCCGTGCCGTGTGGTCATAGGAGCCGGTCAGGACGCGGGAGCCATCCGGCGAGAACGTGACGGTCGCGACCCAGGCCGTGTGTCCGGCGAGGGTGGCCATAGCCTTGCCGCTGGCCGCGTCCCACAGCCGCACCGTCTTGTCCCTGGGGCCGGTCAGGACACGCGTACCGTTTGGGGAGAACACGACCGACGTGACAGAACCTGCGTGTCCGGCGAGGATGGCCACGAGCTTGGCGGTGGCCGCGTCCCACAGCCGCGCCGTGTTGTCGTCGGAGCCGGTCAGGACGCGCGTGCCGTCGGGCGAGAACACGGCGGCCCGGACGGAATCCGTGTGTCCGGCGAGGGTAGCCAGTGCCCTGCCGGTGGCCGCCTCCCACAGCCGTGCGGTATTGTCCCGAGAGCCGCTGATGATGCGCGCGCTGTCGGGCGAGAACGCGACGGCTGTGACGGATCCGTGTGTCCGGCGAGGGTTGCCACGGCCTTGCCGGTGACAGCGTCCCACAGTCGCGCCGTGTTGTCCGAGGAGCCGGTCAGGACGCGCGTGCCGTCGGGCGAGAAGGCGACGGCGGTGACTTCAGCCGTGTGTCCGGCGAGAGTGGCCCCGGCCTTGCCAATGGCCGCGTCCCACAGCCGCGCCGTGTTGTCACTGGAGCCGGTCAGGGCGTGCTTGCCGTCGGGCGAAAACGCGACCGCCGTGACACCATCCGTGTGTCCGGCGAGGATGGCTACGGCCTTGCTGGTCGCCGCGTCCCAGAGCCGCGCCGCGTTGTCGTCGGAGCCGGTCAGGACGTGCGTGCCCTCGGGCGAGAACGCGACCGCTTTAACGTAACTTGTGTGTCCGGCGAGGGTTGCCACAGCCTTGCCCGTGGCCGCCTCCCACAGCCGTGCCGTGTTGTCCCGGGAGCCAGTCAGGACGCGGGTGCCGTCGGGTGAGAACGCAACTGCCAAAACGAGATCCGTGTGTCCGGCGAGGGTTGCCACGACCTTCCCGGTGGCCGCGTCCCACAGCCGCGCCGTGTTGTCGAAGGAGCCGGTTAGGACGAGTTTGCCGTCGGGTGAGAACGTAACGGCGTTGACGGTAGCCGTGTGACCGACAAGGGTTGCCACGGCCGTGCCGGTGGCCGCGTCCCACAGCCGTGCCGTCTTGTCCGCGGCGCCGGTCAGGACACGTTTGCCGTCGGGCGAAAACGCGACGGCGTTGACATAACCCGTGTGTCCAGTGAGGGTTGCCACAGCCTTGCCTGTGGCCGCCTCCCACAGCCGTGCCGTGTTGTCTTGGGATCCGGTCAGGACACGCGCGCCGTCTGGGGAGAACGCGACGGCCATAACGGGAGCCATGTGTCCGGCGAGGGTCGCCACGGCCTCGCCGATGGCCGCGTCCCACAGGCGTGCCGTCTTGTCCCAGGAGCCGGTCAGTACGCGGGTTCCATCGGGCGATAATGCAACCGCCGTAACGCTTTTCGTGTGCCCGATGAGAGTTGCCACGGCCTTGCCTGTGGCTGCGTCCCACAGCTGCTCCGTGTTGTCTTCGGAACCGGTCAGGACGCGCGTGCCGTCTTGTGAGAACGCGACGGGACCTGTGTGTCCGCGGAGAACCGTCCGTTCGCCCCAACCCGACGACCAGTTACGCCAGGCGCCGCCGAGCGCGTGTACCGCCGACATGTCCAGCCTCAGCACGCGCTGGCGAATGCCTTGGCTGGTCTCATCGGGAAGCGAGTCGAGGCCGATCAGCATGGCATCGACATGATCGCCATTGCCGGTTTGCTGATCGACAACCCCGGCGATGAACTGCGCCCGAGTGGTCATCAGGTCCCGCCAGCCAGCGAAGACGGACCACAACCCTGCCCCCGTCCCAAGCACAACTACGATACCCAGTCCCACCAGGATCGCCGACCAACGCCGCTGAATTCGCCTGACATTGTGCTGGGCGCGCTCGCGCTCCGCGACCAGGCGTTCACGCTCGGCCAGTCTTGCCCGTTCCTGATCTGCGAGCGCTACCGCTCTCTCTTCGCTTGCTGTCAGATACGACGTCAGCAGTGCGGTGATCTCGGGTGCGTTGTCCTTGCGCCGGGCGGCCCATGCCTTCGCGTCGGCCAGGTCGTCGCCGCGTAGAAGCAGATCGTCGGCCGCGCCGGTCCCGCGGTCTCTAGCCCGCCACCGAGCGGCGGCCTCACACAGGCGCGTATGCTGGCGGATCCATTCGACGTCCTGGCGTAGTGCCGCCGCCAATTCGCGGAGCGGCCGCGCGAAAGACTGGCCTTCGCGGAAGAAGATGTAATTGAGGCGACGCAGCCGCTCCGGCACCTCTGCCTCCGTCACCGGCGCCCCCTGGACCGGGATCAGCCGCTTACCCAGTTCGGCGGCGCGCTCCACCTCCCATGCTCAGCGCTCGGACCTGACCGCAGCGGGTGAAATGATAAAGACGATGGTGTCGGCGCCGAGGATCAACGCGCCGAGCCGCGCTTCCCAGTCTTCGGCGGCAGCGATGTCATGACGATCCAAAAACGCCCTGAAACCGGCGACTTCGAGGCCTGTCACCAGCTCCTCGGCCAGCCCGGCGCTACTGTCCGACCGTGCATATGAGATGAAGATGCCCGGTTTCTCGGCCGTGCTGTCCACGACCGCTGCGCCGCTTTGGTCTGTCAGTTCGAGGTCGCTCACATGGGCTGCTCGATCAGCGGGGCGTCGCCGCCGAGGGTGGTGCGGCGCACATCGCGCACCTCGTTACGGTCGAAGCGGCGGGCGCGGTGCATCGTCTGGCGATTGTCCCACATCACCAGGTCGTAGGGCCGCCACTCGTGCGAGTAGACGAACTCCCGCTGCGTGGCATGCTCGGTCAACTCGCGCAGGAACATGCGCGCCTCCGGGATAGTCCAGCCGACGATCGCTCCGGCATGAGCGGCGAGAAACAACGACTTGCGGCCGGTCACCGGGTGGGTGCGGACCAGCGGCTGGCGCACCGGACGAAACGCCGCAGTCTCCTCCGGGGTCAGATTGGTGAAGCCGATCGCCTCGCGGGAATAGATCAGCGAGTGCTCGCAGACGAGGTCCTCGACCTCGGCCTTGGTGCGCTCGTCGAGCGCGTCATGGGCGGCGCGCATGTCGGCGAATTCGGTGTTCGCCCCCCAGGACGGGATAACGCGCCCGGAGAGCAGCGAATACTTCGCCGGAACCGGCCGGAACGAGCTATCCGAGTGCCATAACCGGTCGCCGAGTTTGAAAAACCACACGCGGTCCTCGGCCGACATGATCCGGCCGTCCTTGTCGAGATTAGAGAAATCGGCGATGCCGGGGCCGAGCCGCTGCTCTGGGCGCCGACGGATGTGACCCGGGGTCGAGTAGCTCTCGAGCTCACCGAAGTGGCGGGTGAAGGCGATCTGCTCCTCGTCGGTGATGTTCTGCTCGCGAAACACCAGGACTGCGTATTGGTCCATCCCGGCCTCGATCGCCACCACCTCGGCGGGGCTGAGAGTCTTGCAGTCGACCCCGGCGACCTCTCCGACAAATACCGGGTGCAGCGGGCGGATCGAAATGGACATCGCGGTTCCTTCGATGACGGCGCGTCAAAAATATTAAAAAAATTTTACCAGTGTGAAGCGCCTCACACAGCTTTCTCCTGGTGCGCTCCATGTTTCGCGCGACATCGGCTTAGGGCCGAGGCGGTTGCAGCGTGGAGGACAATCATGTTCGGACCTGATCACGGGTGGTGGAGCGCAGCGCGGGTCGAAATCGACCATCGCGCGCGGGAAGCACGCCTGCGGCTGGAGCAACTCGAAAGGCTGTTGATATCGCGCGTGCTGCCGACGCGATCACAGCCGAAGCGGATGCTCGACCGGCGGGGGCTGCGTTTTTTCCGCGGAGGGTGCGTGCAAACCCGATCGGCGAGGGTGGCTCAGTCCGGTTCACGGCACCGCCGAGCGAGCCCTATCCCGACTGAGGTCTTTATCGCGGCGGGCGGCGTGCCCGTTGCGGTGAAGGCCGCGATCGGCTGTGTCCTGCACGGACCCGGGACCGCGTAAAGCGCCGAGGGCTCTCGGCGGCGCGAGAGCCCTCCCATCCGAGCGACACCGGTCGGTTCGATCGATTGGCAACTGGAACCGAGTTTTCGCGTTGGCGTGACGAAGAGACCCTGCGTCTTTAGGGGACCCCTCCGATGCGGGTGTTCATCGCCGGCGCCACCGGTGCGGTGGGGCGTCGCCTTGTTCCGCTCGCGTTGCGCGCGGGCCACGCGGTGACCGGGATGACCCGCTCCGAGAGCAAGGCCAGCGCTTTGCGCGCCAGCGGGGCCGAGGCCGTGGTCGCCAACGCGCTCGCGCGGGGCGCGGTGGTCGCCGCGATGGCAAAGGCGGCGCCGGAGGTCGTCGTCCATCAGCTCACTGCGCTGTCGTCCTTTAGCAATTTGCGCCGGTTCGACCGGGAATTCGGGACGACCAATCTGCTGCGCACCCAAGGAACGACGAACCTGATCGCCGCTGCGCGCGCCGCCGGTGCCCGCCGGTTCGTCGCCCAGAGCTTCTCCGGCTGGCCTTATGCCCGCACCGGCGGACCGGTGAAGACCGAGGACGACCCGCTCGATCCCCATCCTCCTGCCAAGTTCCGAGCCACGCTCGACGCCATTCGCTATCTGGAACGCGCGGTGCTCGCAGCCGACGAGCCCGAAGGCATCGTGCTGCGCTATGGCTGGTTTTACGGACCGGGCACCTCGCTCGGCGCGGGCGGGAAATACATCGAGGCCATACACCGGCGGCGGTTTCCGATCATCGGCGATGGCACCGGCGTGTGGTCGTTTATCCACATCTACGATGTGGCTTCCGCCACATTATCGGCGATCGAGCGCGGCGCCGCCGGCGTTTACAACATCGTCGACGACGAGCCCGCACCGGTCGCCGAATGGCTGCCCTTTCTCGCATCTGCCATCGGCGCTCCGCCGCCACGGCATATCCCGGCCTGGCTGGGGAGGGTGCTGGTCGGCGAGCACGGGCTAACGATCATGAACGAGGCCCGCGGCGCGTCCAATTCCAAGGCCAAGGGCGAATTCGGCTGGCAGCCGCGGTATGCAAGCTGGCGCGAGGGTTTCCGCAAAGGGCTCGCCGATTAGGCGGAAAGGCCCGAGCGGCCTAATCGATCCGATCGCGCCAGGTGAGGCGGAGCTCGTGCGCCTGTCGATCCAGCTCCTCGCGAAGATTAGGGTGCGCGATCGAGATCAAAGCCTTGGCCCGCTCGTGGATGCCCAGACCGAAAAGATCGACCTTGCCGTATTCGGTCACGACGTGGTGCACGTCGCCACGGCTCGTGACGACCCCGGCACCCGGCGCCAGGATCGGTACGATGCGGCTTATTGCGCCCCCTTTGGCCGTGCTCGGGAGCACGATGATCGGGCGTCCGCCCCGGCTGCGCGCGGCACCGCGAATAAAGTCGACCTGCCCGCCGATGCCCGAATATAGGTGCGAGCCGATCGAGTCGGCGTCGACCTGCCCAGTCAGATCGATCTGGATCGCGCTGTTGACGGCGACGACATTGTCGTTCTGGCCGATCACATACGGGTCGTTGGTGAAATCGGCGCCGTAAAAAGTTACGAGAGGGTTGTCGTCGACAAAATCATAGAGCTGCCGCTGCCCCGCCGCGAAGGTGCACACGATCTTGCCGGGCATGACGGCTTTGCGGCTGCCGTCGATGGCGCCGGTGCGGTAGAGCTCGACGATGCCGTCGGTCAGCATTTCGGTGTGAACGCCCAGATGACGGCGATCCCTGATCAGCTCCAGCACCATATTGGGGATGCCGCCGATGCCAATCTGCAGACAATCGCCGTCGCCGATCATCCCGGCAACCTGCTCGCTGATCCGCCGGAAGACGTCCGACACGGGCGCTGGCGACAGCTCACAGAGCGGGCGATCGACCTCGGTGATCGCATCGAGCCGATCGATATGTACCATCGTGTCGCCCAGGGTCCGCGGCATGCGAGGATTGATCTCGGCTACGACCCGCCGGGCATTGCGCACAGCGCTCAGGCTCGCGTCTACCGAAACACCGGTCGAGCAGAACCCGTGGCGATCGGGTGGGCTCAGCTGGACGAGCGCCCAGTCGATTGGAGATCGGGTGGAGAACAGCTTCGGCATCTCGCTCAAGAAAACCGGGACAAAATCGGCCCGGCCGTCGGCGACCGCCTCACGAATCTCGGGCCCGATGAACGGCGTCGTGATCCGGAAGCTGCGGGCGAGCTCGGGAGCCGCGTAGGGGACTTTGCCCAGCGGGCAAAGCTGCGAGATCTGCACGTCGTGCAGCTCTTGCGCGCGCGCCGTCAAGGCGTCGATCAAGCCGTCAGGCGCGCAGGCCAGCCCGCCGACGAAGACGTGGTCCCCGGAGCGGATGCCGCTCACCGCTTCGGCCGCGCTCACGGGCGCCAAAGGTTTGCCGCCATGCGAGGCTATTGCGGTCATCGTCACCGGCCTGTCGTCAAATCGTAACAGCAAGCCTGTTTGACTCGGTCCGCTCAGGATTGCAATCATCGACTGTCGATCGGCGATGTATCGAGGTCGGCTCGACTTGTCCAACTGACACCAGGTGGACACCATGACTTCGGTTAGTACTACGGGAGAAATAGGTGCGTCGAGGCGGCGGCGGGCCATCATTGCCGGGATCGCCGGCAACGTCATGGAATGGTACGATTTCGCCGTCTACGGCTATTTTGCCACGGTTATTGGCCGGAATTTCTTCCCGGCGAAAGATGCGTCCGCATCGCTGATCGCAGCCTTCGGCGTGTTCGCCGCGGGTTTTCTGATGCGCCCGTTGGGCAGCCTGCTCTTCGGCCATATCGGCGATAAGCTCGGTCGAAAGCTGGCGCTGACCGTCTCGGTCATGGTCATGGCGGTTCCGACCTTTCTGATTGGGTTGCTGCCGACATACCAGCAACTCGGCCTCGTCGCACCGATCCTGCTGGTGCTGCTACGGCTGGCGCAAGGGTTGTCGGTCGGGGGCGAGTATACAACCTCTGGGGTTTTTCTCGTCGAGCAGTCAGCGTCCGGGAATCGCGGGTTTCGCGGCAGCTTTGTGCCGCTCGGCGCCACCTTTGGTGTCCTGTTGGGGTCGGCGGTCAGCGCCGCCGTCACCACCTTTCTCGATCGCGCCTCGGTCAACAGCTGGGGCTGGCGTCTCGCCTTTCTGTTGGGCCTCGTCGTCGGCGCGATCGGGTTCGCGATACGCCGCCAACTGGCGGATGACCGGTCGGCGCCGGGCGGAGCGCCACCGGTGGCGGCACCGGTGCACGATGCCTTCCGCACACAATGGCGCACTATCTTGCGGATCGTCGGACTGAATGCCGCGGGTGCCGTCGCCTATTACATGTGCTTCGTCTATGTAACCACCTATCTGCGGCGGATCGACTTCATCGCCGCATCGAAAGCGCTCGATATCAACACGATCGCCCTGTTGGCTCTCGCGGCGACGATCGTGCCGATGGGAATCCTGTCGGACCGGCTGGGTCGCAAACCGGTGCTGCTAGCCGCCACCGGCGGGCTCTTCGTGCTGGCCTTTCCGCTGTTCTGGATGTTGCATCACACCGAGACGGCGATCGTGCTGCTCGGACAGATCGCCTTCGCGATACTTAACGCGGCTTATTGGGGCCCGAGCCCGGCGACAATGGTCGAGCTGGTGCCAAATCGCACCCGCTGCACTGTCGTGTCGGTCGGATACAATCTTGGTCTCGCCATCCTCGGCGGGGCGACGCCAATGGCCGCGGTCTACGCGATCCAGCATAGTGGCTACGATCTTGCTCCCGCTGGCCTGGTGATGGCAGCCGCGGCGATTTCCTTTGTCGTAATCCTGGGACTGCGCGAATCCAGCCGTACCTCTCTCCCAACCGCAGTCGAGTCGGCGCAGACCGATTTTGCGATGGCTGGGTCGGGTGGTCAGCTCCAAAGGTAGGCAGGAGCGCAGCGCTACTGCTAGGCCGGCCTGCCAATGCACGGGCACACGAAGCTTGAAAGCACCGTTCGCTACCTCGGGATCGAGGTCGATCACGCTCTCAGCATCTCAGAGTAGCTCGAACTCGGACTGATCATCGAGGCCCCACATCCCACTCGGCGGGTCGCAACTACCCGAGCCGACTATGGCCAGAACTTCGCCGGAGCGGCCGTTGCCGCCGTGAAGGCAGTGACGGCAAGCGCCCAGCGCCCCGGCAGACACTCGGCAAACTCATAATCAGAGAGCGGCCCAGCCGCGCAACAACATTGCCGTCGTGGCCGCAGAACGGACGAGACCATCAGCCGGATCGTCGCGACCGGGGAAGCCTTTTTCGGCGGCACGACGTGGCGTGGCCGACGCTGCATGCGCGTATCGGTCTGCAACTGGCAGACGACCGGCGCCGATGTCGAGCGCGCCGTCAGCGCAGTGCGGCGCGTCCTCGGGAACCTCGCGCCCTAACCACGCTGCAATAGCCGCTACCCGACCGACGCACGTGGCTATCCTTCGGCCAGCGCATGCGTCAATGCTGCGCGTGCCAGCAGGCGCGTCGAATCGAGTGTCGGCAGCGCCGAGTTGGTGTCGCTGAGAATCAGCGGAAGCTCGGTACAGGCAAGCGCCACGGCATCACAGCCTTCCGCCTCCTTGAGCCGTGCGATGACCGTCTCGACATAAGCAATGCTCTTCGGCTCGAACACGCCATAGACCAGCTCGGTCATGATGATCTCGCCGAGCCGGTTCCGCTCGGCGGCCTCGGGGCGAATGCACGTGATCCCGCGAGCCCGCAGCCTGACCGGGTAGACATCGCTTTCCATGAGCCACTGCGTCCCGAGCAGGGCAACACGCCAGTGGCGTCTGGCGGCAGCCTCGGCGGTGACGACTTCGGCGATGTGCAGCCACGGAAGCGGCGACCGCGCGGTAACATAGTCCATCGCCTGATGGATCGTGTTATCTGGGCAGATCAGGAATTCGGCCCCGGCGGCCTGGAGCTTGAAGGCAGAGGCAAGCATCAAATCGCCGATGCCGTCGATGTCGCCACGGTCGAGACAGGCAACATAGTCGGCGAGCGAATGCGTATGCAGCGACACCTGCGGATGTGCGTACGGGCCCAGGTGTCGATAACCCTCCGCGCAGATGGTCCGGTAGCACAGCGCGGCACCTTCGGCAGAGCAGGCGACGATCCCGATGTGCTTGCTCATGGCCAACCTTTCGCCATCCACGATGCCCGCAGTGGTCGGATCTGGCGAATCAGCCCCAATAAGGAAACGGTCCGAATGGCCGGCAATATGTGGCTCCATGCCTGTCCAGCAGGGTGCGCAACGCCTCGCTCTCATCGCCGAACACGACGCGGCGCTTCCGCTCGACCAGGTTTCCGTAGCGTTCGCCAAACGTCTCAGCGAATTTGACGAGATGCGCCGCCGCACCGGAATTTTCGGAGCATTCGTGCACATAGACCCGTCTGCTGGTCAGCGCTGATGAACCGAGATCGCCCTCGCGCAACGCCCGCATAAACATGGCAGCTCTACAGAAAAATGTAGGCGATTTTCCTGCCGTAGCTGCCGAGCAAAACCGGTTCTGGTTTAAACTCTACAAAACGGTCGAGACAGCCCGCGATCGTGGAAGCGCAGAAGAAGTACCTCCTCTATCGCGATATGGCCGCCATCTCGTTTCTTCTCTACTGATCGTTTTACCGGCTTGCCTTTATCTCAAGGGTGCCGCTTTTTTGGCCGTGTCGATGGTGGCTGAGATATTTGCTCTGCAGTACCTAATAGCCGCCCTCTCTGCGCCGCATAGCGGAATTCGGTTTGTTACAAATGTATTAGCGACTCATTCGACGACACAGCCATTATCGTCATCGAAAGCAACTTCATCGAGAAACACCAAATCGTCATCCGTGAAGGGGTAGGTCACGCCGTGCCGGGCATTCCGGAGGGATCACGGGCCGCATGCCGTACGGCATGAATGATGATCTCGGTTTCCGTGGCTTCGTAGAAAACGAGATAGGGGTAAGGCGTCGTCATCATTCGGCGGATCGACGGATCGTTAGCCCGGATTTCTCAAAGGGACAGGTGCATCGGGCCCCTGGATCTGAGAAAATCGAATTGACAGAACGGTTTATCTCAGGGCCGGGGGAGTCCCGATGCGGACAGAGTGTAGCGCGGATCTGTT
>Ga0187846_10000425_pt1 | contig 24874 bp, 26 predicted proteins | sample TC_taG_FD_161473 | JGI IMG/M metagenome (GOLD analysis project Ga0187846, IMG submission 161473) | Biofilm microbial communities from the roof of an iron ore cave, State of Minas Gerais, Brazil - TC_06 Biofilm (v2) | ecosystem: Environmental > Terrestrial > Deep subsurface > Cave > Wall biofilm... | reverse complement strand
GATCGCCGCCGACACGCTGAAGTGCGTACCGCTCAAGTACAGCGCAAACCCCCCCCCACGACCGCCATCGGCATGACGCTCGCCGCGAGCAGCGTGTCGGCTATTGACCCGAAGTTGAAGAACAGCAATAGCGCAACGAGCGCGAGGCTCACCGGCACCACGATCGCCAGCCGCATGAGTGCCTCTTTTAGGTCGTTAAACTCGCCCGCCCATTCGATCCCGTAGCCCCCGGGAAGCGGCACCTTCTCGGCCAGTTTCTCCTGCGCCTCGGGCACGGCGCCGCCGAGGTCGCGTCCACGTACGCTGAACTTGATAGGAATGTAGCGCTGCCGGTTCTCGCGATAGATGAACGACGGACCGGTCACCAGGTTCACGTCGGCCACGTCGGCGAGCGGGATCGGGACGACCCCGTTCCCGCTCGGGTTCGGCGCGCCGATGGCGATGCGCCGCATGGTGTCGCCGGTCGGCCGCGGCGATCTCGTGCACGAGATCGCGGGTCGTAGGCACTCCGCTAGGGTTGCCTGCAGGACGCCAGGAAACGGACTGATCGGTCGCTGACGGAATCAGGGCGGCCAAAAGGGTCGGCCCGCGGCGCGAGCCCCCGGCGGGCTGGCAAGGGCCTGCTCGCGCCTGCGGGCACGCCCGACGAGATCGTCGCCAAGCTGAACACGGCGGTCCGCGCAGATTCTGAACCGTCCGGAGATGAAGGAGCGCATGAGCGCGCCGGGCGCCGAATCGTCGGCAATTCGGCAGCGGAATTCGGCGCCTTCAGCCGCGAGGCCATCGCGAAGTGGACGACGGTGGCAAAGGATGCGGGGGTGCGGGTCGAGTGGCGCGCGCGGCGACCGCCGAAAGCAAGACCGACCGCGTGGGGCACTCGACCGAGGCCCGCGCCACGCCCCGCGAACTCCCCCGCCCCTTCAAACGATCCTCGCTGACTCCGATTCGCGTGGCGCACGCGCGAGGCGCGTGTACTCGCCGCTCGCGGCCGCTTGCACGGGGGGAGTGCGGTAGCTATGATGCGGCCACGCCCCGCACGTTTACGTCGCGGCGCTCCTCGACAGACCCCGCACTCGAATAGAGGGAGGATCCATGCTCGCCGTATCGTTGCGCTCGCTCCGCTTCGTGCCGCCCGCCGGTGTCGGTTTTGCAATGCTCCTATTGTGCGGTGCAGCCGCCGCGCAGCAGGCGCCCGCCGCGGCGCCGGCCCCGGCCGCCGCGCCCGCGCAGCCATGGCAGCAGGGCCGGTCGGCGGCACAGGAGGAGTCAACGCTGCATCCGTTCGCGCCGCACATGACCGGCCGGCCGGCGCAAGAGCTCCCGATCAACACGCTCCGGGTCCCGCCCGGCTTCAAGGTCGAGGTCTGGGTCGATGGCGTCCCCGAGGCGCGCTCGCTCGCGCTGGGCGATAAGGGCACGGTGTTCGTAAGCAACCGCAATGGCAAGAACGTCTATGCGGTCGTCGATCGCGGCGGCAAGCGCGAGGTGAAGACCATACTCAAAGGCCTCGACGCCCCGAACGGCATCACATTCAGCAAGGGCACGCTCTACGTCGCCGAGCGCGGGCGCATCACCCGCTACGACGGCATCGAGGGCCAGCTCGACACCCCGCCCGCGGCGAAGGTCGTCATCGACAACCTCGACCCCAACCGCCAGCCCGGCCACTTCTGGAAGTTCCTCGCGCTGGGTCCCGACGGCAAGCTGTACTTCAACGTCGGCGCCCCCGGCAACATCGTGATGCCGAACTACATGCAGGCCTCCATCATGCGCGTGGATCCCGGCAAGGGCGTCCTCGAAACCGTGGCGCTCGGCGTGCGCAACTCGGTCGGTTTCGACTGGAATCCGAAGACCAAGGAGCTCTGGTTCACCAATCATGGACGCGACTGGTTGGGCGACGACGCGCCGAACGACACGCTCAACCGGGTCTCGAAGCGAGTGCCCAATTTTGGCTACCCCTTCTGCCATCAGGGCGACATCCTCGACCCCGAGTACGGCAAGAACCGCTCCTGCGCCGAGTTCACGCCGCCGGTGCTCAAGCTCGGTGCGCATATCGCCCCCCTCGGCATGCGCTTCTACACCGGCAAGATGTTCCCGGCCGAATATCAGAACAACATCTTCATCGCGATGCACGGGTCTTGGAACCGCAACACCAAGCAGGGCTACAACGTCACGCGCGTGACCTTCGATGCCGACGGCACGCCGACGATGCGCCCGTTCCTCACGGGGTTCCTCACCGACGCGAAGGCCGATCCGCCGATGTGGGGACGGCCGGTCGATCTGCTCGTCCTCCACGACGGGTCGATGCTGGTGTCGGACGACTATAACGGCATCATCTATCGCGTGAGCTACGCGAAGTAAGTGGGCGCCACGCACCGCGCGCGGCAAGCGGCGACCGTCGCGGCGGTGCTCGCCGCCGGGCTGCCAATGGCGCTCGCCTGCGGCAGCGCGGTCGCCGCGGACGCCGACGCGGCGCGGGAGAAAGCGCAGCTATGCGCCGTGTGCCACGGCCCGGAAGGCAATTCGACCAATCCGGCGGTGCCGTCCCTGGCGGGACAGCCGGCGCAGTTCATCGCGACCCAGCTGTTCCAGTTTCGCGAGGGCAACCGCAAGGATCCGCAGATGACGCCGTTGGCGGCCGGGCTCTCCAACGCCGACATGAACGCCCTCGCCGCGTATTTCTCGCGGCAAAAGCCCGCCGCGCCGGCGCGCGCGTCCGATCCGGCGGCGGTCGCCGCCGCCCAGCGCCTCACCGAGCAGTACCACTGCGTGCAGTGTCACGGCGCGGCGCTCGCCGGCCAGCAGCACATTCCGCGGCTCTCCGGGCAGCAGCGCGACTACCTGCGCGCGCAGCTCATCGGATTCAAGGCGGGCACGCGCGCCGACATGGACGGCAACATGACCTCGGCGGCGCAGGCGCTCTCGGAAAAAGACATCGAGCTCCTCGCCGACTACCTTTCCGGTCTGGACCGGCCGTAGCCGGCCGGCCGCGGGGCGTGGACACTGCGGCGCCGGAGCGCGCCGCCGATGCCCGCGGCGATGGATGCTTGCCTAGCTGACTTTGACCCTGTGCGCGTCGGTAGCGATCTTGGCCGACGGCTTCCACGCTAGTCGGCTTTCATCCCCGCGCTCTTGACGACGGCGCCCCAGCGTGCAATCTCCGAGCGAATGCGCTGCGCGAACTCCTCGGGCGTGCTGGTGTCGGCGATCGCGCCGTCCGCGCTCAGACGCTCGCGCATCTCCTGCGACTGCATGATCGTCCGGATCTCCGCGTTCAGCGTCGCGACGATGTCGCGGGGCGTGCCAGCCGGCGCGACGATGCCGTACCACTGCGTGGCGTCGAACCCCTGCACGCCCGATTCGGCGATGGTCGGGACCCGCGGCAGGATCGCGCTGCGCTGCACGCTCGAGACGCCCAGCGCGCGCAGCGTTCCCGCGCGCACGTACGCTATCACCGGCGGAATCCCGGTCATGGTCAGCGACACCTGACCGGCGATTAGGTCGGTGACGGAAGGCCCCGTGCCCTTGTACGGGACATGCACGATGTCGGTTCCCGTCTGCAGCTTGAAGTACTCCATCGCGAGATGCGCCGCGCTGCCGTTGCCGCCCGAGCTGTAGTAGAGCTTGCCGGGATTCGCCTTGGCATAGGCGATCAGCTCCGCCACGGTGCTCGCCGGCACCGACGGGTGCACGACGAGCACATTGGGCACGGTCGCGATGAGCGTGATCGGCGCGAAGTCCTTGACCGGGTCGTAGGGGAGCTTGGGATACAGCGCGACGTTCACCGCCAGCGTGCCGATGTGCCCGATCATGATCGTGTAGCCGTCGGGCGGCGCCTTGGCCGCCAGCTCCGAGCCGATCACCCCGCCCGCACCGCCGCGGTTCTCGACCACCACCTGCTGCCCCCACGCCGCGGCGAGCTTTTGGGCGAGCGTGCGGCCGAGAATGTCGTTCGAGCCGCCGGGCGGGAACGGGACGATCAGCCGGATCGGCTTCGCCGGAAAGGGTTGCGCCGCCACGCTGCCGGCACCGCCTGCGAGCATCACGCCGATCGCCGTTGCGATCAGGAGCGCGATCGATTTGCCCCGCACTTTTCTGTCCTCACGGCTTCTTCGGGCGACCGTCGAGCGTGACGCCCCCGGCCACGAGCCGCTGGATCTCGCGATCGCTGTAGCCGACCTCGCGCAGGACTTCCACCGAGTCCTGGCCGAGCTTGGGCGCCGGGCGCCAATCGCGCCGCGTGCCGCATGACCACCGGTTCGGCAGGCGCATGTTGCGGATCTTGCCCTCCGTGGGATGGTCCCGCAGCTCGAAGAACCCGACCTCCGACAGATGCGGGTCATCGAGCAGGTCCTCGAGCGTGCGATACGGCATCGCCGGCACGTCGTGGCGATCGAAGATCTCGACCCACTCGGCGGTGGTTCTCGCCTGCAGCGACTCGGCGCGGATCCGGAAGTAGTCCGCCACATGCGCAAAGCGCGCCTCCACGCTCGCGAAGCGCCGGTCCGCCTTCAGCTCCGGCCGGCCGACCGCGTCGAAGAAGGCGAACGCCTGCTCGTCGGTATTGGCCGAGATGCATAGCCAGCCATCCTTGGTCGGGATCGGCTTCGCTTGCGGCTCGAGCAAGCGCGGGTCCCCGATCCCGCCGAGCGGCGGCTCGAAGGTCTTCAGGTACATGTGCTCCTCGAGCACGAACTTCACCACGTTCTCGAACATCGGGATCTCGATCGCGCAGCCTTCGCCGGTCTGCGTGCGGCGATAAAGCGCCATCGCGATCATCTGCACCGCGATCAGCCCGACCACCTTGTCGGCCACGACCATCGGCACAAAGCGCGGCTCCCCGGTCGCGCGGTGGTGCAGCGCCGCCATCCCGCCCGCACCCTGGAGGATGGTGTCGTAGGCGGGCTTGTCGCGGTACCGGCCGTCCTGCCCGAAGCCGAACATCCCGCAATAGATGATCTTCGGGTTGGTCGCGCGCACGTCGTCGTAGGCGAGCTTGAGCCGCCCCATCGCCGCCGGGCGGACGTTCCAGACCAGCACATCGGCGCGCGCGACGAGCTTGAGCAGCGCCGCGTGCCCCGCCGGTTGCTTCACGTCGAGGACGATCGAGCGTTTGTTGCGGTTCAAATGGAGAAATTTCGCGCCCATGGCGGGCGTGACCGACTTGCCGTTCATCACGCGAACCAGGTCGCCCGCCTTGGTTTCGACCTTCGTCACCTCGGCGCCGTGGTCGGCGAGGATCTGGGTCGCGAGCGGGCCGACGACGACCGAAGTGAGATCGAGCACCCGAACGCCCGCGAGCGGTCCCTCGCTCATGATTGCTCCATCTGCAGCTCCGCGTCGATCGCGACCTCACGGTCCGCGTCGAGCGCCCACGCCCGCACTCCGCCCGCGCCGATCGCGCGGCCGCACAGCGTGAGCGGCCGGTTGACGAACAAGGCCTTCACGTTCCTCGACGCGGACGTCTTGATCGCTCTGCCAGTCTTCGCCGCGGCCAACTCCCACAGGAGCAGCGTGGTCAGCCCGCCGTTGACGACGAGATCGGGATAGCCCTCCTGCTCGCGAACGTACGCCGCGTCGTAGTGGATACGGTGCGCATTGAACGTGATCGCCGAATAGCGGAACAGGAGCGTCGGATCCGGCGTCAGTGTGCGCGACCAATCGGCCGCGTCGGCATGGGGCGCGGCCGACGGCTCGCGCACGGCCAGGCCGGCGCTCGGCGCCTCGCGGTAGACGATGTCCTGCTCCTCGACCACCGCCAATCCGCGCGGTCCGGTGATGTCGTGACGTACGGTCACGAAGCACATCTCGCCGGATCGCCCCTGTTTGGGCGTAATGCGCTCGATGCGGGACACGCGGCTCACCTCGTCGCCGATGCGCAGCGGCTCGTGAAACCACACCCGCCGGCCGGCAAACATCCGCCGCGGCAGCGGTACTGGCGGCAGAAACTGTCCCTTGGTCGGATGACCGTCGGGCCCCAGCGCGGATTGGAGCGCCGTCGGCGCGAATAGCACGACGTACCAGCCGCTCGGAATCCGGTCGCCGCGCCGGTAGTCATCGGGCGCGAGGTCGAGCGTGGCGGCCAATCGCTGCACTGCCGGGAGAATGACTTCGTCGCGGCCGCGCTCTTGCTTTCCTATCCATTCTGTCAACATTTGAACCGTCCCTTTTACCCGCAGCCGTTCACCGCCGAGGAGGTCGCGACCTTTGCCGCCAAGTCGCTGGCGACCCCGGCCAGCGTCCTCTCCGACGGACCGTGGTGCTTTCGGGGTGTCAAGCCCATCGGTGCCGAGCACCAGCCCCCGGTCACCGGCGCGGCAAGGCCAGCGCCACGCTGTCCCAGTTCAAGGCGGTCAACACGGTGCTGAGCAACCTCGAGACCGCCCTGTCGGCGACCTACCATGCGTTCACGTTTGCCAAGTACGCCCATCGCTATCTTGCTGAAGTCCAGTACCGCTTCAATCGTCGATTCAACCTCGCAACCATCCTGTCTCGCTTGCTGCGCGCCGCCACCGTCACACCGCCTCAGCCGGGACGGCTCTCGCTCGCGGCTGAGGTTCGCTAATCAGGAAAGCTCATGAGATCCTCCCCCACAACGAGCGGTCCCGAATGGGTCTCGAGTGTCGCCGCCAAGATTTCGGCAAGACTATCAAATTGGCGGCTTTGAGCGCTCCAGCGCAGAATGACGATCGAATCGCCCTATCGAGTCCCGGTACGGGCCTGCTCTCCCGGAATGGCCGCGTCGCACCCTTCGGCGTAGAGTTTGGGGCGTAACCCGCTTTCGACGGAGGTCCGCATGGAAGAGCTCCCCGCCCGCCGCCGGTCCTTTCTGAAGCAGGTCACTGCGCTGGGTGTCGGCGTGCCGGTCGTCGCCGCCCTCGGATCCGGCCGCGCTCATTCGAAGTCCTACAATCCGGCCGGCGGGTTCGAGCTGAAAATCAGCGAGACTGAGTTCCGGCGCACGGCGGCCGGTCGGCAGTTGATGGCCCGCGTCTACCAGCCGCAGGGGGCGGGACCGTTCCCGACACTGCTCGACCTGCACGGGGGCGCCTGGAACAACAAGGACCGGTTCGCCAACGAGCCGATGGACCGCGCGGTGGCGGCGAGCGGCGTGCTTGTGGTGGCCATCGACCTGACGCTCGCTCCCGAAGCACCGTACCCGGCATCGGTCGAAGACGCGAACTACGGCGTGCGCTGGCTAAAATTCCGGGCGGCCGCCTGGAACGGCGACGCGTCGATGATCGGCGTGCTCGGCAGCTCCAGCGGCGGCCACGTCGCCGAGCTGATCGGCATGCGTCCGCGCGACCCGCGTTACAACGCGATTCCCTTGTCCTCCGCCCCGAACGTCGATGCGACGGTGGCCTACGTCGCGACGCGGGCGCCGATCAGCGACCCGTACGCGCGCTACCAGCAGGCGGAGAGGATGCAGCGCGAGACGATGATCAAAAACAATAAGGTCTACTTCAACCCCTGGGAGACGATCTTCGAGGCGAATCCGCAGCTCATCCTCGAGCGCCGCGAGTCGGTGACGCTGCCGCCGCTGTTGATCATGCAAGGCGCGCTCGACGACAACGTACTTCCTGCGGTGCAGGAGAAATTCGCGGCGACCTACAAGGCAGCCGGCGGCGACTGCCGACTGCACGTGTTCGAAGGCTGCGAGCACGAGTGGGTCGCCAAGCCCGGCCCGCAGACCGAGCGCGCGCACGAGATAGTCAAGTCTTTCATCGCGTGGAACCTGACGGCCGGCAACCGCGCGGGGTGAGTCTTGCGCGGCGAGGGCCGCGCTGCTCGCGGACGATCGTTCTTGGCCCGTATCCAGCCCTCGATGCGGCCTTTCGAAACACGCAGAACGGCGATCCGAAGCGGACGTATGGTGTTACGTGCGAAATACCTTCGCACACCGCGCACTACGCGCGGGTCGGGCGCGCCGGTGCGCTCGGCCGATGCGATCAGGGCGCGCTTTTCGACGTCCAGCTCCCGTTCTCCGATGAACCGTAATCTAGGCATGAGGACTGTCTCCCTGATAGGCGCAGTTCAACACCGATTTCCATCGTTATAGACCCCTTGGAGCGAGGATGTCGACGGCGCCGATTTTGAAACCGCTACGGCGTTGAAATGGACTTCTGATGGCGTAAATCCCTGGTCAGAGGTAACTAAACGCCATTCCGGGCGAATCGATTTGACCGCTGTGATGCTGTTCGAGACCCCTTGCTGCGCGCCCTGCGACGAGCTGCATCGCGAGGGTTTCGCGCGCGCCGAAGTCCGAGGGCTGCTCGCGCGGTTCGACGTGGTGCGGCTCACACTCGCCGACCACGCGGCGGTGATCAGGCCGACGGGCGAGCGGACCACCGGCGAGGCGTGGGCGCGTGCGCTTAAGGCCGCGTAATAGCGCCATCACGTCGACGCTGCCGCCGGCGGGAAACCGGACGATCACCGGTACCGGCGGCGTAGGATACGAGGGCTCCGCGCGCGCCGCATCGGCCATCGTCGGCATCGACGCTACGGCCGCAGCCGCCACTGCCACCCAACTCGACCATCGCTGCCGCATGGCGCTCCTAAGCCCGATCGCTCTACCCCGGCGCGCGCTTGCCGCCGAGCACCTTGGCCACCCAATCGGCCATGTAGTCAACGGCGACGGCGTTGTCGTCCGCCGCGCAGTGTTCGGCGCCGCCCTCGGATAGCCGGAACACCTTGAGTTCCCGCAATGGGCTCATCACCGCCTCATCGTAGAGGCGCTCGGCGTGCCGCACCGGGACCTGGCGATCGTTTTCGCCGTGCACGACGAGGAGCGGGCACGAGATCTTGTCCGCGACGCCCTTGAGCGTCATGTTGCGCGTGACCGTGCGCACCTCCTCCATGGTCTTCTTGCCGAACACCCACTTCGCGTGGTCCTCGTGCCCCGGCACGGACGGCTCCCCGCGGTGCGCCACGCGGTCCGCCATGAACTCGTCGAAGTCGTACAGCGCGCCCCAGCAGACGCAGCATTTGAAGCGCTTCTCGAACGCCGCCGAGCGCGGCGCATAATAGCCGCCCAAGCTTACGCCGGCAACGCCGAGGCGCTCGGGATCGACGTCCTGGCGCCCGCGCAGATACTCGACGCATGCCGCGGCCGACACCTCGGTGTCGTGGCCCCCGGCAAGACCCCGCAGCCGCAACGCCTCGCCGACGCCGGGATGATCGACGATCAGGAGCGAGATGCCGCGCCGGCGGTACTCTTCGCCCGCGGCACCGTAGATCAGCTCCTTCGTGATGTCGAAGCCGTCGAAGTGCACCACGCACGGCGCGCGGCTCGGGCCGGGCGCTTTGGAGAAGAGCGCCGGGAGCGCACTCCTCTTGAACGGCACTTCCACGCGCTCGACCGGATCGCCGCGCAGCCGGTAACCCAGCCCGTAGGCAGCGAGCGCGCGGCGGTAGGCGATCGCCTTCGCCGGGTTCGTGTGGCTCGGCATGCGCTCGGCGAGCAGGTAGTAGACGCCGGCCCGAACGTACTTGCGCCCGGCGCTGAAGAGATTTCCCGCCGCTTCGTCGCGCCGTGCGAGCGCCTCCGTGCGCTCGGCCACCTTCATGAAACTCTCGTACCACGCCTGCTGCGCCACGGCGTCGCGGCGGCCCGCGTACGGCCTCAGCGACCGGCAGGCTTCATCGAGATCGCCGAGCGCGCCGCCTCGGTTCATGCCCGACATGAACGCGAGATTCCAAGTGTAGTTCTCCGGGAAGTATTCGAACACTACGTGCCCTCGATGTTTGGATTGCGGATGGGGGGCGGCGCGCCGCTCAGTCGTTGTGCACGCCGGCCTGCTGCACGTATCGGCCGATGCGCTCGTAGTCCTCGCGTACGAATCTGCCGAATTCTTCGGGACTCATGGCCGAGGGGCTCACCCCGAGCGCGGCGAAGCGCGCACGCACGTCGGGAAGGCCGAGCGCGCGCGCGAACTCGGCGTTCAATCTGCGGATGACGGGCTCCGGCGTTTGCGCCGGCACCCAGATTCCGAACCAGCCGGTGATATTGAAGTCGCCGAATCCCTCCTCGATGAGCGTCGGCACGTTCGGCAGGCTCGGCTCGCGCGTCGCGCCCGTCTGGGCGAGCACGCGTATCCGTCCGGAGTTGAGGTAAGGCATCACCGACACCAGGGCCGGAAACATGAGCTGCACCTGACCGGACAGCAAGTCGTTGAACGCCGGGCCGGCACCCTTATAGGGCACGTGCACGAGCTTGACACCGGCGATGGTGCTGAAGAGCTCGCCCGCAAGCTGCAACGCGCTGCCGTTGCCCGACGATGAAAAGCTGATCTCGCCCGGCTTTCGCTTCGCGAGCGCGACCAGCTCCCGAACCGAGCCGACGCCCAACGACGGATGCGCGACCAGCACCAGTCCCGACGGGGCAGCCACCATCGTGACCGGAGCGAGATCGCGCATCAAGTCATAGGGCAGCTTCTTGTACACGTGCGCGTTGATCGTGGTCGAGCCGGTGTTGATGAGCAGCGAGTAGCCGTCGGGGGCGCTCTTCGCGACCAGGTCCGTGCCGATGATCCCGTCCGCGCCCGCCCGGTTGTCCACGATGACCGGGGTGCCGAGCGACTCGGCGAGCTTCGAGGCGGCGAGGCGCCCCAGCACGTCGGCGGGCCCGCCGGCGGGGAACGGCACGACCAGTCTGATCGGCTTTGCCGGGTAGGCCTGCGCTAGCGCGGCGTTCCAGGGTCCGGTCACGAGCAAGGCGCCCAGTAGGAGCGCCGGCAGGAGAAATCCGAAGCGGTACTGACTTATCCCGTCGATGATCGGTCGCTGCATGTAGCGCCCCCCCGGGGAAAACGCGTCGCGCGAAAGCGATTGTGCCGGAAGAACAAACGCCCGGAGGCGCGCGCGATAGCCGACGACGTCCCCGGCCGCGGCCCCGGCCGGGTTGCCGCGCGGGCGCTTAGGCGTGAGCGCGACGCTCCGGATCGACGATCTTCTCGAGCCGACCGAGCGTGCGCATGCAAGGCAGCACCTGGGCCAGGCTCGATCGCGGTTCGCGCTGCTCGCGGATCGCGGTGATGAACTCGCGGTCCTCGAGCTCGATGCCGTCCATCGACACGTCCACCCGGGACAGGTCGATGGGGTTCTTCTTCCCGTCGACGAGGTCGTCGTAGTAGGCCTGGTAGGTGCCGTGGTCGCAGATGTAGCGGAAAAAGGACCCGAGCGGCCCATCGTTGTTGAACGACAGGGACAAGGTGAGGATCGCCCCCGAGGGCGCTTTCAGCACGATGCCCATGTCCATGGCGATCTTCAACTGCGGGTGGATCGGCCCCTGCACGGCGTAGCACTCGGCGGCGGTCTCGCCGGTCTGGTGCTGGAAGAGATCGACCGAGTGGGCGGCGTGATGCCACAGTAGATGGTCGGTCCAGCTGCGCGGCTTGCCCGCGGCGTTCATGTTGGTGCGCCGGAAGAAGTAGGTCTGCACGTCCATCTGCAGCACCTTCAGCTCGCCCTTCTGGATGCGCTGGTGCACCCACTGGTGGCTCGGATTGAAGCGGCGGACGTGGCCCGCCATCGCCGTCACGCCGGTCTGCCGCGAGATCTCGACCAGCCGCTCGGAATCGTCGACGCTGTCGGCGATCGGAATCTCGATCAGCACCGGCTTGCCGGCGCGCATGCATTGTTCGCCCTGGCGGAAGTGCATCTGCGTGGGCGTGGTGAGGATCACCGCGTCGGCGCGCTCGATGCCTTCGGCGAGGTCGCCGCCGTAGTGCGGGATGCCGTACTTCTTGGCCACCTCCGCCGTGGCGTCCAGGTTGCCGCCGATGAGCGATGCGACCTCGACGCCCTGGATGCGCTTCAATGCATCGAGATGCTTTTGCCCAAAAGCGCCCTGGCCGGCGACGCAGATCTTCATCGTTTGCTCCTGGCGATGGTTTTGCGGTTGCGGCGCACGGCGGTGCGGTTCGCCTTGCCTGCCCTCGCCGGCGCGCGCTTGCGGTTCTCGAGGATGATGTGGCCGACCGCCGTGTTCGACGCCGGCACCGTGTAGAAGCGGTAGATCTCGTCGACCTCGTCGTCGAGCGCGCCGCGCATGATCAGCCACATCACCATCTCGATGCCCTCGGCGCCGGCTTCGCGCATGTATTCGAGGTGCGGTATGCGCGTGAGCTTCTGCGGGTCCTTGGTGAGGTTGTCGAGGAAGGCGCGGTCGAACTTGCTGTTGATCAGCCCGGCGCGCGGCCCCGAGATCTGGTGCGACATGCCGCCGGTGCCCAGCATGAGGACGCGCAGGTCTTCCGGGTACGACTCGACCGCCTTGCGAATCGCCCGCCCCAGCATATAGCAGCGGTGGCCGGTCGGCGGCGGGTAGAGCACCACGTTGACCGCGAGCGGAATGATCGGGCAGGGCCATTGCGTCGGCGATCCGAACATCAAATTGAGCGGCACGGTCAGGCCGTGGTCGACTCCCATCTTGTTCACGACCGTGAGATCGAACTCGTCGAGAATGACCGATTGGGCGATGTGCGCGGCGAGCTCTGGGTGTCCCTTCACCACCGGCACTGGCCGCGGTCCCCAGCCTTCGTCGACGGGCGGGAACTCCGCCGCGCAGCCGAGCGCGAAGGTCGGAACGATCTCCACCGAGAACGCGTTCGCATGGTCGTTGTAGATGGCTATGACGACATCGGGCTTCGCCTGCGCCATCCATTCCTTGGATCTCTCGAAGCCCGAGAACACCCGCTTCCAATAAGGCTCCTCGGTCCGCTTGGTGTCGATCGCCGCGCCGATGGCCGGCACGTGCGACGACGTCGCTCCGGCGAATATCCTAGCCATGTTTCGATCCCGATCGGTGGCGCGACCCACGTGTTGATTTGCCGGTCTTGGGAGGGTCGCCCTTGCCCGATTTGCTCCGGTTGCCCTCGACCGAGCGGCCGCCGGCAAGCATCATCTTGAGGTACGCCTCCTGGGTCGACCCGGCCATCACCGCCGCCAGGTGCTGGAACGAGTGGCCGTCCGTCGCGCCAAGTTTGGCGGCGAAGTAGATGTTGCCGCCGAGCTCCAGCATGCCGTTGTAGTCGCGCTTCCGTATCGCTTCGGTCTGCGCGGGCGTCAGCGGGAATTGCTTCAGATATTCCACTTCGTTCGCCCTGAAGGCTTTGCGGTTTTCGTCCTTCATCAGCGACGCGCAGAACATGTTGATACCGTATCCCTGGCGCGAACGCTCGGCGTCGAACACGAAGGTGCCGGGGATATCGTCGTAGTCCTGTGCCTTACGGGGCATCGCCACATCTCCATTAGCATCGTCCAACATTGTCGACGGCCGATCCTAGGCCCAATAGAGCCGCATTGGATTGTCGATGAGCAGCCGCCGTTGCAGTGCGGCCGTCGTCGCGATCTTCGGTATTCGGTCGGTCAGCACGCCGTCGTCGGGGGCAACCTGCCGCATGTTGGGGTGCGGCCAATCGGTGCCCCACAGCACGCGGTCGGGGAAGGCCTCGACCAGCGTCTGCGCGAACGGCACCACATCGTCGTACGGCGGACCGGCAACCGAGAGCCGCTCCGGGCAGGTCACCTTGACCCAGAAATTCCGATGCTCCTCCATGAGCCGGTGGAAGCGCCGATTCTCCGGGTGATCGACCCCTTTCTTCACGTCGGGCGTTCCCATGTGATCGACGACGACGGTGGTCGGGAGCGACGTGAAGAAGGGCTCCAAATCCGGCAGGTCGGGCATCTCGAAATAGATCACGATGTGCCACCCGAGCTTCGCCACGCGCGATGCGATGCGCTCGAGCACCTCTTGCGGGGTGAAATCCACCAGCCGCCGGACGAAATTGAACCGCACGCCCCGCACGCCCGCGCGGTCCATGGATCGCAGCTCGTCGTCGGTCACCTCCTCGCCGACGAAGGCGACGCCCCGCGCCTTGTCGCCGAAGCTCTCGAGCGCATCGAGCATCGCCCGATTGTCCTTGCTGTGACAACTCGCCTGCACGATGACGTTCCGGTCGAACCCGAGGAAGTCGCGCAGCGCGGCGAGCTTCTCCTTGGGCGCATCGCAGGGCGTGTACTTGCGCTCGGGCGCATAGGGAAACTTCGCCTCCGGGCCGAACACATGACAATGCGCATCGACCGCGCCCGCCGGCGGCTGGTAGGCCGGCTTCGACGGGTTGGGATGGAACGGAATGTAGCCTGCACTCATCGGCACCGCGGTGTCTCCTTGAATCTGCCGGCCGTTGCTCGCGAATCCCCGATCCCGGAGCAAAGTCGCGCCGAACGCGCGGTTTTTGCAAGATCGAATCCTATCGCTTGCCGCACACGTTAGGCATCTGGGTATGGAGCGCGCGCGAGTGTACGCCTCGCTCGCGGCCGACGCCCTACTCCGGGTGTGATCGCGGTCGTCGCCCGTGCACCTACGCCGCGCCCGCCTCGCGCCGCACCAGACCGAGGTCGAGGAGGCGCCGCGCGCACTCGATCGCGGCGTGCGGGCGGCGTGAGCGGCGCCTCATGTACTTGGATCCTGCAGCTGGATCGTGCGCTCACCTCCCTCTGCCGCCGACCGCCGTGTCACAATCTTAGCGCCAACGGTTTGCGCTCGCTTTAGGCGTCAAGTATTCTGGGGCTCGCGTCGGCAAAAAACGATGCTTGCAGCCTTCAACTTCCAGCACTGGATCGACGAGCACGCGCATCTGCTGCGGCCGCCGGTCGGCAACCTGCAGGTGTGGCAGGAGGCCGCGGACCTGATCGTGATGGTCGTCGGCGGGCCGAACCTGCGCACCGACTACCACGACGATCCGTACGAGGAGTTCTTCTACCAGCTCCGCGGCGACCTGACGCTGCGGACCCAGCAGGGCGGAAAGTGCGTGGACGTGCCGATTCGCGCGGGCGAGATCTACCTCGCGCCGGGCCATCTGCGGCATTCGCCGCAGCGGCCCGAGGCGGGCTCGGTCGGGTTGGTGGTCGAGAGAGTTCGACCGCCAGGCACGCCGGACGGCTTCGAATGGTTCTGCCCGCAATGCAATGCGCTGCTGCATCGCGTCGAGGTCCACGTGCGTGACATCGTGACCGATCTGCCGCCGCTGTTCGATCGGTTCTATGCCAGCCCGGCACTGCGCACGTGCCGGCAGTGCGGCGCCGTGCACCCGGGGAAAGGCTGAAAAATCAAGACCCGCCGCGTTTCGCTATCATTCGCGGCCATAAGCGGGAACCATCCCGATCCATTTCGTTCACGAGGAGGAGCCATGACCAAGATGACGATGCTCGTCGCGGCGATCGCCGCCGCCAGCTTCGCGGCCGCCCCGGCCGGGGCGCAGCAGCCACTCAAGATCGGTTTCATCACCACGCTGTCGGGACCGCAGGGCGTCATCGGGGAGGACATGAAGAACTCGGTCGAGCTCGCGCTCGATCTCCTCGACCACAAGGTCGGCGGGCTGCCGACCGAGGTGTTCTACGGCGATGACCAGGTGAAGCCCGACGTCGGCAAGCAGCTCGCGGACGAGATGCTCAAGAAGCACCAGGTGAACTTCGTGGCCGGGATCATCTGGTCGAACGTCATGCTCGCCGTGGCGCCGACCGTCACCGAGGCCGGCACGTTCATGATCGGCACCAACGCCGGTCCGCACGAGCTCGCCGGCAAGGGGTGCAGCGAGCTCTTCTTCACCACGTCGTGGCAGAACGACCAGACGCCGGAGGCGATGGGCAAGTACATGTCCGACCAGGGCATCACCGACGTGTACGTCATGGCGCCCAACTATGCGGCCGGCAAGGACATGGTCACCGGCTTCAAGCGCTACTTCAAGGGTCGCATCGTCGACGAGGTGTACACCAAGCTCGGGCAGGCCGACTACCAGGCCGAGATCAGCCAGCTGCGCGCGAAGAACCCGAAGGCGGTGTTCGTCTTCTACCCCGGCGGTATGGGCATCCAGTTCCTGCGGCAGTACGCGCAGGCGGGCCTGCGCTCGGAGATTCCGGTCTACTCGGTGTACACCGTCGATGAGCTTTCGCTTCCGGCCGTGAGGGAGGCCGCCCTCGGCCAATGGGAGACGCGCTTCTGGAGCCCGGACCTCAACAACGAGGCGAACCAGCGCTTCGTCGCGTACTACCGCAAGAAGTACGGCAAGACGCCATCGTTCTACGGGGCGCAGAGCTACGACGGCATCATGCTGATCGACCACGCGGTGCGGGCGGTCAAGGGCAACCTCGCGAACAAGAAGGGCATGATCGCGGCGATGCGCAAGGCCGACTTCGGCTCGGTGCGCGGGAAGTTCACCTACAACGTGAACCACTTCCCGATCGAGAACTTCTACCTGCTGAAGGCGGTCCCGGGCCCCGGCGGCCTGCCGCAGATGCATATCGAGAAGACGGTCTTCGAGAACCACAAGGACTCCTACTACCAGGAATGCGGGATGAAGTGGTGACCCCGCAGCCGGCGGACCACGGGGACGCGCGCTGACCGCGCGCCCCTTCTCGACCAGAAGAGGAAGCGGGGACGCGAGATCAAAGGGCGCGCGGGGCCGCGGCGAAGACTCTCGATCGAGTGAGTCCGCGCGCGTGCCCGGCGCCGGTTGCGCCTTCCGTCCCTTGCCGATGAACCTCGTTCTCGTCCTCGAGCAGCTCCTGAACGGCCTGCAGTTCGGGGTGATGCTCTTCCTGATGGCGGCCGGGCTCACGCTCGTGTTCGGCATCATGAACCTCGTCAACCTCGCGCACGGCTCGCTTTATATGGTCGGCGCGTACCTCGCGGCGGCGGCCTACCAGTGGACGGGCTCCTTCGTGCTCTCGGTCCCGCTCGCGCTCGCCGGCACGCTCGCAGTGGGAATCGTGGTGGAGCTCGTGGCGCTACGCAGCCTCTACGAGCGCGATCATCTCGATCAGGTGCTCGCCACGTTCGGTCTGATCCTCTTCTTCAACGAGCTGATTGCAATCATCTGGGGACGTGCGGCCATCTATGCCGCACTGCCCGGATGGCTATCCGGGCAAGTCGAGCTGCTCGGCGTTGTGCGCTACCCGGTGTACCGCGCGCTGGTCATCCTGGTCGGCCTCGCGGTGGCGGTCGCACTGTGGATCGTGGTGGCGCACACGCGCTTCGGGATGCTGGTCCGCGCCGGCGCGTCGAACCGCACCATGGTCGCCGCGCTCGGGGTCAACATCCGCCTCCTCTACACCGTTGTGTTCGGCTTCGGTGCGGCGCTTGCCGGGCTCGCCGGTCTGATGGCGGGTCCCATCTATGCGGTGCAGCCGGGGATGGGCGAGGGGATCCTCATCCAGGTCTTCGTGGTCATCGTCATCGGCGGCATCGGCTCGATCCGCGGCGCGCTCGCCGGCGCGTTGATCGTCGGCATGGTGGATACCCTCGGCCGCGCCTTCCTGAAACCGATGCTCGCTACCGTGTTCTCCCCCACCGCGGCGGACTCCGCCGGTCCCGCGCTCGCGTCGATGCTGATCTACATGCTCATGGCAGCGGTGCTCGCCGTGCGGCCCGAGGGGCTGTTCCCGGCGCGCACCGGTTAGCGATGGGCGCGCGCGCGCGGACGGTGGTGCTGATCGCGGGGCTCGCGCTGCTCGCCGCGGTGCCCCCGGTCGCCGCGCTCACCGGGCAGCCGTTCTACCTGGATCTCTTCCGGCGGATCATGATCTTCGCCATCGCCGCGTCGAGCCTCAACCTGATCCTCGGCTACGGCGGGATGATCTCGTTCGGCCACGCCGCCTACCTGGGGATCGGCGCCTACGCCGTCGGCATCCTGGCGCACTACGGGATCTACAACGGCTTTCTCCAGTGGGGACTCGCGATCGGCGCCGCCGCGCTGGTCGCGCTCGCGATCGGCGCGGTATCGATCCGGACGAGCGGCGTCTACTTCATCATGATCACGCTCGCCTTCACGCAGATGCTCTACTATCTCGGGATCTCGATCGAGGAGTACGGTGGCGACGACGGCATGCGCCTCGCGGCGCGCAGCCGATTCCCCGGGCTCGTGGACCTCGGCGACGCCACCGCGTTCTACTACCTCGTGTTCGCGATCCTGTGCCTCTGCCTACTCCTCGTGCACCGGCTGGTGAACTCTCGCTTCGGCATGGTGATCCAGGCCGCCAAGTCGAACGAGGCACGCACGCTCGCCATCGGGCTCTCGCCCTATCCCTACAAGCTTGCGGCGTTCGTGATCGCCGGCGCGATGTGCGGCGTGGCGGGCGCGTTGCTCGTCAACCATACCGCCTACCTCACGCCCGAGTTCATGCACTGGACCCGATCTGGGGAAATCCTGTTCACGGTGACCCTGGGCGGCATGGCCACGACCGCGGGGCCCCTGCTCGGCGCGGCGGCGTTCCTTCTGCTCGAGGACCTGCTCTCGGGCTGGACGGTCCACTGGCAGATCATCCTCGGTCCGTTCCTCGTGCTCGTGGTGCTGTTCGCGAGGCGCGGCCTCGCCGGACTGCTGCGCGGAGGCGGCCGCGATGGCTGAGGCACTGCTCGAGGTGCGGGGCTTGAGCAAGGCCTACGGTGCGCTGCGCGCCACCGACCAGGTTGATCTCGACGTGCGCGAGGGCGAGACCCACGCCATCATCGGTCCGAACGGCGCGGGCAAGACGACCCTGATCGGCCAGCTCGCCGGCAATCTGCGGCCCGACGCCGGTCGCATCCGCTTCGCCGGCGAGGAGATCACCGCGCTCGCGGCGCCGGCGCGCTCACGCAAGGGCCTGGCTCGCTCCTTTCAGATCACGAGCATCTACCGCGACTTCACCGCACTCGACAACGTGGCGCTCGCGGTGCAGGCCCACGCCGGCGACAGCTTCCGCTTCTGGCGCCCAGCGCGCAAAGAAGCGGTGCTGCGCGAGCCGGCGCGCGCGATCCTCGAAGAGGTGGGCTTGGGCGCTCGCGCCGATGCGGTCGGTGCGAACCTCGCGCATGGCGAGCAGCGCCAGCTCGAGATCGCGATCGCGCTCGCCACTCAACCCCGGCTCATGCTGCTCGACGAGCCGGTCGCGGGCATGGGTGCCGACGAGTCGCAACGGATGGTCGAGTTCCTGGCGCGCCTCAAGGGACGCCGGACCCTGATTCTCGTCGAGCACGACATGGACGCCGTGTTCACGCTCGCCGATCGCATCTCCGTGCTCGTCTACGGGCGGATCATCGCGACTGGCACGCCGGTCGAGATCCGCGCCAACCCCGAAGTGCGCCGCGCCTACCTCGGCGAGGAGGTCTAGCTCGATGCTGGTCGTCGAGGCACTCCAGACCGCTTACGGCCAGAGCCAGGTGCTCTTCGGCGTCTCGCTTCGCGTGAGCGCCGGCGAGGTTGTCACCTTGCTCGGCCGGAACGGCATGGGCAAGACCACCACGGTGCGCTCGATCATGGGCATCGTGCCGGCCAAAGCCGGCACCGTGACCTTCGACGGGAAGACGCTGCGTGGCCTCCCCTCCTACCGCGTAGCCCAGGCCGGCATCGGGCTGGTGCCCGAAGGGCGCCAGGTGTTCCCCAACCTCACTGTCCGCGAAAACCTGGTGGCCACCGCCGCGAACCGAAGCGGGCAGCCACAGCCCTGGACGCTCGCGAAGGTCTTTGCGCTATTCCCGCAGCTCGCCGAGCGCCAGGGTAATTTCGGCAACCAGCTTTCCGGCGGCGAGCAGCAGATGCTCGCCATCGCGCGCGCGCTGATGACGAATCCGCGCCTGCTCATCCTTGACGAGGCGACCGAGGGGCTCGCGCCCAAGATCCGCGTCGAGATCTACCGCTCGATCGAACGGTTGAAGGGCGCCGGCCTCTCGATCCTCATCATCGACAAGGACATCAAGGCGCTCGCGCGGGTGGCCGACACGCACTACGTGCTGGAGAAGGGCTGCGTGGTCTGGACCGGCACGTCGACGACGCTCGCGGCGAGCGAGGAGCTGCAGCATCGCTACCTCGGGGTTTAGCATTCCTTCGTGCGTCATCGCTTGTTTTCGAAGCCCGGTGGCATGTGCCCGCTCGTGACCGAGCCGCTTCGGACGAGGTTCGCCGCGTGAGCTGCACTCCACTATGTGGCCACCGCAGGTTAGGCAACGCGCATTCGGCGCCGCGGTCACGGTGACCAACATCGCGAACAAAAAGGCCCGCGCATGATCTCAGGCCTTTGATTGAATCGGTGGAGACGAGGAGGATCGAACCCGCCTATTTCCACCCACTCCCAACTTCGCGCCGCCGGCAGTATCGCAGCAACGCTTAATCCCTATGTTAGCAGGCGAATTCCCTAACTCAAGGTACAGTGGTGCGGAGAGTCGTCGGACTCGAGATCGGTCCGTTTTGATGCCCCGAGGCAAGCCGCGGCTCGATCAGCACATGCCCGAGCCCCTGATGGTTTCGCTCGTGGTGAAAATGGGCGCCGTATTCTCGAAGCGCGCGCCGCAGCATCCCCTGCCCGATCGGAATCAGCTTCGAGAGGCATTCCTCGCGGACGCCGCGTACCCACCTTTCCGCGTACGCATTCAGGTTTGGTGAGCGCGGTGGCAACCGAATCCCCTGAATCCCTTCCCGCGCGAGCAGCTCCCGAAATTCAGCGCAGTACTTGGTGTCGCGATCGACGATCAGGTATCGTTTGCCGATCAGTGGTCCGTCGTAGACATCCAGTAGGTCCCGCCCCATCTGTATCATCCAGCCGCAGGGACGCGCTCTTCAGGCAAGAGCTCGCAGAGCTCCGAGTGACGTGGAAGGCCAAGCGGAACTTCATTAAGCCCCTGGCCGCGCTCGGCTAGAAAAACGCATCGCTCCCGAGATCCGACGCTCGTCGCGCGTCGGTGGCGTCGCCCCCGAACAGCGCAACTGGCGACTATTTCCGGCGGTCCCGCGCCCCGTAAATATGGTAATATGGGTCAATGAAGACCACCGTTGAAATTCCGGACCCGTTGTTCCGCAAGGCCAAGTCGAAAGCCGCTGAACGCGGCCAGACGCTCAAGGAATTCATGGCTGAGGCGCTCCAGGAAAAACTCGCGACGAAAGCAGCCGACGTACACCTTGAAGCGCCCCAATGGATGACAGGGTTCGGAAAGTTGCGCCGACTGCGCAAAGAGACCGCACGAATCCGGGGTCGAATCGAGGAGGCGTTCGAGGTGATTGAGCCCGAGGATCGAGCGTGATCCTGGACACCAACGCGCTGTCGGCCTTCGTGGACGGCGATGCGGGTGTTGGTGAAGTTCTGCGACGTCAGTCGCGGGCCGCCATTCCGGTCATCGTTCTCGGCGAGTTCCGCTACGGCATCGCGGGATCCAGGCATCGTGGTGAATACGAAGCGTGGTTGGACTCCCATCTGCCACACTTCGATATCTTGCCCGTCACCGACGAGACTGCGATTGCATACGCCGCGCTTCGAGTCGCTCTCAAGCGATTGGGACGTCCGATCCCGGCCAACGATGCCTGGATTGCGGCCCTGGGGCTGCAGCACAGGCTTCCGGTTCTCAGCCGCGACGAGCATTTCGACGCCGTGCCGAACCTTGACCGACGGAATTGGTAGGCGTTCTCGGGCTCATTCCGTGGCGATTACTGACCTTGGCAATTGTCGCGACTTCGGGTAACCAAGGGAGGCGGAATGACCGACGGCGCATCGACTGCTCTTGACGATTCTGGCGGATGACGTCCGTTGGCGGTTTGGCGATCGACGTCATCGGGCGGTCTTCAACATCGCGGGAAACAAGTATCGAACCGTAATGGCGGATTCGACTGGACCGGAATTCAGGGATGAACGCGGTACCGCGCCGGGTAATCAGTCGATTGGCTATGCGCAAGGTTTCGAACTTCATTGACTTCCCAGGTACGGCTGGTCGACCCTTGACGGGCTTCCGAGAGGTGCGCCGCTGGTTCGAGTCGCCGTGCTCTCCGTCGCCAGCGCTCCATGACAAGTCGCACTGAAAAGGCTGGCAAGTCGCGCGCCAGCGGGAATCTTCGCATCGGCGATCACTGGAACGCGATCACGATCATCGCACTGTCGCAGAGTAACCCGCTGAAGGCGGTGGCGGAGCTCGTCGAGAACAGCATCGACGCCCGCGCGAAGACGATCGTAATCACCCGCGGCAAGGAGAAGGGCCAGCATTACCTGCGCGTCAAGGACGACGGCGAGGGCGTGCGCAGGAACGCCGACGGCGAGCCGGATTTTCACTACGTGGCCACCCACGTCTGCGACTCCATCAAGCGGCGCCTGAAGACGCAAGGCACGCGGGGATTGCAGGGCGAGTTCGGCATCGGCTTGTTGAGCTTCTGGACGCTCGGTGAAGACCTTCTGCTTACCTCGGCGGGCGATGACGGACGCGCCTGGCAGATGCATCTTCGGAAGGGCGATCCGAGCTACCGGATCACGCAGCGGCCGGCGCTCTTCCCCGAGCCGGGAACGGAGGTATTGATCCGGGGCATCCTCCCCGGTATCAAGAACTTCAGCGGCGAGAAGATCCAGTGGTATCTCGCCTCGGAGCTGCGTGATCGAATCCGTCATTCGGGCGTGTCGATCCGGGTTGTCGATCGCACCGCGCGGGCGGAGTTCAAGGTCGAGCCGCGCCAGTACGAGGGCCGACTCTTGCACGAGCTCGATGGTGCGTTACCGGCGCAAAGCGAAATCTACGCGGAGCTCTACTTGCATGCCCATTCGCCGGCCAACGCGGTGTCGCTCTATCGCTCCGGTACGCGCGTGCTCGAAAATCTCGCGGAGATTGAAGCGTTCGCGCGCATGCCGTGGACAACCGGCTACGTGCAAGGGATCATCGACGCGCCCTATCTCAATTTGACGCCGGGCACGCGGCTCGGCGTCATCCACGACGCGGCGCTCGCGCGGCTGGCCGACGAGCTCGCGCCGCTCGAGGCGCGGCTGGCGAAGATCATCGAGGACCAGCAACGCGCCGAAGAGGAGCGGGCCAGCCGCGACGTGCTGCGCTCGGTGCAGGGCGCGCTCAAGGAAGCGCTGCTGGCACTGCCGGCCGAGGAATACGACTGGTTCGATCTGCATCGTGGCGAAGGCAAGCGCCGGCCGAGAACGACTGCCGAAGCGGGGCCTGGCGAGGCGGCGCAGGCCGAAGAGCAGGCCATCTCGATGGAAACTGGTGTCTACCCGGAAGTCTCCGAACCGCAACGCCAATTCTTCGAATACGCGGGGCCGCTGTTTTCGGTGGTCATCTCTCCGACGTCGAGCATCGTCGAAGTCGGCGGCTCGCGGGCGTTGCGCGCGATCGCGCGCGATCGGGCCCGACGTGCCGTGGAGCAGGATCTGACGTTTGCCTGGAGAATTCTGGAAGGCGAGGGAACGCTCGACCCTACCGACGGGGAGATCGCGACGTTCCGGGCCGCCAGCGAACCAGGGCTTGCTCGCGTCGAAGTGGTCGTCACTCAAGGCGACGTCGTCTGCAAGGCGGAAGCGCAGATTACTGTGACGGCTTCGCTTGTCACCAAGACAGGTAGCGGCGATTCGACCTACCAGGGACTACCCGGCTACACGTACCACAAGGCGGCGGGGGAGCTGTGGCGTTCGTGGTTCGACGCGGACCGTAACCTCGTCGTCATCAACAACGGCCATCGCGATTTTGTGTACGCGGCGCGCAATAAGATGCTGAAGCTGCGCTACATTTGCCGGCTGTTTGCGAAAGAGCTGGTGCTCAAGAACTTCGTCGGCGTCCCGCAGGACCAGCTGCTCGAGCGCTTGCTGGAGCTGACCTTGTACACCGAAGAGAACTTGCGCTAGAACTCTGGCTCTCGGCAAGGCGAACCTCTCGCTCGCTGCTGACTCCACGCTTCGCTAAGGCGGCGTTAAGAAATAACCATGACAACTATTTCGCTCTCGGGCTGATGACGTAGTTCCATTCACCATGAAACTTGCCCGGCTTCAGGTTCAGGCGCTTCATCTCATCGTTACTGATCTTGCGACCGGTCGGGTACTTCCTGCGATCCAATCGACACATGACTTTCAACCCCTTCGCCGTGGTCGTCCTCGCAATCAGGTTGACGATCGTCTCGTAGTCGCGCAGCGGCTCACCACGCCAGTTCGAAGAGATGAAGGAGAATAGTCGATGCTCGATCTTGTTCCATTTGCTGGTGCCCGGTGGAAAGTGGCACACCGCAATGCGCAAGTCGGTCTCATCGGCGAACTTCTGCAGCTCCAACTTCCAAAGCCTCAGTCGCCATCCATTGCTGCCTCCACCGTCCGCCGTGATCATCATCTTCTCGGCCTTGGCATAGATGTGCCGTCCCTCCGCCCGCCACCAGCCTCGAATGGAGGCCACGGCGAATGCCCCGGTGTCGTGATCGGTGCCGACATTGACGAACCCGACATTGCGACCAATATCGTAGATCCCGTACGGGTAGGCACGGGGTACACTGAGGCCGGGAAAGTCATGGCCTTCGACCCTGGTCGGGTGCTTGCTCGGCAGCCACTGCTGACCCTTATTTTCATAGTTCCCGACGAGTTCCTTCTTCTTGGTGTCTACCGAGATGACCGGGATGCGCTGCCTGAGGCAGCGCTTGACCTGCTCGTTGATGTAGCGAAATTGTGCGTCGCGGTCAGGATGGTCCGCCCCTTCTTCGGTCTTGCGATTGCTCTGCAAGCTGTAATGCTGATCGTGCAGAAGCTGCGCCACCTTCACGTGGCTCAGCGGATGGCCTTCCCCCTGCAGTGCTCGGGCAATCGTGCGCGTGCTCTTGCAGATCCAGCGCAGCGCGGATTGCGGATCACCCCGCGTGTCCCCCTCGATCATCGCGTCCAGGGCCTCGAGGAGCTTCGGGTCAGAAGCCGTGATCGCCTTGCGGCCCGCGCCGGAACGACGCACCCGGCCCGCAGGCACGACCTCTCTTGCCTTGATTTCACGAATGCCACGGCTGATCGCCTGGCGCGACAGCCCGCACGCCTGATGCACCAGCGAGACGCCGCCGAACCCCAGGCTCATCGCTTCATTCGCCGCGGTGATGCGTCGGGTCCGTTCCTCCAGCAG
>Ga0187846_10000424_pt1 | contig 24941 bp, 21 predicted proteins | sample TC_taG_FD_161473 | JGI IMG/M metagenome (GOLD analysis project Ga0187846, IMG submission 161473) | Biofilm microbial communities from the roof of an iron ore cave, State of Minas Gerais, Brazil - TC_06 Biofilm (v2) | ecosystem: Environmental > Terrestrial > Deep subsurface > Cave > Wall biofilm... | reverse complement strand
ATTGGCTTCTGGCTGAACAGGGAATTGAGCTGGGCCTGGCAGCCATCAGACTTCCAGGCGGTGGTTGATGAGGAGAATAACGAGTTTTTTAACCTGCACATGCTGGAAGCAGATTATAGCGATCGAACGCCTTTCAACAAGGTGCATGCCACTGACTTGCAAATGATGCAGCACTACCCCAGCTTGCAACATGGGACGGTATTGATGGTCTCGCAGGTTGAGCAAGTCATGCGCTTCTACAAGGACGGCAAGCTGATCCGGGCATTCTATGTAACAACCGGACGGGTGGAGCGTCCCGCGCTGCCGGGCCTCTGGACAGTGCAGAATCGGCAATCGCCTACCGTGTTCAAATCGACTGATCCTCCAGGCTCGCCATACTGGTATCCCGATACGCCGATTCAATATGCGATCCTGTACCACTGGGGCGGCTTCTTCGTTCACGATGCCTGGTGGCGCGTGAACTTTGGCCCCGGCACCCAGTTCCCTCACTATGATGTTGGCGGTGATGAGACGTTTGCAGGCAATGGTAGTCACGGCTGCATCAACATGCAAGGAAATGACGCAGCCTGGGTGTATGCGAATACAGACTGGAATACGCAGATAGCTGTATACTAGCCTTCAAGCTATGTTTTCTGCCTGATCTCGATTGCTTGACAGGGATAATGACAATGGCGGCAACTGATCGGGGCGTAGAACAGGCAGTCGCTGGTATACCCGGTCGCCAGTAAGAGGCGTAACCCCGCTTTTTACGTCGTGTAGTTCACGAACGAAGTCCAGCTGGAGATCAATGCCCAGAGCCTGCCAGGTGAGGCTAATTGCACGACGGGCAAAAGCTATATTGTTGCGTGGCTCGATACGATCGAGGTCTTCAAAGAAGAAACCACAGCTAGTAAACATGCATTGCAGGTAATATTGGGCTTCAAGCAATAGAAGTGTGCGCTGCTCCACTAATGGATCGATGGGAGGACGTTGATGTTTGCCATGCTGCGCCCAAAAACTCTCTGGTGTCTCCCAACCATTGCGCATAGGCAGATAGGCATCACGAGCAGCCCATGGATCTTCCAGTGTTTCTGAAGCATAGCGTTCAAAAAGCTGGTCGCCACGTTCTGCCAGATGCCTCAACGCAAGATTAAGCTTACCTTTCCAACTGCTATCACCCTCAGTACATTCGCAGCCTGTATCCCAGCGCGCAAGGTCATGTTGACAACTCCACGCGCTAGGTGTTTGGAGTTGCGCCTCTCTGGTTGGCGGATACATACCCATATAGCGCTCTAATGTACAGATCTCGAAACCATAAGCGGGCGCACCAATGTGGATCAGGTGCGTCATAAATTTATCACGCCACGGCCGGTGGTGCCCGTAGAGTTCTCCATCAGTGGCTATAAGAACAAGTTGGGCCTCTCCTGCTTCGCATTTGCTCTGGACGAGATGCTCAGGTAAGTAATTGGCCGCAAACAGGTCTGCGTTGCTTGTCATATTCCAATCGAAAGAGACGCCACCCGAAAGTGGTTCATTGAAGAAAAAGACCGTAATGCTGCGGCCACCAGGCAACGGTACCAGGTAAGGTTCGGAGGGATCTATGGGGGCAGCTGACTGCCAGGGAGCAAGCACAGTATATTTAATACCAAATTGTGCCAGCAAATCCAGGCTTTCTATATCCACTGCTGTCTCCGGCAGCCACAAGCCGGTGGCATCTCTCCCATAGCGGTGGCGAAAGTCGCTTAAGCCCCATAGAATCTGCGTGCGTTTATCACGTGTCTTAGCCAGGGGCAGGATCGTATGATTGTATGGCTGCGCCATGGCATTGCCAACACCGTAGCGAGACATATGTTTGCGGTCGGCATCGATGATTCGTTGATAGACATCAGGGTACGCATCCTCCAGCCATACGGCAAGTGTCGGACCTAGATCATAGCTAATGACCTCAAAATTGCCAGCTTCCGCGTTAGAGCGGTAGCATTCAGCGGTAATCTTTTCGTTGAAATTAGCAAAAGGGGTAGCGGTAGGTTCTAATGGTATCTGTTCTGTAAATGGATCTTCCCTCGGTGGCTGATAAAAATGCCCATGCAGACAGAGGTATGCAGTGCCAGCTTTTGAGCCGGTAATAGAGTCTATAGATTCTTCTTGATCGAGCATAGAAACACCTTTGTTAACAAAGCAAACAGTAGGAGCAGCACTGTTCCTGGAATAAACACAGTCCTTTCTATTACTTGATAACACGAATCAAAAGCAGCAAATTTCCCATCAAGTCAGGCACTCAGTCCGTGTCGCGCACCACCATAGGCGCTGAGCAGGAACTCTTCGTAGGCCTCACGCAACTTCGGGTAGCGCAGCAGAAAGAATCCGGCATACTCTTGCTTAAGCGCATGCGGCTGGCGGATTAAGTGCATGTTCACCTCTTTAAGCAAGCGGTTGCCTTTCTTACCATTGCATACCTTACAGCAAGCCACCAGATTCTCCCATGTACTCTGCCCACCACGGGAGCGTGGCACCACATGATCGAGTGTTAGTTCGCGAGTACGCTTGCCGCAATACTGGCACATTTCATCATCGCGAAGCAGGATATTGGCACGAGTAGGCTGAAGCGCCATGCGGGGTATGCGTACATTGGCAAGCAACTGCACAATGACGGGCCGTTCCAACTCAAGACGGCGTGCTCGAATGCTCTCCTCAATCAACTCACGCACACTGTCATCTACAAAGGTCACTTTCTGCTTGGAAAGCAACACGATGAGACGGCGTTCAGGGATGACTGAAAGAGGCTGGAGTGAAGAATTCAATACGAGAACAGGCATGAACGACTTTCCTTCCTCTCTGTCAGAGCCGGTACTACGAGCAGGCAGCGAGGAAGAAGCTTGACATATGAGAAAGGGAAAGGGAGCGACCCGTTTCCTTTCAACTTCTACCGCCGCCTGCGACGACGACTGGATGGATAGGGAACAAAGTCTTTTGCGCGTCCAGGGAGGGTTGGCACTACGTGGCGTTTCTCGCTGCCTGCCCATCGTTCAGTAGGTGAACTTTGGCAGGCGGCGGTCAGACTGCACCATCCAGTCGACCTGGATGAATGGATCTGATATGCCCGCATCTGTGTCTCCTGATACTACTTGATTGTGGGCGCTTCTTTGGAAAAAAGCGCCTGTGCCATCCTGGTCGGGGTGAGAGGACTTGAACCTCCGACCTCAGCGTCCCGAACGCTGCGCGCTAGCCGACTGCGCTACACCCCGGTTTTAACGATCCGCGCAAGTTATTCGCTGGCCCTATCCAGTGAACCGCAGTATATATGAGAGTGCCAGATTCGCCTTAGCATCGCTGCTTAGGCGCTCTATGCGCACCTCATACCTCTCCTGCTTATGCGTAGTATAGCATAAGCGGGCGAGTTTTGACAATAGCCGAATCAATCCAACTCTTCATCCTTCAGGGCAATTTTCGTACCAATGCATGTTCACCAGCAAGGATATAGAACCATCAATTCTCAAGTTCCTGCACGAGCCTGTCTGCAAGTTTGAAAGAATAATTCTGCCCGCGATCATGAGGATAAACCTGGAACATATTTGCTACCCATAAGCCCTTGAGGGGCGTATCCAGGGGAGGAATATGCTCACGATAGTCCGTGGTGACTATTGGCTGCGCGAAAGGAGCCCGGAAGAGCCAGCTTTCCTGCACCCATGCTGGCTCATAAGCCGGGTTGATACGTTTAAGATGCGGCAGGAACGCTTGAAGGATGTCTTCTTTGCTCATTTTGAACAGGGGATCATCCATCGGTTGATAGTTGCCGAGATAAATGATGTGCCGTCCTCCATACTCAGAGGGAGATCGGAAGTTGGTATGCTCAACCAGGCTGGTAAAAGGATAGCCTGCGTCGCATGGATTGACCCAATAGCTATCGGTCAGTTGGCGATCAAGAGAGAGTATGAGACATTGCGCCCCATATGCCTGACCCCAGTCGTAGCGAGCACGGTACTCCTCAGGTAGCGCAGGAATGAGGCGACAGGTGAGACGAGTTGCGAATGTAGAGATAACCCGGTCAACCATCCATGTTCCCTGGCTGGTTTTAACCTCCCAGCGTTCGTCATCCAACGGCTCAACCTTCTCCACACGAGTTCCGAGCAAGACTTTCCCTCCTGCCTGGCTAATACGTTCTACCAGCCGTTCGTAGAGTTGTTGAAATCCACCGCGCAGGTAGCCCAGGTAGGTGGTACGGTCATGAAAACGCGCCCAGAACCATGGGAGAGCGATCTGGTGGTGCATGGCCCCAAACTTGGCACCAAACAGCGGTTCGAACACTGTAGCATAAGGACGCTTGCCCATCCAGCGACGCAGCCAGGGCTCAGCGGTCTTCCCTTCATAGAGTCCTGAGCCAGTAAGTTTGAGGACAGCGCTCACTGCAGCGACACGCAGGCGTTCATCGATACGTAAGGGTGAAAATTTCAGCAAGGTGAGTGGCGAGTCAAGTTGCTGAAACTTCCCATCAATCAGACAGACTGTACGAGGATGAGACCATTCAAGTCGATCATTCAAACCCAGTTCTTGAATGAGATTGATGGCAGTAGTATCTGTACGGAAAAGATGATGGTAAAATTTTTCCAACCAGGCGTCGCCTATACGAAAGCCGGCCGCCAGCCCTCCTGCAGTTGCTTCTTGCTCAAAGAGCATAACTGAATGGCCAGTCTTTGTCAGGCGATAGGCAGCCTCTAGCCCCAATGCGCCCCCACCGAGTATGGCATATTGCATGTATGTTCCTCTATTTAATGTGTTTCCTCTTGCCCAGTTGTCCAGCGCAGATTGGGCTGGCGCGCTGCCAAGGCCTGGTCCAACCTGCCTACGGGTGTTGTATGCGGGGCAGTCTTGACGATTTCGGGGTTTGTGCGCGCCTCTTCAGCAATCTGGCGCATGACACTGACGAAGTAATCCAGCGTCTCCCTGGTCTCCGTTTCGGTTGGTTCGATCATCAGCGCCTCGTGCACGATCAGCGGGAAGTAAATGGTCGGCGCATACATGCCAAAGTCGAGGATACGCTTGGCGATGTCAAGCGCTGTGACACCATATTCCTCCTTCTGGCGTTCAGCCGTGGCAACGAACTCGTGCTGGCAGATCAACGGATAGGCAATCTCGTAGTCGGACGCCAGCTCGTGTTTGAGATAGTTCGCATTGAGAATAGCGCTCTGCGCAACGTGCAGCAGGCCATCAGGACCATAGGTGCGAATATACGTATATGCGCGCACCAGCACGCCGAAGTTGCCCTTATTGGCGCGAACTTTGCCGATGGACTGCGATCCTTGATCAGCCCAGTAATAGCCATTGTCCCCTTTAGCCGGTAGTGGACCTGGCAGGAAAGGCACCAGGTGCTCTTTGACACCAATCGGCCCCGCGCCTGGTCCGCCACCACCATGCGGTGTACTGCATGTCTTGTGCAGATTGAAATGCACCACATCGAAACCCATGTCGCCTGGGCGGGTAATGCCAAGCACTGCATTGGCATTAGCGCCATCGTAGTAGAGTTGGCCGCCAGCCTCATGCACCGCTGTCGCAATCTCCAGAACTTTGCGATCGAAGAGACCCAGCGTGTTGGGGTTGGTCATCATGATCGCGGCAACATTAGCCGCATTCGAGTCAAGCACTGCCTTCAGGTGATCCATGTCGATACCACCTGTTCCTGGGTCAGTTTTGATCTCGACAGATTTGTAGTCGGCAAGCGTTGCGCTCGCGGGATTGGTGCCATGCGCGTTATCAGGGATCAGCACGAGATTGCGATGGCCCTGGCCATTACTTTCATGATAGGCTTTAATCAGCATCAGGCCGGTCAGCTCACCATGCGCGCCTGCCGAAGGTTGCAGGGTAACGCGGGCCATGCCTGCAATTTCGGCCAGATATTGCTCTAGCTCATAGAACAACTGGATAGCTCCCTGCACGGTACTATCAGGCTGCAAAGGATGGATACGGGCAAAGCCTGGCAGCACAGCCATGTCCTCGTTTAGCTTTGGATTGTATTTCATAGTGCAGGAGCCAAGCGGATAGAAGCCTGTGTCCACGCCAAAGTTACGCTGCGAGAGGTGGGTATAGTGACGCACAACCTCTATTTCGCTCACTTCCGGCAATGGCGCGGGCTCTTTGCGCAGCATATCTTCAGGGATCATGCTCTCCAGCGATGCCGTGGGAACATCCATCGCTGCCAAAGTAGCTGCGCGCCGGCCGGGGGCGCCTTTTTCAAAGATTAATTTCTCGACGCTCATGCCTGCACCTCCTTTAACACATCTACAAGGTAGTCAATTTCTTCTTTAGTGCGCGTTTCGGTCACGCAGAAGAGCATATCGTTCGGCATACCAGGGTAGCTATCGCTGAGTGCATAGCCCCCAATGATACCAGCCTGCTCAAAATGATGTTGGAGCCGCTGTGTTGAAACGGGAGCGGTGATAACAAATTCATCAAAGAATGAGCTGCTGAATTTTGCCTTGAAACCTGGGAGCGCGGTGATCTGGCGGAAAGCGTAGTGAGCTTTTTGGAGGCACAGCTCGCCAAGTTCGCGGAAACCATGCTTGCCCAGCGCTGCCAGGTAGATCGTAGCGCCAACGGCCAGCAATGCTTGATTGGTGCATATATTGGAAGTAGCACGTTCTCGTCGGATATGCTGCTCGCGGGTCTGCAGGGTCAACACATAGCCTGTCTGTTTGTTGCCGCCCTCTTCGACGGTTTGGCCAACGAGCCGGCCTGGCATCAAGCGCATATACTTGCTGCGTGCAGCCATAAAGCCGAGCGCAGGGCCGCCATAGCTCATGGTATTGCCAAAGCTCATGAGTTCACCTACAGCGATATCAGCTCCGTACTCAGCTGGAGGAGCCAGTACGCCCAACGAAGCCGGTTCGGTAATGTTGACAATGAAGACTGCTTTTCCTTTGTGCGCGACCGGTTCAATAGCACGCATGTCTTCGATGCAGCCAAAGAAGTTGGGCTGCTGGATGACTACGGCGGAAGTCGTCGCGCTGACAGCTGCATCCAGGTCCTCGCTCGAAGTGACACCGTTGCGTGCAGGCACTTCTTTGATGCTAAAGCCTCGCGCATGAGCATAGGTATGTAAGACGCGGCGATACTGTGGATCAACTCCCGTTGAGATGACCACCTCACCACGCCCACCGGGGCCGACCGCCAGTAACACTGCTTCAACCAGCGCTGTAGCTCCATCATAGAGCGAGGCGTTCGCGATATCCAATCCTGAGACCTGGCAGACCATGGTTTGAAACTCATAGATCGCCTGTAACATGCCCTGGCTAACCTCTGGTTGATAGGGCGTGTATGAGGTCACAAACTCTGAACGCCGCTGGAGATGGGGCACCACGCTCGGCACAGCATGGTCATAGGTGCCAGCACCCAGAAAAGAAATGACTGTATCAAGGTTTTTATTTTTCGCCGCCACGCCATTCATCAAGCGTTTGAGATCTAGTTCAGCGAGAGCGGGCGGAAGATTGAGAGGACGCCGCAGGCGCAGATCTTCTGGTACAGGCGCCAGCAAGTCCTCAAACGAAGAAAAGTCCAGCGTTTCCAACATGGCCTGCTGGTCTTCTGGTGTATTAGGAATATAGCTCATGCGTTAACGCTCCTTACAGTTTACCTTCCCTGGAGATAGGCTTTGTACGCATCAGCGCTCATGAGGCTGTCAAGCTCGGCAGGGTTGGTCATTTTCACAACCAGCATCCAACCCTCTTCATAGGGTTTGTCGTTGATGAGTTCTGGCTGGTCCTTTAATGCTTCATTCACTGTAACAACTTCGCCACTAATAGGGGAAATGAGTTCCGACGTAGCCTTGACCGATTCAATATCACCGAACTTTTCCTCATGTGTGACACTCGCACCTGCATCCCAGGGTAGCTCAAGGTAAACAATATCACCAAGCTGATCCTGGGCATAATCGGTTATACCGACGGTCGCCTGGTCACCGTCGACACGCACCCATTCGTCAGTCTTGCTGTATTTGAGGTTTGCCGGGTGATTAAGGTTCGCCATAAATAGATATCTCCCTTCTGTGTGTCAAATAGACAAATCGGGCGGGGCAAGCCCTATTAGACAAATTGGGCGGGGCAAGCCCTATTTGACAAATCGGGCGGAGCAAGCCCCGTTAGACATATTGGGCGGGGCAAGCCCCGTTAGACATATTGGGCGGAGCAAGCCCCGCCCCTACCCTCGTTTATAAAATGGCAGCGCTACAATGCGCGCTGCGGTGGGTTTTCCACGTATATCGATGTGAATCGTATTGCCCACAACGGCATGTGATGTTTCGACATAACCCATGCCGATGTTCTTGTTGAAAGTCGGGCTTGGAGTTCCACTGGTTAGGGCGCCGATTTGCTGGCCGCTTTCGTAAATAGCATAGCTGCCACGGCATACACCACGTTCAATCATCTCGACGCCAATAAGCTTGCGTTTGGGACCTTGCTCTTTGACTTTGAGCAGGGCATCGCGGCCAATAAAGTCATCTTTATTAAGTTTTATCGTCCAGCCCAGGCCCGCCTCCAATGGATTGGTCTGCTCATCAAGTTCATGGCCATAAAGGCAATAACCAGCTTCTAAGCGCAGTGTATCGCGGGCACCCAGGCCGGCAGGCAGCAGCCCCCGGTCTTTGCCGGCGGAGAGCAGGGCATTCCAGAGTTCAGGGGCATCTACCGGCGCGCAGTAGAGTTCGAAGCCATCTTCTCCTGTGTAGCCTGTACGCGAGATGATGCAGTTGATACCCTCCACTATCCCCGGTGTGCAGTGGTAGTAGCGAATAGTAGAGAGGTCGACTTCCGTCATGGGCTGCAGGATGGCCTGAGCCTCTGGCCCTTGCAAGGCAATCAGAGCAGTCGTGTACGACTGATTCGTGGTCTTGACATTAAAATTTTGGGCTTGCTTCTCCACCCAGGCATAGTCTTTATCGATGTTAGCTGCGTTGACGACCATCATATAGTGATTATCGGCAAGGTGATAAATAATCAGGTCATCGATGGTTCCTCCATCAGGCAGGCAGAGCTGGGTGTAGAGCGCCTGGTTAATAGCCAGGCGCGAAACGTCGTTAGGCACGAGGTGTTGCATGAAAGCGAGTGCGCCTGGGCCCTCGACTTTGAATTCGCCCATGTGACTGACGTCGAAGAGGCCAGCGTGAGTGCGCACTGCACGGTGCTCGTCCAAGATGCTGCTATATTGGACTGGCATTTCCCAGCCGCCAAACTCTACGATACGCGCGCCCAGGGCAAGATGCTGCTCATAGAGGGGGGTACGTTTCAGCGAGGTCGCTGCTGTGTCGTGTGCTGTCATGGTTGTTTGCTCCATTGCATGCAATTAAGAGGGTTACCAATATGCGGTGAAAGGCCCCCGCATTGATGCACAGGGATGGCCCAACCATAGTTGGTTAATACGCTCCGCGTATTAATAACCACTTTCCCCCGCGCCCGCCGCAGGGGGTCCTCAACGCTTGAATACTCAATCATCGTTTGACACCTGTAGTATACTTGTTCTAGTACATTTGACAACCGAAGAGTGCTTCGCTCTCGTACTGGTGTAAAGCGCTTCGCCAGGTAAAAACACGAGCGTACCCATCAAGTGCATACACCTCTCTTCTCTTGCTTCGCTGTAGCTAAGTAAGGCTTCGCCTTACTTGTCTGCTAGCAGCGTCCGGAGATGGGCGTCAGCCGGAAGCAAGAGTAGCAACGAACGAAAGACGAGCATCCTGCTCCGAAACGCACACATCCTGTACGTCAGAGTTCGTCGGCTGAAAAGTCTTGTTGGTCTCCGACGAGGCCCTCTCGCAGGGGAGGGAGAGTCGGAACGACAACAAGAACCCCTCGGCTCGAGCCGTAGGGAGTCTCAGGACTGACTGCTTCACTATATCAGATTTTTGGGGAAGCGTCGAGGGGCAATAGCGAAGACCCAGAGTCTATTGGTGAGCAAAAGAGCGGTGCGCGTGGTTGCGCACCGCTCTTGTCTAATAGTCAGCGTGCTCAGGGAATGGTCGCTTCGAGGGCAGACACGAAGCTGTCTGCTTTTGGACTGCCGAAGCCGGTCGCGAGATCGTAGCCCGTTGTTACTGCCATGCCAGCTATGCCTGAGCAGGCTATTATCAGCAAGGGTGACGGCACCGGGACCGAAGGTCTGCGGCACGATGTCATTGAAGTCACTTGCTGGCAATTGATACAGGAGCGGGTTCAGATAGCCGACATGGAGCTTGCCATTCTGTTCGGCCAGCTAGTTAGTGAGCGCGATCAGGCCTGCGAGTTGCGGGGACGAGGCGCTCGTGCCGCCGATGATGTGCCAACCGACGCGTAAGCCGGAGAAACCCGTTTGTGGAGAATCTGTAACCAATTTCTTAACCAAAAGCGTACTAATTTATGGTATTATTGTACTGTCACGTTTTGGGGGTGTTAGCAATTTCTCGACTCTTTATTTTGCCTTCGCACAAGGCATAGTTCTTGCTGATTTCAGGAAGGAGTCTATCGGATGAGCCTTTCCAATCTTCATCGTCCTCGACACCGGTTTACTATTTTAATCCTCCTCGTAGCGCTCGTATTAAGTGTGACTCCGATGCTGATGTTCACTACTCAAGCTCATGCAGCCAACAACCACACAACCTCTCGATTTACAGTCAACTTTAAAAGCATTCACTACAGCTTTGCCACAGCCACTCAAACGCCCCCTACGGATGCATTTTGCCGCGCTAATTTTAGTGTTCCCTGTTACAGCCCGCAGGAAATGCGGCGAGCGTATGGCGTGACACCGCTTCTTAACTCTGGAGCTACCGGCAAAGGCCAGACGATTGTCATCATTGACTCGTTTGGCAGCCCAACGATTCGCAGCGATTTGAAGACGTTTGATAGGGGCTATGGCCTGCCCGATCCTCCCTCCTTTAAGATACTTGCGCCGTTAGGTACGGTACCTTTCAATCCTACAAAAATTCCGGATCAGATTGGCTGGGCCTTCGAAACCACGCTGGATGTTGACTGGTCACACGCAATGGCTCCAGACGCGAATATCATCCTGATGACCAGTCCTGTGGATGAGACGGAAGGGGTGCAGGGCATGCCACAGTTTTTGTTCCTTGAGCAGTATGCCGTGAAGCATCACCTGGGTCAGGTCATCTCACAGAGCTGGGGTGCTACGGAAAATACACTTTTCACACCTGCAGGCAAGAAGATCTTGAACAGTTTCAATAGCTTCTACCAACAGGCCACAGGAGCAGGCTGGACTTTCTTTGCGTCGTCTGGTGACTTTGGTAGCGCCAACTTTGAGCTCAATGGTACGACTTTCTACCCTTTCCCAACAGTCAGCTTCCCCGCATCGTCGCCCTATGTCACAGCGGTTGGTGGCACCAGCCTCTTTGCCAGTACAAGTGGTGTCTACAATCACGAGACTGTATGGAACAACTCGACTGGGGCCGGTGGAGGGGGTATCAGCCAGTACTTCAAGGTGCCTGCCTACCAGCAGAATAACCTCCCCCGCTCCGTTCAAGCGCTGTTAAATGGGCATCGTGGTTTACCGGATATCTCCTGGAATGCCGACCCTGACACAAGCATACTGGTCTATATCAGTTTCCTTGGTGGCAGTAACAATGGTTTTTACTTCATCGGCGGCACGAGTGAGGGCTCTCCTCAGTGGGCCGGTATCACTGCCGATGCCGACCAGTTGGCCGGTCATCCCCTGGGCTTCCTGAATCGCGCGCTCTACCAGCTTGGTAACAGCAGCGATTACAAACAAAGCTTCCACGACATTACTGTTGGCACCAACAGCTTTGCCGGAGTGCCTGGCTACGACGCCACGCGTGGTTGGGACCTCGCTTCCGGCTGGGGGACGCCGAAAACGGCCAATATGTTTAGCGAACTCATCCAACTGATAGAATAAGGAACCTCGCTCCTCCCGGGTGAGTTTGCCAAGCTCGTAAGGGGACACTTGCCGGGTATCTATTGAGCGAGTAGATACCCGGCCTACTTTTCTTTGGGTGTGGCAGAATTTCCTTTAGTTTCTCGTGTCTATTGCGTTAATTGAGAATATTCTGTTGACGGGGTCCCGCGCCGGGGACCGACTTGTGCACATAGACCCCGAGAAGAGTTTTACCAACACATGAACGTTGAGCAGCACTCTTCCCTTGCAGGCGTTGCTTCCCCCCATATTAACGACATAATATTATCACCCAGGGGGAGATAAAGCAATGTTATTGAAACTAGCTATAGATGATGTACATCACATAGCTGTCCGGACACGCTCCCTCACTAACGCCATGGTTGGAATACCCGTTGTACCCTCATGCTCGATTGAGAGCGAAGCCACGCAATTGGCGAAATCCACCGCATCACGTGGATCGCCATGTCGATACAAATGCACAAGGAATGCGGCAGCAAAGACATCACCAGCGCCGGTGGGGTCCACTTCGTTAGCTGAATAGGCGGGGAAGCGCTCGGTAACGCCTTGCTGGAAGAGTGTCGCACCATGTCTTCCATCGGTGGCAACAAGTAGCGGGACTTGCATGCTCCAACGGCTCAAAATGGCGTCGGATTCGGCACGATTGCCGCCTGCGAATGGGAGCAGGTCATCGTGGCTGAGAATGAGCACATCGAGGAGGGGGAGTATTGCTTCGGCAGCAGTCCAGGGAGCGGGCCAGACATGGCCGTCATCGTCCCAGCGGCGTAACCAGCCCTGCGGAGTAGCTGCAATAATCGCTCCAGGGCGGCGTGGAAAGAGTCTTACCAATGCGGGTGATAATTCCTGGGCAAGTGGCCCGAGCAGCACAACAGGCGTATTACGCCAGGATTCAGGCACGTCTTCTATCAATAACTGGCCGGCCCTGGCACGCAGATGTTGGGTGCGAAAGCCCTCGTGATATGAATTAACAAAGGTGGTGGTGGCTGGCGATGGGCGCCCTGCCAGGCCAATGCCCGGTAAACGCGCAGGCATTTCAGCGAGGAGTTCAGCATCAGCGCAGGTGACGATAGCCGTACCTAATCCTAAACGATAAGCAGTCAAGGCGGCAAACGTGACGGTGCCACCAAGTGAAAAGGAACCGTCAGGGTGGAGGTCACGAGTCACATGCCCGATCGTTAAAAATTCCGGCGCGGCGGCCATATCTTAACGTCCGGTGCGTTTCAGGGAAATAACTACGCGGCGCGCGTCGCCTTCGCCGATGCTCTCAGTGCTGATATCTTTGCTATCAGAGAGGGCAATATGCACGATGCGGCGCTCGTGTGGAGGCATGGCCTCGAGAGCGATAGAACGGTGATAATTGCGAACCTGTTGCGCGACGCGCAGGGCGAGCGAACGCAGGTTCGCCTCACGGCGCTCGCGGTAGTTTTCCGCGTCTATGATGATGCGCATGCGGTGCTTTGTGCGATGGCCAACGATCAGGCTGACAAGGAGCTGTAGTGCGGCCAGCGTTTCGCCGCGACGCCCAATTAGCAACCCCAGGTTCTCATTTATGCCCTGGATATTGAGCGTCAGTGGATTAGTGGAGCGCACCTGAACGATGGCGCGAATATTCATGTACTGCAAGATGTGCTGCAAGACATCAACGGTGATATCGACATCTTCGCTGCTTGGTGTTTCGACTTCTTGCATTTCGCCTTCCACGACACTGATATCACCAAGGTCAGAGAGCAAATCCGGGGGGATTCTTACAGGGCCTGCAGGGGTGAAAGACAGAACCGGCTCCTCCTGGTCTATTTCGCCTTCTTCAAACTCTTCAAACTCCTCTCCTTCTTCGTCTATGAATTCCTCCTCCTCGTCTTCGACAAACTCTTCCTCGTCGAAATCGCTCACTTCTTCCTCAGGGCCAAGTATGGCATCGGCCATCTGAGGGGTAATGACAGCTCCGGCGGCGGTTTTAGGACGCAAAGAGACACGCACACGCGCTTCTTTAGAACCTAAACCAAAGGCTCCGCGGGATGGCTCTTGCAATACGGTTACTTCTACTTCATCGCGGCGTTTTTTTAGACGGGCAAGAGCCTGCAATATAGCATCATCAACACTTTTGCCGCTTGCATCAATGCTTTCCACTGTTTTGTTGCCTCCCTATATTTTCAATCCCAGGCGAAAACTGACTTTTTTATTCAGCTTCGTGAGACATTTCTCTTCGGAGTATTTCCGCGACGGCGAGCTGATGCACTGCCGCCGCGCGAGCGACGACGCGCGGAGGATGAGCCGTTCACATTTGCACCTGACTGGGTGCTACGCTCACCCCGCCCATTACTGCTAGCAGCGCCTGTTTGCGGCTCATTGCCCTTTTCCAACAGGCGCGCTTCTTTTCGCTGATCGCCAGTATAGCTCTTGCTACTGCCGTCACTTTTACCACCACCGGTCCTGTTAAAAAAGCCCGCCAGGAACGGTGGCATGACCGCTAATGAACCCCAACCAGTCACGAAGTATTGCTGCACGATAGTGAAGATCGTTGAAGTCGTCCAGTAAAGCGCCAGGCCAGCAGCAAATTGCCACGCGAAGATCAGGGTAATAAATGGCATGATATACTGCATGATCTGCATCTGCTGAGACATTGGGTTTGATGTGCCAGGTACGGTCCTGGGTTGAGACATACGCAGCTGCACGAACGTCGCCACTGCGGCCAGGATCGGCAGAATATGCGTCGGGTCAGGTTGGCCAAGGTTAATCGGCCCACCAAACCACAGCATAAATGGGTCTGGTGGGAGAATAAATTTCGGCAGAAATGGATAAATAAGACTGTTGAGATTGTGGAGGTAGACGGGAATCTTGTCGTGGTTGACATTCAAGGCATCTCTCAACGCAAAGAACAGGCCATAGAGAATGGGTAATTGAATCACCAAAGGCAGGCAGCCCGCTGCCGGGCTTACACCATACTCTTTATAAATGGCCTGCATTGCCTGGTACTGCTCGCGCTGGTCCTTGTATTTCTTACGCACATCGGCTATCAACGGCTGGATCGCCTGCATCGCCTTCGACGATCTGAGTTGCCTCATGTAAAGAGGGAACAAAAGCAGGCGAACAATGACCGTCAGGACGATGATTGATAGTGCCATATTACCAAAGAGGTGATATAGCAACATCAACACGTTCAAGATGGGTTGAGCAAAGACCGCCTGGAATAAGTTGCTTATCAGAGTAAAGAGATTCAAGAGTTCTTTCCTGCCTTCCTCGATCTAGTCAGCCAACCGTTCTGGGACTGGATCATACAGACTGCCTTTGTAAAAAGGATGACAACGTCCTATACGTTTCGCGGTTAGCCATCCACCACGAACAAAACCAAAACGTTGAATCGCCTCATAACCGTATTGCGAGCATGAGGGAGTAAAACGACACGATGGAGGCAGTATCACCGAAAAGGTGTTTTGATAAAGACGAATAAGAAAAAGAGCGATATATTTCACTATCGATGTCCTTTGTATTCCCTCAAGAATGTGTGTCCGTTTCAAGTTTAACTTCAAGCAAGCGTGCTCGCCGCAAAAGCGCAAACAAATCTTGTTCGAGTGTGCGCAGATCAGCCGCAGTTGCTTGTGGCCTGGCGCTGATTACAATATCCAATCCAATGGGAAGCTGAGGCAAAGCAGCCCGTACAGCTTCACTAAGCAGGCGTTTTATATAATTACGATCAACAGCATGTTTCGAGATACGTTTGCTGACTACGAATCCAATACGTAATTTTGCTATTTCATTTGGCATCCACGCAAGGATGAGCAGTCGAGACGTAATACTACGTCCCTGCTGCCTTACCCGCTCGAACTCACTATTTTTGCGCAGGCGTAATGCATGGTTGAGTGCCACTACTAAACGGTCAGTCTCCAGCGCCCCTTGGCGCGACGAGATTTGAGCACGCGACGGCCATTGCGGGTCGACATACGCCTCATAAAGCCATGTTGGCGTTTGCGCGGAATGCGCTTTGGTTGCCAGGTACGTTTCATTAAACCCTTCTTTCTCCTCCACTCGGGATTTCTTGTAGATTATAGCGGTTATCCCTACAACCTGTCAAATTGCGGAGCAGATGGTTCAGGCACGAGGGCGGGTTTTGCCCCGCCCCTATGCTTCTTTGAAGCGTAAAAGTACACGGCCAAGCTTAATTTCATCGTCGTCATGCAAGGGCGTCGGAGTCTTAGCGGTGAGCTTCTGCCGATTCAGAAACGTGAAATTTGTACTATTCTCGTCTTCCAGCAAGTACTGCCCGTTTTCGACAAAAATGCGAGCATGCATGCGCGAGACGCCGCCCTCTTCTCCACCATGTGGAGTCAGGTCCACATCGGGGAAAATGTTGCTGACAGCATCCTCGCGACCAATCAGAACATTGTCTTTGCCGCTCAAGTCGAACTCCTGGTTATCGGCCTCAACGATTAATCGCGCGGTCAATACTGCCTGAGCCGTTGCCACCGCCGCAGCCACCGGTGCCGGGGACGCTGCCGGAGCAGCAGCCACAGTCGCTACATCCGCTGCTGCGTCAAGCATGCTGCCGCAGTTCGAGCAGAAAGATTCACCTGCCGGATTCAGTGACCCACACGAGGGGCAAACTACGCTGCCGGCTGGGGCAGTCGCAACAGCCGGCGCTGGTTGAGGAGCAGCAGACGCTGCCACCGGTACAGCACCCGACAAGGGCTCGCCGCACTCATCACAAAAGGCGGAGCCGTCAGGATTTTCATGACCTAAGGAACACTGTACTGTCATGGTTGTTTATCCTCCTAAAAACTAACTTCTTATCTATCTAATGTATCGTCAATTAACCTTTTCGGAAGGGGAGTAGCGCGGGGACACCCCGCACCCCGTCAGGGGGCTGCGCCCCCTGCACCCCTAATCATTTCGGAAGGGGAGTAGCGCGGGGACACCTCGCACCCCGTCAGGGGGCTGCGCCCCTGCACCCCTATCAATATGGGGCATCCACGAGGGATGCCTCTAAGGTACGATGTCATCCAGGCGCTGTGTCAACTTGCGCGTCTTGTTGCCAATCGATTTTAGCTGCTCTTGCGAAATTTGCTGACCCTGGCTAATCTGTTCGAGGGCCGCTTGCGTCTCTTCATCGAGCACGCGGGTCACATTGGGTGCGAGGCGAATTGTTGCTTTGCCCGTACGCTTGTATTCATCCAGTACGCGGGTGACCAGGCGATGCGCGTTCGCTTTTTCCGCAAAGTTCATCACATAGGCATTTACGGGAGCTGCCTGATTCGCATCCGTCGTGAACGTTACCTTGATATCATCGCGTATGCTCTCGCCGACGAGATTGGCGATGGGAACATCATAGGTGAATTCGGCCTGAGCAATGCGGAAGAGACCAGCCGGGCGTGGGTCAATCAGCAACTCGACCAAGACTGACTGCGGCTTATCCTTCTCCAGATCACCCAAAGAGATGACTACCTGGCGATCAGAAAGCACAGACTGGCCAAGATCGCTGATAATAGGCAGAACTTTCACCGCTTTTTTGGCTGTGACACCCACTGGCAAGCGCAAAATCAGCGCAGAATTGCGAATTGCTACATCCACTGCGCTCTGCAACTGTTGCTCGAAGATGCTCAGGGCATCGGATGGATTGCGAATAAACTCGGCGGGCATTCCACCGCTGAGTTGACCTACACTATCCAGCAAGTCTTCATCCCAGTCAGCGCCAATACCTAATGGATAGATGGAGATGCCGGCGGCGGTGGCATCCCTGGCAAGCTGACGGCAGCGATCTGAGTCACCATAGGTCACACCATCGGTGAGCAAGATCATGCGATTAATGGCATTGGGGATGTTCCAGCGTCGCAGTTCATTGAGTCCCTGGATCATGCCCAGAGACATGGTAGTGCCACCGGCATCACGAATCTGATCGATGGCCGCTTTCATACCGGGTTTATCATTGGCCGGCATGGAGGGAATAATGACCTGCGAAGTGTCATCAAAGATCACCACCGAGACATAATCGGTCGGCTCCAGGCGGTCAAGTACCATCTTGACCGCTTCTTTGACATTTTTGAGTTTAGCACCTTTCATAGAGCCAGAATGGTCAAGCACCAGAGCAAAATTCAGAGGCATACGTACCTGTGCCATCATTTCAGTTGGCCTGGCCTCTATCAAAACATATGCTAGCTGGCTGCCGCCAGTAACCGGCATGAATTCTTTTCCGACCTGGTGCGCCAGCGTTACTTCACCTGGCATACTATATAAGCTCCTTTCGTACTGGTTGAACGTAGTATATCATAATCATAAAGAGATGTTTTCGATAATTGCTAAGGCACGCCTCAACGACGCTGGCATCCAGGCTCAGAGGCATGCTGAAACATTTCAGCGCACAAAGACAATGACGGCACTAATGTTGTCTTCTCCTCCATTCGTATTGGCCGCTTCGATTAATTGCGAGCAGGCCGTTTGCGGGTCCGGCGCGCCCGTCAGCATACTTTCAATTTGGGGATTACGCACCATTTCCCACAAACCATCGGAACAACTTATCAAGATGTCACCTGGATTGAGCTGCTGTTCGAATAGGTCAACTTGCACATTTGGTTTATCGCCCAGGCTGCGGAATATCTGGCTACGCTGCGGATGAGTATAGACATCATCTGGCTCAATCAAGCCACCTGCAACCAGTTGCGCCACCAGCGAATGATCGGTCGTCAGTTGATAGAGCTGCTTAGCTCGCAACATGTAGGTGCGGCTATCTCCTACATTGATAATGTGCGCATGCTCTCCTACCAGCATAAAACCTGTGATCGTCGACCCCATATCGGTTTTATCTTGCTGGTTCTTCTGGCAGAGAGCCGCATTTGCATCCTCAATGGCGCTAAGAAAAACGGACTTCAATGCTTCTTCGTCGAACGGCTGTGCGGGTTCTTCATCCTTTTCGGCTGTAAGTGGCTCAGCCAGTAATTCGCGCACCATTCTTTCCGCGATGATATTGATGGTCATGCGGCTGGCTACCTGGCCATTATCGTGACCACCCAGGCCATCGGCTACGATAAAGACGCCCGATGGGACTGAGATCGATTCGTGTACGCGCTGGAGGAACAAGACGAGCGTGCTGTCTTCGTTTGGTTCGCTGCGCCGCACATTGCCAGCGTCAGAGTTAGAGGCAGCCAGCAATTGAACGCCGTTAGGAAATGGGCTTTGCACTGCCTGTGGCTGCTCAATCACGTACGTATGGCCCTGCTCAATGAAAGTGTTCACGATTGTCCCTTGCAGCACGTGCGCGTCTTCTCCATGCCCATCGCTTGCTTCTTCGCTCTGTTCCGTAGAGTACTCATGCATGATATAGGGAACATTGAGCATGCTTGCACCACAGTCTATACAAAATTCATCTCCTTCAGCGTTTTGTTCTGACCCACAGTTCCAACAGTGCTGATAACCTTGATGGTCAATGACCTGATAAACATGTTCCTGCGGGGTCTCGCTGAAGACCTGTGTGATCTCGTAGCGCCCGAGTAAATTTGTACCCACGGATAATACCTGAAAACCGTTTGTCGATGCAGGCGTATCCGGCTGATCAGATGGCATCTGCATTGCTTCACTCTTCTCCTGTTCAGGGGCTACTGTCGTAGCCTCTGTCTCACTTATCTCCTTCGTCTCCTCTATTTCCGGATTGCCAGTAGCAATTGGTTCTTCACCTGTCTCAACTGCTTGCGAGGGAGTCTCTGGCACTTCAGCGCCTGGCGGCGGCGGTGGAGGTGGAATATCGTCGTCTTCTGAAACCGGGGGATGCGATAAAGCTGGCGTATCTGCACTACCGTTAGCATCTTGCGATTGTTCATAGGGTGAGGGCAGAGTCCAGGCAGTCGGGGCATCAGCGATATCGGTGTGAACTGTTGATTGGCTTTCAGACGCGGTCGCTTCCAGGGCGCTCTTTGCGGGTGCCCCCGCAGCCTGTTCGATTTCTCGCTGCCAGCGACGGCTATGGTAAGCAATCATTTTATCAGGAGTAAGTATGAGGGTTGGCTCGAGGCTCAGATCATCTACATCCTGTTCCGGTGCGGAGTTGGATTCCTGTTCTCCCGCCTTCTCCTGAGCAGGCAGTAACTCGCTGAATTCCTGCACTGATGCGGGGGGAGTAGGAACTTGATCGCTTTCAGACGTTGACGCCAGCTGTGGATGCAACGGCTGCCCACAGCTTTTGCAAAACTTTGCGTCATCACGATTTAGCTTATTGCATGATGGACAGACCATCCTGCCCTCCTTTTATTTGTACACTACAATTGTTTTTGTAAACGGCTGGCCTCCGTATTATTGGGATTGCGTTGGAGAGATTCGCGAACCATTTCCCGCGCTTCGGCTTTCCTGTTCGTTTTCAGGTAACACGTAGCCATCGCGCTACAGATTTCAGAACTGTCAAAATTCCATTGTCGCGCCTGCTCCAGGGCGCTGAGAGCCAATTTCCACTCTTTTGCCTTCATATGGGCGCGGCCTAATTCATACCAACCCTCCCACATTGCCGGTTCGCGCTGCGTGACCTGGCGCAATACACTGATGGCAGGATGAGCCTGGTTCATTCTGATATAGAGGCGTCCAAGCGCAAGCAGGATGAGCAAATGGTCAGGGTTAATTTTGAGACCTTCCAGGAAGTAGGCCTCTGCCTCACGGTCATAGAACTGATCCATCGCCACCATACCCAACTGGAAATAGATAGCTGAGTCGTTCGGAGCATATTGAAGCGCATTCTTAAAAGCCGTGATGGATTTAGCATACAAGGTAAGGTCATGATAGGTCATGCCTAGCTGGAAGAAGGCATCGACGGCATTTCGTTTTAAAGTGACTGCCTGCTCAAATTGTTCAGCAGCGAACTTCATGTTTTCGGTGAACAGGTTCTTATCCTTGTCTTTTAACGATTGGCCGTACTGGCGATAGGCGCGACCAAGATTGTAGAGGATATCATAGGATCGATTACCAGAAAGTTGGGCCAGCTTGAACTGGTTGACAGCCTCCGCGTAGTTCTTGCTATTGAGGTATTGCAGGCCCAGGCGATACGCTGCCTGTTGATTACTTGCCGGTGCAAAACCAGCAGCGGCCCTGGCCGGTTGAGCGACTGCCTGCACTGACGTGGCCATAATCGGTATCCTCGGCGGGGGCTGTGCAGCCAGTCGTGGTGGAACTGTAGTAGCTCCCTGGATGAGCGGTTGCCCGTCACGCTTACAGAACTTTGCGCCAGGACGATTGCGATAACCACATTTCGGACAGACTACCTCACCCACCGACACCAGGATCGTGGCATTGGGCGAGATTGCTGGTATCTGCACTGTAGCGGGAGCAGCGCTGTTTGGTAAGCAGTGCTGCAAAGCTACACGCATTGCCTCAGCGTTCTGAAAGCGATGTGCCGGATCCTGTTGCATGGCCTTGATGATGACCTGCTCCACCGGACAGAACACCTTGCTGCCTACCTGTACTGTACGCAAGCGAGGATTTTTCGCTAAGATGCTACCGGATGGTGGCGTCTGGATAGGATCTGGCTCGCGATTAGTCAGAAGGTGATACATAGTAGCGCCGAGTGAGTAGATATCGGAGCGAGCATCAGTCTGCACTAATTTCCCTGGATTTTGCGCGGAGCGTCGTTGCCCTGGAGCAGTAATCGACCCAAGATGTTCTGGTGAAGCATAAGAGATAGTACCGAGATTCTCGGTATTTGTGCGCTTGTTGGGATCGAACCTGCGCGCAATGCCAAAGTCAATTAGCTGCACATTGCCATCCGGCGTCACAATAACGTTGCCAGGCTTGAGATCACGCAGAATGATGGGGGGGGTACGCGAGTGAATATAGCTCAATGCTTCGCAGACCTGCATCATCCAGTGAATTACCTGTTCTTCGTCTAATGGTCTTTTGCTGTCCTCGAGTATTTTTTCCAGGGTGCGGCCAGGAACAAACTCCATGACGAAGTAGTAATTCCCACGTTCCTGGAAGCTCAAGATCAGCGAGGGAATACGGGGATGCTTGAGATTAAATAGCAAGTCAATCTCTTTATTGAAGCGCTCAATGGCGGATATGCGTTCATCCTCTGGAGTATTAGGGTTGATTAGCAGTTCTTTGACCGCCCGAAAGTAGCCAGGCTTGTCAACCTGTTCAACTTTGTAGACGGTACCCATGCCCCCTTCACCTAGCACCTGCACAATTTTGAATTTTCCATCCAGGATAGTACCTAATGGGAGTGCCATACAATGGTCCTTATCAATCATCTTGACATGTTAATGTACCTGCACGAGTACAGCAGTTATATTATCTTCACCCCCGTTGGCATTAGCCAGCTCGATCAAGATATCACAGATTTTCTGAGCATTGCTGTTTTCTTTGAGCACTTTCTCCAATTCTTGATGCCGCACCATTTCCCACAAACCATCTGAGCAGAGCAATAAACTATCACCAGGACGCAGGGAGGCCTGAAAGACATCAGGGTCAACGCTTTTGTGTCCGGCTCCCAGCGAACGATAGATCAAGTTGCGTTGTGGATGGGAATAGATATCATCTGGCTGAATTTGTTTAGCTTCTACCAGCCGGTATACCAGCGAGTGATCTTTGGTCAAAGAAGTAAGTATCCCATCGCGGAAGAGGTAGGTGCGACTATCACCTATATTGCCAATATAGGCATGGTCGTCCTGAATGAGCGCGGTAGTTACGGTACAACCGAGCCCTCGAGCGGAAGACTGCGCTTCGCCATAGCTAAGAATAGCTCTGTTCGCCTGGCGGATAGCAGCTTTGAGTTGCTCTTCCACATTTTTCGACACGGATGTCTCTGGTAGCTTACGCGTCTTATGCTGCTGCTTTGCAGTTTGTTCCTTGACCGAGGCAGGATCCAATCGAATCGTCTCTTCCTCAGTCACTGGTGTTAGTTTGATTGTCGGTTGCTCAGATAAAGGCACCAGGAAGCTTCTGAGGGTCTCGCTGATCTTTTGAACGGCAAGCTTGCTCGCCACCTCACCTGCCTGGTAGCCGCCCATGCCATCGGCAACTATAAAGAGGCCTCGATCACCTTCTTCTGAGATATGCATATATGGACAATCTTCGTTTTGTTCACGTTGTCTGCCTACATCGGTTTTAGAAGCGGCAGTAAGTTTTATTGACACGGTGTTTCCCTCACAGCAACGAACTTTTAGCAACATATTTTATGATCAATATAACATATAGCAGAGCCCATGACAATTGATGTCATCTAGCTTTATAAGGGTTTTTAAAGGATGCCCTACAATAACCATAACTTCAATGGTTGTTTCTGAGAACTTTACCTTGATATATATAACCTGTAAGATATACGAGGTTCGGGTTGAAAGGTTGTGATGGCACGATGCGAACAATTGAGAGCAATTACAGACCCCACACAGGGCGACGCAAGCGTGACATCCAACCACACAGGGCGACGCAAGCGTCCCCTCCCCTCATCCACTCCGCACCCGCCCTTACAAAGCAGGACCAAAGGGCGACCACAAGGGTCCCCACCCTTCTTCACTCCACCCCCGCCCTTACAAAGCAGGACCAAAGGGCGACCACAAGGGTCCCCACCCTTCTCCACTCCACCCCCGCCCTTACGAGGGGGAGCCGCGTTGCAGGCGTTCGATGATGTCTTTGAGCCTGCGTGTTTCAGCCGCATGCCGATCTCGCATGCGCGCCATTTCTTGCTCCAGCTCGATTTGCATCTGCTCCATACGATCTTTCATGTGCAAGATAGCTTCAACGCCCGCCAGATTGACACCGAGGTCTCGCATCAAGCGGCGAATATGTATAACTCGTTCGATGTCGCGATCCGAATAAAGACGCGGGCTGTGTGGACTATTGCCCTTGCGTGCTGGTGAGATCAACCCGAGGCGCTCATAGTGGCGTAACGTTTGCTCATGCACTTCGGCCTTGAGTGCTGCGACACTGATGACGTACCATGCACCGTCGTCTATCTCGGCCACGATAGATCCCCCCTTCTCCTTACAGGTGAACTTCGGCTCCCCGGCTGCGTGCCAGTTGCTCAAACAATCTGCGCTCATCAGTGGTAAGGCCCATGGGTAGAACAACTTTTACACGCGCAAAGAGATTACCATTGCCTTCACCGCGCAGGCGAGGCATCCCTTTATTGGCCAGCCTGAACGAGCGACCATTCTGCGTTTCCGGCGGAATAGTCAATACGAGTTTGCGCCCGTCAGGAGTGGGTATAGGAACCTCGCCTCCCAGCATTGCTGTGACCAGGTCGACATCAATATCAACATAAAGGTCATCGCCCTTACGTTCATAAAGCTGATCAGGTTTGATACTGATCACGAGGAAGAGGTCTCCGCGAGGGCCACCACCACTACCCAGCTGCCCTTCGCCCGCCACACGAATCTTGGAACCAGTATCAACTCCTGCCGGAATTTTGACCTGGATGCGCTTATAACGCGTAAGTACGCCCTGTCCTTTACAATTCGCGCAGGATCTGCCCGCGACTAACCTCGTACCATGGCAGATAGGACAGGCATCCGTTGACTGGATATTGAATGTACGCGTTCCCCCAATGTATGCCTCCTGCAACGTTACCTCGACGCGTTGTTCAATGTCTTCACCTGTGCGTCTTGATGCATTTGACGTGGAACGACCAAAAAGGGCCTCAAAAAAGTCGGAGAATCCTGTCGGCGAATCATAGTCCATGGGAGAACCGCGATAACTAGAGGAGCGCCTGCCTGCACCAAAAGGAAAGCCAAACTGATCCTGCCAGTTTGGGCCTAACGTATCGTACTTGCGCCGTTTGTTGGGGTCAGAGAGAACCTCGTAGGCCTCATTGATCTCCTTGAATTTCTCTTCCGCCCTCTTATCGCCAGGATTCACATCGGGGTGATACTTGCGGGCCAGCTTGCGAAATGCTTTTTTGATATCGTCGGTGCTGGCACCTTTTGAGATGCCCAGCACTTTGTAATAATCTTTGTAATCCATTTCTCGCCCCTCTTTGTGGCCACCAGTGTGTTACATACCCTATATGCGAGCCTCTATATTTGTGATTGTTTATTCCCCGCACTTACTTTGACGCGAGCCGGGCGTAAGGTCTCATCGCCTAATTTATAGCCTTTGAGGACTTC
>Ga0187846_10000423_pt1 | contig 24966 bp, 24 predicted proteins | sample TC_taG_FD_161473 | JGI IMG/M metagenome (GOLD analysis project Ga0187846, IMG submission 161473) | Biofilm microbial communities from the roof of an iron ore cave, State of Minas Gerais, Brazil - TC_06 Biofilm (v2) | ecosystem: Environmental > Terrestrial > Deep subsurface > Cave > Wall biofilm... | reverse complement strand
TCCGCCATCCTCGATCTGAGGGAAGGGAAGCGGAAGAGCCGTGATCTAGACGTTGAGGCGACGTTGCACGCTTATCTGGAGTTCGTCGAAGGCGTGACGGACGAAGTGGATCGGCGGCTGGAAGCCGGCTGAAAGAAAAGACTCGAGGATTGCGTTCTACCTAGAGGAAGGACGTTTGCGAGGGGAGGGTTTCATGAAAGGGATTGCCGGCGCGTTGGCTGCGGTGCTCATTCTGGCTCTGCTCGCCGTTCTGATCTTCGGCGGGATGTACGTTTCCAGCAAGAACAAGATGGTGGCGATGAACGAAACGGTGCGGTCGAACTGGGCGCAGGTGGACGTGGTCCTGCAGCGGCGCGCCGATTTGATTCCGAATCTGGTGGAAACCGTCAAGGGCTTTGCGGCGCAGGAACAGACCGTGTTTGACGATATCGCGAAAGCCCGGGCCGCCCTTGGCGGCGCTCGGACACCGGGGGACAAGATTGCGGCCAATGGCCTGCTAGACGGCGCCTTGAGCCGATTGCTCGTCGTGGTCGAACGATATCCGGAGCTCAAATCAAACGAGCAGTTCCTGCACCTTCAGGATGAGCTGGCGGGCACGGAGAATCGCATCGCTGTTGAGCGCAAGCGCTACAACGACTCGGTGCAAGCCTACAACACCTACATTGCGCAGTTTCCGAACAGCATCTTCGCGGGGTGGGCCGGGTTCCAGCAAAACAAAGCGTATTTCGAAGCTTCGGCGGCCTCGCGTGAGGCGCCCAAGGTGGCGTTCCCCGGGCCGAATCGCTGAAAGCCGGACCTAGCTACCGCTTGGGAGTTGAACTTGCCAGCGGCCGGGGGGGCTGGGCGGTGGGCCGCTTTCGTTCGGCGGGGTCCCAGTCTTCGGGTGGAAACGCGATTCGCCAGAACAAAGGGGAGGGTTCGGCAAACTCCAGGCCTAGCTCCGTCTTGCCGTCCATTTTCTTTCCGAGATAGACCACCGAGCAGGCCAGCTCCTCGGCAGTCTTGGGATTGACGAGCGACAGCTTCTGCGCGCGCGTGACCGGCCGAGCCAGCAGGATCATGCAACCGTTCGCGTTGATGGAGATGGTGAAGGCCTGATCCTCAAACGATTCGCTGCCGCTCGTTCCGCGAACCACCACCGGCATGGTGATTTGCACGCGCTGCGTGCGCCTCTTCTCGGCGTAGCCAGCTTCCGGCGAAACGCTTGCGGGTTTGCTTTCGGCCACCGGCTTTCCTCCGGTTACTCCTATCGGAATTTTCAGGGGTTCCGTGACGCTGCGCAATGAGAAGGGCGCGCCTGTAGCGTATATCGCAATACGTCCCGCTGTGAAACAACATCGAAGCCCAACGTGCAAATGTTTAGATGTCGTTAGCCCTGCCGAGCTTTGCGTTGACATGTTTCGCTTGCCCCTTTAGGCTACGCGCTCCGGCTGTCCGTTCTGGCAGTGTTAGGGCGGGCCGGAAGTCATGCCAATGCAACGCGAAGACATCCTTAGACTGCTCGAGCAGGTGGGCGCGATTCGTCAGGGGCATTTCGAACTTTCAAGCGGCCGCCACAGCGGGACCTATATCCAGTGCGCGCTCGTCCTGCAGCATCCGCAGCACGCCGATGAGCTGGGCCGCTCGCTCGCCGGCCTTTTCGGCAACCTGGCGGTTGGCTGCGTCGTCTCCCCCGCGCTTGGTGGTATCGTGATCGGATATGAGGTTGCGCGCTTCTTGGGCGTTCGCTCGCTTTTTGCCGAGCGTGACCGCTCCGGGCAGATGGCGCTGCGCCGCGGCTTCGAGCTGAAACCCGGCGAGCGCGTCCTGGTGATCGAGGATGTCTGGACCACGGGCGGCTCGACGCGCGAGACCATCGGGGTCGTCGAGCAGGAAGGCGGCTTGGCCGTGGCCGCCGGCGCCTTGATCGATCGCAGCGGCGGGCGTCTGGAATTGAATGTTCCTTCGCGGGCCCTGCTGGAAATGGACGTCCCAAGCTGGGAACCGGACGATTGCCCGCTCTGCCGCGCCGGCGGCGCGCCCACGCGCCCTGGCTCGCGCTTCTCCCGCGTCCATCCGTAGCGCCGCCGCGCGAGACTCAGCGTTTCCTTTCGAGCTCTCTTAGTCATGTTCTCCTCGATGTGGATCTGAGTTCACGTGTGACTGCGTGGTCTCTCGCGTCCCGTGAGATAATTCGATCACACCGATGCGCAACATCCGACTCACGCTGGCCTACGACGGCGCCTGCTTTCATGGCTGGCAATTCCAGCCGGGGCTTCCTACGATTCAGGGCGCGCTGAACGACGCCGCGAGCCACATCACGCAGGACAAAATCATCGTGCACGGCGCAAGCCGCACCGACGCAGGCGTTCACGCGCTCGGGCAGGTGGCGCATTTCAAGACCCATTCGGCTCTTTCCGCCGGCGAATTCCAGCGCTCGTTGAACGCGCTGCTTCCGCCAGCGATTCGCGTGATTGCCGCAGAGGAAGCGGGGTTGAATTTTCAGGCGCGCTGGCAGGCGCAGGCGAAGACCTACCGCTACCGCATTTTTCGCGGCACCGTGCTGCCTCCCTTCGACCACGGCCGCGCCTTACATTATTACGGCGCGCTGGACGAGACCGCCATGGCCGCCGGAGCGCGTCTCTTCGAGGGCGAGCACGACTTCACCACGTTCGCGGCCTCCGGCGGCGAAGAAGACGACCGCGAAATGACGCGCGTGATTTACGCTTCGGAGATTGTGCGTGACTCGGATCGCGAGGAAATCGCTTACGTCGTTCGCGGGCGTTCGTTCCTGCGCTATATGGTTCGCAAAATTGTCGGCACGCTCATCGAGGTGGGGAAGGGAAAGCTCTCGCCGGGCGACATTCCGGAGCTGTTCGATGCCCGCGACCCGGGCCGCTGCGGCCCTACCGTCCGGCCGGACGGCCTCTATCTGGTCTCGCTTGAATACCCCGATCCGACCGACTCGCTCGCATCGGTTCCTTCGCGCCGCCAATCCGCTTCGGGCGGGCATTAGGCCTGCTGGCTCCGTTCGCATCTCCAAAATCGTGTAGAATCACTCCAAGAATGGCTGTCCCTTCGCAACTCCCGGCCGATACCTTGTCCGGGGCGGGCTGTGTTGAATCGATCGATCCTGCGACCGGCGAAGTGCTGGCGCGTTTCGATGCCGCGCGGCCCGACGATTTGCCTGGCGCTGTGGAACGCGCGCGCCAGGTGCAACGCGGGTGGGCCGCTGAACCGCTCGCGGCGCGGTGTTCGGCGCTGCGCCGCCTTCGCGATGCGATCTACAGTCGCCGCGACGAAATTGCCGCCATCATCTCCCGGGAAGCGGGCAAGCCGCGGGTCGAAGCGATTTTCGCCGAGGTGCTTCTGGCCCTCGACACTGCCGACTTCCTTTCGCGCCAGGCGCCGCGCTGGCTTAGGCCTGAGCGCGTCCCGCACCACAATCTGGCCATGAAGGCGAAATCCGGCTGGCTGGAGTTCGAGCCGCACGGCGTAATCGTGGTCATCTCGCCGTGGAACTACCCGTTTTCGATTCCCATGGCCGAAGTGATTCCCGCGCTCGTGGCCGGCAACGCTGTTGTGCTGAAGCCGTCGGAGCTGACGCCGCACTGCGGCGCCGTGGTCGGCGAGCTAGTCGAGCAAGCGGGCTTTCCCAAAGGATTGCTGCAAGTCGTGCAGGGAGCGGGGGACGTGGGCGCCGCGCTGGTGGAAGCGGGGCCCGACAAAGTGTTCTTCACGGGCAGCGTCGCCACGGGAAAACGCATCGCCGAGGCGTGCGGGCGCAAGCTCATTCCCTCGGTTCTCGAACTCGGCGGCAAAGACGCGATGATTGTGCTGGCTGACGCCGATCTGGACATCGCCTCGAGCGCCGCCGTCTGGGGCGGATTCATGAATTGCGGCCAGACTTGCATTTCCGTCGAACGCATTTACGTGGAGCAGGCCGCCGCCGACCGGTTCACCGCGCTTTGCGTGGAAAAAACGAAGAAGCTGCGGGTGGGGCCGGCGGCTGACCAGGATGTCGAAGTCGGCCCCATGATTCGCCTGCGCCAGCTCGAAAAAGTCGAGGCGCAATTGCAGGATGCCGTCGCGCGCGGGGCCCAGATCCTCACCGGGGGCCGCCGCCGGCCCGACCTCGGGGCAAACTTTTTTGAGCCGACGGTGGTCGCGTGCGTGAACCCGTCCATGGAGCTGATGCGCGAAGAAACATTTGGTCCGGTGATCGCGGTATCCTCGGTTTCTTCCGCCGAAGCGGCCGTCGAACACGCCAACGATTCGCCGTTCGCCCTGAGCGCGAGCGTGTGGACCCGCGACGCCGGCCGCGGCAAGCGAATGGCCTCGCAACTGCGAGCCGGTTCCGTGATGATCAACGACGTGGCGAGCTACTACGGAATCTGCGAGGCGCCGCACGGCGGACGCGGCGCCAGCGGCTGGGGCCGCACGCATTCCCGCCTTGGACTGCTCGAAATGGTTCAAGTAAAATACGTGGACGAGGATCGCCTGCCGCGCCTGGCGAAATCTTGGTGGTTCGGCTACACGGGTGAAGTAACCGCCGCAGCCGGGCGCTTCGTGGAGTTGTTGTTTGCGCCTCAGCGGCGCCTGCGCTGGAGGGCGTTGCTCGGCGAGCGGAGCGCGCGCGGCGTAATCTTCCGGCGCGACCGCGTCTGATGCGATAAAGGAGCCACCGCAAATGGCCGAAGCAACCACGCCGGAAACTCCCGGGCAGGCCGCGCCGGCGACTCCTGCGCCGCCTGCCGCCCCCGCCGCGGCCGAATCCGCGGCAACTCCACAACCGAAGGTCAAGCCCAAGAAAGCGACGCAACGCGCGTGTGACGAGAAAGATGAAAAAGGGAAGCTCTGCTGCGGTCACCTGAAGCGCTGGTACGATTACCCGAAAGAGATCGAGGCGCTGGTCGGCAAGAAAGCCGAAATCTACCGGTGCGAATTCTGCAAGACACTCTACACGCCCGATCTTTCGCAGGCGCCGCACAGCTACACGCTGCGCTACTAGCGAGTTTCTGCAGCTCACGAAATGAAGAGCGACCTGATTCACGACTGGAACTCTTACGCGGGCGCTGAAATCGCCCCCGGCCGCCGCGTGCTGCTGAACGACGAGACGCTGCGCGACGGCCTGCAGAATCCCTCCGTGCGCGATCCTTCCATCGGGGAAAAGATCGAGATCCTTCACCTGATGGAGGATCTCGGCATCGACACGGTGAACATCGGGTTGCCGGGCGCCGGCCCGCGCGCCTACGCCGACACCGAAGCGCTGGCGCGGGAGATCGCGAAGTCGCGCATGAAGATTCGCCCCAACTGCGCGGCGCGCACGCACAAGAACGACATCAAGCCCATCGCCGAGATTTCCGAGCGCGTGGGCTTCGCGATCGAAGCAGCGACATTCCTCGGTTCCAGCCCCATTCGCCGCTTGGTGGAAGACTGGACCGTGGATCATCTTCAGCGCACCACGGAAGAAGCGGTCACGTTCGCCGTAGCGGCGGGTCTTGCCGTCATGTACGTCACGGAAGACACGATTCGCACGGATCCCTCGACGGTGATCACGCTGTATTCCACCGCCATTCGCTCCGGCGCGCGCGCCATCGTCCTGTGCGACACCGTCGGCCACGCCACGCCGCGCGGGGCCTTCAACCTCGTGAAGTTTGCGCTCGACGAAGTCGTGAAGCCTTCCGGGCAGAAGATCCGGGTGGACTGGCACGGTCACAACGACCGCGGCCTGGCGGTTGCCAATTCGCTCGCGGCCTTAGCCGCGGGCGCCGACCAAGTCCATGCCGCGGCCATCTCGCTGGGCGAGCGGGTCGGCAACACGCCCATGGAGCTGATGCTCGTCAATCTCCGGCTACTCGGCCTGATTGACCGCGACCTTTCGAAACTCAAGGAATACTCCGGCAAAGTCGCCGCGGCTACGCACACGGTGATTCCGCCGAATTATCCGGTCGTCGGCCGCGACGCTTTTCGCACCGCCACGGGCGTGCACGCCGCGGCCATCGTCAAAGCGTACAAAAAGAACGACGAAGAGCTGGCCAACTCGATTTATAGCGGCGTGCCGTCGCACCTGTTCGGCCTGGAGCAGGTGATTGAGATCGGTCCGCTCAGCGGCAAGTCCAACGTGCTTTACTGGCTGGAGAAGCGCGGAATTCCCGCAACCGACGAGCTTGTAGAACGCATCTTCGGCGCCGCGAAGAAGTCCGAACGCGTTCTCACCGAACCGGAGCTTCTGGCGCTGGTCGGCTCGGCCGCGCGAGTCTGACCTGCCATGGCCGCGCCCCAAGCCTCTCCCGCGTCGGAGTTCAAGATTCGGCCGCTCCTGGAGGCGGATCTGCGCGAAGCGGAACGAATCGTCCGCGTCGCCTTCGGCACGTTTCTCGGCCTGCCCGAGCCGGAAAGTTTCATGGGGGACGCCAGCTTCGCGTATTCCCGCTGGCAAGCGGATCCCTCGGCGGCCTTCGCCGCGGAGCACGAAGGAAAACTGATCGGGTCGAATTTCGTAACGAATTGGGGCAGCTTCGGCTTTTTTGGCCCGCTGACCATCGATCCGGCTTATTGGAATCGCGGCGTCGCGCAGCTCCTTCTCGCGCCGACGATGGAGCTGTTTCGGCGCTGGGGCTGCCGCCATCTCGGCCTGTACACATTCGCGCATAGCCCCAAGCACATCGGCCTGTATCAGAAGTTCGGTTTCTGGCCGCGCGATCTTGTGGCTACCGTGGCCAAAGGGATCGGCGAAGAGCCGCCGGGAGCCGTCCCCGGCGCGTTGCGTTTCTGCGCGGCTGCGCCGTCGGACCACGACGCGATTCTGGCCGGTTGCCGCGAGGTCGCCAGCGCGAATTTCGAAGGCCTGGACGTGACCCGCGAAATCCGCGCCGTCGCAGATCAAGATCTCGGTGACGTCATCCTGATCTGGGACGATTCGCAGCTGGAGGCCTTCGGTGTCTGCCACACCGGCGCCGGCAGCGAAGCCGGCTCGGGCGTTTGCTACGTCAAGTTTGCCGCCGTGCGGCCTGGAATCCGAGCCGCGCAGGCCTTTACGCGCCTGATGCACGCATGCGAATCGTTCGGGCGGGATCGCAGCGCGAAGAAGCTGCTCACGGGAGTCAACGTGGCCCGGCGCGAGGCCTTCAATCATCTTCGCGCGATGGGTTACCGCAACGAGTTTCAGGGCGTGGCCATGGAAACGGGCAGCGCCTCTTCCGGCTACAATCGCGCCGGAGCGTATATCCTCGACGACTGGCGATAGGGCTCGGCAAATCTAGTGAAAGTCGCCCACATCTACTGTATGGTGCTGCTGATGGCCGCCCTTTCCGCTCGCGCCGCCGAGGATTCCATTGAGAAGCTGGCGCAGGATCCTCGCTGCGCCCGGGCCCTCGACTGGATCGACAAAAACTCCGAATGGGTGACTGAGCAGCAGATTCGCATCACGGAAATCCCCGCCCCGGAATTCGGCGAAGGCCCGCGCGGCGCTTTTCTGGCCAAGGCTTTCGAGGCGGCAGGCTTGAAGGTTCGCACCGATAAGGCCGGGAACGTTATCGCGGAGCGCCCGGGTTCGGACTCGAAGAGCGTGGTCCTGCTCACCGCGCATCTCGATACCGTCTTTCCTGCTGGGACTGACGTTCGCGTCAAGCGCAACGACACTCGGCTCGAAGCTCCGGGGATTTCGGACAACGGCGCAGGGTTGACGGCGCTCGTGGCCGTCGCACGCGCGCTTGGAGAGGTCAAGATCCCGACGACGAAGACGATTGTTTTCGCCGCGGATGTCGGTGAAGAAGGAGAAGGAAATCTGCGCGGCATCCGGGCGCTCGCGGAAGCTTACGGTCCTCGGCTTGCCGCCGTGATCGCCATCGACGGCGCTTCGATCGAGCACATCACTACGCAGGGGATAGCCTCGCGGCGCTTCGAAATCACGATTGCGGGACCCGGAGGCCACAGTTGGTCGGATTTCGGCGCGCCCAATCCAATCACCGCGCTTTCGCGGGGTATCGTCCGTTTCTCTTCGATTCGCCTGCCGGGCAGCCCGAGGAGTTCGTTCAACTTCGGGACGATCGAGGGCGGCTCTTCGGTGAACTCCATTCCCGCGCGCGCGGCGGTGAAAATCGATCTGCGCTCCGAAGACGAGGCGGAACTCAATCGCCTGGAATCCGCCCTGCGCGATGCCATGCAGACGGGTTTGACAGAGGAAACGAAAGCGGTTGAGGAGCGCTCCGATGCAGATTCACTGGAGCTCAGCTTTCGCTCGCTCGGCGCGCGGCCCGCTGGAAAGCTCGCGGAGGATTCGCCGCTGCTCGGCGCGATCCTCAGCGTCGAGCGCTACCTCGGCAACCGCCCGCGCTTCGAACGCAGCTCCACCGACGCCAACATTCCTCTCTCGCTCGGCATTCCTGCGGTGGCCGTGGGCGGAGGGGGAATCGGAGGGAGCTCGCACACGCTGGCGGAATGGTATGACACGACTGGCCGCGAGGCAGGCCTCAAGCGGCTGCTGTTGATCACCCTGGCTGTGGCGGGTGTGCGCTCCTGAAATGCCACGCCATGCTCTCTGCACGAAGTGGCTGGTGTTTGGAGCAATGGTTCTTTTCCTTCCGTTGTCTTTCTCGCGTTCAATCCCGCCGCTGGACGGCCCCCAAGTGAGTATGGCGGAAGGTTCGACTCCGCCCGGTCCTGCGGACCTGGCGCTCACGAACGGCAGAATCTACACCGTCGATCGCAGCCACCCGTGGGCTGGCGCGGTCGCGATTCGCGGCGAATGGATCGTCGCAGTTGCGGACTCGGAATCGACACTGAGCGGCTGGATGGGGCCGAAGACGCGAGTCATCGACCTGCGCGGCCAATTCGCCATGCCCGGGTTCAACGACGCGCACGTCCATTTGGCCGGGGCCGGCCAGGCGAAGCTGCAGGTTCGGTTTGACGGGGCCCGGTCGCTGGCGGAATTCCAGCAGCGTATCCGCGAACGCCTCAGCGACTTCAAGCCGGGCGAGTGGATGACCGGCCGAGGATGGGATCATACGCTCTGGCCTGTTCAGGAGTTTCCCACGCGCCAGGATCTCGACGCCGTCGCCGGCGATCGCCCGATGATCTTTGGCCGCGTGGACGGCCACGTAGCCGTCGCCAACACGCGCGCTTTGGAAATTGCCGGCATCACCCGCGCGACACCCGATCCCGCGGGCGGGCACATCGCGCGCAGCGCTACGGGCGATCCAACGGGCATGCTCGAAGAGGACGCGGCCATGAACCTGGTGTACGGCCGCATTCCTCCTCTCTCGGCGGAGCAGCGCCGCCGCGCGCTTGAACTGGCTCTTGCCGAGGCGTCGCGCTTCGGGGTCACCTCGGTGCAGGACAATTCAGTGAACGAATCCGCGGAAGGCAATTTCAGCTGGCAGAATTTCCTCGTCTATCAGGCGATGCAGAAGGAAGGAAAGCTGACGGCGCGCATAACGGAATGGCTGCCGTTCACAGCTACGTTGGCGCGGTTGGAAGAGATGCGCCGCGCCGGAGGCACGACAGATCCGTGGGTCAAGACCGGCACGCTCAAAGCGTTTCTAGACGGCTCGCTCGGCGCGCGGACCGCGGCGCTGCTCGCGCCGTACTCGGACGATCCGAGCACGTCTGGAATTCTGCGCATGGACGCTGATGAGGTTACGAGAATGTCCATCGAGCGCGACCGCGCCGGCTTCCAGCTCGCCTTCCACGCCATCGGCGATCGCGCGAACCGCGTGGCGCTCGACACGTTTGCTGCGGTCGCCAAGGCCGACGGTCCGCGCGGCCGCCGCGATCGCATCGAGCATGCGCAGATCATGGCCCGGCAAGATCTGCCGCGCCTCGCTGCTCTCGGCGTGATTGCTTCCATGCAGCCGTCGCACTGGCTCGACGACGCGCGCTGGGCCGTCGCGCGGCTTGGCCCCGAGCGCTTGGCAAGCGGCTACGACTGGGCCTGGCGCTCGGTCGAGGAGAGCGGCGCTCGCCTGGCCTTCGGAACCGATTACCCCGTCGAGTCCATTGACCCCTTGCGTGGCCTCTACGCTTGCGTAACGCGCGAACCTGCGGCAGGGGCTGCGCCGGCCAAGTCGCAGCGGGAAGAAAGCCTAAGCATGGAAGATTGCCTGCGCGCCTACACCGCCGGCTCCGCCTACGCGGAGTTCGAAGAAAACCGCAAGGGGGCTATTGCCGAGGGCATGCTCGCCGATATCGTTGTCCTCGACAACGACATCACGCGAATTCCGCCGCGCGGGCTCCTGGAATCCCGTGTCGCTATGACCATCGCCGGTGGCCGCGTAGTTTACGAAGCTGCGAAGCAATAAAGATTCGCACACATCCTAGGCCGCTTTCGTCGCCCGCAACGGACTGTGCTAGAATGCGCCGCAATCATCCGAATCTGATCCGCGCGGAGGAGCGCCATGAAGATCACGCCGGGAAAACAGAAGGGCCTGAAGGCCGTGTCGGATTCGCGCGGCGTGATCGCCGCCGCGGCCATGGACCAGCGCGGCTCGCTCCGCAACGCGATTGCCAAGGAGCGCGGCGTGGATAAGAAGGAAATCACCGCGCCGATGCTCGAAGAGTTCAAGACCGTCGTCTGCCGCGTCCTGACGCCGCACGCCAGCGCCATCCTGCTGGATCCCGAATACGGTTTCCCGGCCGCGAAAGCCCGCGCCAAGAACGCCGGGCTGCTTCTGGCCTACGAGAATTCCGGCTACGACAATACGCGCCCCGGCCGCCTGCCCGATTTGCTCGACGTCTGGTCGGTCCACCGCCTGGTCGCCGCCGGCGCCGACTGCATCAAGATTCTGATCTACTACAATCCGTTTGACTCCGCGGAGATCAACGACATCAAGCACGCTTGGGTCGAGCGCATCGGCGGCGAGTGCATTGCCGAGGACGCGCCGTTCTTTCTGGAATTTGTCACCTACGAAGAGGGCAAGGACGAGAAGAGCATCGAGTACGCCCGCAAGAAACCCGATCTCGTCATGGGCAGTATGAGGGAATTCTCCAAGCCGCAGTACGGTGTGGACGTTCTCAAAGTGGAAGTGCCCGTCAATATGAAGTACGTCTCGGGAACCACGGCGTGCAAGGGCGAGCCGGCATACACGCGCGAGCAGGCCAAGGATTATTTCCGCAAGGCCGCCGAGATCGCGGAGAAGCCGTTCATCTATCTTTCCGCCGGCGTCACCAACGATGTCTTCAACGAGACGCTGGAGCTGGCCGCCGAAGCCGGCGTGAATTTCTCAGGCGTTCTTTGCGGCCGCGCCACCTGGTACGACGGCATTCCCGTTTACGCCAAGAAGGGCGCGAAGGCGCTGGAAGACTGGATGAACGACCAGGGCGTGAAGAATATCAACAATGTGAACGCGCGCCTCAAAGCCGCCAAGCCCTGGTTCAGCTTCTACGGCGCCACTTCCGCCGCCGCGCTGGCCGACTAAAGCGGCGGGAACTTGCCTTTGAATCCGGGTCTCCCGACACTCGACTCTGAACTGCCTCTTCATCCGTGTTAGTCTGTGGTTTCGACATGGCTCTCGGCATCTACATTCAGGTGCCCTTCTGCCAGACGAAGTGCACCTACTGCAACTTCCGTACGGGCGTCGTCGCGCGCGACCGCTACGAGCCTTATGTAGGCGCCGTCTGCCGGGAAATTGAGTTGTCCGAGCCCGGCTCCATGCTTCGGTTATCCCCCTCCGCCCAACATGCCAGTCATCCCGAGTCTGCCGCAGCGGACAAAGGATCTCAGCGTGACCGATCACTCGGGCTGCCGACTGTGCCCGACCTTCGCAATGCCGTCGTGGACACCGTCTATTTCGGCGGCGGCACTCCGAGCCTGCTCGATCCCGCCGCCCTCGCGCGTATTCTTGACGCGCTCCACCACGTTTTCCATTTTGTGCGGCCGTCAGACGAGCGTCCGCCCAGTGCGACGTGTCATTCCGCCTGTCCTGAACCAAGTGAACGGGAATCCCGGACAGGAACTGACCGGGTTGAGGAATCTGCTTTTGCGTCTCCCGAAGTCACTCTCGAAGCCGATCCCGAAACCATCACTCCCGACAAGGCTGCCGCCTGGCTCGCCGCCGGCTTCGATCGCATCAGCCTCGGCGCGCAATCCTTCAACGACGCCGAACTCCGCGCCGCCGGCCGCATGCACCGCCGCGACGACATTTTCACCGCGGTCCACACGCTTCGCGCTGCGGGCTTCGACAATATCTCCATGGACCTCATCGCCGGCCTCCCGCACCAGACGCGCGCCACATGGGAAGAATCGGTCAGCGAACTGTTCAACCTTGGCCCCGAGCACATTTCTATCTACATGCTCGAAATCGACGAGGGCAGCCGGCTGGGCACGGAGTCGCTCGCGGGGGGCGTGCGCTATGGCGCACAGGCGATCCCGCCCGACGACGCCGTCGCGGATTTCTATGAATCCGCCTGCGCACGTCTCGCTGCCGCCGGCTACGACCACTACGAAATCTCGAACTGGGCCTGCCCGCGGGGGCAGGCCTTGCCGAGCCGCCGCTCGCGCCACAATCTGAAGTACTGGCGCCGCGAGCCTTACGTCGGTTTCGGCGCCGGCGCGCACTCGTTCGATGGCACGCGCCGCTGGGCCAACGTCCACGATGCGGCGCAGTACGTCGCCTGCATTGAGCGGGGGATCTCACCGCGCGAGCAGATCGAAGAGGTAACGCCCGCGCAAGCGCTCGAGGAAGAACTCTTCCTCGGCCTTCGCCAGCTTGATGGCATCGACCTGGCTCGCTTGGAACGCGAATACAACGGCAGCACGGCCGCGCTGAGCGATCGCATCTCGGCGCTGCGTTCGCAGGGTCTTGTCGAGCTCTCGGGGACCCGCATCCGGCTTGCTCCTGATCGCCTTGCCGTTTCCAACGAAGTCTTCGTCGAACTCCTCCGCTAACCTAATGTGGCGGCCGGGCTGGCGTAGCTGTGCGAGGTCCGGTGTCGCGAAGGCGCGTGAACCAAGCGTCCGTCCGCCTTGCCTCTTAACGTCCTGCTCAAAACGCGCTATCGTAACCCACTCAAACCACCACGCATGAGGCCGCCTTGCACATGACCGCGCCCGAATCCATCGTTGACCTTCGCAGCGACACCGTTACGCGGCCGACGCCCGCCATGCGCAGGGCCATGGCCGAGGCCGAAGTCGGCGACGACGTTTACGGCGAAGACCCGACAGTCAATCGCTTGCAACAGCGTGCGGCGGAGATCTTCGAGCGCGAGGCGGCTCTGTTCGTCCCCACAGGTTCGATGGGCAACCTCCTCGCGATTCGCGGCTGGACGCAACCGACGAACGAAGTCATCTGCGAACAGCGCGCGCACGTGAATCTCTACGAGCTTGCTTCTATGTCTGCGATTGCCGGGTGCACGCCGCGTCCGACTCCGGCCGCTGATGGCATTCTTACCTGGGACCTGATCGAGCCGCTCATTCGCCCGAAGATCTACTATGATTCGCAGAGCGCTCTTGTCTGCCTCGAGAACACGCACAACATGCACGGCGGCACGATCTATCCTCCTGGCGTTTCGGACGACGTCTGCGACCGCGCCCACGCTGCCGGCCTCAAAATCCACCTGGACGGTGCGCGCATCTTCAACGCCGCCGTCGCGCTGGGTCGTAGCGTCGCCTCGCTGACCCGCAAATTCGATTCCGTGATGTTCTGCCTGTCGAAGGGGCTTGGCGCGCCGGTCGGCTCCATGCTTCTCGGTTCGACGGATTTCATCGCCAAGGCGCGCATCGGGCGCAAGCTGCTCGGCGGCGGCATGCGCCAGGCCGGTGTGATCGCCGCGGCGGGGCTGGTGGCGCTGGAGGAAACGCCGAAAATCCTTCCTCGCGACCACGAAAACGCCAGGCGCCTCGCCGAAGGCCTCGCGCAAATCCGGGGTATCGCGCTGCACCCGAAAAAGGTCGTAACCAACATCGTGATCTTCGACGTGCGGGCCACCAAGCGCACCGCCGACGACATCTGCACGGACCTCGGCAAGCGAGGAATTCTGTGCGGCTCGACGGACAAATTCTGCGTGCGCATGGTCACGCACTACGACGTGGACCGCGCCGCGATGGATCGCGCCGTCGCCGCCGTTTCTGAGGTTCTCGGAGTTCCCTCAAGCCAATCACAAGGAGCCGCATGAGCACACGAATCGGTCGTCTGGTTTGCTTCCGTATCGCGCTCGCAGCAATACTAGTCGCAGGCGGACTTATGAGCACGCAGGCAACGAATCCTGCGCCTGCTTCCGCGCAGGCAGCTCCTACGGTTGAAGAGGCGCGCCATTTCATCGAGTCGGCCGAAACGCGCCTGCTCGACCTGATGGTGAAGGCGCAGCGCGCCTCGTGGGTGCAGGAGACGTTCATCACCGACGATACCGAGCAAATGGCGGCGGATGCGAACCAGGCGCTGCAAGCTGCCACCGCGGAACTCGCCGCTGCGTCCCGCCGCTTCGACGGCCTCAAGCTGCCCGACGACGTCGCGCGCAAACTCGCGCTTCTCAAGCACGCCGTGGACATTCCTGCCCCGCGCGATCCCCAGGAGCAAGCCGAGCTGGCGCAGATCGTCGCGTCGCTGGACGGCGATTACGGTAAAGGGAAGTGGTGCCCGGGCGGCGAGAAAGGGAAGTGCTACTCGCTCGGCGAGCTCGAAAACATTCTGGCCGCTAGCCGCGATCCCAAGGAGCTGCTGGACGCCTGGCGCGGGTGGCACTCGATTTCGCCTCCGATGCGCAAACGGTACGAGCGGCTGGTTGTCCTGGCCAATAAGGGCGCGCGCGACATGGGTTTTGCCGACGTGGGCGCGATGTGGCGCTCGGGCTACGACGTGCCGCCTGACGCCTTTGGCGCCGAGCTCGATCGCCTGTGGCAGCAGGTCCGCCCGCTCTACGTCTCCCTGCACGCGTACACGCGCGCCCAGCTGGTGAAGAAATACGGCGCCGGCGTCGTAGCGCCGGACGCGCCGATTCCCGCGCATCTGCTCGGCAACATGTGGTCGCAGACCTGGGACAATATCTACCCGCTCGTGGCCCCGCCGAACGCCGACCCGGGCTACGACCTCACGGAAATCCTGAAAGGGAAGAAGACCGACCCGCGCGGGATGGTGCGCTACGGCGAGGCCTTTTTCATGTCGCTCGGTTTTCGCGCCCTGCCCGCGTCGTTCTGGGAACGCTCCATGTTCACCAAGCCCGCCGATCGTGACGTGGTGTGTCACGCCAGCGCCTGGGACGTGGACTTCGTGGACGACCTGCGCATCAAGATGTGCATCGAGATCAAGGCCGAGGATTTCTCGACGATTCACCATGAGCTCGGCCACAACTTCTATCAGCGCGCGTACAACGCGCAGCCGCCGCTCTATCGCGACAGCGCCAACGACGGCTTCCACGAAGCCATCGGCGACACGATTGCGCTTTCCGTAACGCCGCAATATCTCCAGCAGCTCGGTTTCATCGACCAAGTTCCGCCGGAGTCCGCCGATCTCGGCCTGCTGATGCGCAAGGCGCTCGAGAAAGTTGCGTTTCTGCCGTTTGGCCTGCTGATCGACAAATGGCGGTGGGGCGTTTTCTCCGGAAGAATTCCGCCCGCCGAGTACAACAAAGCCTGGTGGGACCTGCGGCGCGAGTATCAGGGAATTGCGCCGCCGGTTGCGCGCAGCGAAGCCGACTTCGATCCCGGGGCGAAATACCACATCCCCGCGAACGTTCCGTACGCGCGCTATTTCCTCGCGGACATTCTGCAGTTCCAGTTTCATCGCGCCATGTGCCGCCAGATGGGCTACACCGGCCCGCTGCATCGCTGCTCGATCTACAACAACAAGGAAGTGGGCGCGCGCCTGGCGAAAATGCTGGCCATGGGAAAAAGCCGCCCGTGGCCGGAAGCTCTCGAAGCGCTGACAGGCGAGAAGCAGATGGACGCGACGGCGATCCTCGAATACTTCGCGCCCTTGAAGAAGTGGCTCGACGAGCAAAACGCCGCAGCGGGAGTAAAAGCCGGGTGGTAACCGATTTCCTCTGAAACCATAGATGAACACAGATCTTCTGGATTATTGTAGATAACGTGGAGATCAGTCGAATGGAGATGATCTATCTGAAGAGCTTCGTCGCAGGAATTGTGGCGGTGGTCATTTTTCTCGCATGTTTGCCGTTCATCATGACCATCGTCGGTTTCATCATCGTCGCCCTTAAGTCCGGCGAGTTCGGGTGGGACATTGTGGCGATGCTGAAGCGCCCTTTCGCGTGGATCGCTTTGTTTCTCGCGTTTAGCATCGGCTTCATTTGGAAATACCTCACGCTCGCCCGCTCCGCCGGTTAGAAGTCAGTGTTTATCTGTGGTTCCAAAGAGTTTCGTGGTATAAATTAGACTGCAGTTCGGGTATATGCGGAATTTATAGGCGAGGGCAATGGAATTTTCGCTCACCGATACGCAGCAGCAGTTGCGCCGGACGGTGCGCGAATTCGCTGAAGGCGAAATCGCGCCGCATGTGATGGAATGGGACGAAGCCTCCCAATTCCCCTCGGAGATAATCCCCAAGCTTGCGGAGATGGGTTTCCTGGGCGTCATCTTCCCCGAGAAATACGGCGGCGCGGGGATGGGCTACGTCGAATACGCCATCATCATCGAAGAGCTGTCGCGGGTGGACGGCTCCGTCGGCATCATCGTCGCCGCGCACAATTCGCTCTGCACCAATCATATCTACAAGTTCGGCACCGACGCGCAGCGCAAGAAATTCGTCGAACCTCTGGCGCAGGGCAAGAAGCTGGGCTGCTGGTCGCTCACCGAGCCCGAAGCGGGCTCCGACGCCGGCGGCACGCGCACCGTCGCCGTCCGCAAAGACGGCAGCTGGCTGCTTAACGGCTCGAAAACATTCACCACCAACGGCCACTACGCCGACGTTTGCGTGGGCATGGCCGTCACCGACGCCGCCAAAAAGAGCCACGGCATTTCGGCCTTCATCATCGAGAAGGGAACTCCCGGTTTTCGCCCCGGCAAGAAGGAAAACAAGCTCGGCTTGCGCGCCAGCGACACCAGCGAAGTGGTCTTCAGCGATTGCCGCGTCCCCGCCGAAAATCTTCTCGGCAAAGAAGGCGAAGGTTTCGTCAACAGCCTGCAGATCCTCGACGGCGGCCGCATCTCCATCGCGTCGCTCGGGCTAGGCATGGCCCAGGGCGCGTACGAATGCGCACTCAAATACGCGAAGCAGCGCAAGCAATTCGGCAAACCCATCGCCGACTTTCAAGCCATCCAGTTCAAGCTCGCGGACATGGCCACACAGATCGAAGCCGCGCGCCTGCTGACCTATCAGGCCGCCTGGCTCGCGGACCGCGCCATGGCCTCGGGCGATCACAACGCGCGCTTTACCCGCGAATCCAGCATGGCCAAGCTTTACGCTGGGGAAGTCGCCGTACGCGTCGCCAATGAAGCCGTGCAAATCCACGGCGGCTACGGCTTTATCAAAGATTACCCTGCCGAAAAGTATTATCGCGACGTCAAGCTGTGCACCATCGGCGAAGGCACCAGCGAAATCCAGCGCCTGGTCATCGCCCGCCAACTCCTCGGCTCCAAATAGCTCGCTCTCAACTCTCGACTCACAACCGCGCGCCTAATCCACAGTCGTCGATTTCGTGCTATAAGACCAGCATGACAGGCACATGGGGCCGCCGCCTCTTCCGAGCCGCCGCAATCGTCTTGGTCCTTCTCGGCGCAGCCCACTCGCTCTCGTTCTTCAATCCGCCCGTTCCCCAAAACGACACCGAACGCCAGCTCTTCAACCTCGCCGACAACTACAAGTTCAATCTAATGGGCTCGCCTCGCAGCATGTCCGACCTCATGCGCGGGTTCAGCATCTCCTTCATGCTCGCGGCGTTCGTCGTCGGCGCCATCAATCTCGCGCTGTGGAGCGAGTCTCACCGCGCGCTCAAGCGCGCCGCCTTCATCACTACCACCTGGCTCGCCGTCATGACCGCCGTCTCCCTAGCTGCGACGCCCCTGCCAAGGCTGTGCAGGCTCGCTCTCAACTCTGAACTCTCGACTCTCAACATTTCCCACTGTCGCTTTGCGCCCCGCCGCCCCACCAGTTAAAATCGCCAGCGCATGACGCACACTACCACCGCCACGTGGGCCGACCAAATCCGCGCCGGCGACGTCCGCGCCATCTCCCGCGCCGTCTCCGCCATCGAAAATCGCACCCAAGAAGCGGAAGAAATCCTGCGCCAGGTGTTTCCCCATACCGGCAACGCTTACCGCGTCGGCGTCACTGGTGCGCCGGGAACAGGGAAAAGCACGCTGGTTGATCGCCTGGCGGGACACTACCGCGGCGAGAAAAAGACCGTGGGCATCATCGCCGTCGATCCCTCGAGCCCCTTTACGGGCGGCGCGATTCTTGGCGACCGCATCCGCATGCAGGGCCACGCCACGGATTCCGGGATTTTCATTCGTTCGATGGCCACGCGCGGCTATCTCGGGGGTCTTGCGCAGGCCACCGGCGACGCGGCTTTGCTGCTGGATGCCGCCGGCAAGCAGATGATCCTCGTCGAGACGGTGGGCGTCGGCCAGGGCGAAATCGAAATTGTGCGCCTCGCCGATTGCACTCTCGTCGTGCTCGTGCCCGGCATGGGCGACGACGTACAGAGCCTCAAGGCCGGGCTGATGGAAATCGGCGACATCTTTGTCCTCAACAAATCCGAGCGCGAAGGCGCCGAGCGATTCGAGCAGCAGCTTCGCGCCATCCTGCAGCTCGTTCCCGAACGCGACGGCTGGCGTCCGCCCATCGTCCGCACGGTGGCCACGGAATCGCAGGGCATCGACGAGCTCGCGCGGCAAATCGAGGCTTTCCGCAAGCACTTCGAGCGGGCGCACGACCGCCGCGCCCGCGAGCTGGCCTACTGGCGCGAATGGGTCCTGCGCCTCCTGCAGTCGCGCCTGCTGGATCGCGTCGCCGGCGCGCACCTGAGCGAGCGCGACCTCGACGCTCTGGCCTCTGAAGTCGCGGCGCGCAAGAAAGACCCTTACGCCGCCGTCAACGAAATCCTCGCCCGCGCCGGTTTACCCTGAGCCGTTGCCAGGGGCAACTTCGAAGCGCCCCCTTGATACGTGATACGGGCCTCCGCGTCCTCGGCGTTGAGCCTTCTAGGCGTATCGCTAGCGTTGCGTCCGGCAAATAACTCGCATCAAGCGGGCGCAGCATGCACGCCCCTACAAGGACTTACTGGATCGGACTTGTTTCACGTATTTCCGAGACGCGACACTAGGATGCTGATGTCACGCCCCTCCGCCCTTGAACTTTCCCGGCCCGCCTGTACACTGTTTCACGCTGGACTCTCGACTGACTTCATGAAACTTGGCGACCTCGAATTTCACATCCTCGTGGACGGCTACTTCGGGCTGGACGGCGGCGCGATGTTCGGCGTCATCCCTAAGCCCATGTGGGAGAAAAAAGCTCCGCCGGACTCGCGCAACCGCGTCCGGCTGGCGATGAATTGCCTGCTGATCCGCGCGGGCGGCAAACGCATTCTTGTGGAGACGGGCGCCGGGACGAAATTCAACGAAAAGCTTCGCGACATCTACGCGCTCGAAGGCCCGCACCTGGTCGGACGCCTCCGCGATCGCGGGCTACAGCCCGAGGACATCGACATCGTCGTGGACACGCATCTTCATTTCGATCATTGCGGCGGCAACACGCAGATGGAGAAGGGCCGTGCCGTGCCGGCGTTCCCGAACGCGCGGTATATCGTTCACCGCGGCGAACTCGAGCACGCGAAGAATCCCACGGAACGCGACCGCGCCAGTTATTTCCCGGACAATTTTCTGCCGATGGAAACGGCGGGCCAGTGGCAGCTCGGCGGCGACGAAGTGGACTTGGCGCCCGGCGTCCGGCTGATCTGCGTCTCAGGTCACATCGCCCATATGTACTGCGTGAAGCTTGAAGGCGGCGGCAGAACGGCGTTCTTCTTCGCCGATCTGGTACCCACAACCGCGCATCTCGGATTCCCATGGATCATGGGTTACGATCTCTATCCCATGCAAACGCTCGAAAACAAAAGGAAGTGGATTCCCGCCGTGGGACGCGGAGCATGGCTCGCGCTGTTCGGCCACGACCCCAACATGCCGGCCGCGTATCTTCGCGAACGCGCCGACGGCCAATGGGAACCCGAGCCCGTCAGGGTGGATTAGGAATGGCGAAAGAAAGAAGGGCCAAGACGAAACACCAAGCGCCGAGGATCGGCATCATCGGCGGTAGCGGCCTGTACACCATGCCGGGGCTTGCGGATACGCAAGAAGTACGCGTGAAGACGCCCTTCGGCGATCCTTCGGACGCCATCGTGACGGGCACGCTCGAAGGGCGTCGCGTGGCGTTTCTGGCGCGCCACGGCCGCGGCCACCGCTTTTCGCCTTCCGACATCAACTACCGCGCCAACATCTGCGCGCTCAAAATGCTCGGCGTCGAGCGCGTCATCTCCGCCAGCGCCGTTGGCTCCCTGCGCGACGACCTTCCTCCTCTCGACTTCCTGATTCCCGACCAGTTCTTCGACCGCACCCGCGGCCGCATGGCCACGTTTTTCGGAGGCGGCATGGTCGCTCATGTGGGCTTCGACAAGCCCACCTGCGCGCAGCTCTCGGCGCAGCTCGCCGAAGCCTGTGAGCGCGCCGGAGTGAGAGTCCATCGCGGGGGAACCTACGTCTGCATGGAAGGCCCGCAGTTTTCGACGCTGGCCGAGTCGCACATCTACCGCCAGCTTCGTTTCGACGTCATCGGCATGACGAATCTCACCGAGGCCAAGCTGGCGCGCGAAGCCGAACTGTGCTACGCCGCCTTCGCCATGATTACCGATTACGATTGCTGGCATCCGCAGCACGACGCGGTCACCCTCAGCGAAATCCTGGGCAATCTGGGCAAGAACGCGGAAAACGTTCAGCGCGCCATCCGTGAGGCCGTCCGCACACTGCCCGGCGAGCGCTCCTGCAAATGCGGCGCGGCGCTCGCGCACGCCATCGTGACCGATCGCCAGGCTATCCCCCGGGCCGCGAAAAAACGCCTCGCCGCCATCATCGGCAGGTACATCTCCTAGGCCGGAGCCTACATGTCACTCCTCGTCGTTGGTTCAGTGGCTTTCGATGCGATCGAAACGCCGCACGGCAAAGTGGAGCGCACTCTCGGCGGCGCCGCCAGCTACTTCGCGCTCGCCGCCAGTTACTTCACGCGCGTCCGCGTCGTGGCCGTCGTGGGAGAGGACTTTACCGCCCCGGATGAAGCTGTCCTGCGCCGGAGCCGGATTGACCTATCCGGCCTAGAGCGCGCTTGCGGCAAAACGTTTTTCTGGTCCGGCCGCTACAGCCCGAACATGAACGAGCGCACCACGCTGGCCACCGAACTCAACGTCTTTGCAGATTTCCGCCCCACGCTCCCGGACGCCTATTGCGATTCCTCGCACATTTTCCTAGGCAACATCGACCCGAGCCTTCAGCGCTCCGTGCTCGAGCAAGTGCGCTCGAAACCAAGAGCGGTCGGACTCGACACCATGAACTACTGGATCGAGCGCACGCCGGCGGAGCTACGCGAGACGCTCCGGCACACGCAGATCCTCATGATCAACGACGACGAGACGCGGCAGCTGACCGGCGAGCACAATCTGATGCGCGCGGCAAAGCGCGTCTTCCGCATGGGCCCCGGTACTGTGGTCATCAAGCGCGGGGAGCATGGCGCCCTCCTGGTGCACGACAAGTTCCTCTTTTCCATTCCCGCGTTTCCTCTTGAGGAAGTTCACGATCCCACGGGTGCGGGTGATTCGTTCGCCGGCGGTTTCATGGGGTACCTGGCGAGCGCTGGGTGCATCAACCAGCAAACGCTGCGCCGCGCGATGGTGTACGGCTCCGTGCTCGGCGGCTTCGCGGTCGAACGGTTTGGAGTCGAAGGCCTCACGCGCCTGACGCGCGCCAAGATCAACGCGCGCGCTCGTCGTTTTTCGCGCCTCACGTCGTTTACACTGTAAGCCCGCGCTCGCTCAAGCGGCGCGGAACGGAATCTCCCGGCGCGCGAAAGCGAGGTAGAATCGCGCCAGCACAGCCCCTGGGGGGTGTCATGTTGCACGATCTGAACCTTTACATCGTAGGCCGCCTGCTTCTGGCAGCACTTCTGGGCGGCCTTGTGGGTTTCGAGCGCTCGCTGCGCCACAAGCCCGCCGGCCTCCGCACCATGATCCTGATCGCCCTGGGCTCCGCGCTGTACACCATCATCTCCTACCAGGCCGTCGCTCCGTTCGGAGGGGACTGGACGCGCATCGCTGCGCAGATCATCCCCGGCATCGGCTTCATCGGCGCGGGCGTGGTGATCCGCGAGGCCGGCTCGGTCACCGGCATCACCAGCGCCGCCACCATCTTTATGATTGCCAGCGTGGGAATGGCCGCCGGCGCGGGCCTGCCGGTCACGGCCGTTTTCACCACGCTCCTTCTGCTCGGCGCCCTGGTGGTCCTGGGTGTGTTCGAGGACCGCTTCGGGCTGCGCACCCGCGGTCTGACATTTTCGCTGGTCACGCCGCAGGGAAGCGCCATGCTGGATCGCATTCACCAGGTGGTTCAGCAGGAGGCCGGGATCCCTGCGCAGCGGTGGAAGACACACGCTGCTCCCGAGGGCACGCGGATCGAGTTCGACGCCGAAGTGTCCATCCGGCAAGAGCGGCAACTCTTGGCGCGTTTCGAGGCTCTCAAGATTTCTTGTGAGGCTCGCGCTACAAGACCTAGCTTGATGCGATGACGCCGCCAGCCCCGCGTCTGCTCGCGGCAACCATTCGCGGCGGCGCAGAATCCGAGTTGACGGCTCGCGCGCCGGGATGCTATCAGTAGTTGTTGCTCGCAGGGATGCGCTACAACCGCAGTCTTGTCGTTCCCTCGCACCGCTTTCCCGGCTGCCGGCGCCGAGCGGCTTCGGGAACCCGATAGCTTTCTAGGAGGACGGAAGGAATGTGTTTACGCTGGGTGGCGACGCTGGCGCTCGGGCCGACGCTCTTGCTGCTGGGAAGCTGCCACAGCGGTATGATTCTAAACCCGACTCCCGTCGTGGCTGCTCTTTTCCCCGATAGTGTAACGGCCCCAGAACTCGGACCAACAGCCTGCGCCAGCGCCGGACCCTTTCCCGTGAGCATAGTCGGAACGAATTTCATTGCCACTTCGCAAGCCATGTTCAACGAAAACAATCGGACTACGTCGCTGAACAGCACCACCGGCGAACTCACTATCGAGCTTCTGGCCTGCGACATTGATATGCCGGGGACAGGTCAGATTAGTGTTTCAAACCCCGCCCCTGGTGGCGGACTTTCGGGCTCCTTGACGCTTACAATCAATCCGCCGAACAACCAGGCGCCCACAATTTCCTCCCTCAGCCCACCGAACAAGCCGGCCGGCGGCCCCAGTTTCACGCTGACCGTGACGGGCACGAATTTTGTCTCCTCATCGGTGGTCGCATTTAACGGCAGCCCGCGTGCCACGGCTCTTGACTCCGTGACGGGCCAGCTCACGGCCACGATCTTGGCGCAGGACATCGCCGCTCCGGGGACTGCCGCAATCACTGTTACGAACCCGGCTCCCGGCGGCGGCACATCGGCTCCGGCTACATTCACGATCACACCCTAGTGTAGCGTCCGGCAAATAACTCGCATCAGGCGGGCGCAGCATGCTGCGCCCCTACAAGGCCTTACTGGATCGGATTTTGTTTCACGTATTTGCGAGACGCGACACTGGTTTCTGTCTTGTATTCCGTCGGGCTCTTAACTCTTAGCCGCAAGTCTGGGCGGGTCGCCTAGACTCGCCGCGCCAAATTCCTTATTCTCGATTGCGCCACATGCCGCAACCTCTCAAGCCTGCTGCGCTTCGCCCGGGCGACGCGATCCGCATTCTTTCTCTATCGAGTCCCGTGGAAGAGGATCGGTTCGAGAACGGGTGCGGCGAACTGAGACGCCTGGGTTACAGTCCTTCTTTCGACCGCGCTTCGATTCTCGCCCGCGACGGCTTTTTCGCCGGCTCGGCGGCAGCGAGGGTCGCTGCGCTCGAGCAAACGCTGGCCGATCCGGCGGCGCGAGCGGTCTGCTTCACGCGCGGCGGCTACGGCGTAAATTATCTGCTCGACCAGAAAACTTTTCACGTTGGCCCGCCGAGAATTCTTCTCGGCTACAGCGACCTGACGAGCCTTCAAATCTTCTTGTGGCAGAGATTCCGCTGGGTAACCTTCTACGGACCCATGGTTGCTTCCGGCTTCGACAAAGGCGCGGGCGAGCCGCATGGCTACGATCGCGAATCGCTCGTCCGTGCATTGACCGAGACGAAAACGGGCTGGTCCATCGATCTGCAGGTCGAATCGCTTGTCCCTGGAACTGGCGAAGGCGTTCTCCTCGGCGGCTGCCTCACTCTCGTCGAAACAACCCTCGGCACGCCTTGGGAACTCGACACCCGGGGCGCCATTCTGATGTTGGAGGACCGCGGCGTGAAGCCCTGGCAGGTGGACCGCGCCTTGATGCACTTGAAACAGGCAGGAAAGCTGCGCGAACTCCGGGGCATCATCCTGGGCGATTTCCCGGAGTGCGAAGCGCCGGCGGGAAGCGAAACGGTGCGAGATGTCGCGCGGCGCATCCTCACGCCGCTGGGCATGCCTGTGGTGTGGGGCGCGCCTTTGGGTCACACCGCGCGCCCGATGCTGACGATTCCTCTTGGAGTCCGCGCGAGCCTTTCCGCCCCCGGCACACTTCACATTCTGGAGCCTGCGTGCACATTGTGAACTCCAGCCTCCGGCGAAAAGCGGCCGAGCACGTTCACCTGCTCGGCATCGCGGGCGCGGCCATGGCGCCAGTCGCAGGTATGCTGAAAGAGCGCGGCTTTCGAGTTACGGGGTCCGACGTCAACGTCTATCCTCCCGCTTCGACGCTTCTGGATTCGCTCGGCATTCGCTGGAACGAAGGTTACAGCGAAGAGCATCTCAAGCCCGCGCCCGATCTTGTGGTCATCGGTAATGTAATCGCGCGCGGCAATTCCGAGCTCGA
>Ga0187846_10000422_pt1 | contig 24976 bp, 21 predicted proteins | sample TC_taG_FD_161473 | JGI IMG/M metagenome (GOLD analysis project Ga0187846, IMG submission 161473) | Biofilm microbial communities from the roof of an iron ore cave, State of Minas Gerais, Brazil - TC_06 Biofilm (v2) | ecosystem: Environmental > Terrestrial > Deep subsurface > Cave > Wall biofilm... | reverse complement strand
CGCGAGTACCTTCAACTTCTTCGCCGCGACCTGATCCGCGATGCCGACGATGGGATAGAACATGAAGGTCACCCGGCCGGCCATCACTTCCGCCAGGGCCGGGCCGTTGCCCTTGAACGGCACGTTGATCATGGTCGTACCGGTGACATTCTCGAGCATCGCGCCGGCGAGATGCGTAGAGCCGCCGTTGCCCGAGGTGCCGTAGCTCACTTCGCCGGGTTTGGACTTCGCGAGCGCCACCAGCTCTGGCATCGAGTTGAGCCGGGTCTCGGGACTGGTCACGACCACCATCGGCAGCACCGCCGCATTGCTCACCGGCGCGAAGTCCTTGAACGGATCGTATTTAACCTTGTGCTCGAGCAGGATCGCGTTCACCAGGAGCGAGAGGGAGGAAAAGAGCAGGGTGTAGCCGTCCGGGGTCGCGCGCGCAACCGCTTCGGTGGCGATGATCGCGTTCGCGCCGGGCCGGTTTTCGACGATCACCGACTGCCCGAACGACTGCGTCATATCCTGGGCGACGATCCGCGCGATCACATCCGTGGGGCCGCCGGCCGCGAAGCCGATGACGAACTTGATCGGCCGCACCGGATAGCCCTGGGCGACAGCGGCGGGGCCCGCGAGCGCACTCGCGAGAAGCACCGCGCCGGCCGCCAGCGCGGTGAGTGCTTGTCTCATGGTTTCTCCGGCTGGTGCGAGTCTTGCCCGATGCGATTTTCGAGCACCCCGATCTGCGCGATCTCGACGCGGACGCGGTCTCCCGGCTGGAGCCAAACCGGCGGCTTGCGGAATGCGCCGACCCCGGCCGGCGTGCCGGTCGCGATCACGTCCCCGGGTTCGAGCGTCATGTAGTGGGTGATGTATTCGATCAGCCGGTCGACCGGGAAGAGCATATCCGCGGTGTTCCCGTGCTGCAGGGCCTCGCCGTTCACGACGCAAGTGATGTCCAACGTCTGCGGATCGGGGATGTCGTCCTTCGTCACGAGCCACGGCCCCATCGGACAAAACCCGTCCATGCTCTTGGCGAACGTGGTCTGCGGCGGCGAGACGTCGAGTTGGAACTCGCGCGCGCTCAAGTCGTTCAGCGCCGTGTAGCCGGCGACGACATCGAGCGCCTTGGCGCGCGGCACGTTGGACGCGAACTCGCCAATGACCACCGCGAGCTCCGCCTCGAAATCCAACTTGGTCACCGCAGCCGGCCGCGTGATTACCGCGCCGGGGCCCACCACGCTCGACGGGAGCTTCGCGATGATGCGCGGCCTGGCGAACGGATCGACGCCGGTTTCCTTGGCGTGCGCGGCGTAGTTGCGTCCGATCGCGACGATCTTTCCCGGGCGGGGGATCGGCGCGAGCAGCGGGGTGTCGCCGCGCGGCGGGTGGCGCTCGAGCAGCCCGTTTTGCACCCGCGCCTCGACCTGCCGCATGACTTCGCGCAACGCCCACGGACCACCATAGAGCAGTCGCAGGATGCCCGCCGGCGGCACTGCGAGCCCGCGTCTGGCGAGCACTTCGGCGCGTGCGGCGGGGAAGTCGAGCGCGGCCACGAGCTCGGTCAGATCGATCAGGCGCTCGTGCACGACCGCGCCGGTCTTCACCTCGGTCCCGGCGCCGCGATAGCTCACAAGCTTCATCTCGTATCCCGGCTTTCGGGCCGCCGCCGCGGGCAGACCGGCGTCCGGAGATCGAGCCGGCGCGGGCCGCGCTGCGGGGCCGCACCGCGATGACTGCTGTGCGGCATCCCGATCATCCCGTGCCGAAGAACCTCGTCGCCATCACCTGGCAACGCTTGACCAAACGCGGCTCATCGGGCCCGTAGTCGGCCGCCGCGTTGTGGATCGTCCCGATGTCTTCCCACATCAGGACGTCCCCCACCTGCCACTGAAAGACGTAACGGTACTTCGGCTGCAGCTGGTGCGCGAACAGAAATTCGAGCACCGCATCGCTTTCGGCTTGGGCGAGCTCGTTGATGCGCACCGAATAGCCGGGATTGGCATAGAGCACCTTGCGCCCGGTGATCGGGTGAGTGAGGAAGATCGGATGCGATACCGGCGGCTTCGCCCGCCGCTGCGCCTCGGTGAGCGGCGGCCGGGCGCTGCCCTTCTCGCGCACCATTTCCCAGAACTTGTTGAAGTCGTGGCGGACCGTCATGCCTTCCAAGCGCTGCTTGAGATCGGCGGATAGATCATCGTAGGCGGCGTGCATGCCGCTGAACTCGGTTGCACCGAGCGGCTTGCCATCGCGATGTGGGATCTTGATGCCGTATAGGACGTTCGCGAACGCGATCATCTCGCTGTACGACAGGTCCGTGTGCCAGCCCTGACCGGCGTCCGGCAACCCGATCGGCTTGCCGCCCTCGACGATGTTGGAGAGGATCATCACCTCCGGCAGGCCCGGCTCCTGGTAGGCGTTGGCGACGTTGATCTCCAGGTCCCCGAACCGAGCGCTGAAGTCCCGGAGCTCCCGCGCCGACAGTTGCTGGCGCGGAAAGCGAATGACGCCATACTCGCCCAGTGAGTGCACGATCAGGTCGAGCGCCTCCTCCGCCAGCGGCTGCGCGAGATCGAGTCCTTCGATCGTGGCGCCTAGAGCTTGCCCGCTGCCGGTCACTTTCACTATCTTTGCCTCCCGAACTAAAACCGGGCGCTAGTCGATCTTCAGCCCGGCGTCCTTCACCACTTTAGCGTAGCGCACCGTGTCGGCGCGCACGATCGCCGCAAACTCCTCCGGCGAACGAGTGACCGTATCGTCGACGCCGATCTCGGCGAGCTTCGCACGCGTGTCCGGCGCCTGCAACGCGTTCGTGATGTCGGCATACAGGCGGTTCACGATCTCCGGCGGCGTCCCGCCCGGCGCGAACGCGCCGTACCAGGTAGTGATTCGATAGCCCGGCACGCCGGCTTCCTCGACGGTGGGCACGTCCGGAAAATCCGCCAGGCGCTTCGCGCCCGAGACCGCAAGCACCCGCAATCGGCCGGCGCGCACGTAGGGCGCCGACGCCGGCAGCGTATCAAACGCAACTTGATGCTGGCCGGCAAGCAGATCCTGCATCGACTGGCCCGTGCCCTTGTACGGTACGTGCACCAAGTTGATGCCGGCCATTGCCTTGAACATCTCGCCGGCGAGATGCGGCGTGCTGCCATTGCCGGCGGAGGGGAAGCTGAGCTCGCCCGGGTGCGCTTTGGCGTATGCGATCAACTCCTGCACCGAGTGTACGGGCAGCGACGGGTGCACGACGATGAAGTGCGGCACCGAGGCGGTAAGCGTGATCGGGGCGAAATCCTTGATGACGTCATACGACAGCGTCGGGAACAAGCTCGGCGCTATGGCGTTGACCGACACGTGCCCCATCATCAGGGTGTAGCCGTCGGCGGGGGATCTCGCGACGATCCCGGCGGCTACAGTACCGGTTGCGCCGGGGCGATTTTCGATCAGCACCGGCTGGCCGAGGTGCTCCGCAAGTTTCGGCGCAATGATGCGCGCCACGACATCGGTCCCCCCGCCCGGCGGGAAGCCGACGACCATTCGGATCGGCCGATTCGGGTAGCTCGACACCTGAGCGTGAGCCAGTCCGACGCACAGCGCGAGCGCCGTCAAAGGCAAGGCCGACAGTCGGTTCACGGTCCTCGGACTCTAGTTTGTGGCCGGGGCGCGTTGCATCGTGCTCATTATCGCCGCCCGCAGGTTCGGCCGCAGTTGCGCTGCACACGGATGCGATCGGCCGCGCGGGGGGCGCATGCTCGCGACCAGGCGCGCGCCGCCTTGACTCACCTATTACCGGCGCGAATAATGCACCGTGCCGTTGCTGTGCGGTCAGCATCTCGCTGGAGGTCGAATGAATTGTCCGGTACGTCGCGTTTTCCTGGGCGCGGGCCTTGCGATCGGCGCCGTGGTGTCGGTCGTGCTCGGCACGGGCGCGGTCGTGGCGCAGCAGGTCGAGTCGGTCCCGGGCATGCCGCCGGTGGTGGATCGCAACAACCTGTATAGCGAGACCAAGGCCGGGAACTTCAGTCCCGCCGTTGCCGGCGCCTTGCGCCGAGTCTATGTGCCCAACCGGCAGTCGAACGACGTGTATGTGATCGATCAGGACACGCGCAAGGTGGTCGATCGCTTTGCCGTGGGCATCAACCCGCAGCACGTGGTTCCGGCGTGGGACCTCAAGACGCTGTGGGTGGCCAACAATGCGGAGAAGCGGACCGACGGCAGCCTGACGCCCATCGACCCGATGACCGGCAAGCCGGGCAAGACCATCGCCGTGGACGACCCCTACAACATGTACTTTGCGCCGGACGGCCGGTCGGCGATCGTGGTCGCCGAAGCGCTCAAGCGGCTCGACTTTCGCGATCCGCAGACGATGGCGCCTCAGAGCTCGCTGCCGGTGCCGGGATGTCCCGGGATCAATCACGCCGACTTCTCGATCGATGGCCGCTATGCGATCTTCACATGCGAGTTCAGTGGGTCGCTGGTGAAGATCGACTTCGTCAATCGCAAGGTGCTCGGCTACCTCAAGCTGTCGAAGGGCGGCATGCCGCAGGACATTCGCGTCTCACCCGACGGCAAGGTGTTCTATGTCGCCGACATGCATGCCGACGGCGTGTTCGTGGTCGACGGCGACCAGTTCGCCGAAATCGGATTCATTCAGACCGGCGTCGGCACGCACGGTCTGTATCCGAGCCGCGACGGGACCAAGCTCTACGTCGCCAACCGCGGCTCAAACAAGGTGTACGGTCCGCCGCACGGCAAGGGGAGCGTGTCGGTGATCGACTTCGCGGCGCGCAAGGTCCTCGTCACGTGGCCGATACCGGGCGGCGGCAGCCCCGACATGGGCAATGTGAGCGCCGACGGAAAAGTACTCTGGCTCTCCGGCCGGTTCGACAACGTCGTCTATGCCATCGACACGACGACGGGTGCGGTGACGAGCATCCCGGTGGGGCGGGAACCGCACGGCCTCACGGTGTGGCCGCAGCCCGGCCGCTATTCGCTCGGCCATACCGGGAACCTGCGCTAGCGATCGCGCCGCGCCAACGGCGCCTTAGGGCGCGATCGCGGCGTCTTTGCGAGCGGCCAGCGCGCGCGGCGGCGATACCGCGCCCGCCATGCTGCGGAGCCGGTGAAGTGCCAGGAAGCCGCGCGACCACTGCGCGGCGAAGCGCGGATGGACCATCATGAACGGGTTGTCCTGCGCCGAAAACCCCTTTTCGGCCATCCGCCGGCCTAGCTCGAACGCCTTATGCTCTCGCTCGGGAAACATTTCCAACTTGACTCATCCAGTGTCGTATTTATGCTGCGATCATAGCGCCACAGCTGCCAGCACATCGCAAACGATTGTCAAGGCATTGGCGTGGCGAAGGCCGAGACAGGTGTTAGGTTGACGGCGTTTCGTCGCAAAATCCGCCGCCGAATGCGATACGAGCGAGCGCAAGGAGTGGATGCGACGGCTGAGTTGACTGACATGATGCGTGCCGTTCGCGCTGCGCCGTTCTGAGCGTGCCTGCCCGCGCGCCATCGTCGCTCGCCGCGCTCGCACTCGTTGCGGTTGCGGCGAGCCTTGGCAGCGCTCACGTGTGCGCGCGGCTCGCGTTCGCGAACGACGTGAACGTGCTCACCGCGGCGACCGTGCGCTCGGCGTTTGCGAGCCTGCTGTTACTGGGGTTGCTTCGCGCGCGCGGCACGCCGGTGGTGCCACTGCCGCAGCAGTTCAAATCGACGCTCGTACTCGGGCTGTTGATCGCGGCGCAAACGGTGCTGATCCAAGCCGCCGTGGCACTGTTGCCGGTGACGCTCGCGATCCTGGTCTTCTTCACCTATCCGTTCCTCACCGGCGTCGTGATCAGTCTCCGCGGCGAGGAGCGTTTCACGCCGCAGCTGGCGGCCACGCTCGCGGCCGCGTTCGTCGGGCTCGCACTCGTACTCGGTGTGGGCGCGGAGCGGGTGAGCTTGCTCGGCGTCGCGGCCGCGCTCGGCGCGGCGGTGAGCTTTTCGGCGGTGCTCGTGCTCACCCCGAGGCTCGCGCCCGGGATCGGCGCGCCGCTGCGCACGTTCTTCATGCTCGCGACGGCGGCGGTGATCTTGGTCGCGGCCGCGCTCGCGACCCACGAGTTCCGTCTGCCGATGAGCGCGGCCGGATGGAGCGGGCTCGCGGGGCTGTCGATCTTCTATGCCGCCGGCATTATCGGCCTGTTCCTAGTGTTGCCGCTGCTCGGTGCGATACGGACCGTGGTGGTGCTCAACCTGGAGCCGGTTGCGGTCGCGCTCGTGGCGTGGCTCGCGTTGGGTGAGTCGCTCGCGCCAGCGCAAGGGATCGGCGCGGCGATCGTGGTGACCGCAGTGATGTTCTACCAGTTGCGCGGACGGCGAGCCTAGCTAGTGGGCGGCGTCAGCCGAACGCGCGCGGTGCCCTGCGCTATCGATGCGGTCGCGTTGGCAGCGGGACTGCGAGCGCGCGCCCCGATTGCGCCGGTTCACCGATTTTTGCCCGAAGTGCCCAGCCGCGTCAGCGCCTGACTGCGGCTCGGCTCGCAGCTGCTTGAAAACTCACTGCTATGCCGGGGGGCACGGAGATTGCTCAGGAGGGTGGGGCGGGGAAAGCCGAAGGTTTAGGCAAGCGCCGGCCGGTCCCCGGCCGCGCGCGTGGGGGGCGGAACGGCGCTTCGAAACGAGGCGCCGTTTTGTTTTATTGGAGCGGTCGGAAGGGGTTTGCTATCAGCCGACGGCGGCAATCCTGAGGATGGTGCGCGCGGTCGGCTGGCAATGGTCCTCGCCCGTGCTCGCCTGGCTCATCCCCGGACCGCTGCGCGATCGGCGCAACCGCGGCGTTGCGCGCAACCGCTGTGCGGCAGGCGCGACGCGAGCGCCGCCTGAGAGATCGACCGCTTCCTTCCTTGATGTGCGGGCGGCCCGTGATGGGCGCCGCGTCGACCGGCGTGCGTCCTCCGGACAAGCAGGTCGGCGGTTCCGGGGATTACAAGGAACCGCTAGCGATATCGGTGCCGGCGACCAGCCGCGGCCGCGCCAGCGCCGAGGTCAGGCCGCGCAGCGCGTTGGCACCGACGTAGCCCTGCTGCCACTGGTGCGCAAGACGCGGGTGTACGCCGAGGAACGGATTGTCGTTGAACGCAAACTCCGTCAGCGCCATCCTGCGGCCCAATTCGAACGCCCGACGCTCTTGATCTGAGAACATGACTCAGCCCTCACTTTGTGCGGACGATGCTCTGTAACGAGGGCCAAGCTTAGACGGAATCGGCGCGGAAATGTTCAAAGGATTGTGACAACCCCACCGGCGTCGCCGGCATCGCGAGCGTCGGAATATCGGCATACCGAGTGATGGGAGCGGCGAACGCCGCCTGCGATCGGCGCTTAGAGCGCTCACTTCATCTACAACGAACCCCGCCTGGAGGCGCACCGGCCGCGACCAATCCCTGCCGAGCAATGCCACGAAGCGACCAGCGAGATCGGGCGTACGCGCCGCGGCGCATACGCCGGCCGAGTAAGGCGTCGCCAGATCAAACTTGCCCGGCAGCGGCCCGCCGGAACGATGCCCGGCGTATTGATGATCTCGGTGATCTGGGTGACGCCGATCAGGCGCTCGCCCGTGGCCCGAGCGAGCGCGTGCATTGCCGTCGTACCATCGCCTTGATCTTGTTGACGCCGCCGAAGACGCCGTCGATCTCGCATTCGGTCTCGTCGCGGAACCTCGCGCCGAGCTTGGCCACGACACCTTGCGCGGCGCCCGCGCTCAGGATCTTAAGCTGCATGGCTGCTCAGGCACTGCTCAGCTCATCGCCGCGACGATTCGCTCCGGCGTGAGCGGCAGGTCGCGCACGCGCGCCCCGAGCGCATCGAACACCGCGTTCGCGATCGCCGCCGCGGTCGGCCCCTGTGCCGCCTCCCCCGCCCCCACCGGACGCTCCAGCGGCCGCGAGACGATCTCGACGTCGACCGCCGGCACTTCGGAGAAGCGCAGGATCGGGTATTCCTCCCAGGCGGCGCTGGTCACCCGCGTGCGATCGAAACGCACCTGCTCCTTGATGGTCCAGCTCGTCGCCTGGATCGCGCCACCCTCCAGTTGATTGGCGACGCCGTCTGGATTGATGACCAGGCCTACGTCCACCGCGACCACCAAGCGGCGCACGCGGATTTCGCGCTCGGCCTCGATCTCGGCAATCACGGCGCAGTAGGCGCCGCTGTTCTTGTACTTCGCGAAGCCGATGCCGTAGCCCAACCCCTCGCGTTTGCGCCGTCCGCGCCAGCCCGATCGCGCCGCCGCCGCGTCGATGACGGCGCGAGCTCTCGGGTCGGACAGGTGACGCAGGCGGAAGTCGATCGGGTCCTCGCCGCGCGCCGCGGCCAGTTCGTCGAGAAACGACTCGATCGCGAACACGTTCGCGTACCCGCCGAGCGAGCGCAGCGCGGAAGTGCGCAACGGCATCGACAGCACGCGGTGATTGACAATCCGCCACGCCGGGAAATCGTAGAGCGGAATCGCGTTGCGATCGGCACCGCCGCCGGCGGCGATCGGCGGGTTGATCGCGATCGGCCGCTCGCAGGGTTGCGCGCGATGCCACGCCGCGAGCAACCCGGGCGTCTTTGCCCGTCCGGGTCGCGAACTGTGGCCGTTGCTCCAGATGTCGTGGCGCCAGGCGCTGATCCCGCCGCTCGCGTCCAGATCGGCCTCGATCTGGATCGCCATCGCCGGGCCGAAAGGCGCCCACGTGAAGTCATCTTCGCGGGTCCACTGGACTTTCACCGGGCGGCCGCCGGCGGCGCGCGCGAGCAGCACCGCATCCAGCGCGACGTCGTCCGCGCCGTTATGGCCGTAGCAGCCCGCGCCCTCGACATGCTCGACAACGATCCGCTGTGCCGCCAGGCCGAGCGCAAGGGCCAGATCGGTGCGTAGGTTGTAGATGCCCTGGCTGTGCGTCCACACGCGCAGCGCGTCCTCGCGCCACTGCGCGAGAGCGCAGGAGGGGCCAATCGAGGCGTGCGCGAGATACGGTCGGGTGTAGCGCGCGCGAACGGTAGCGGTGGCGGCTGGCGCCGGCGCGCTCGCCGCGCGCGCGTCGACCAGCTTCGTGTCCGCGGGTTGCTCTTTCAGCCAATCGGCGGTGGCGGCGGCGTCGGGCAGCGTCGCGGTCTCGGACCAAGTCGCAGCGGCGCGCAGCTTGGCAAGCGCCGCGATGGCGAGATGCTCCTCCTCGGCCAGAACGCCGACGAAGTTGCCGTCGCGCACGATCGCTACCACACCGGGCAGCGCGCGCACCTGCGACTCGTCGAGCGACGCGAGCGCCGCGCCGGGCGACGCGGGCCGCAGCACTCGACCGTGCAGCATTCCGGGTAGATCGACGTCGTGGATAAAGCGCGGCTCGCCGAAGATCTTGCCCGGAAGATCAAGGCGTGGCGCGGCGGTGCCGACGACCCGGTGGCGCGCCGCCGCCCGCGGCGGCACTCCGCCCGTCGCTTCGCGGTCGAGCAGGCGGTCGTCGGCGAGCGCCCAGTAACTCGTGCACTTGGCGTCGGCACCGCAAATCTCGCCGTCCGCGACCCGCAGGGATTCGACCGGCGCGCCGAGCCGATTCGCCGCCGCTTCGAGGTAGATCGCTCGCGCTTCGGCGCAGGCGTAGCGGATCGCGGTCCCCGAGTCTTGGACCGAGAGACTGCCCGAGGTCACGGCCTCGTCCGGGCTGTGCGCGGTGCTCGCCGGCACCATCCTGATGCGCTCGAGCGCGACCTCCAGCTCTTCGGCGGCGATCTGCGCGAGCGCCGTAACGATCCCCTGGCCGATTTCCACCTTGCCGGCGTAGACCTCGACGACGCCGTCGGTGCGGATTCGCAGCCACTGCGCGAGACGCCGGTTGACATTCAGGCTGCCTGGAAGCCGCAACGAGTCCCCGGATTGGACCGCACCGACCTCGAGCGCGAAGTTCATACCGGCGCCCGCTCGCGCGCCGCGTCCTGCGCCGCGCGCAACACGGCGCGCACGATCCGGTTGTGCGCGCCGCAGCGGCACAGGTTGCGGTCGAGCGCCGCGCGCACCTCGTCCGCCGTCGGATCGGGATTGTGCGCAATGAGCGCGGCCGCGCTGAGCAGCATGCCCGACAGGCAATAGCCGCACTGCCCCGCCTGCTCGGCGATGAACGCGCGCTGCAGCGGATGCGGACGTTCCGGCGTGCCGAGTGCTTCGACGGTGGTGACGCGTTTGCCGGCCGCGGCCCACATCGGCGTGTCGCACGACGCGACGGCGCGTCCGTCGATCAACACGTTGCAGGCGCCGCACTGGTTGGCGCCGCAGCCGAGGCGCGTCCCCTTCAGTCCGAGCGTGTTCCGCAGGACGTAGAGCAGCGGCGTGCGCTCGTCGGCGCTGATCTCGCGCTCGGCGCCGTTGACATTCAGCCGAAACGTCTGCGCCATCCCCGGACTCAATCCACTTTGGCGCCGGAGATCTGCACGACCTTCGCCCACTTCGCGATGTCCGCCCGCAGGAACTGCCCGAACTGCGCCGGCGTCATCACCAGCGGAATCGCACCCTGCGTTGCCCAGGACTGCTTGACTTCGGCGCGGTCGACGAATTTCCAGATCGCCGCGTTCAGCTTGTCGACGATCGGCTGCGGCGTTCCAGCCGGAGCCATGATACCCAGCCAGATCACCGCCTCGTAGCCCGATACGCCGGCCTCCGAGACGGTCGGCACCTCGGGCAGCACCGTCGAACGGATCTTGCCGGTGGTCCCGAGCGCCCGCACCTTCCCGGCGCGCACGTTCGGCGCCATGCTCGGGATCGCGTCGAACATCATCTGCACCTGTCCGCCCATGATATCGGTGCGCGCACCCGAACTACCCTTGTAGGGCACATGCACGATGTCGACCCCGGCCATCGCCTTGAACAGTTCGCCCGCCATGTGGTAGGGCGTCCCTGGCCCTGATGAAGCGTAGTTTAGCTTGCCCGGTTTCGACTTCGCGAGCGCGATGAACTCCTGCAGCGAATTCGCCGGCACCGAAGGGTGCACCACCATCACCAGGTCGGAGTAGTTGATCGGCGCGACCGGGACGAAATCGCGCATCAAATCGTATGGTTTGTTCGGCAGCAGCGACTCATTCGTGGTATGCGTGTTCGACATCATGAGCAGCGTATAGCCATCGGGGGCCGCCTTCGCGACCGCGTCGGTACCGATCACCGAGCCCCCGCCCGGCCGATCTTCGATGACGAATGGCTGCCCCAGTGCCTGCTGCAACTGCTGGGCGACGAACCGGCCATAGATGTCGGCTGGCCCGCCCGCCGCGAACGGCACGATGATGCGGACCGGGTGAGACGGGTAGTCCTCGCCGGCCGCGGCGAGCGCGCCCACGAGCGCGGCGACGACGAACGCAATTGAACGTGTCACTGCTGCCTCCTTCAATGATCGAAGTCGCGCGCGCCGCGACCGTTCGTAGTTACGCGTGGTGCGGTTGCCGGTTGCGCGACCCCGCTAAACTTTCTATCACGCCCAGTCGCCGCAGGTCAAAGAGCTAAGTCAACGCGAAGCGGGCCGACTGGCCGGCCACGGACCCTGCCCGGACGATTGCTCGAGCGCGCAACGCGCCGCCGACTTTGTCGGCACGCGCGCCAGCGCACTGCGTGCGTCGCACCCGCGTTAGCGGATCGAGCGCCGAGTGGCAGCGGCGCGGGCCGATAGCCTGGCCGGTCGGCGTGCGGCACGAGTGCCTGCTCCCGGCGCGCGGCGGGGCGGTGCCGCCTTGCGCGCGGACCCGCTCTGGCGCAGCCCTGCGAGGTGGAGGTCGACCAGCCGTTCGGCGTCGCGCGCGAGCGCGAAGTACCGCGGATCGATCAGCCAGTTCGAGATCAGGCCGTCGACCAAGGCGTGCAGTCCGACCGCCGCCAGCCGTGGATTGACGGTCGGCAGGAGGGCGCCGCGGCGGACCGCATTGCGCAGACCCCGTTCGATGCCGTCGAGGCAACGTCCGCGCATCTCGACGTAGCGGTCGCGCACCACGGTCATCTCGTCCACGTACTCGCACTTGTGGCAGACGACCTCGAACACGCGCTGACATTGCGGGTCGGTGGCGGTCTTGAGCAGCGCGGTCAGCAGGCAGTGCTTGACCGAGGCGAGCGGGTCGGTACGATCGTCATCGGCCATGCGCGCCACGGCATCTTCGAGCGGCAGCGTGACGCGCGCCAGCATGGCCGAGAACAGATCGGCCTTGTTCTGGAAGTGCCAGTAGATCGCGCCGCGCGTGAACCCGGCGGCCTGCGCGATGTCGTCAAGCGAGGTGCGCGCGACGCCGCGCTCGCTGAACACGCGCTCCGCGATGTCGAGGATGCGGTTACGCGTCGCGAGCGCCTCTTCCTTGGTGCGTCGAGCCATCTTGAGCCTCGTCGTGAGTGTATCGGCGGCCGGACCGGTACAGTCCCGGCGGCTGGCGCGGGGGGTCGCGCTGCTTGCCAGCCCCGCACTTTACATACATTCGAGAATGTATGTAAACTCCCGGCGTGATCCATCCGGCGCCAGCACGGGTCGGGTTCTGGAGCCCGGGAGTCTTCGGCAGGGATTTTCTTCATGACACTACAAAGCTTTGTTGCGCTGCGCGCGCTGGCGCGCAGGGTGTTGCCCATCGCGCTGGCCGCCGCGCTCGCGGCTTGCGATCGGGCGGGCGGTAAGCCGGCCGGCCAAATGCCCGCGCCCGAGGTGAACGTGGTTACGGTGGCGGCCAAATCGCTCCCGGTGGCCTACGAGTACGTCGGCCAGACCGCCGGCTTTCGCGAGGTGGAAGTGCGGGCGCGCGTCACCGGCATTCTCCTTAAGCGGCACTACCGGGAAGGTGCGCCGGTGAAGCAGGGGCAGTCGCTGTTCCAGATCGATCCGGCGCCGTTTCAGGTCGCGCTCGCTCGCGTCGAGGCCGATCTCGCGAGCGCCGAGGCGCGCCAGGCGCAGGCGAGCCGCGAAGCGGAACGGCTGAAGTCCGTTCTCGATATCAAGGCCGTAAGCCGCAAGGAGTACGACGATGCGGCCTCGAGCGCCGAGATCGCCGCCGCCGACGTGAAGAGCGCGCGCGCACGCCTTGCCGAGGCGCGGCTCAATCTGGCGTACACGCGGGTCGAGTCGCCGATCAATGGCGTCTCGAGCCGCTCCCTACGGTCAGAAGGCACGCTCGTTTCGGGGCCGGACGTGCTCCTTACGACCGTGACGCAGGTCGATCCGCTGTACGTGATTTTCGGCATCCCCGAGGCGGAGCAGCTCCGTATCCGCCGCGACGTCGAGGCGAAGCGGCTGCAACTGCCTGACGGGGGTCGTTTCGATGTGACCCTCACGCTCGCCGACAACAGCGTCTACGGCGGGCAAGGCAAGCTCGACTTCACCGACGTGCGGGTGAACCAGAACACCGGCACCGTCGAGGCGCGGGCCGAGGTGCCGAACCACGGCGCCACGCTGAACCCAGGCCAGTTCGTGCGGGTGCGCCTCTCGGGCGCCACGCGGCCGGATGCGATCACGGTGCCGCAGCGGGCGGTGCTTGAAGGCCCCAAGGGCAAGTTCGTCTACGTGGTGAACGCCGACAGCAAGGCCGAGGCTCGTCCGGTGCAGCTCGGCGAATGGCTCGGCGAGTCGTGGATCGTCGATTCGGGACTCGCACCGGGCGACCGAGTGATCGTCGACGGCGTGATGCGGATCGGTCCCGGGGCGCCGGTGCGGATCGCGGCACCCGGCGCGCCGGCCGGCGCGGGCGCGTCGCCGGCGCCGGCCGACGGACCGAAGAAACCCGCGACCAAGAGCTAACCGCGAGCGCCGGCAAACGGCCGCGCCCCCGGGCAGATTCCCCGCGTCATAGGGACGGATTGGGCGATGTTCTCCAGATTCTTCATCGATCGGCCGATATTCGCGGTCGTGCTGTCGATCTTCATCGTCATCGCCGGCCTCGCGGCGATGCGCAGCCTCCCGATTGCACAGTATCCCGAGATCGCGCCGCCGGTCGTCACGGTGGAGGCGGTCTATCCCGGCGCTTCCGCCGAGACGCTGGAGCAGACGGTCGCCGCGCCGCTCGAGAATGCAATCAACGGCATCGAGGACATGCTGTACATGAGCTCGACCTCGGCCGCGAACGGCAAGGTGCAGATCCAGGTGACGTTCAACATCGGCGCCGACGTCGACAAGGCAGCGCTGAACGTCAACAACCGGGTGAAGCAGGCCGAAGCGCGGCTGCCGCTCGAGGTCCGCCGTCAAGGCGTGGCGGTGCAGAAGGGGTCGTCGGCGTTTCTGCAGGTGATCGCGTTCTATTCGCCCGACGGGCGCTTCGACGATCTCTACACCAGCAACTACGTCACGCTCAACGTGCTCGATGTGCTCAAGCGCATCCCGGGCACGACCAACGTCCAGATCTTCGGCGCGAAGGACTATGCAATGCGGATCTGGGTCCGGCCCGACCGCCTCGCCCAGCTCAAGCTCACGACTGCCGAAATCGTCGCCGCGATCAACGAGCAGAATGCGCAGTTCGCGGCCGGGAAGATCGGTCAGACGCCTAGCGGCGGCCCGCAGGAGCTGGTGTACACCATCACCACCCAGGGCCGGCTCGCCGAGGTCTCGCAGTTCGAGAACATCGTCGTGCGCGCCAACCGCGACGGCTCCAACCTGCGCCTCAAGGAGGTCGCGCGCGTCGAGCTGGGGTCCAAAGACTACGAGTTCATCGGCCGCATCAACGGCCAGCCGGCGACCCTGGTCGGCATCTTCCTGCAACCCGGCGCGAACGCGCTCGAGGTCGCGAAGCACGTGCGCACCACGGTCGCCGGGCTGGCGCAGGCCTTTCCGGCCGGCCTCACCTACTCGGTGCCCTACGACACGACGCGCTTCGTCGAGGTGTCGATTCGGGAGGTGGTGAAAACGCTCGGCGAGGCGATGATCCTCGTGTTCTTCGTCGTTTTCCTGTTCCTGCAGAACCTGCGCGCGACGCTGATCCCGACCTTGGCGGTGCCGGTCTCGCTGATCGGCACCTTCGCCGGGCTACTCGCCCTCGGCTACTCGATCAATACGCTCACGCTGTTCGGCATGGTGCTCGCGATCGGCATCGTCGTCGACGATGCGATCGTGGTGCTGGAGAACGTCGAGCGGATCATGCACGAGGAGCACCTGTCGACGCGCGAGTCGGCGATCAAGGCGATGAAGCAAGTCACCGGGCCGGTGGTCGCTATCGTGCTCGTCTTGTGCGCGGTGTTCGTCCCGATCGCGTTCCTCGGCGGCCTCACCGGCGAGCTGTACCGCCAGTTCGCGGCCACGATTTCAATCGCGGTCGTGATTTCGGGGTTCGTGGCGCTCACGCTCACGCCGTCCCTGTGCGTGCTCATCCTCAGCCGCGAGGCACGCCGGCCGAACCGATTCTTCCGCTGGTTCAACGCCTGGTTCGGGCGCGTGACGCAACGCTACGCTCGCGGCGTGGCGTGGATGATCCGGCGCTCGGTGCTCGGGGTAATACTGTTCGTCGGCATGGTGGCCGTGGCGGCCGGGCTGTGGCGCATCACGCCGGGTTCGTTAGTGCCCGAGGAGGACCAGGGGTTCTACATCGCCGCGGTGATTCTTCCGGACGGTGCCACGCTCGAGCGCACGGACAAGGTCGTGAACGAGGTGCTCAAGATCATCAAATCGAACCCGAACAACGAGGACGCGGTCGCGTTCACCGGCTTCGATTTTCTGGGCGGCGCGTTCCGCAACAGCGCGGCGACGATCTTCGTCACCCAGAAGCACTGGGATGAGCGCAGAGTCCCGGTGCAGGCGCTGGTGGGTGAGCTGTTTGGGAGGGCCGCAGGCATCAAGGAGGCGCTGGTGCTCGCGTTCAACCCGCCGCCGATCTTCGGTCTCGGCAACGCCGGGGGATTCGAGCTGTACGTTCAGAATCGCGGCGGCGGCGGCGCGCATCGGCTGTCGGAGGTCGCCCAGCAATTCATCGGTCGCATGGCAAAGGACCCGACGTTCCTGCAAGTGAACACGCTCTGGCGGTCGAACGCGCCGCAGCTCTACGTCGACGTGAATCGCGAGAGGGCGAAGGCGGTCGGCGTCCCGCTCGACGATCTGTTCGGCACCGTCGCCGCGACGCTCGGCACGTTTTATGTGAACGATTTCAACCGGTACGGCCGGACGTGGCAGGTGCTCATGTCGGCCGAGCCGCGCTACCGCAATTCGCCGGAGGACATCGGCGGTGTATGGCTGCGCGGCGGCCGCGGCGAGATGGTGCCGCTCGACGCGCTCGCCGCGGTGCGCTACTCGTCGGGACCCGAGACCCTGGACCGGTTCAACAACCTGCCGGCGGTCAAGATCTTCGGCGCCGCGGCCCCGGGAGTGAGCTCGGGCCAGGCCATCCAGCGCGTCGAAGAAGTCGCGCGCGAAGTCTTGCCCCCCGAGTTCAGCTTCGATTGGAGCGGCGCCTCCTATCAGGAGAAGGCGTCGGGGGGGACGTCGGTGATCGCGCTCGTGTTGGCGGTGATCATGGTGTTCCTCATTCTCGCCGCGCAGTATGAAACGTGGTCGCTGCCGCTGTCGGTGCTGTTTGCGTTGCCGTTCGGCACCTTCGGCGCGCTCGCGGCGGTATGGCTGCGCGGGATGACGAACGACGTTTATTTCCAGATCGGGCTGGTGACGTTGCTCGGCCTGGCGGCGAAGAACGCGATCCTGATCGTCCAATACGCCTCGATGCAATACCACCAAGGACTGTCTGCGACGGCGGCCGCGGTCGAGGCTGCGCGGCTGCGCTTTCGCCCGATTCTGATGACCTCGCTCGCATTCATCTTTGGCGTGCTGCCGCTCGCGATCTCGACCGGAGCGGGGGCGGGCGCGCGCCACTCGGTCGGTACCGGCGTCGTCGGCGGGATGCTCGCGGCCACGTTCCTCGCCATCTTCTTCGTGCCGCTGTTCTTCAAGCTGATCAGCGCGCGCAAGCTCGGCGAGCCGCGATCGACCGACGACATCATGCGCGAGGTGCAGCACGCGCACGAGGCCGCGCTGCGCGCGGCGCACACGCCGCAGCATCACCCCGGCGCGCCCAAGGGAGAAGGCCATGCGTAGCGCCGCCGTCCTCATCCTCAGCGCCTCGCTCCTCGCGGCGTGTTCGCTCGCGCCAAAGTACGAGACCCCGACCGTGGAGCTGCCGCGCACCTGGCGCGACGCGCCGGCGCAGGGACTTGCCGCGCCGGCCGACAAATGGTGGATGCTATTCAGCGACCCGGCGCTGGACGGGCTGGTCGACGAGGCGTTCCGGCACAACCAGGACATCGCGTTCGCCACCGCGCGCGTCGACGAGGCGCGGGCGCAGCTGCACGTCACGCAGTCGCTGCTGTATCCAGCGGTGAGCGGCAACGCCACCGGCAGCCGTACGCGCGCCTCGACGAGCACCGCCTTCTTCTTCCCCGGCCTCCCGGTGTACAGCACCGACTACCTCGCCGCGCTCGACGTTTCCTACGAGCTGGACCTGTGGGGGCGGCTGCGGCAGGCGACCGCCGCGGCGCGCGCCGATCTGCTGGCGACGCAGGCCGCACGCGACACGGTTGGCATAACGCTCGCCGCGCAGGTGGTGCAGTCCTATTTCACGCTGCTCGCTTTCGACCAACAGGTCGCGGTGACGGTGCGCACAATCGCACTGCGCACCGAAGCGCTCGAGCTGCAACGCAAGCGCGCTCAAGCGGGGATCATCTCCGAGCTCGACGTGCGCCAGCTTGAAGGCGAGGTTGCCGCCGCACGGGCGCTACTGCCCGCGCTCGAGCGCAGCCGCACCTCGGTCGAGCTCGCGCTCGCCGTGCTCGTCGGGCGCAGCCCGCGCGCAATAATCGAGGGCGGCATCGAGCGGGTCGAAGAGTTCGATCCGCAGCCCCCCGCCCCGGTCGTGCCGACTGGACTGCCGTCGGAGCTGTTGCTGCGGCGCCCGGATCTGTACGGCGCCGAGCAGCTCCTAATCGCCGCGAACGCGCGCATCGGCCAAGCGCGCGCCGGGCTCTTTCCGCGCATTGCGCTCACCGGCTATCTGGGCACCGAAAGCGCTTCGCTCTCCAACCTGTTCACCGGCCCGGCGGGAATTTGGCAGTTCGCCGGCCAGCTCACGCAGCCGATCTTCCAGGGCGGACGCAATCTGGCCGAAATTGACGCCGCGAACGCGCAAGAGCGGCAAGCGCTCGCGCAATACCAGAAGGCGGTCCAAACCGCGTTTAGCGAGGTGCGCGATGCGCTCGTCGCGCAAGCGCGCGCGCGCGAGGTCTACGACGCCGAGGGCGACCGGGTCGTTGCGCTGCGCGCGGCGCTACAGCTCGCCGTCGCGCGCTACCGCGCCGGGCTGGTCAGCCAGCTCGATGCGCTCGACGCCGAACGCAACCTCCTCGCCGCAGAGCTCGAGCGCATCGAGGCGCTCCGCCAGCAGCGCGCGGCGGTGGCGGACCTGTTCAAGGCCCTTGGCGGCGGCTGGACGGCGCCGGACAGCCCGCCGCCCGCGAGCGCGTCCTCCGAGTAAGCCCCCCGGGATCGCGGCCGGAAGGTCCGCGTCCGGCCCGGCTACGCGGTAGGGGGCCCCTTCAGCTCGACCAGATTGTCTTCGGGGTCGTAGACGTAGATCGAAACGCCTTTGCCATCGGCACCGTAGCGCGGCCGGACCTCGCCCACCCGCGCGCGGTGTCGCGCGAGGTGCGCGAGGATCGCCTCTTGATCGAACGGCTCCACGCGCAAGCACACATGGTCCATGTTGCGGCCCTCGTTCCCGGGCGCTGCGCCGCCCTTGCGACCGAGCGGCCCCGCGACCGGCACGAGGTCGATCAGTGACCGACCGGCGCGCAGGTGGACCAGGCCCAGATCATCCCGGCGCCACTCGAGCGTGCAACCGACGACCTCGCAATAGAAATCGATCATCCGCTCGAGCTCCCGCACGCGGATCACGACGTGGTCGATTTCGCGAATGGCGATCATGCTGCGAGCGGCGGCGGCAAACGTAGCACCGTGCGATCGAATTTCGCCCCGCGCGCCGACCCGGCGCTCAAGCCCGCACCTTGGCGCGTCGCGCCCGGGCGCGCGCTCGCGCTTCGGCCCACCGCCGGCGCACGAGGGCCGGCGGGTGATGCTCCCGCAGCTTCTGCGCGCGGCGCTCGAGCCGATCGCGGGTGCGCAGGTAGCGCTCGTGGCGGCGCGGCAGCAGTGGATAGTGGCGAATCTCGTCCAGCATCTCGGCCACTTCCACGCAGTCCTTGCCGTTCGTGACCCAGAGCTTCGGATCGACGTTGCGCAGGTCGAACACGCGCGAGTACTGGCGCAGCGTCTTCTGGCCGCGCCGGTTGGCGTACTCATGGAAGTAGCTCATCGCGAGCTCGCGCGCCGACCCATACACCGGGTCGCGGTAGCGCAGCGGAATGTGGTTGGTCTTGGAGATCGCGCCCCAGCGGCCGCCGCGGCGAAAGAGCGCGACCACGTGGTCGTAGTCGTGCACCGCCCCGAGATCGAGGAGGAGCGGCGGCTCGCCGTGGATCCAGAACGCGCACGCGGCGACCAGCGCGGCTTCGATGCAATGCGCGCGCCGCTGCCGCAGGACTTCGCGCACCGACAGCACCGTGTCCCCGTCGGGCTCGAAGTTGGCCGGGACCGAGTCGAGGAACGCCTGGATTTTCTGCGGCGTGTCCAGCCGCTCGAGCGTGCGGAACTCGGCTCTCGTCAGCCCGAGGTCTGCCCGGCGTGCGAAGCGCTTCAACATGTAACGGTTTCCTGGTAGCGCCGCGGGGGTCCCCGGTGGGGGGGCCGGTCGCAGTGTGCCAGTCCGGCCGCGATGATACCCACGGCCGCCGCACCAGTGTTTGGGCGCTCATCGGTCGCTAGGCGCGCGTTTCCGCCGTCGATCGGCGATGGCCAAAAAAGCCTCGGCAAAACAACCGCCGACGCGGCCAGGGTGGCGGCGGGTCTGCATATAATGGGCGAGGTTTGCCGCGGAGGTGTGCCAATTCCCAAGACGCTGCTCGCTGCACTGGCTGCTGCGGTGCTCGTACCGCTTGCCGCGCAGCCCGCGGAGCTCGGCCGAATCACGATCTCGTCCGGCGTCGGCGAGCCGTTGCAGGCCGAGGTCGAGGTCGTCGGGATGGCGCCCGGCGAGGCGCGCTCGCTCGCGGCGCGTATTCCCCCCGCCGAGGTCTATTGGCGGGCGAATATCGAGCCCTCGCCCATGCTGCGGACCATCCGCGCCGCGGTCGAGCGCCGCCCCCAAGGCCGCTACGTCGTGACATTGCGGTCCACCGAGGCGATGCCGGAGCCGTTCATGGATCTCCTGCTCGAGATCTCCTCCGATGCGGGGCGCTCGATGCGCGAGTACACCTTCCTGCTCGACGAAGCGGGCGCACGCAAGCCGCCGCCGATCGCGGCGCCAAACATCGCGCCGATCGCTACGCCGGACGCCTCGCCGGGGGCAGCGCCGGAAGCGCCGCGCGGCGTGGCGGGGACGATTGCGACCGACGAGTCGGCGCGCGCGCCGGGCGCGAGCGGGTACGAGGTCCGGCCAGGCGACACACTTGCCGGCATCGCGCAGGAATACCAGCCGCCCGGCGTGACGCTGGAGCAAATGATGGTTGCGCTCTATCAGGCCAACGAACCGGCGTTCCTCGACGGCAACATGAATTTGCTGAAGATCGGGCGTACGCTCACGATTCCGGACCCCATCGCGGCGCGGGCCACGTCGCCTGACGCGGCGCGCCGCATCGTCATCGCGCATCGAATCGCCTTCGAGCAACGCCGCAACCAGCTCGCGCAGGCCGCCGGGCGCGCGAGCGCCGGACCCGAGCGACCGGCGCCGGCGGCGGGCCGCGTTTCGCCGCCGGCGGAGCCGACCCCGCCGAGCGCCCCCGATCAGCTCCGGCTCTCGCGCGCCGATGAGGGCAAGGCGGGTGGCGCCGCACCGGGTGCGGCGCGCGAAGATGACCTGGTCGCTGTGCAGCGCGCGCTGGCCGAGGCGCAAGAGCGGATCTCCTTGCTCGAGAAGAGCCTGCAGGACGTCCGCACGCTCCTAGAGCTCAAGAACCAGCAGCTCGCGCAGGCGGCGAGCCCAGCGCGCCCGGCCACCACTGGCGGGGGTGGCGGCGGGGCTGCCGCAGCGGAGATGAACGCGCCCCCGCCGAGCGTCGCCGCCCCGATTGCACGAGCGGGCGATTCCTCGCTCGCGCGTGCCGTCGCTCGCGCCCTGGCGTGGATGTCGCTTGGCGCGGCGGCGGTCCTGCTGCCCATCGGGGGATTCGTCTGGTTCCGCTCGCGGCACGAGGAGCGGCAAGAGACGATGCTGCGCCAGGCTACGGGCCGCCGTCGACACAAGCGGCGCGGACGCCGCGCTGCGCACGCGCCCCAGGCGGACGCGGGCGCGATCTCAAACGAAGCGTGACCGCGGCGCCGAGTTTCTGCGTGCGGTTGCCAACGGGGTAATGCTTACGCTGCGGCGAGGGAGCCCCTCAGACCGCTATGGCGGCTTGCTGCACCCTGAGGGGCCGCGTTGGAGCTCGGCGGTAAAGTGAGCTTGATCCCTAGGCGATTCAGGGCAAACACGGCCTGCGTGCGGTTCGACACGCCGAGCCGGCGGAAAATCGCGGCAGCGTGCGTCTTTACCGTGCCTTCGGACATCCGGAGTTCACGGGAGATCACTTTGTTCGGCTTTCCCTGTGCGAGCAGCGCCAGCACTTCCATCTGGCGTGGGGTGAGGCCGAAGTTCTCGCCCGCGCCCTGCGGCAGCGGCGCGAGCGCCGTGGCGGAATCCCGCCTCATCCACGCCGGCTCGGCGCGCAGGATTTCCGGCGGGACATAGGTGTGTCCGGCGAGCACCAGCCGCAACGCATTCACGAGCACGGCGTAGCTTGAACGCTTCGAGATGAACCCCCTCGCGCCGTGGTCGAATGCGCCGAGCACGGTCGAGCGGTCGTCCGCGGCCGAGAGGACGGCCACGGGCACGTCGGGCCGCGCTTGCCGCAACCGTTCGATCGCGCTCATGCCCGGCGCATCGGGCAGGATGAGATCGAGAAGGATGAACTCGATGCCGGGATGTGCCTCGAGCTCGGCCAACGCGTCCCGGACGCTGCCGGCCGGGAACACGCCCATCCTGCGCCCGAGTTGGACGAGCACCCTCGCCAGCGCGTCGCGGATCAGGGGGTGGTCGTCGACGATCAGAATTTCCATGCGCCGCTCCGCGAGTCGCGGCGCTAGGCGTCCTCGTGACGGCTGCTCAAACATCGTGCTCTTTCCTTGCCTCGCGGCGTTGGGTCGACCGACCGATCGACCTAAGGCAAGAGTCTAGGATCGACGCCACCGCGAGGACGGCGAGGATTGCCCGAGGGCGTGTGCCAAATTCACCTCGACGTGCCGACGCGAACCAAATCTTTCCCCGGACTGCACGACCGGGGGCGCAGCGCGCCGAGCGGCCGGCCGCCGTCGCGCGGGCCGGCGGGCTAGCGCACCGCGCGCGTTGGCGCAGAAGCGCCCGCCCCGGTGCGGCCGCGGCAATCGGCGGACGACTCGCCTGCGCGGCTTGACGACCGGGACCCGGTTCCGCCCATGTCGCGCCCGATCGCCGGAGAAATCGCCCGCCTCGCCTGGCCGGTGTTCGTCGCTCAGATCGCGATCATGGCGAACGGCGTGGTCGACACGGTCATGGCCGGCCGCTACGGTACGCTCGATCTTGCCGGGGTGGGCATCGGCGCGAGCGTCTACGTCATGCTCTTCATCACGCTCATGGGCGTGCTGTTTGCGCTGACGCCGACGGCGGCGCAGCTCCACGGTGCGCGTCGCTACGCGGCCATCGGCGAAGAGGTGCGGCAGAGCGCGTGGCTCGCGATCGGGCTCGCTTCGATCTCGCTCGTGCTGCTGACCCATCCTGGGCCGGTGATCGCACTGAGCCGCCTCGCGCCCGAGGTCGAGGCAAAGGTGCGCGCGTATCTGAGCTTCATCGCGTGGGGCGTCCCAGCCGCGCTGCTGTTCCGCGTCTTTCAGAGTTTTTCGACCGCGGTATCGCGCCCGCGGGTGGTGATGACGCTAAACCTGGTCGGCCTCGCGCTCAAAGTGCCGCTCAATTGGGCCTGCATGTACGGCGAGCTCGGGCTGCCTGCGCTAGCGGGCGCGGGCTGCGCCCTCGCGACCGCGGCAATCGCCTGGATCACGTGCGCGCTCGCTTGGCTGTGGTGCGCGCTCGACCCAGGCTATCGCCGCTATCGGGTGTTCGAGCGTTGGTCGTGGCCCCAGGCCCGCGCGCAGTGGCAGCTGGTCGCGCTCGGCGTGCCGATCGGTGCCACGTTCTTTGTCGATGTCACCGCGTTCACCTTCATGGCGCTCTTTATTGCGCGTTTCGGCGCGCTCTGGTCGGGTGCCCACCAGATTGCAGCCAATCTCGCCGCGCTGTGCTTCATGCTGCCGTTGTCGGTGGGCAACGCGGCGAGCGTGCTGGTCGGGCAAGCGATCGGTGCCGGCGAGCTCGCGCGCGCCCGCGCGACCGGGGCGACCGGACTAGTGATCGGGCTCGCCTGCGGCCTCGCGCTCGGCGGGGCGATCTACTTTGCCGCGGGGCCGATTGTGAGGCTCTACACCGGCGATCCGGCAGTGCAGCGCGCCGCCGCCGTCCTGCTGGCGTTCGTGGCCATGTATCACGTGTTCGACGCGATTCAGGCCGTGGCAGCGAACGTCGTGCGCGGATACAAGCGCGCAGCGGTGCCGATGCTGATCTATGGCGTCGTGCTCTGGGGCGTGGGACTAGGCGGCGGCTACGCGCTCGCGGTCGGGGCGCTCGATCTACGCGTGCTCGGGGTCGGCACGCCGCTGGGGGCGCCGGGATTCTGGCTGGCGGCGGTGATCGGAATGGCGCTCGCCGCGACACTCATGACGATCTATTTCTTCCGCCTGACTCGCCGGCAACGGGCTTGAGCGCGCCCGGGCGGCGCGTTGGAGCTTCCGGTCCCGCTGGATCGGCATATCATAACGAGCCACGCCGTGAGTCGCCGCGCACGATAGTCCTCTCTGGAGTTTGCACATGCCCCATAGCCACGCTCATTCGCACCCGCAAGCGCCGAAGCGCCGTCCGGCGCAGCTGCGGCGTACCTGGCTGTTCGTCGCGGGCGCGGATGCCGGGGCACAGTCTGCGGGGCTCGACGCGCATCCGGACGTGCTGGTGCCCGACCTCGAGGACTTCACCCCCCTTCCGTTGCGGCCTCGCGGCCGGGAGATGGTCCTCGGGCTCCTGGAAAAGGCGCGCAAGCGCGGCATCATCGCTGCCGTGCGCGTGAACCCGCTCGCGAGCGAAGGGCGCAACGACCTGGCGGTCGTGATGCAGGCCAGGCCCGAGGTGGTGCTGTTGCCGAAGACCGCGGCCCCGGAGCAGGTGGTCGAGCTCGAGCGCGTGATCGCCGAGCACGAGCGGCGCCTCGTGATCCCGACCGGCAGCACCGAGATCGTGCCGAACGTCGAGTCGGCTGCGGGGCTGGTCGCGACTTACGCGATCGCGAAGGCGAGTAAGCGCGTCAGCGCGTGCCTGGTCGGCTCCGAGGACCTGTCGGCCGATCTCGGCGCGGAGCGCACGCGCGACGGCGCTGAGCTCGCCTACGTGCGCAGCCGCTTTCTGGTCGACTGCGTTGCCGCGAGCGTGGTTGCGATCGACGTGCCGTACACGTTCAGCGACATCGAAGGCGCACGCGCCGACACGCTCCAAGGCCGGCGACTGGGCTACCACGCAAAAAGCGTCGTGTCGGCACGACACGTCGAAGTCGTGAACGATGTCCTCACTCCGACCGCCGAGGCGCTGGAGCGTGCCCGGCGGCTGGTTGCGGCGTTCGAGAGTGCGCGGGCCGCCGGGCGCGACCGCGTCGAGCACGAAGGGGCGCTCGTCGAGGTGCCGACATACCTGAGCGCGAAGCGACTGATCGCGCGGGCCGAGGCGCTCGCGCAATTTGCCTCGCGATCGGCGCCCGCCCACTAGCTAGCGGCGCGGCGGCGAGCTCGCGTCGGGATTTCCCGTCGTCTGTGCAGCGGTTCTCACG
>Ga0187846_10000421_pt1 | contig 24993 bp, 21 predicted proteins | sample TC_taG_FD_161473 | JGI IMG/M metagenome (GOLD analysis project Ga0187846, IMG submission 161473) | Biofilm microbial communities from the roof of an iron ore cave, State of Minas Gerais, Brazil - TC_06 Biofilm (v2) | ecosystem: Environmental > Terrestrial > Deep subsurface > Cave > Wall biofilm... | reverse complement strand
CCCAGGCTGCGCTGCGCTACGCGCAGGTGATTTCAGGGCACAACACGATCGTCTCGCCGCGCGACGGCGTGATCCAGACGAAGAACGTCGAGGAAGGGGAAGTGGTCGCCGCCGGGACGCCCCTCTACACGTTGATCGATCCGCAGGACATCTGGCTCCGGGTCTACATTTCGGAAGAGCAGATCGGGCGCGTCAAGGTCGGGCAGGTGGCGCACGTGTCCGTCGACAGCTTCCCGGGCCGGGTCTTCGATGGACGCGTGGTGGAGATCAGCAGCCAGGGAGAATTCACACCAGGCAACGTGCAGACCCAGGGGGACCGCGTCAGACTGGTCTTCAGCGTCAAGATCCAGCTTACCAACACCGACAGCAGCCTGAAGCCTGGAATGCCGGCCGATGCGGAGATCCTCGTCGACGGCCCGGAGGATCAGACGTCCCGGTGACCGCTGATCCCGCCCCCGCAATCGAGGCGGAGGGGCTGACGCGGCTGTTTGGCCCCACAGTGGCCGTCAAGGATCTTGCGCTGCATCTTGCCCCCGGCGAAATCATGGCACTCCTCGGCCCGGATGGAGCCGGCAAGACGACGACGCTTCGGATGCTCTCGGGTGCCATAGCCCCCACGCGCGGCACCATCGCCATCGAGGGCATCGACCTCAGCCGGGATCCTGAGCGCGTGCACGAGCGGATAGGCTACATGCCCCAGCGCTTCAGCCTGTACGGGGACCTCACCGTGCGCGAGAACCTCGACTTCTACGCCCAATTGTTCAGTGTGCCTCCCGAGGTTCTCGCGGAGCGCAGCCAAAGGCTATTAGAGTTCAGCGGGCTCAGCGCATTCCGCGACCGGCTGGCGGCGCAGCTCTCGGGCGGCATGAAGCAAAAGCTGGCCCTGAGCTGCACACTCGTCCACGAGCCCCGGGTGCTCCTCCTCGATGAGCCGACCGCGGGAGTCGACCCGGTCTCGCGGCGCGAATTTTGGCGGATTCTCTACGAGTTGAACAAGCGAGGCGTGACGATCCTGGTCAGCACGACCTACATGGACGAGGCCGAGCGGTGCACCACCGTGGGACTCCTATACGCCGGGGAACTGGTTGCCGTCGAAGATCCCGGCACGATGAAGCGGCAGATGCGCGGTGATGTGATCGAGTTCGTCGCGGAGCCCAAATCCGCCGCGCGGCGGGTCATCCAGCAGTCCCCCGAGATTCTTTCAGAAACGGTAATTGGAGAGCGGTTCCACGTGCTGGTGGCGGACGCCGCCGCGGCCATCCCTTCGCTGACCCGGCGCCTGAGTGCGGAGGGCGTGCGGGTCCGGGATGCCGGCACGGTTCTGCCGTCTCTCGAGGACATCTTCGTCTACATGATCGCCGAGCGGCGCGCCGCGGGAGTCGGGGGGAAGGAGCCCGCGCGTGGCTGAGGGCGGTGCGGCGGTGCGCGCCCGAGATCTGACCCGGATCTTTGGCACGTTCGTCGCCGTCGACCATCTCAACTTCGAGATCCCGCTCGGCGCGGTGTGGGGCTTCCTCGGTCCCAACGGGGCCGGGAAGTCAACGACGATTCGGATGCTCTGCGGCATCCTGAGCCCCTCGTCGGGAGAGGCGGAAGTCCTCGGCTACGATGTCGCGCGCGACCCGGAGCAAGTCAAGCTTCGGATCGGATACATGTCCCAGCGCTTCAGCCTGTACAACGACCTCACGGCCGAGGAGAACTTGATGTTCTATGCCGGGGTCTACGGCCTCTCACGGGCGGAGGGACGCGAGCTCGCGTCCCAGTGGATTGCCCGCGCCGGCCTCCGCGGCCGCGAGCGCGTGCTGGCGGGGGAGCTGTCCGGTGGGTGGAAACAACGGTTGGCGCTAGGGTGCGCCGTGCTCCACCATCCGCAGATGGTCTTCCTCGACGAGCCTACGAGCGGGGTCGACCCTGTGAGCCGCCGGGAGTTCTGGGACCTGATCGGTCAGTTCGCGGAGAGCGGGGTGACCGTCATGGTCACCACCCATTATATGGATGAAGCGGAACACTGCGATACCCTGGCGATCATCTTCGGCGGGCGGATCATCGCGATGGGCCCTCCGGAGGAGATCAAGCGGGAGAAAATGTCCGGGGAACTCCTGGAGATCGCGACTCCCCAATACGCCGAGGCGCTCGACGTATTGACCACCCTGCCGGAGGTGCGGGAGGCGGCCCTCTTCGGCCGCGCGATCCACGTGGCCGTGGCGGACAGCCGGACGGCGCTGCCCCTTCTTCGGCAGGCGCTCGCAAATCGAGGCGTGACGGTTGACCGGATCGCTCCGGTGCCGCCCTCCCTCGAGGACGTGTTCGTCGAGCTTGTCGAACGCTCGGACGGCCCCGCGGAACCCGCCGCTTCGCCCGGAAGGCGGCCATGAACCTTCGGCGTCTCACCAGTATCATCCGGAAGGAACTCATCCAGATTCTCCGCGACCGGCGGACGCTGGTCACGATTATTTCTCTTCCGATCATGCAGCTGATCCTCTACGGGTACCTGAGCAACGACGTCACACACATCCCAGCGGCGGTCTTCGACGAGTCGCGCACACCGGAGAGCCGCACGCTGCTCGACGCCTTCGAAAACACCACGTACGTCGATCTCCGCTACTACACCACGGGATTCGAGCAGGTTCACCGCCTCATTGATGGGGGAGATGCCAAGATCGGCATCTGGATCCCGCCCGATTACGCCGCCCGCCTGCGCAGCGGGCGGACCGCGCAGGTGGAGGTGATCGTCGACGCCTCGGAGCCGACCTCGGCGCGCTCCGTGCTCGCCCTCTCCACCCAGGTCGGGCAGGAGTTGTCGACCCAGTTGATCGTTCAGGAGACGCAGCGCCTGTCCGGCACCCGCCCCAACGCGCTCCCGGTGGATGTGCGGCCCCGGGCTTGGTACAACCCGACGCTGGAGAACGTCAACTTTATCGTGCCGGGGGTCATCGCCATCGTGTTGATGTTCGTCACGACGTTCCAGGCCATCGTCGTGATCGTGCGCGAACGGGAGCTGGGGACGATGGAGCAGCTGGTGGTCACCCCGATCACCGGCCTGGAATTGATACTGGGGAAGGTGATCCCGCTCGTCGCCCTCGCCTACGTGCAGATCACGCTGACGCTATTCCTGGCCAGCGTGTGGTTCCACGTGCCGATCAAGGGAAATCTCGCGCTCCTGTATGTGCTGTCCTTGACGTTCTTCTTCAGCACGCTCGGGGTCGGGGCGTTGATCTCCACGGTGTCCAAGACTTTCCAACAAGCGGCGCAAATGACGCAACTGATCCTGCTGCCGAGCATTCTCATTTCGGGATTCATCTTCCCGCGAGAATCGCTGCCGCGGGCCCTGCAGGTAATCGGCAACGTGCTGCCGCTGACGTATTTTGTCATCATCCTCCGCGGGATCCTCATCAAAGGCATCGGGCTCGAATACCTCTGGCGGCAGATCCTGCCGATGGCCGTGATCGGCGTGGCGGTCTTCGCGATTGCAATCAACCGGTTTCAGAAACGCATCGATTGAGGAGGTGTCGGTGATGGCGCGACGCGATGAGAAGAGCGATCCTTCCGCTGGCAAGCGAGTCATCAGGACCGACCAGGCCCCCGCGGCGATCGGCCCGTACTCTCAGGCCGTCATCGCGGAGCGGTGGGTGTTTGCCGCCGGGCAAGTCGCCCTGGACCCGCGCACCGGCCAGCTGGTGCCGGGCGACGTCCGGATCCAGACGAAGCGCGTCATGGAGAACCTCAAGGCGGTACTGGGCGCCGCCGGGTCCTCGATGGACAGGGTCGTCAAAACGACGGTCTTCCTGCGCGACCTCAACGACTTCGGGCCGATGAACGAGATCTACGGGGAGTACTTTCAGGAAAATCCTCCCGCCCGCTCGACGGTGCAGGTGGCAAAGCTCCCCCGGGACGCGGCGGTCGAAATCGAGGCCGTGGCGCTCGCCTGAGGGGTTGAGGTCCGCCCTTCGCTGGGTTGCGGCGGTCCGGTCGATAGGATACGATCGCGGTGGACAGTGGGGGGTCGGCTAATGGTAGGCCATCAGACTTTGGATCTGAGTGTCCAGGTTCGAATCCTGGCCCCCCAGCCAATCAGAAGCGAAGTTTCCTCAGGCAGCTACGAAGCATCCACCGAACGAGTAACTTTCTAAGCCCGTCGGGAGGACGACGATGAAGATTACGAAGATTAATCGACTCCAAGCGGGAGAGGACCCTACACACGATCCCTACATTAACCGGAGTCATTATTTTGATGGCGAAGTCAACGTGCAAAGCCTGGTTGGGATCGACGATAGTAGCGAGGTCGAACTCCTGGCAGTCTTCTTTGACGCGGGTGCGCGCACTAGACCACATATCCACGAAAAAGATCAAATCCTATACTTCATTCAAGGCAAAGGGATTGTCGCGACCGAGACCGAGAAACACTTCGTCTCGCAGGGCGATGTGGCTACCATCCCGGCTCGAACGTGGCATTGGCACGGCGCCACTCGCGGCATGGCGACCTGCCATATCTCAATCCGGCAACCGGGGCGCACCGACTGGGAAGTCGAGTCGAAGAATTGGGCAACTGGCTACGACGAATAGTCAGGCCAGTGCTATTCAACTGTACGTAACAATCGGGTGGCCGCCACCGGCCACGTGCGGTGGATCATGTGAGGCATCGCCCAGCCGCTCTCACCCAATGATCGATCGTCACTTCCTCGCAGCGATCGGCCTCGCCGGAACGCTCGCGGGTGCTGCGGCTCACGAAGGTGCGCGCGGGGTGTTCTTTGGGCTCGAGATCGGTCTCGTCGTCGCCGCCGTCGGCGCGATCGTCGCCACGGTCAGCCCCTTCGTCGAGTGGTGGGTGGATAGCTTGCCCGCGCAACGGCTCGGCCTCTCCGGGGCCGTCCTCGTCCTCGCCGGCTTTGCGCTTCAATCGCTTCAGTACTGGACAATGCTGCTGGATGTGCAGGTGCGGTAGCCCTCGGTAGCCCTCGCACATGGGCGGGCGCCTGTGATACCATTGAGCGTGCATCCCCGGAAACTCGCGCCGGGGGGTTTCCGGAGGAAGTACCTGGCTCCACAGGTGACGATCTCGGGAGGCGGGTCTGTGGAACAGCCGGCCGCAGTGATTCTGGCCGCAGGCAAAGGCACGCGGATGAAATCGGATCTCCAGAAAGTCCTGCACCCGCTGTGCGGTCAGCCGATGCTCAAGTACGTCCTCGAGACGGCGCGACAAGCGGGATTCCGGCGCGTGATTCTGGTCGTCGGGAGTGACGGCGGGGATATTCGCGGTATGGTCGGCAGCCAGGTGGAGTACGCGATCCAGAAGCTCCCCCTCGGCACCGGTCACGCCCTGGCACAGGCGCTGCCCCGGCTGCGGGGCGCCGGCACCGTCTGCGTATTGTACGGCGACATGCCGTTCATCTCCGTCTCCACCCTCCGGGCACTCCGCGCCGCCCTGCGCGGGTCCGCCGCCGTGTCGCTCGCGACCCGGGTCGTGGATCAGACCCGAGGGTTCGGGCGCATCGTGCGAGATCCCGCCGGCCGGTTTCTCCGTATTGTGGAAGAGAAGGACGCGACGCCTGAGGAGGCGGCGATCCGGGAAGTCAACGCGGGGGTCTACTGCGTGCGCATCGCCGAGATCCGCCAGGCCCTGCGGCGCACCCGGTCCACCAACCGCCAGGGGGAGTATTACCTGACCGACGCGGTGAACATCCTCGCCGCCACGGGCCGGGATGTCGTCACCGTGAGCGTGTCCGATCCAGAGGAAATGGTGGGCATCAACTCTCGTGAGGACCTGGCTGAGGCCGAAGCGATGATGCGGCGCAGGATCACGCGCCGCCTGATGCAGGCTGGGGTGACCGTGATAGATCCTCCCACAACGTTCGTGCACGCGGGCGTCCGCGTCGGAAAGGACACGGTGCTCCATCCCGGCACGATTCTCACGGGGCGGACCCTGATCGGCGAGCAGTGCACCATCGGGCCGGGGGCGCGCATCCACGACTCTGTGCTGGGTCGCCGGATCCGGGTCTCGGATTCCTCCGTCGAAGAAAGCCGGATCGGTGACGGGACGATCGTCGGGCCCTACGCCCACCTGCGCCCCGGAACCGTGGTCGGGCGGAACGTCGAGATCGGCAACTACGCGGAGATGAAAAAGGCGCGCATCGGCGATCGGACGAAGGTCCACCACAAGAGCTATCTCGGTGACGCGTGGATCGGCGCGGACGTGAACATCGGCGCCGGCACGATCACGTGCAACTACGGTCTGGACCGCCGGAAGCACCGGACGACCATCGAAGACGGCGCCTACATCGGGAGCGACTCAATGCTCGTCGCACCCGTCAGGATCGGGCGCGGTGCCGTGACAGGCGCCGGCGCGGTCGTGACGAAGAGCGTCCCTCCAGGTACCGTCGCGGTCGGTGTCCCGGCGCGCGTGATTCGGAAGCTCAATGGCCGCCGCTCGGGTCTGAGATGACCACGTCGGGCGTCCGGGTCTTCAGCGGGACGAGTAATGCCGAGCTGGCCCAGGGGATCGCCGCCTACCTGGACATCTCCCTCGGCGCGATCAACGTGTTCCGGTATGCCGATGGCGAGACCGGTGTGCGCATCGACGAGAGCGTGCGCGGTCTGGACGTCTTCGCCATTCAGTCGACCTGTCCGCCCGCAAACGAGACGCTGATGGAGCTCCTGGTCATCATCGATGCGCTGCGGCGTGCGAGTGCCGCTCGGGTCACGGCGGTGATCCCCTACTTCGGGTACGCCCGCCAGGACCGCAAGATCAAACCCCGGGAGCCGATCTCCGCCAAGCTCGTGGCTAATCTCCTCACGACGGCGGGGGCGGATCGGATCCTGACGCTCGATCTGCACACCGGCCAGCTCTGGGGGTTTTTCGATATCCCGCTCGATCATCTTCCCGGGCGGATGATCCTGGGTGACTACTTCAAAGCACTTGGCCTGGAGAATATTGTCGTCGTCTCGCCCGATATCGGCGGGGTCAAACGTGCCCGCGAGTTTGCCGAGTACGTGCAGGCGCCGCTGGCCATCATCGACAAGCGGCGAGACCGCCCGAACCAGGTGGCCGAGGTCGTCCATGTCATCGGCAAAGTCTTCCGCCGCACCGCGATCCTGGTGGACGACATCGTGGACACCGGGGGAACGCTTGTGTCCGCCGCGGAGGCCTTGATGCGCCGCGGGGTGCGAGAAGTGTACGCGTGCTGCACGCACGCCATTCTCTCCGCGCCCGCGGGTTCCCGCCTGCAGCGATCGCCGATAACCCAGCTCGTCGTCACGGACAGCATCGCGGTGCCGCCGGAGAAGCGCACCTCCAATCTGAAGGTGATCTCCGTCGCGGGGCTCCTCGGGGAGGCGATTCAGCGGATCCACAGGGACCAGTCCGTGAGCGAGTTGCTGAGTCAGCCCCGGGTCATGCAGCCGGCGACCGAGGGAGACTGACCCGGCCCCGGCCGGCCCCCCCCGATGACGATCTCTCCCTCCCTCATGGCCGGCGTGATCGGCCTCGTGGTGGCGTACCTCCTGACCCCGGCGATTCAGAAGATGGCCACCCACTTCCGCGTCCTCGATCAGCCTGGAAGCCGGCGGATCCACCTCACGCCAGTCCCCCGCCTCGGAGGGATCGCGGTCTACGTGGCCTTCGTCGCTGCGGTCCTCTTCCCCGTCGATCACCCGGTCCAGATTGCTTTCGACGCCCACCAACACCTTGTCGTGACCATTCCGCATGTGTTGACGATCGACCGGCCGCTCCTCGGCATGCTGCTCGGCGCCACCCTGATCGCGCTCTTCGGCGTCCTCGACGATGTGCGCGGCGCCTCGCCGCTGCTCAAACTGCTCGGCCAGACCATCTCGGCCGCCGTGGTCCTGCCGTTCGGTATCGGCATGGACGTGCTGACAAACCCGCTCGGCGGGATGTTCTTTGTGGGGCCGTTGGGCGCGGTCCTCACGGTCGCCTGGATCGTCGCGCTGTGCAATGTCATGAACCTGATCGACGGCGTGGACGGCTTGGCGTCCGGGATCGCCACGATCGCGGGCGGGACGGTGTTTATTGCATCCTTCCAGCGCGGGGATCTCGGCACGGGAATCCTGGCCGCCGCGCTCATGGGGGCCACGCTGGGATTCCTGCCATACAACTTCAATCCGGCGCGGATCTTTCTCGGCGACACCGGTTCCATGCTCCTGGGGTACATCCTCGCCACCCTCTCCGTGCTCGGGACGTACAAGAGCTACACCGCGCTCTCTCTCCTCGTGCCTTTGGTGGCCCTCGGGGTCCCGGTGGCGGATACCGCGCTCGCCATCGTCCGCAGGTGGCGTACCCGGCGCCCGATCTTCGAGGCGGATGCCGAGCACCTGCACCACCACCTGCTGCGGCGCGGGCTGACCCAGCGGCAGACGGCGGCTGTGCTCTATCTCGTCACAGCCACCCTCGGGGCGGGGGCGCTCGTGCTCAGCGGCGTCCACCGGTTTCCGCTGATCCTGGTGTTCGGCATGCTGTTGGCCGCACTGGCCCTCGGCGCGCGCCGCATGGGACTGCTGGCGGCCGCGCGGAGCACGGCGGCGTCTGGAGGCGCGGGAGCCCCCAGCCGGTGAGGACACGCACGGGCCGCCGGCAACGCCGGCCCGCCGGGTCTCCACGGAACGCCGAGGGGGCCGGACGTCCCAGGACGATCATGGCAGTGCTCGGCACGCGTCCGGACGCGATCAAGATGGCGCCGGTCATCCGCGCGCTGCACGAATACCCCGCGGAGTTCACACCCCTCGTCGTCGCCACCGCACAGCACCGCGAGATGTTGGATCAGGTGTTGACGTTGTTTGAGATCGTCCCCGATGTGGATCTGGACATCATGACCGAGGGGCAGTCGCTCGCGGACATCACGGTCCGGACACTCCAGGGTCTCGCGGACGTGATCTCGCGTCGCTCCCCCGACCTGGTCATCGTGCAGGGGGACGCCGCCCCCTCCTTCGTTGGCGCGCTCGCCGCATTCTACCGCCGGATCCCGGTGGCGCACGTGGAGGCGGGATTGCGCACCGCGGACAAATACCAACCGTATCCGGAGGAGATATACCGGCGCACGACCACCGTCCTCGCCGACCTCCACTTCGCGCCGACCCGGACGGCTCGCACCCATCTCGAACGGGAGGGGGTTGCGTCTCGGCGCATCACCGTGACCGGCAACACCGTGATCGATGCGCTGCTGGACGTTGCCGGACGGGACGCGCCCCCGGCCGATGCGCGCCTGCGCGCCGTGCTCGACCGGTCCGGACCGCGGGTGCTGCTGACGTCGCACCGGCGGGAGAACTGGGGAGAGCCGCAGCGTCGCATCTTCCTCGCGGTCCGCGACCTCCTCGACCGATTCCCGTCGCTCGAGCTTGTCTTCCCCGTGCACCCCAACCCCGTGGTCGCGCAACCCGCCCGCGAGATTCTCGGCGCCCACCCCCGCGCTCATCTGTTTGCGCCCTTCGACTACGCGACGGTGGTGTGGTGCATGAAGGGCTCGGCGGTGATTCTTACCGATTCGGGGGGGATTCAAGAGGAAGCTCCGGCACTCGGCCGGCCGGTGCTGGTGCTGCGCGAGACGACGGAGCGGCCCGAAGGGGTGCGCGCGGGAACGGCGCGCCTCGTGGGGACCGACCGCTCCCGCATCGTCCGGGCGGCATCGGAGCTTCTCACCGACAGGGTGGCGTACCGCCGGATGAGCCGGGCCCGGAACCCGTACGGCGATGGCCGCGCCGCCCGCCGCATCATCGGCGTGCTCCGGCACTACTTCGGATTCACGCGGAACCTTCCCGCTGAGTTTCGCGTTTGACAGTCGAACGGTCACGCGGCTATAATCAGCAGTTACGGAGAGGTGATAGCGTGAGGGGACTCTACCGGTGGGCCGCCGGAGTTGCGGTCGGAATTGTGATGGCGGCCGTGGGTTGCGTACCGGTGGTGCAGGCCCAGACGACCGTTGTGGTTCGAGCGGCAATCTCCGGTCAGGTCCTCCCGCTCCAACTCGTGGCGGTCGGACAGGCCGTCCATCAAGGCGACCCGCTGCTCTTTGTGCGCACCACAACAGGCGGAGCGGTTCCAGCCGCCCGGGCCACCATCGATGGCCGTGTCGTGCAGGTGCTGGTCGGCCCGGGAGATCATGTGAACATCGGGGACCCGGTCGCGGCCATTCAGTCGGAGTGAGGGTGAGGGGAGCGAGATCGGCGGAGGGGGGAGCGTATCCCCCCCGCGTTGTTTCTGAGGCGTGTAAGTTTACCGATAGTTGGGTGGAAGGGGTTGGGTCTGACCTGAGCGCCCGTTCGATTCCGCTCTTCGACGGCGTGAGCCAGAACGCCCGTAGGCACAAGGCGGGCCCCCACACCTTGCGAGGAGGGGGTTGCGTGCGCGCGGCCTGGGCGGTAGGGGCGATCGTCGCGGTGTGTCTGGGGGGCGTGCTCCCCGCGGGGATGGCCCAGACGACGATCACCCCGCCGATCATGCCACTCGACCAGGTGCGGCCCGGCATGACCGGATACGGCCTCACCGTCCTCCACGGCACGAAGATCGAACGGTTCGCCGCTACCATTCTCGGGATTCTGAGAGGCGGTCCTGCGACCGATCTGATTCTGTTCCGCGCGTCCGGGCCGGTGATCCAGGAGTCGGGCGGTACGGCGTCGGGGATGAGCGGCAGCCCGATCTACGTGGACGGGCGGGCCATCGGCGCCTTGAGCTTCGGGTATCATTTCGCCGGTCCGGACGCCGACCTGAGCCTGGCCACGCCGATCGAAGAGATGCTGAAGGCGCTCGCCCCGTCCCCCGGCGCCGGGACCGGAACGATGCGGCCGCGATTGTACCAGGCCCGCGCCCCCATCGCCACCCCCCTGGGGCAGGTGGACCGGGTGATTCTCATGGACTCGACCACAGACGCCAGCGCGTACAACGCGGGACCGCTCCCCGGCACCGTCGCGGTTGCGCCGGTCTCGGTCCCCGTCGTGGCCGCGGGCATGACCCCCGCCGCACTCGATGTGCTGTCGCAGACGCTGCGCCGGTTTAACATCACGCCGCGTCAAACGTACGGGGGGCGGAAAGTGTTTCCCACGCCGCCGGTTGAGCCGGGCAGTTCCCTCGGGGTCGAGCTGGTCCGGGGTGACGTGGAAGTGGGGGCGATCGGGACAGTCACGTACCGCCGGGGCGACCAGCTCGTGGCCTTCGGTCACCCGCTGCTCAACGCCGGAGCGGTGTCGGTGCTGCTGACGAGCGCCTGGATCGACACGATCGTCCGCTCCCTGGACTTTCCATTTAAGGAAGGGAGTCTCGGCGAGATCGTGGGGATGGCGACCGAGGACCGCGCCGTAGGGATCGGCGGCGTCGTCGGACGGTTTCCCAGAACGTTCGGGATCCGTGTCTCCGTGCACGATACGGATCGGGGGACGACCCAGGTCCTCGGCGTTCAGGTCGTACGTCGCCAGGACCTGGCGGAGGGCCTGGTCCCGACGGCGGTCCTGAGTCTTGTCCAGCGAATCATGGACCGCGTCGCGGGGGGATCCGCCAAAGTCAAGCTGGCGCTCCGCGCCCGCGCGATCCCGCGGGAGATCCAGCGTGAGGATCTCGCCTTTGATCTGGCCGACATTGCCACGGCATCGGTCCTGGACGTGCCCGCGGCCACGCAACTCCTGTTCGGCAATTTCTTCCTGGATGTGGATCCCATTGACATGGGCGTGGACATTGCGGTCTCCTCCAAGCCGAACACGGCGCTCCTGACCGGGGTCCGTGTCAACGCCCACACGGTCCATCCCGGGGACAACGTCGAAGTCGCGGTCAGACTGCGGCCCTACGGCGGGACCACGCCGTTTTCGCGCGTGGTCGAGTTCACGGTGCCGGATGATTTCCCGACCGGTCCGGCCTTCCTCCTCGTGGGAGCGTCCGGTGCGCTCAATACCCCGGCCCCGCCCGCGCAGCAGTTCGCGCAACTCGCGGCGGCGGTCGGAACGCCTCCCGCCGTGGGCTCGCTGGATGCGGCAATAGATCAGTTCGAACATTCCGGGAAGAACACGGAAGTGCTCATCGAACTTATTCCGGAATCCGTGCTGGTGGCCGCGGGCAGCAACGCCAACCCGGGGTTTGACCTGCAGGCCGGAACGTCCATTCCGACCGAATGGGTCGTGCTCGGCAGGTTTCAAATCCCCATGACGGTGAAGTAATCACGACGAACTCATCCGGTTTCTTCGAGGGGGAGATGTGAACGCATGATGAGGAGTGAAAGGAGCGCGTGGCTTTCGAAGATTGTAGCGTGGCCGCTCGTGATGCTCACCGCGGGGGGGCTCGCCGTGGCGGCTCCGCTGGGGGCGTCGCCCACGATCCTCCGGTCATCCGAGATTGCCGTCGGCATGACGGGGGTGGGCAGGACCGTGACGCTTGGGACCCGCGTCGTCGAGTTTCAGGTCCATGTGCTCGGGAAACTGAAGAACGCCGGACCTGCGGGCGACCTGATTCTGTTTCGCGCGTCCGGGCCGGTGCTGCAGAGCGTGGGCGGGCTTGCGGCCGGAATGAGCGGCAGCCCGATCTACCTCCAGGGCCGCCTCGCGGGAGCATTCAGTTACTCGTTCCAGGCGACCGATCCGTTTGTCGGCCTGTTCACGCCAATTGAGGATATGCTCAAAGACCTCCCGCCCGGTCCATCCGCGTCCCATCCCGGACCGCGAACGTTTGCGATCGCCCCGGTGGACCTGGGTGGCCGCACCATCCGCCGGATTACGCTGGCCGAGCGTCCGGCACTGCCCGCCCTTCGGTCTGACACGGTCGTCGCCGTCCCCGCGGCGACCCCCCTGTTCGTGTCTGGCCTTGGCGCCGCAGGCCTCGAGACACTCGGGCGCCTTCTCGAACCGATGGGCATCCTGCCGATGGAGGGGAGCGGTCCTGCGGACCTGCCCTCGTCGCTGCGGCTCGAACCCGGCAGCGCCATCGGGGTAGGGCTGATGCAGGGAGATATCTCCGCCTACGCCATCGGCACGTTGACCTACCGGGACGGGAACCGCATCCTGGCGTTCGGCCATCCGTTCGCCGATGTCGGGCCCGCCCGCTACTTGTTGACGAATGCCACGATCTTTCAGACGATTCGCGGGCTGGCGCGAAACCTGAACGTCGGCGCCGCCGGCGCGATCGTGGGGACGATTTCGGAGGACCGGCCGGCGGCCATCGGGGGAACGATTGGCCGGTATCCACGGGTGTTCGGGGTCCGAGTCAGGGTGACCGATGCCGACACCGGGATCTCCCGGCGCTTCAACTTCCAGGTCGTCACCAGCAAAGCGCTCGCGCCCGCCCTGGTCATGCTGGGGGCGCAGGAGGCAATCGAACGTGCGCTCAACCGGTCAGGCGAGGGCACGGCGATGGTGCACATGGCCCTGCGCGGTCGCGAGTTAGCGGATTCGATTGTCCGGGAAAATCTCTTCTACAGCGACACCGACATCGCCCAACAGGCGCTGACCGAAGTGCCGCAGGCGATGCGCCTGATGTTCGACAATGACTTTGCCGACGTCGGACCGAGCGATATGGACATGGACGTGCGCGTCACCCGGCAGCAGGAGACGGCCGCGATCACCGATGTGGAGATCATGAAGGCCCCCGTCTCCCCCGGAGACGCGGTGGTCGTGCAGGTCAAACTGCGGCCCTTCCGGGGCGCGCCCCGCACGGAACAGGTGGCCCTGACCGTGCCGGCCGACTTCCCTCCGGGGCCCGCGATGCTCGTGGTGCGTGGGGGAGGCCTCTCCTCCATGCTCCCGCCGTCGCTCGCGGGAGTGCTGACCTCGGCACAGTCGCTCAGCACGTCACGGACGCTCACCGAGGCCATCACGGCGTTTGAGAGAGGCGAGAAGAACACGGACGTCATTGTCGAGCTCGTGGGGAGCACGCAGCACGTCTCGTCTTCGGGCGCGTCCGGCAGCGCGACCCGGGCGACCGCGACGCAAACGACCCCATGGGTCCTGCACGGCCGCTTTCAAGTACCCCTTGTGATCGGGGGAGGAGTGCGCTGACCGGACCTGCGCGCGAACGGAACCGGCGCCACCGCAGGTGGGCCGCCGCCTGGCGTTGTGCGGCGGCCACCTCCGTCGTGGCGGTTGGTCTCGTCGCTGCGTGGGGAGCGTTTGTCACGAGCGGCTGGCTCGCGGGAGAGGTGCGTCAGGGCGTGGTCCTGCACCTCTCGCAGAGTCTCGGCCGCGCTGTTGCGCTCGGGACGGTCAGTGGTGACCTCCTGCGCGGGATCGAGCTGCACGACCTCGTGATCGCCGAGGAGGGAGGGTTCAGCCGGGGGGTCGCGTTCTCGGCCGACCGGGTGCGTCTCTCGATCGATCTCCGGAACCTCGCGCTGCATCCGCGCGCCATCGTCCAGAGCATCATGCAAGCCGACGTGACCGCCGCCCGCCTGGTGATGGAACGCGATCGATCCGGCCGGTGGAATCTCGCCGACCTCTTCACCCACAACAGGCGCCCCGTGCCGCCGGAATTTCGCGGGCGCCTCCTGATTCATGACGGCATCATCGTCTACAGCGACGCCTGGGACGTGGCCGGATCCGCGTTTGGCACACGCTTCACCAACGTCGCCGGGGAAATCACCTTCCAGAAAGACAAACAGGTCGCCGTCCGGCTCAAGGGGCGCAGCGCGGATGGCGAAGGTGCGACCGTCCAGGGCCGGTACCTGGAGGATCCAGGCGTCTACGATATCGATGTGTCCGCCACGAACGGAGCCGCGCAGCACTGGGGAGGGTACCTGGTCCGCCTACGCGCGCTCCACTGGCTCGGCGGGCGGTTCGACGGCGACGTGCACGTGCTCGCGACACCGTCTCCCGCCGGCGTCACCGTGGATTACACGGCTCACCTTCGCCTGACGGACGCTCAAGCCGAGTATCTGCCCACACAGGTACGGCTGGAGCACGTGTCGGGGTGGCTGGCGCTCGACTCGGCGCACGCCTCGACAGACGGACTGACCCTCCTGGCCAACGGTTCGCCCCTGTCGCTCGTGGGGGATATCGCCTACCCGGGAGGGCCGTGGCTCGATCTGGTGCTCAGTTCTCCCGCCTTCGACCTGGGGAATGTGCGTGCGCTGTTTTTCCCCCACGCGCGCCTGAGCCTCGCGGGCCAGGCCCGGGGTGATCTGTGGATCCGGGGCCCTGTGGATGCGCCGTACCTTGATGGAGACGTCACGTCCGCGCGCGGCCGTCTCGACCGCCAGGCCTTCTCCGAACTTCGCACCCGTTTTTCTTACACGGCGGGCGTGCTGGCGCTCTCCGACCTCCAGGCCAGCCTCGCGGGAGGACGGGCGGCGGGCGATGCGGTCCTGAACATCTCTGGGGCTCCCTCGTGTCTGTTTGCGGGCTCCATCGAGAACCTCGACGTACACGCCTTCCCGTCCGTCGGACTCGAAATCCCGCGCGGCCTCGCGGGCCGGGCCACCGCGCATGTGGCCGGAACGGAGGCGGACGGCCTCGTCCATGTGATGGCGGGCGTGACGATGGGCGCTGGCACCGTGAGCGGTCAGCCGGTGGATGCCGTGCATGCGCTGTTCTGGGACGATGCGGGGGCGGTGACCGTCGATCACCTGAGCGCGCGCTCGAGCGGCGCCATGGTGGACGCCTCCGGGCGAATCAGCGCGGATGGCATGCTGGACCTGAGCGTATCTGCGCGCAACGTTCCACTGAACCGGCTCGCAAGCGGCGGGCTCTTCGGCTCGCTGCCGCTCGCGGGGCTGGCGAACCTGGAGGGCCGTCTCGCCGGAACTGCGTCGGCGCCGGTCATCTCAGGAGATGTCGCGGCATGGGACGGCCGTCTCGGGCCGGTCCCCTTTGCGTTCGCCGCGGGGGATCTCACGATCGAGCCCGGCGGACTTTCCTCCCACCACTTCGACCTCCTCGACGGCGCGGCCCGCTACCAGATCACCGGGGGCGTCCGGTTTCATCCGCTGGCGGCGGCTGACCTCCGAGTCAGCGCCGAAGAGGTCAGGGTGGGTCCCGATGCGGGTGTTACGATCGCCACGCCCGACGTGACGGGGGTCCTGTCCGGGCACGCCACCCTCAACGGGCCGCTCGCCCTGCCCGCCCTCTCGGGCGACGTCTCGCTCGTGCGGGGCAGCGTGCGGGGCCAACGGCTGGACCGTGTGGAAGCGCGGTTTACCGGCGAGGGCACCCGGGTGCATCTGCTGAGCTTCGATGCCGGGATCAACGCCTCTCACCTGCATGCGGCGGGGACCGTCGACACCCGAGGACCCGTAGACGTGCACGTGTGGGGGGACGGGATTCGCCTGGCGGACCTCGACACGCTGTTCGGTGCCGGGGGGGCGCCCGAGGGAACGGTCTCACTGACCGGCGATGTGCGGGGGTCCATACAAGACTTGGCCGTCCAGGCGTATCTTACCTCGCCGAACCTCGTCTTCCGCGGGCAGACGTTCGGGGCGTCTGGAGCCCTTGCGTATCGCAGCGGCGTCCTGAGCGTGGAGTCCCTGGATCTCACCCACGGGAGTGAGCGATACCGCCTGTCGGGCGAGGTACGAGGAGGACCCCATCCCGCGGCCGCGGTCACACTCGACGTGAGCGAAGGGCAAATCGCCACGATCGTCGCCGCATCGGACCTTGCGCTGCCCATCCCGTTTGCGGGAACGATTGACGGGAGCGTGGCGCTCTCCGGTCCTCTGCGCGATCCGTCCGTGCGGCTGTCGGTCGCTCTGCGCGATGGAATGCTCGGCGGGATTCCGGTCGGGGCAGGAGTGGCCGACCTGGCTATGACCCACCGGACGATCGATATTCAGAATTTTGAGGTGTCCCCCGGGAAAGGGCACCTGACCGCACGGGGCAGGATTGAGCTCGACGGAACGAGCGAGGTGGAAGTGTCCGCTCAGGATCTCGATCCGAGCCTCCTCCGGCCCTTCTTTCACATCGACCGGGAGCTTGCGGGCAATCTGAGTTTCACGATGCAGTGGAGCGGCTCGACGCGGAACCCCACGGCCGGTCTCTCGCTGGAGGCGACCAACGCCGGCATCCCCGGCGTCACCGCCGACCGGATTGTCGCCCTCGCGTACTACAAGGACGGGACGGTGTACATCGAGGACGGGATGATCGCCAAGGGTCCGCACAAGATGGTGGTCCAGGGGACCGTGCCGGTGCTGCTCGGACACCTCGCGCTGGACCCCCAGGGCCCGCTCAACCTGGCGCTCCGCCTTGAGGACGCCGATCTCAGCCTGCTCACCTTCCTCACGCCACGGATTCAGGACGCCCGCGGGACGATCGCCGGGGAGGTGACGATCGGCGGCAGCGTGGCATCCCCCGCGATGAGCGGGTACGTCCGATCGCACGGCGGGCAGATGCGGTATGCCGGTCTGGCCACCCCGATCGAGAATGTGAACGCGGATATCGCCTTCTCCCAGGATCAGATTCTCGTGAACGATCTCTCGGCCACCCTCGGCGACGGGCCGCTCGCGGTGCACGGGACCGTCGCGGTGAGCGATCTCCGGCCGCAGTCGCTCTCCCTCCGCCTCACCGCCCAACACCTCACGATGAATGTTCCCGGCCTCTACACCGGCGACGTGGACGCGGGTCTCGCGCTCTCCGGACCGGCCGCGCGCCCGGTGCTCTCGGGAGACGTGGTCCTCTCACACGGGCAGATTGCGATCGCTTCCCAGGTCGATCACGAGGGGTGGAGCGGAACGCCGGTGGCGCTCGACTTTACCGCCGTCGCGGGGGATGACGTCTGGTACGGTCAAGGGTCGGTCCGCGCAGCGCTCGACGGGCGCGTGCACATCGGAGGAACGCCCGCGCAGCCGACGCTGTCCGGCCGCGTGGGCTCGCACGCAGGAACGATCTCACTGCTGGGGACCTCGTTCACCCTGACCGAAGGGGAAGCCGTGTTTTCGGAAGCCTTAGGCCTCGACCCCCAGATCACCGCGCACGCGCAGGCCACGGTGACGCGCCCTCAGGCGGCGTTTGGGGAGACGCGGGTGTTCCTCGACGCGGACTGTGTGCTCCCGGATTCTTCTCCCTCGTGCCTGGCGTTGAGCGCCGATCCGCCGATGACCCGATCGGAGATCCTGGCGCTCCTGGCCGGGACGACGGCGAACACACCCGGCACCACCCCCGATGTCGGGCAGGGGGTGCTGGGACGGGTCGTGCTTGGCTCGCTCACGCAGGCGTTCCAGCGCGCGTTCAAACTGGACGAGTTCACGATCTCCTATGACGCCAACGTGCAGAACCCGGTGACGCTCAGGATCGGCAAGTTCGTCGTGGACAACGTGTACGTGTCGGTGGCGGAGGTCATGGCCAGGCAGCCGCAAGCGGTCGCAGCCTCAGTGTCGACGGCGCCGCCGCCGCCCGCGCCCACCACACTGGCGCCTATCAATCCGAGCGGCCAGTCGTACACCGTTCTGGGACTCCAGCTGGTGCTGAGCCCGAGTGTCTCCCTGTCCTATGACGTCGATACGCTGGGGGACAACGGAGCGTTTCTGCTCACGCGGATTCCTTTCTAACGCCGCGTGTTTGCCGACTATCTGCGTGAACTTCAGAAGGTCGACCTCCTCGACTCGCCGGCCGAGGGCCGCTTGTGGCGGGCGTACAGGTATCGCGGAGATGGGCGCAGCCGGGCGCGCCTGATCGAGGCCTATCAGCCACTGGTCTTCAAGGTGGTGATGCAGCTTCGGCTGCGCGAGACGATCGTGATGGACATGATCCAGGAGGGGACGGTCGGGCTGATCGAGGCCGTGGAGCGGTTCGATCCCAAGCGCGGAGTGCGGTTCAGTACGTTTGCGACGTACCGGATCAGGGGCAGGATCCTCAATGCCCTCCGGCGCGAACGGCTGGGTGCGCTGTGGCTTGCACCACAGGCCGACCGTATGGAGGCGGACCCGGATCCCGCCCGTCTCGAAACGGTGCCGGATCCCGCGGCCGCGGACCGGCTCGCGGCCGTGGAGGACGCGGTGCTGCTCGATCAGATCGTGGCGGCGATCGGCAGGCTGCCGGAGCGCGAGAGGCGGATCCTACGCGGCGCATACCTCGGCGAGGAGGAGCCGCGGCGGATCGCCGGCGAACTCAAGATCAGCCTCTCCCACTTCTACCGCCTGCAGAAACAGGCCCTGCACCGGATCCAGGAGAGCATCATCCCGAGGGGGCTTCGCGCCCAGGGAGCGCAGGAGTAGGCGATGTCGGATCCAGACGGCGTTGTCCGTCACATTCAGCACGCCGAAGAGTGGCTGCGGTGGGCGCGGAGCGACCACCGGCGGGGCGATCTCCGCGCCGTGGTCCTCAGGCTGCTGCTGGCCGAAGCGGAGATCCGGCACGCCCGCGAGGTCGGGATTCATCTTGTCGCCTCACCCCACCCGCGCCATCGCCCCCGCCGGCGTCTGGCGGCGGTCGGCGCGGCGGTCGCCTTCGTACTCGCCACCGCGACGTATACCGCGCTGCGACCGGAGGGCAGGCACGGACCGGCGCCCGTGGGGCCGTCCGCGCACGGCTGGGCGACCGAGCCCCCGGCGCCCGCCGGTGCAGTGCGGCTGGAGGCCGGCCGTCTCCTGAGGCTTGGGCCTGCGTTCGCAAACGGCGAACAGGGCTCGCCTGGTGGACCTCCCGGCATCTCGGACTTTCGCCTGTTCCCCATCCACGGCAATCGCGCGGAGGGTCCTCCGCCCGCCTCGACGGACCTGTCGTTTGCGGATGGGCCGATCAGCCTGACGACATCGGGAGACCCCGGAAGCGCCGCAACGGCCTTTTGATATCGCGAAGCATGGGCGTCCCTTCCTCTAAGGTCGCGCCCCGGCATGACATCTCGCTGGACCGGAGGGTGGTGTGATCGTTCCCGACGTGTGCACGAGAATCGTGCGCGCTCTGGCAGGAGCCCTGGTGGGGACGCTGCTCTTGTCCGGGGCCGGGTCTGTGGGCGCGCAGCCCTTCCCGCCCTCGGGCCAACCACCGGCGCCTCCGCCCCCAGGCGGCCAGCCGTTCACACCGCCACCCGGCGCGCCCCCGCAGACGCTCCCCCAGCAGAAAGTGGCCGAAGTGGTCGTGCGGGGGAATGACCACATCTCAGCGGATCAGATCCAGGCGGTCCTGTTGACCAAGGTGAACGATCCGCTCAATGAGGAGAAGCTCCGGAACGACGTGCAGGCGATCCTCGGCCTCGGATACTTTGCCGACGCGGTCGTCCGGATCGAGCCCCTTCCCGAGGGTGTTCGCGTCGTCTTTGTCGTCGTCGAGAATCCGGTGGTCACGTCGGTCGAGATCAAGGGAAACACGGTGGTCTCGACGGATGACATCCTCAAGGCCCTTGGTGTCCCGGCGGGGCAGGTGCTGAACACGATCACCATGCGCTCGGGGGCGCGCGCGGTGGAAAAGCTGTATCAGGACAAGGGGTATGTCCTTGCCCGGGTCTCGGACGTCTCCGTCAACCCCGAGGGCGCGGTCACGGTCACGCTGGCGGAGGGGCGGATCGAGGCGGTCACGATCGAAGGGCTGCACAAGACCAAGGAGTATGTGGTCCGGCGGGAGCTCCAGTTCGGGCCCGGAGACGTGTTCAACGCGAACGTCGTCAACGTGAGCCTCAAGCGGCTCTTTCAGCTCCAGTATTTCTCGGACGTCAAGGCCCAGCCCGGGCCGGGGACCACTCCCGATACCGTGGACGTGACGGTCCAGGTCACCGAGGAGCGCACCGCGACCTTGAGTCTCGGCGTCGGCTACGCCACCGTGGGGGGGATCCAGGGGCTCGTCGGCCTCCGCGACTCCGATTTCGGCGGGAATGGGCAGGCCGTCACCGCACAGTATAATAACTCTGCGTACAATGGCAACAACTACACGCTGGCCTTCCACGAACCGTACTTCCTGGGCCACCGTACCGCGCTGGACGTGCTCGGGTTCAACGAGACGACGATTCCGACGGACTACTGCACGCCCAACTGCACCCAGGGATTCTTCAGTTCGTTTCAATACAACGAGTACCAAGCGGGAGGACAGGTGACGCTGACGCAGCCCCTGGATACGATCTGGTCCCTCACGTACGGCGGGAAGAGCATCAATTCCAACTTCGGGTCCCCGAGCTTTGGCACGCCTCCACCCGGCCCGTTTGGCACCCCGGGCACCGTGAACGCCCTGCTCCTGACGGGTGCCATGGACACACGCAACGACCCATTCTCCCCCACGAGCGGCGACCACTTGGCGCTGTCGACCGAGCTGGCGTTTGCGGCCGTGGGCGGAAACTTCGAGTTTCAGAAATACGAGCTGGACTACTCGCACTTCTTTCCGATCGGGTCCGACAGCACCTTCGTGGCCCACGCCCACCTGGGGACGGGAAATATCCCCTGCACCGCCCCCGCGGGGCAGCCGTGTCTGCCGCTTCAGGAGCAGTTCTACCTGGGCGGCCCGAGCACGCTGCGGGGGTTTGCCAACGGCCGGTTCCGAGGAGACCAGGAGGTCGTGTTCTCGGGGGAGTACCGGTTCCCGCTCAGCAGCATCGGGTTGTTCAAGAGCTTCAGCGGTATCACCACGATCCTGTTCGCGGACGCGGGAGACGTCGAGCCGTTCGGCACGGGGTCGTTTTCGCTCAAGCCGGACTACGGGATCGGCTTCGCGATCAAGACGCCGATCGGACCGTTCCGCATCGACTACGGACTCAGCTCGGAAGGGAGCCAGCTGTGGATCTCGAGCTCCGCGCTGTTCTAAAGGAGAGACCCTGCGCGGCGCGCGACAGCGAGAAGGGAGAGCAACGATGATGCGATGGAACACTCGGACAGTCCTGATCGCCGTCGCGGCGATCATCGCCTTGGCAGCCGCGGGATTTGTGGGCGTGGCACTCATCGCCCCGGTCGTCGCCCAGACGGTCACGATCGGGTATGTCGACATGGCCCGGGCACTCGACGCCCATCCCGGCAAGGCGAGCGCGGAGTCGGCGTACCGGGACTATGCGCAGGCGCAGATGGCCGATGCGCAGCAGCGGATGAAGGGGATGGCCGCCGCGCAACGCCAGGACCTGCAGCGGCAGGTCGAGCAGCAGATCCTCAAGAAGCGGGTGGAACTGCTTGGCGGCCTGGAGAAGGACATCCGCACGGCGATCCAAAAGGTCGCCGCGCAGCAGGGCGTCAGCATTGTGCTGAGCCGCGACGTCGTGCTGTACGGCGGAGTGGATCTGACCGACCAAGTGATCAAGGTGATCAGTGGGAAGTGAGCCCGCGCGCCTGATCCGGGTCCTCGGCGCGGCCGCCCTGGTCCTGCTCCTCGCGGGCTGCCAGATGCGGGGCCCGGCGGGACGCAACCCTCCGCCTTCCTTGACGGGCGAGTCTGTGCCGCGCGGCGCGGGTGCGGCCGCCGCCGCCGGAATTCGCGTCGCCGTCGTGGATCTGACTCGCGCCGCCGCCGCGCATCCCCGGTGGCCCGAGCTCGCAGCGCTGGACCAGCGGATCGCCGGCCTTCGGGCGGAGCTGGCCGCGCCGCAGGCCGGTCCGGTCGCCCCTGCCCAGATCGACCTGGCCCCGCAGATGAAGGCGGAAGCGGACCGCGCGGTGGAACAGCTGCGCCCGGAGTTTCGCACCCAGTTCGAGGAGAGCGTGGCCGCCCTTCAGGATGCGGCCCGGCACGAGCTCGCGGCCTATGCGGACAAAGTGCGCGCCGACCAACAGGCGGAGTTTGAGACCCGGCGGAAAGCGTTGGAAGCGCAGATCACCAAGGCGATACTGGACAAGCAGCAGGAAATCGCCCAAGACAACTCGCAGTTTCAGCAGCAGGCCCTTGAGGAGTACCGCATCCCGCTGCTGAACCTCCGCCTGAAGCAGGACACCGTTCAGCCCGCCGATCGGCAGGAGGCCGACCGCGTCAGCGCACAGATCCAGGCACTGATGAAAGAGCGCGACGACAAGGTCGCAGCTCACGAGAAAGCCAACCTCCAAACGCTTCAGGAATTTCAAAAGCAGCAGAGCGATCAGTACACGGCGTCGATCGCGGACCTGCGGCAGCAGCTCACCGAGGATGGTCAGCGGTTGATCGATGCCAAGGCGGCGGAGATCGACGGCGGCCTGCGCCAGCAGATCGCGGCGAAGCAGGCCGAGCTCAACACGGCGTTCAACACGCGAATGCAAGATGAGCTCAAGGCGCGCGAACAGGTCCTGGTGGCCGCCGCGCAAGCGCAGGCCGCCCGGTCGCAGCAGCAGGCGGCGGAAGCCGCCCGGTCGCGCGCACAGACACTCGAGGCGCAGCTCCGGGCGTCCCAGGAGGAGCGGGCGCGGTTGCTCGCGGCCATCATGGCCGACCTCCGGGTCGAGGCCGCGGCCCTGGCCCAAGCGAAAGGATGGGACCTCATCTTGACTCAGGCCGTCGCCACGGTCGATGCGACGGACGCCACGGACGACCTGATCGCCCGGATCAAGCGGTGAGTCGTCTCATGCCGCGGCGTCGGGCGCTGTTCCTCGTGCTTGCGACCGCCCTCCTGGCCACCGCGTGCGCTCCGCCTGTGGGCGTCGTCGACACGCAACGGGTGTTGAACGAGAGCGTCCGGGCCCTCCAGTACCAGAAGCAACTGGACGACCGCGAAAAGCAGATGGCGGCCGAGCTCAGTGCGCTCGCGCCTCAGGTGGGGAGAAGCGAGCTCGCCGCGCGGCGGGCGCGCCTCCTCACCGAACTCGGGCAGATGAAGACCGACCTGGAGACGCAGCTCAACCAGCAGATCGCCCAGGTGGCGGTCCAGGTCGCACAGGAGGACCGCCTGCGGCTCGTCCTCGTCAAGGGGCCGGTCCTGGCGGGCGGGAGGGATATCACCCAAAAGGTGATCGACAGGTTGAAGTAGCCAATCGCACGGAGGAGAAGATGCGGCTGGACGATCTGGCCCGGTACCTGGGAGGGCGGGTCGCAGGAGATCCCGGCGTGGACGTCAGCCGAGTGACCGCTCCGGAAGATGCCGGCCCGGGAGCGGTCGTGGTGCTGACGCAGACCGACTTCCTCCCGGCGGTGGAGGCGCGGGCCACCGCCGTCATTCTCGCGGAGGACGGGCCGACGACGAAGCTGCCCGCGATTCGCGTCCGGAACGTTCGGCTCGCCCTCGCGCTGGCGCTACGCGCTCTCATGCCCGCATCTCCTCCGGTCCCCGGGATCCACCCCACGTGCGTGCTCGCGTCCGGCGTGCGGATGGGGACGGGGGTGTCCCTGGGTCCCTACGTGGTCGTGGAGCAGGACGTCGTTCTCGGTGATCGGGTGCAGATCCAGGCGCACTGCGTCATCGAGCGCGGTGTGCGGATCGGGGCGGACTCGGTGCTCCATCCGCGCGTGACCGTCCGGCACGGCTGCGTGCTCGGGGACCGGGTCGTGCTCCAGAGCGGCGCCGTGATCGGCAGCGACGGCTTCGGCTACGCGCAGGATGCGGGGCGGTACACGGCGATTCCCCAGGTCGGGACTGTGGTAATCGGAGACGACGTGGAGATCGGCGCCAACACCACGATCGACCGCGGAAGCCTGGGTGCGACGCGGATCGGACGGGGGACCAAGCTCGACAACTACATTCACATCGCCCACAACGTGGAGATTGGCGAGGACGTGGCCATGGCGGCCGCGTGCTTCGTCGCCGGGAGTGTCCGAATCGGCGATCGGGTCCTGATGGGCGGCATGGTCGGCATCGCGGATCACATCACGGTGGGGAATGACGCGGTCGTCATAGCGGACACGGGCATCACCCGAAACGTCCCACCCAAGGCCGTCGTGGGAGGCCATCCCGCCCGGCCGCGACTCGAGTACCATCGGTCCATGGCGGTCGTCTTTCGGCTCCCGGAACTGCTGCGCGACCTTCAGGATCTCCAAAAGCGCCTCGCGCGCCTCGAGGGGAGATAGCGAGCGGGTGGCGGAGGCTTCCCAGGGGACGATCGCCGCGCCGGTCACGCTTCGGGGGACGGGCCTGCACTCAGGCCGGCCGGTGGAGATGACGCTCCGCCCCGCGCCCGAGGGGACGGGGGTCGTCTTCCGGCGGACCGACCGTCGGGGTGCTGTGATTCCCGCGACCCTCGCGATGGTCACCGCGACCTCGCACTGCGTCACGCTCGGCGGCGA
>Ga0187846_10000420_pt1 | contig 25056 bp, 19 predicted proteins | sample TC_taG_FD_161473 | JGI IMG/M metagenome (GOLD analysis project Ga0187846, IMG submission 161473) | Biofilm microbial communities from the roof of an iron ore cave, State of Minas Gerais, Brazil - TC_06 Biofilm (v2) | ecosystem: Environmental > Terrestrial > Deep subsurface > Cave > Wall biofilm... | reverse complement strand
GCCGGCGACAGCAGGAGCGCTGGCCCAGGACGGCGGCATCGCGGTAGACGACCTGACGGCGCACATGGCCGATCCGGACTGGGAAGCTTTGACCAGAGAGTTCTTCCTGTCGTAGAGCCGGTACTCGTAGAGCGTACTCTCCTAGAGCGGGTTGGGGAAAAACTCATTTCGGCGCTGCAAACGTTCCTCGGCGGCTAAAGCCGCCACTGATTTTGTGGCACTTACGGCGCGGCTCGAAGCCGCGCCCTTTCAAAACACGAACGAAAGTCGAGTTTTTCCGCAGCCTGCTAGAGCGGGTGAGAACGGACCTCGCCGACCTCCAGCACGATCGCCCGGGAGAACATCCCGGGCGGTGGTGTTTGTTTAGGAAGCGGCCAGGAACACGGAAAACGGGATGCCGCTCAGGTCGCGCGGAAGCGCAGGCCGATTCTGGAACAGGCAGGTTCTGCGGTGTTACCATCGCGGGCGATATGAACAATGTCCGGAGTTTGCTTCTTGCAGTACTGCCGCTCTTGCTTTGGGGCGCAATTCGAACGGTTTCGGGGCAGTCTGAACAATCCCAATCGCACCCGATTGTGCTCCACGCAGCGCGCCTGTTGGATATCAGGAACGGGCGCATGGTGAAGCCCGGCGAGATTCTTATCCAGGGGGAGCGGATTCTCGAGGCAGGCTCGTCCGTCAAGCATCCGGCGAATGCGGAGGTGATGGACCTGGGAGACCGAACCCTGATGCCGGGGCTGATCGACGCGCATATCCATTTATTTCTGCATCCGGGAGCAGAGGATCTACAGACGGTGCAGGAGTCGGTGGCGCAGCGCACGATCATGGCTACGCTCGCGGCGCGCGACGATTTGATGGCGGGCTTTACCGCTGAGCGCGACATGGGAACTGAAGGCGCGGGCTCAGCCGATACAGCGGTGCGCGATGCCATCAATGAAGGACGGATTCCAGGGCCGCGGCTGCGCATCAGCGGGAATGCGATCAACATTCTCGGCGGACACGAGGATGCCATCGGCTACAACCCCGAGCAGCACGTACTGCCCAACGCCACCTACGCGAATAACAAGGACGAACTGGTGACGGCGATGCGCCAGCAGATCAAGGAAGGCGCGGACTTCATCAAGATCTACGAGACTGGCGCCGACACCTTGCGCGACGGCAAGCACGTTACGCCATATCAGTACACCGAGGCTGAACTGGCCGCGGCAGTGCAGGAAGGGGCGCGGCTGGGGCGCCATGTGGCAGTTCACGCCACGGGAGAGCCGGGGACTTTGTACGCGGCCCAGGCGGGGGTTGTGTCGATCGACCATGCCGATCAGCTGAGCGATGAGACCATGCGGCTGATGCGTGAGAAGCAGATTTTTGCGGTGCCTACGTTTACGATCTTTGAGTACTTTGCGGAGCACGCGGCCTCACCGGCACAAGCGGCACGAGAGCACCAGATGCTCGACCTGAAGGTGCAGGAATTTCGCAAGCAGGTCGCGGCTGGGGTTCCGATGGCGGTGGGATCGGATGTCGGGCCCTTCCCCCATGGAACGCAGGCGCGGGAGTTTGTGCTGATGGTGAAAAACGGCATGCCGCCGCTGGCGGTTCTGCAGGCCGACTTGCTGAACGGGGCAAAGCTGCTGGGGTGGGAGGGGCAGCTCGGCGTTCTGGAACCGGGATACTTCGCCGACATTGTCGCGGTGGGGGGCGATCCGCTGCAGGATGTTAGTGTGCTGCAGAACGTGTCGTTCGTGATGAGGGGCGGGGTGGTTTACAGGAAGTAGTTCTGTCCTCCGCTTGATTTCCGGCGAAGGGCCTTTTTTAGCGCAAAGAACGCGCAGCTCGCCAAGGACGCGAAGTAACCAACTAACCCATTGTTGACCTGAGGCTCGAGTGAAGATTTTCCACATCGTTGGAGCTCGCCCAAACTTTATGAAAGTCGCGCCGGTGTTGCGGGCGCTGGCGGGGCGCTCCGGTGTAAGTCAGACGCTGATTCACACGGGGCAGCACTATGACGCGAACATGTCGGACGTTTTTTTCCAGCAGCTGGAGATTCCCGTGCCCGACGTGAATCTGGAAGTGGGATCGGGGACTCACGCGAAGCAGACGGCTGAGATCATGGTGCGGGTGGAACCGATTCTCCTGGAAGGCAAGCCTGACCTCGTGCTGGTTTATGGCGACGTAAACTCGACGGTTGCCACCGCATTGGTGTGCTCGAAGCTGGGAGGGCGATTCGGGCATGTGGAGGCGGGGTTGCGTTCGTTCGACCGCACGATGCCGGAGGAAATCAACCGCCTGGTGACCGATCAGCTGGCGGATTTGCTGTTTACCCCATCGGAAGATGGAGACATCAACCTACGCCGCGAAGGAGTTCGGGCCGACAAAATCCACCGCGTGGGCAACGTGATGATCGATTCCCTGGTGAAACTGCTTCCGGCTGCACAGAGCAAGAGCAAGAACGGCATTCCGGGGCGCTATGCGCTGGTCACGCTGCACCGGCCGGCCAATGTCGATGAGGAAACGGCGCTGAAAGGCATACTCGAATCGCTGCTCGATGTGAGCCGCGACCTGGCCGTGATCTTCCCGGCGCATCCGCGGACACGGCAGCGCATCGCGGATTTCGGCCTTAACACGAGCCAACTGCGCGTGCTTGATCCACTTCCTTACCTTGATTTTCTCGGGTTGCAGAGCCGCGCGACTGTGGTTATCACGGATTCGGGCGGAATCCAGGAAGAGACGACGTATCTGGGTGTTCCCTGCCTCACGATGCGTGAGAACACGGAGCGCCCGATCACGGTTTCGACGGGAACCAACGTTCTTGTAGGCCGCGACGCCAAGAAGCTGCGCAGCGAGTTAACGAGAGTGCTGGCCGGAAAGGCGAAAAGAGGAACCGTGCCTCCCCTTTGGGACGGGCATGCAGCGGAGCGCATCGCCGATGTTGTGGCGGGGGCGAGATCGCGGGCAGATCTCCAGTAAAAATCGTGACCTCTTAAGGGCGAGGGTGCAGAACTGTGCCCTTGCCGCGTCGAAGTTCGTGGAAGCAGTGAGTCAGAACTTGAACTGCAGGTCCAGTTGCGTACGGCGCGGGGGAAGAGCCGCGACTGCGTGGCCGAAGAAGGGGGAAGAGATCACGCCCACATAGGTGACATCGTTGACGTGATTCAGAACGTTGAAGGAGTTCAGAGAAACACTGAGCACTTTGGCCTCCTTCCTGGATTTGCTCAGCTGGAAGTCGTGGGAAAGGTTCACATCGAGGCCGATCATTCCCGGGCCGTGGATTGAGTTCCTGGAGAAACCGACGGGGCGGTCGTTGACGACGCCATCGTTATTGTTGTCGGCTCCGGTGGTGACGTTCACGGGCTTGTCGGAATAGAGCGAGAGGGCGGCGCCCAGCGTGAAGAACCTCGTAGGCTGGGTGGAGGCGAGCAAGTCGAATTTGTGGCGGCGGTCGTTGTCGGAACGCGCCCAATCTGCGCCCGGATCGTAACTGTTGCCCGGGAAATACGTAATACCGCTGGTGTTGTTGTCGGTCTTGCTGAAAGTGTACTGGACCTGGCCGGAAAAGTAGCGATTGATCTTTCCCCGAAACGTAAGCTCCAGAGAGAGGTCGTCGACGGTCTTTTGTGCGTTGGCGATTTGCTCTTCGTCCATCTTGCGCTGATCAGGCGTGAGGTTGGGCTTCTTGAGATCGGCCTGGGCGTCGCTGATGATCTTCTCAAACGACTTGGCGCTTTCAGTCTTCATGTCGGCAGCCCAGAGCTGCATCTCGCCGGTAAGAATGCGGCCCCATACGGCGGTGTAATCCTGGTAGTCCTGAAAGCCGTAGCGGCGGGCGAAGGAGTTGAATTCCTCCATGCGGCTTGCCAGGTCGATCGGGTTCTGCATCTGGCCGCCCTTCTTGAAGATGAGTTCAAACGGGTTGTGTTCCTCTTTCATGGAACTCAGGAACTTCCCCATCTTGTCGTCCGTGAGATAAGGCTTGGTGTAGTCGTTAGCCGCGCTGTCGGCAGCGCGGGTGGACGACGAGAACATGGAAGATGAACCACTCGGCTGCTTGTTGCAGGACGTGAGGCCTGCACAGGCGAGGAGTAACAACGCGCTAAGAAGACTAAGGCTTCGTGATTTCATTTGAGCATCTCCTTTCGACTGCAGGTCCATGTTCTTGACTACGACTTCGGCTTGAAGAGCCCGCCGAGTCCGATGTCGATCTTTTTGTAGCCCGGCGGAATCTCGAACAGAGACGGATCCTGCGGACCAAGTTTCACATTCTGGTATTCCTTGGACCACTCGCCTTTTTCCCCTGCCTGTTTGACCGGGAAACCATTCAGTTCCTTAGCGTCCCATTCGATGCCCTTGTAGACGTGACCTTCGAGCGTGGTCTGCACATGGAACTTGTCGCAGTGATATTCTCCGACCTGTTCGCTGCCCATGGGCTGCTTTTCCACCTTGGCATCCTTGGCCGCGGTCGCCATCTCCATGCCCATGGCGCCCAGTCCGGCCATGTCCATGTACGTTTTTTGCGCGGGATCCAGAATCCACACCGACTTCTCATCCATTCGCATGATGGTGATCGACGGCTTGCCTTGGTCGTTCGATTCCAGGCGCACGCCCTTCTCGCTGGAATAAACCTTCGCCGTCTTGGTCTTTCCGCGGGTGACTTGAACCTGGTCGGCAGAGAAAGCAGGGATCTGTTGCTGCGCGACTACCTCGAGGGCGCCCGTCAACAGAACACAGAAGATGGCAAACTGGCAAACGTGCGATGCATTGATGCGGACAAGTTTCTCTCTGTTCCGGTTCATAGTGTCTCCTTCTCGGCCAGCGCGCAGTGCGCTCTGTGTAGGTTATGTTGGGCTTCCTCTCGACCTAAGCCTGTTTGGTCGCCAGATCGCCGATAACTGGGAGCTTGAACTGTTCGTTACTGTAGGCCTTGAACATCATGAACAGCCACAACAGGAAGAAGGCTAGGCCGAGCGCCGAATGCAGGAACCAGGCCAGGCGCCAGAGCATTCCCGGGAGAATCGTCAGCAATACCTCCAGGGCGAAATAGGCGACAAACCAGGCCACGCTCAGAAATATCGATTGGAAAGCATGGAAGCGGACAAAACGGTCACGCTTGTAGGGATCGGCAACCAGAAAAACGATGCCGGTGATGAAGCCTGCCAGGTAACACAGGGCTCCCGCAACATTGGGTTGCAGACCGGCCGATGCACTGGCAGGGACTGACCCCCCGCTGGGCACGGCAACCAGAGACGACGCTGCCGGCTTGCCGCAGCTGGGACAGAAAGCTGCACCCGCAACCATCTCAACCCCGCAGTTTGCACATCGCATGGCATTTACCTCCACATCGAACGCGGGCGATCCTATGTCGGCGCGACGGGCAAGGCAAATGAGTTCTCCCTGAAACTCATGTGAGGATGCAAGTATCTGATTTCTCGAAACTTGGGCTGACAGATGAGGGAAGAAGGCGTGCGCCGGAGGAGCACTGGAAGGTGTGACTCGTGAGCCGGGAAACGGGCTGTCGCGAGGAACCGCGGTAAGGAATTCAATATTCCAACACTTCGTAGAACTCAATCCAGCTTTGTTGGAACATGGGATGTTGTTTCGCGGCGAGATCGGTGTGTTCGGGGCTTTGCTCGATCAGTTTGAGCGCCTTTTCGGCGGCGGCCAAAGAATCAAATCGACACTGCCAGACAATCGTATTGGCGGGTTCGCGCCCAGAAATCGGCGCCATGCGTTCGCCCCTGGGAAGGAGCCCGCGGTGCTCCAGTTCCGCGAATTGTTTCTCCAGTGCCTCAAATTCCTGTTTTCGGGACGGCTGATACTGCTGAATGAGACGCAGGATGATGGTCATAGCGTATCTCCAATTGCAGAAAGCGTTAAACATGTGCGTACTGCTTACTCGACTCAGAGCCTTTTCCGCTAGTCAGCACCGCCGACCACCCCATTCGCTTCCTCCGGGATATCGAATGAGACCAGTTCGGCCTTAAAGCCGCGCGGGCGGACCGCGCCATAGCCGATGCCCAGGGCCATCCAGATGACGCCCGCGATCTTGGCAGGCCGGCTCAGGTTGAGCCAAAGCAGAAGGCAGACGACGAAGCCCAGGATCGGCACCAGAAAGTTGCTGAGGTCTCGCTTCCGCTCGCGCAAGAAGTACCTCGTAAACGACGCCGCATTGACGCCCATGAAGGCAAGCAGCGCACCGAAATTCAGCAATTCGGCGGCGCGCTCGAAAGTCAGAAAAGTCGTACCGGCCAGGGCGAACGCGCCGACAAAGATGACGTTGTTGCGTGGAATGCGCCTTCTTGGTTCGATAGCGCCGAAGAACGACCGTGGCAGCGCGTTGCCGCGCCCCATGCCATAAAGGAGGCGAGCTGCCCCCAGCTGCGAACCCATGCCTGATCCAATCGTGGCTACCAGCAACGTCACATTGATCAGGTTGAACAGCCAGGGACCGGCGGCGCGACCCGCCACCGAAACGTACGCCGTATCGACATCGGGGAAAGGCCGGGACACCGGCCAGATAAGTTGGGCGGCGTAGACCTCAATTGAAGCCAGCGCGCCTGTGATCAGGCAGACCAGCACGGTTGCGAGGAGGATGTTGCGTTTGGGATTCTCCGCCTCTTCCGAGAGCGTGGAGATGCCGTCGAATCCGATGTAGGTCAGCACTGCCAGCGAGGTTCCACCCAGCACAGCAGAAACGGAGAAACGCTGCGGATCGTAAAACGGCCGCGTGAAGAAGGCCAGGCCGTCATGTGGCGTCCTGAGGACGTAGCGGGCAGCGGCTGCCAGGAAAATGACGATGACGATTCCCATCGCCGCAGCGAGCGTGTCGTTGATCCGCGCTGAGGTTCGGATACCGAACAGATTGAGTGCGGTAAATAGCGAGAGGAAGGCCACCACAAACACCGGGTATGGAATCTCCGGGAAAAAGTTCAGCGCGAATTTGCTGCACAGGATCGTGCACACGATCGGATTGAGCATGTAGTCCATTGCCATGCTCCACCCGGTGACGTAGCCCAGGCCAGGATGAATCTCGGAACCAACGTAGGTGAACGCAGAACCGGCGCTGGGGTAAGCGCGTGCCATGCGTCCGTAGCTGATCGCGGTGAACAACATGGCCACCATGGCGAGGAGGACCGTGGTCACAGCATGACCGTTGGCGCGATGGGTCATGATTCCGTACACGGGCATGGGAGCGGTGGGCTGGATCACGATCATGCCGTAGAGAATGAGGTCCCAGAGGCCTAGCTCCCGGCGAAGTCGCGGACCATCTGGGGCGGCGTGCTGAGTTTCCGGCATGCGAGGTTCAAGAAAAAGGGGCGAGAACATCTTCGCCCCTGGCGTGATCAGTGCAACTAGAAGTAGAACTTCAAAGCGAACTGGATGAAGCGGGGATCCTTGGCGGCCTGCAATTGCCCGAACTGCGGCTGGCCGAGCTCAATCGCCACCGGTTCCACCTGGCCCGCGGCTCCGAACGGTCCCCACAGCGGATTCACGTGATTCCACATGTTGAAGAAGTCGGTGCGGAACTCGAAGCGCATCCGTTCTTTGAAAGGAAAAGCCTTCATGATGGTCAGATCCCAAATCTGATAGCCGGGACCGTGCGTGATATTTCGCCCTTCGTTCCCGTAGGTCCCCGGCACGGTGTTACTTGCAAAGGCACACGTGTTGAAGAACGTGCCCGGGACACACGGCTTGCCGTTGGGATTACCGACGACATTCGGGCGCGAACAGTTAAAGGTTACCGTCCCCCCGCAATCGTTGTTGGCGACATTGCTGAAAGGATCGGAGACGGTGAACCAGTTGCCGGTGGAGGCCGACACAATGCCGGCAACCTGCCAGTTGCCGATCAGGCCATTGGCGATTCCAGAAGCATTCCCGCCGAGCGCCTTGCCCTTGCCGATCGGCAGTTCCCAGGCGTAACTCACGACCAGATGCTGGCGCACATCGAAGTCGGAGTTTCCATACTCCATCTGGGGGAAGCGCTGGTCGCGGAAATCGCCGTTGTTCAGCGAGCCCAGGCTGGCGCTTGAGGCGTCGTCCAGAGAGTGGCTGTAGGTGTAAGAAGCTTCGAACTGCAGACCGTGCGAATTCCGCTTCTCAATTCGTGCCTGCAGAGAGTTGTAGTTGGAGAAGGTATCGGAACGGAACGCGGAAATGGTTCCGTCGACGGGCGGGAATGGACGCCGGGGCGCCAGAGGAGCGTTGGGGTCGGTGCTCGGGGTGGCTTGATTGCCGTTGTAGAAGCCGTAGAGACGGCTTCCGTGCGAGCCGGCGTAGGAAAGCTCGACCACGGTTTGGCTGGGCAGTTGATACTCCATGCCGAAGTGCCACTGCTGCATCATCGGCGTCTTCAGATGCAGATCGATCGAATACAGAGCAGGGTTATTCGGATCCTTGAGCGAGTTGGCGGGATAGCCCTGAGTCCAGAAATCGTTGATCATCAGGCTTGTGTCAGGTGCGCCACCGCCGGTTGGAAACTTGACCCCGATGGCGCACAGGTTCATGGGATCGTTGGGGTTGGCGTGCGGGGGCAGAGGAGCTCCGCCGCAAGGGGAGTTGAAGGCCTGGGCGAGAAAGTAAGGCGGGTTATAACCGGGGCTGGGGAATGAGAATGGACCGTTCTCGACGCCGCCATAGAAGATTCCGTAACCGGTGCGCATCACCAGTTTGTCGGTGAGCTTGAGAGCCAAACCAACACGCGGAGCAAAGTCCTTGTAGTCGGGATGGACCAAACCTGGCGAACCGGTGGCCTGCAAAGGCAGCGGAAGTGCTGCGATGGTCGGGGTGAGGGTAACGTTTTGTCCTTTGGGAACGATCAAAGAGTCCGAGCCGAAGTCAAACGTCGCTTCCTGATTCTTGCCTTCGGTTACAGGCCGGAACACTTCATAGCGAAGGCCGAAATTCAGGGTCAACCGGCCGCTAACGCGAAAATCGTCCTGGGCAAAGAAAGCAAACGTGTTGCGGTGATAGTCGGGACCATGCAGCGTGACGATGCTAGCGCTGTCGGGCACGCCGAGAAAGAACGAAGCAATATCATCGCCGCCCGTCAGGTTTCCATTTACATCCAACGGCAGTCCGGGGTTGCTCGTGAAATCGGGGCCGTAGATCATGTCGCCGCGCGGTGCAGAGTCCTGAAAAATCGTGAACTGCTCTTTCCGCAGCTCGGTGCCGAACTTCAAGGAATGCCGTCCGTGGATCCAGATCAGGTTCTCGTTCAGCACAAAGCTGTTCTGTTTTTCCACCGACGGAAGGAAGTCGGAACTGCCGATGCACGCATAGTCCACGAAACAGATGGAAGGCAGGCCGCCGATTCCCGGTTGAAAAGGTACGCCGAGCAGACCCAGCTGCCCTGAAACATCGGTGTTTGAATTGGGCTGAAAGCGGTGCGAATTGATGCGGTTGTATCCGAAGCGGAATTCATTCAGCAGCGTTGTCGAAAACGTGTGCAGCTCGCTGATCGCGGTACTGCGGTAGGCATTGTCCTGGTTGCCTGCGGTGAATCCTCCGCCGTCGAGAAAATTCGTGAACGGACCGGGAGTGAAGATGGGCTGGTCTTCATAGCTGAAGCGGGCGAAGAAGTTGTCTCTGTCGGAGAATTTGTGGTCGACGCGGACATCGAAGTTGTTCTGATTCAGGTGCTTCCTTGGGTCGACCAGATAATTGTTCCCGTTGATGTTGGTATTTGGCGGCGGGAACAGGGCCGCAAGCCCTGCAGCCGTTCCATTGATCGCGCTGGGGCCACTGCCGGGAAAAATGTTGGTCGGCACGCCGCTGGTATTCACAGCGATCGGCACGCCGCAGAAACCGTTCGCATTGAGTCCCGAGGACAGGGTGAGGCGGGGGTTGAAGATCTCACCCTGGTACGTGGGGTTGCCGCTGCAATCGACCACAGCGTTATTGTTGGCATCAAGGACTGGAGCGCCCAGGTTGAGGAAGCTGGAGAAGTCGCCGGTCAGTTGCTGCTGCGTAGGTATCAGTAGAAGCTGCGGCAGGGCCTCGCGAATGCGCAGGCCTTCGTAATCGACGAAAAAGAAAGTCCGGTCTTTCTTAATCGGGCCTCCGAACGTGGCCCCGAACTGGTTCTGCTGGTAAGGCTGCCGGCCGAAGAAGTCGAAGGCGTTGCGGCCGTCGAGCTTGTCGTTGCGGAGGAACTCATACACGTTGCCGTGAAGACCGTTCGTGCCCGACTTGATGACCGCATTCATAATCGCGCCGTTGCCGCGGCCGAATTCCGAGCTGTAGGAGTTGGTTTCCACCTTGAACTCGCCAATGGCATCGACCGAGGGCTGGATCACATAAGCGCTGCCGTTGAGCACGTCGCCCAGGTTCGCGTTGTTGTCGATTCCGTCGAGCAGGAAGTTGTTCTGCAACGCTCGCGCGCCATTGGAGCTGAACCCGAAGCTGGTCTCGGTTCGCGATCCCGGCTCGCTGGGGGCGACTCCGACAGCCAGTTGTGCGAGCTGGGCGAAGTTGCGGCCATTCAGCGGCAGCGTCGTGGCGGTGCGGCTGCCGACGACTTGCCCGAGCTCGGAGGTTTCCGTTTCCAGCTGCGGTGTGGTAGTTGAGACGGTCATGGTCTCATTGACGGCGCCCACCTGAAGGGTGACGTCGACCGCCAGACGATCTTGCACGTTCAACGGAACCGGACCGGCGAGCGCGCGTTTGAATCCGGCCTTCTCCACGGTCACGGTGTACTGGCCGATTCTGAGAGGGCCAGCCACGTACTCTCCGCTGGAGTTCGTCGTGGTTTGAAAAGCAGTGCCGCGTTCGACGTCAGTGACAGTGACTTTCGCGTCGGACACGACTGCACCGGTACCGTCTTTGACGATGCCCACAATGTTTCCCATGTCCTTTTGCGCCCAGCCGGTCGCCGCCGACACAAGCAGAATGATGATGACCGCAGCCACACTAAGCGCGCTGCGATTGGGTCCGTAAGAAGATTTCATACTTGCGCCTCCGCCCGGAACTCGGAAAAAAGACTTACCGATGTTTCTGCTCTACCGTGCTTCTCACCTCGAGCAATAGGTGTTGAGAGAACTCAACTTTCAGCTTTGGATTCTGCGCGTCCACAATTCCCAGCTGCCTGCCGTGCTCATAGTCGAGAACGTCGTATGCGCCCGGCAACAGGCCGCGAAGCTCTACCTCTCTCTTCCACGATTTCGTCTTGTCGGGAGCGTAGAACGCGTAATACATGTGCCCATCCTTGGCGATGGCGTACGCCTCGGGAGAGTCGTATCCGTAGGTGTAGAGATTCAGGAACTGGCCCTGCGACAGCATCTTGTCGCGGTAGATACCGATCCATTTTTTCCAGTGCGCTTCCTTCTCCCCCGGCGTGAGCTCGACCAGCTTGAACTTCGCACCGTAGTCGGGCCAGGTGAATTTGGTTCCGAGCACAGCGCCGACGCCGACTTCGGACGCGAAGTCTCGTCCCTTGTCGACTTCGTGGTCGGTGTTCTTGTGCTCGATTTCCGTAAGCTCGACGTGATCTCCGTAAACTGCCGCCTTCGGGCCGAGCAGCGCTTTATACATCTTGGTGCGCAGACGAACCTGCCTCGAACCGACGGGATCGGCGGTCACTGCCTGATCGATGTACGGCAGCCAGGCCAGGCTTGGCGGTGTGCCGCATGGGCATGCCTGCGTCACGCTGTCGGGCTTGAGCGCGCGAGTTGTCTCCAGAATTGTTTTGTAGATGTCGCCCACGGCCTCGATGGAATCATTCGGCGATTTGTGATGGTGCTTCGGGTTGTAACACGCGGGAACCGTGTACGAGAAATCGAGTTTGTGGCCGTCGAAGCCCCAATCGTGAATGAATCGCTCCGTCAATTGCTTGTAGTACTGCTTCACTTCCGGAACCGCGGGGCAGAGGGCGCCCAGATCCGCAGTCGCGCGCGCCGGATTTCCCTTTTCATCGAGGATCAGCCAGTCGGGATGTTCTTTGACCACGTTCGACAACTGGTAGGAGCGATGGTTGAGGATGTCCTTGCCACGTCCGTCTTCGACAACAAGCGGAATCCACCAGAGCGTGATATGGATGCCCGCATCGTGATACGCCTTCACCACTTTCTGCAGCGAATCATCGGGGAAAGTAGCGGCGCGCGGCTGCCAGTCGCCACGGTTCTGAAACCAGCCAGCGTCAAGGGTTGCCCACTGGAGGCCGAGTTGCTTCAACTTCGGAATCGTGCCCAGCATCTGCTTGGGCGTGAAGTCCATCTCATAGCCCCAGCCACACCAGTTCGCCTGATAGTCGGCATTGGTCGGATGCGCGAGACTCAGGCCGCGCACTTGCAGCATCTTCGAGTAGAGGCTCAGAGGCTCATAGAAGTCGCCGCGAAACACGGAGACGAATGTTAACGGCGCTGCATACACTTGTCCCGGCTGCAACTGCGTGTTGGCGTCGAGCGTGACACTGGCGCTCACGCGGCCGCTGGCAAGCGTCTGCACCGGCAAACTCAAGCGCAAAGGGACAGTCTCCGCGTGCCCGATGGCTTCCCCAATGGTTCCGGTCCAGAAAGCGACAACCGGGATGCCGCCGCCGGTCTGGTTCTCGTCATCGTGCATGACGACCTGCATGGGATTTGCGCGCGAGAACCTGGGGCCGATCTGCATCACATCGTCTTTGCCCCAGGCCTCGCTCGATCCATGGAACGACCACATTGCATACGGCGCAGCCTGCGCGTCGGCAAGAGAAGCGTTGAAAGCGTGAGGCTGGGTAATAATCCGGTCCACGGCGACAGGCGTCGCGCTCGAGTTCTTGTACGAGACACTGCTCAACAGCAGATTGGGGAAGTCGTCATACACCTCGACCACGACCGTCTTCTCCAAGGACGGCATAGAAGGACTCTTCCCCGAGAGTTCAATCCGTTTTCCTTTGGCGCCCAGCCTCCCGGATGCATCGGAGACTCTGGCGCGATCCAGATCGAGCGCGAAATCCCCGATCTCCCGACCGCCGCTGACGACAGAATCTGCCGCTGCCCCGCTATCGGCTGATGGATCATCCAGCGTCACGTTCTGGCCGTCGCGACGAAGGCCTGCCTGAACATATCCGGACGGGTACAGACGAAATTCGGCGGTGGAACTCCTAACGGCGATGGGTGAACCTGGCGCCTGGATTACCAGAATCGATGACTGCGGATCCGTCGGGGGCAGTCTCGTCTTGTTGCAGCTGGCGCTGAGCAACAGGAGTGTTAGAACCGAGCCAACCGCCGTCACAGTTGCGGGAAGAGTGGTGCGGGAGAGGACGATTCGACGCGGCGGCATTTTGACGGACCTGTCGGCTCGGAGAAGGTCGCGAACCTGACAATTGCTGCTGGTGTAACGTTTTACCTGCAATAGATACTACCCGGCCATCCCCGATGTCAAGGAAAAACACTCCGTGCTTACATGCTGCGGGTGAGCCGGCCTTCTATTTCGGGAGAAAACGACCACTCGCGACCGCGCGCAAAATCCGCCAGAGAGTCGATGCACGCCGAGGGGTGAATCGTGTGAGGTGACAGACACTTGAAGCTGGCGAGCCAGACTCCGAAATCAAGTGCGGTGCCAATCGAACGCGTCTTGTTCTCGACGGAATCGCGCAGAAACGGCACGCCCGCGGCAAGCGTTGCGATGACGCCACCGAGCAGCGAATCTCCCGCGCCCGCGGTGGAGGCAACTTGCACATCGGGCGCGGGGCAGTGGTTCCATAGGTCGGCTGTCATCCCGTACGCACCCTGCTTCCCTGCGCTTACCACCATTCGCAAACCTGGCAAGGCACCACGCAGAAGCTCCTGACACTTCTCGACGAAAACCTCCGGATTGTCGGGCGAGAAGGGACAGCCTACAAGCTCCCCAGCTTCTTCGTCGTTGAGCGAGACGAGATCCAGGCTGTTGAACATTCCGCTGCGTTTGGCCGGTTCGATTTCGGCGGGCACGAATGACGCGACGCGAAACGCGCCCGCGTCGGTAGCTGCGCGTAAGAACTGGTGTCGTACTTCGAGGCTGACCTCTGGCACGGCGAGGGCGATCACCCGACGTCCCTCTGAATTCATCATTTCAACAAGGCCATCGACGTCGGTTGCGCACAATGCCGCAGCCGCTGAATTGCTGGTCGTGATGTTCCCGCCGGCTCCATCCGGATACTGAAAACACACACTGAAGAGAGTCGGATGGCCGGGCAGAGTGCGAACGCAAGTGACATCGATTCCCGTGTCCGACATTTCCTTGACTACTTGCCTGCCCGCCGCATCGTCTCCCACTCTTGCGATGGGAACGACGTGGAAGGGCGCGCCGGACGCCTTCGCTCCCAGCAGTCTTGCCACGTAGTGAATCACGATGTGCAGTTTGCAGTAGTCTCGTACGTCGAGAAGGTGTCCCAGCCGGCTTTCGTTTCGACCGAGCGTCCGATTTCCTTCCAGCGCAAAGAAACTTCCAGTTCCGACGCCACCAACACCAATCAATTGCCGGTAGGGAGAACTCGCGTCGATCTTCAACACGCGCATGTTGACCTAGAGGAGCTCCCAGTCGGGATTCTCGCTGATCGGGTGCCGGGCGGTTTCTTCGGTGGCGGTGATGATTGCATCGGGATGGCGCTGCAGAAGCGTCATCGGATACTCGGCCGTGGGTTCCGCAAACAAGGCAACGCGCAGAGCGGTCTGCTTCCAAGCGCCGGTGTCACTGTACACACGAACCTTCCTGGCGGACAGACACTCTCGTACACCCAGCGTGATCGACATTGGCGGAACGAACTGGTAGGCGCTACCGAAGGTTCGCTGGGCCAGAGCGATCATGGTATCCAGATTGTTCTCCTGGATTCGAATCGTTGATCCGGCCATTTCTTCGAGAGTGATCGAGCTGTAAGGATGGCGCCGTGCCTGGTTGTAGGCCACGTGTCCATCCTGTCCCCACCCGCCGACCGTAATGTCGATCGGGGCCGCTTCGATTTCCTTTCGCACGCGATCTGCAGTCGACGGCAGCAGCCAAAAACGCTGCTTTTCCGGCACCTGCAACTCAGCTCTGATTCCACCGTAGAAATGTTTCTCCATGAAGGTGCGAAAATTGTAGGGATGGTTCGTAGGCAATGGACGGCCTTGCCAGTCGAGGCACTCATCCATGTGAAACACCGAGAAGCTTTTCAACGAAACACTTCGGGCGTTCACCAGCTTCGTGTAGGGTCCATACCAGCAACTCGGGCCGCAAGGAATGATGGCGCGCGCCGGCAGGCCCTGTTGATTATTGGCTTCGATCACGCTCACCAACTCTTCGGCCATTAATTGCCCCATCTCGGCGGAGTCGCGGACGATGCGGAACTTCACGCGCAAGTCAGGGTGCTTCATCAGGTTTCTCGCCGGGATCTTGCACCAGCGATAAAGATCGGCCTTGGAAACGTGATCCATAAGACTCCAAAAGACCTCAACGGCCCGGCTTTAGTGCAGCGGCAGCAGGATTGCCGTTCTTAGTGCTTTCTGCGCTCGCCTCAAGGCTGCGGTGCAGGGCAGGTAGACTCCCGGACGATCAATTTCGGCGAAACTTTCCGGTACTTCGCCTGAGCGATGCGCTTCTCCACCGTGGCGCGAATAAGTTCCTCGACGATTTCTGCTCCCAGCGAGCCCTGCATCTCCAACTGCTGCTGAACAGTTGTGAGCGGCGGATTGTAGAATTCCGCACCCGGGATGTCGTCGAAACCGACTACGGAACAGTCCTGCGGAACATAGCGGCCGGCGCGGGTCAAGGCACGAATCGCCGCGCAGGCGGTGAGATCGTCGAATGCAACCAGCGCGGTGAAATCGGAACGCCGGCGCAGCAGCTCTTCCGTTAGGGCGCAGCCTTCTGCGTAAGAAGAGTTACGCCCTTTGATCTCGAGAACGAGACGAGGGTCGATGCTCAGCCCTACATCGTGGGCGAAATTCTCGATCCCGCGCCAGCGTTGCACGCTGTCGACAAGAATACTGGGCCCTTTGATGAATGCAATTCGATTGTGGCCCAACTCGTAGAGGTGTTGGATTGCCAGTCTCGCCCCGGCCTCGTTGTCCACGACGATGGAACTGACTGGACCATGCTGCAATTCGCGCCCGATCACCACAGTTGGAATAGCGCGTTGCGCAAACTCCGCCAGCAGCTTGGTGTTGAGGTAGACGGGATTGGCGATGGCGATGAAAGCTTCCACACGCCGTCCCAGCAGCATGTCGACGCAACGCGCGAACTGGGAGCGATCGTTCTGTAAATCGCTCACAACCGGGAAATAGCCGGCCGGCCGAAGGTGGTTTTCTATGCCGCGCAGGATTTGCGTGCAGTAGGCATCGGTGATATCAAACACCACTACGCCGATTGTGTGACTGCGCTGACTGCGCAGTGACCGGGCAAAGAGATTGGGCCGGTATCCCAAGCGCCGGGCGACTTTCCAGATGTGAGTGCGAGTGCGAGTCGAAATGCGGTCGGCCGCCGGTCCGGCATTCAGCACCATGGACACGGTGGTGACGGAGAAGCCACTCTTGCCCGCCACATCGCGAATCGTCACCATCGCCGCCCCAGGCTCACGACACTCGACAAAGTCCGCATGGAATCTAACACAACCGCCATTCCGGCGCGGGCAGTTGACAGCGCCAGAGCCAAAGTCTAGATTTACCCGTATTGTAACGTTTCACTGGAGAAAAAGCTTGTCAGATTTCGGAAGGCAGATCCGGTTGCGGCGAATCCTGCGGCCGGGCCGACGCGCGCTGGTGATCGCATTTGACCACGCGCTGGTGTTGGGGCCGATTCCCGGAACGCTCGATCCCGCAAAGCAGATTTTGCGGTTCGTGCAGGCGAAGCCCGACGCCATTCTCCTCAACCTCGGATCGATTCGCTATTTCGCCGAAGCGCTAGCGTCCGAGCATGTGCCCGGCCTGATCGCTCGCCTGGACTGGACCACCGCCTTCAGTGACTCGGCAAAACTTTCGCCGAAAAGCTTCCAGACCTGCCTGGTGGCGCACCCCGACGATGCTCTGCGGGCGGGCGCCGATGCCGTTATCACGTTTCTTTTTGTGGGCAGCGGAGACGCTGAGTTCGAGAGGAAGGAAGTCCGGCGTGTGGGCCGGCTTGCCCGTGAGTGCGAGGGTGCCGGCATACCCTTAATCGTCGAGTCGCTTGCTCGCGGTGCGCAGGTTCAGAATCCGCGCGACCCAAAGTGGCTGATGCTGCACACTCGCATGGCGGCAGAGTTAGGAGCTGACGCCGTCAAGACCGAAAACGCGGAAGAGGTCGAGACCATGCGCAGCGTAGTCAGTGCTTGCCCCGTTCCGGTCCTTGTGCTTGGCGGCACACGCTCCGGTTCGGATGAAGAAGTCCAGTCTGTTGTCCGGGCGATCGTCCAATCTGGCGCGGCCGGCGTTTTCTTTGGACGCAACGTTTTTCAGGCAACCGACATGCCCGGGCTTCTGCAGAACGTTCGCTCAATCCTCAACGAAACCGCCCGACCGGGGAAGTGACGCATGAGTCTTCTAGCCGTAGACATGGGATCGAGCAGCTGCAAGGCGGTTGCGTTCTCAGCGGAAGGCTGCGCACTCGCTCACAACACCCAGTCCTACACTGTGGAGTCGCCGCATCCCAGCTGGAGCGAAATGTCGCCGGCAGAATTCTGGCGGGCCTTCGTCACGGCCATCCGTGCGGTTGCAATGCAGGTAGGCGACGATCCAGTTGAGGCTCTTGCGATCAGTTCGCACGGGGAGACGTTCATCCCAGTAGACGCTCAGTGGCGGCCAATCGCGCCCGCCATTCTCAACGCCGACAACCGGGCCGGCGCCGAGGCGAAATGGCTTGCCGACCAGATTGGGCCAGGGCCGATCCTTGACATCACCGGGCTCTCACCGCACCCGATGTATCCGCTGCCGAAGATTCTGTGGCTGCGCAAGAACCAGCCGGACGTGTTCTTGGGCGCGACCTGTTTCCTGACACTGCCTGGTTATCTGCTGACGCGTCTGGGAATGCCGGCATACGTAGACCACTCACTTGCCTCGCGCTTCCTCATGTTTGATATTCGCAAGCGACGTTGGTCTGACGAGATTCTTTCTGCTTGCGCCCTGCCGATTGAAAAATTCCCGACGCCGGTGCCTGCGGGAACGATCGCCGGAGATCTGTCGAAGGCCACTGCCAGCGATCTCGGCCTTAACAGCGGCACGCCCGTTGTGCTCGGTGGTCATGACCAGCCTTGTGCTGCGCTGGGCAGTGGAGTGCTCGGGCCAGGGCGTGTTTCAGGTTCGCTAGGAACCTACGAATGCCTGGTTGCCGCCTCCGCGGCGCCGGCTCTGCGCGATGTCGCGCTGGCAGCCAATCTGAATTCCTATTGCCACGTCGTTCCCGACCGCTTCGTCACGCTGGCATATTTCCCGTCAGGAATCGCAATTGAATGGTTTGTTCGGCTGTTCCACGCTGCTCAGGGATCACCAGCCTCCGCTTCGCTCAACGAACTGTGCGAGGAACTCGAACGGCGGGCAACGCCGGAACCGACGGGCCTGTGTGTCACTCCTCACCTGCTGGGCAGCTGCAACCCGGATTTTGACCCCAATGCGACGGGAGTAATTACGGGGATACGGCCGCACACGACGCGAGCGGATCTATACAAAGGCATTCTCGAGGGCATTGCCTGTGAATTCGCGGCGATGGTGGATTTGCTGCAGCAGGCTACCGGTCCGTTCGAAGATGTTTACATCAGCGGAGGCGGCGGACGTTCGCGCCTGGGTCTGCAGCTACGCGCCGCGCTGGCAAATGTCACGCTGCATCGGATGCAGTGCTCCGAAGCAGTATGCCTGGGAACGTCGATCCTCGCCGGAGTCGCAATCGGCAAGTTCAAGACTCCTGCGAGCACGGTTGAGAAGGTCGTGCGCGATTCGGAAACAATTCCGCCTGATCCCGCCATGGCTGCTCAATACGCAGCGCAGAAAATGCAATACAGCACGCTTTATTCCAGCCTGGCTCCCTTTCGGAGCGGGCTGGCAAGGCTCAACTAGGGAGGACTATGATTCAGCCAAAGGTCGGATTCATTGTCTACGGCGTCCATAAAGATGGGCTGAAGGACCCAATGGGGGAGCCGTTTATCGATGCTGGCATCGTGCAGCGGGCAAAACGCGCGCTCACCCAGGCAGGGCTCAAGATTGTCCCTTACAACGTGGTGATCGCCAGTAAAGAGGAAGCGATCGCCGCCTTGCGCCAGATGAAGCATGCCGAGGACGTGGACGCAGTGATCTTGCTCTCCGGCACATGGGTGTGGGCAGCGCATCTTGTCGGTGCGATACGCGACTACGCCGCCACGGGAAAGGGTGTCTTGCTCTGGACTCACCCTGGCTCGCAGGGATGGCGGCCTGTCGGCGGGCTCGTCATGCACGGAGGGTTGCTGGAAATCGGCGTTCCACACAGGTTCGTCTACGGTGCGGCAGATGAGCCCGACACCCTGGCAAAAATTGTGAGCTATGCGCGGGCCGCACACATGAAAAGCTGGCTCAATCTTTCTACAATCGGCGCTTTCGGCGGCCGCGGCATGGGCCAGACCTGCGGCGTTGCCGATCCGTCACAGTGGATGCGCATGTTCGGCATCGACATCGATTCGCGCGACACGGCTGAACTTATCCGTACCGCGGAGGCGATTTCCCGAAGAGAAGTAGCCGCCGCTACCTTGCGTCTTAAGAAGCTGTTCGACAAAGCTCCAGATGCAACACTCGCAAACGAGCGCTCGATCCGGCTTTATCTCGCGCTGAAAAAGCTGGTCGAGAAAGAGCAGTTCGATTTCTACACCATCCAGTCATTCCCGGGTTTAGGCGACAACTATTCGGCCACGTGCTTCGCGCAGAGCATGATGCTGGAGGACGGATATGGGACCTCTACGCTCGGCGACTTTAATACCGCGCTAACCGTTCTCCTGTTGACCAAGCTCAGCAAAGAGCGCGTATACTACGGCGATCTTCAGCACATCGATGTCAGAAAAAAGGAGATCAAGATCATCGGCGACGGTGCGTGTCCGCCTTCGCTTGCCGGCAAGCTTGGGCCCGCAGGCTTCGCCGAACACGGTATTCCCACGGAGGGCGAAGCTGGCGGGCTGTCCGTCAGGCTGATCTGCAAAGTCGGCGAAGGCGTCCTGGCGCGCCTGGGAAGAGTCAACGGCGAATTCCAGATGGTGATCACGCGCGCGACAGTGTTTGAGCCCCCCGCCAAACAGATAAAAAGCCGTGTGGAGGAATGCGGCATTCCCTTTTGGCCGCACGGCTTCGTTACGGCTGATTGCAACATGGATGTTCTTCTTCAGCATTGGACGAATGAATACGCGTGCCTGGGATATGGCAGCCATCTTTTCCCGGCACTGGTGGATTTCTGTGAATTGACCGGCATCAAAGCGATTCTTCCCTGAAGGTAAGGAGACCCGAGATGATGCGCTTTTCGCGTTTTGCATCTGTTTTCTTCTTGACGATCGCATTTTCCTGCGCTGCTCAAACTACGCCTTCGTCATCCCGGGCTTCTGAAAAAAGCGGGGATGAAGAGGTCCTGAAAGCTTTCGCCGCGGTGCATCCCATCGATGTCCACGTGCATGTTTTCAAATCGGATCCTGCATTCCAGAAGATGCTCGAGCGCCTGAATCTGAAGCTGATGGACATCCTCGTGATGGACGATACGCTTCCCTACCGCAAGGAGTTGCAGCCGCAGGTCGATGACGCCTTGGCGCTGGTAAAGTCCAGTAGCGGCCACATCGCTCTATGCACAACGTTCGACCCCTACAAGTTCGACAGTCCCTCATTCAGCGCCGACGCCATCCAGCAGATCGACCACGATTTCGCGCAAGGCGGGGTCGCGGTGAAGATCTGGAAGAACATTGGCATGGAGATCAAAGATCACGAGGGCCACTACATCCTGGCGGACGATCCCAAGTTCGAGCCGATCTACAAGGACATCGCACGGCATGGTAAAACGCTCATGTCCCATCAGGCCGAGCCGGATGTCGCCTGGGGACCACCCGACCCGTCGGACCCTTCGTGGTCGTACTATCAGGACAATCCACAGTGGTACGTTGCCAATAGGCCCGGCTTTCCGGCGAAGCAGGCGATTCTCGAAGCTCGAGATCACATCCTCGAACACAATCCAAACTTGAAAATGGTCGGGGTTCATCTCGGCAGCATGGAAAGAGACATCGACAACATCGCCAGGCACCTGGACAAGTATCCAAACTTTGCCATCGACATGGCAGCGCGAATGGAATACCTGATGATGGCGCCCCAAGAGAAAGTGCGTGCGTTTCTCATCAAGTACCAGGACCGCGTGCTCTATGGAACGGATCTTGATTTGCTCGCGAATGCGAACATGTCCGACGCGGTGAAAGATTGGGAATCTACATATGCGCGAGATTGGAGGTTCCTGGCTACGGACGGGACTTTCAGCGTGGAAGGCAGGCAAGTACACGGCCTGAATCTGCCGCAACCGGTGCTGCGAAAGATATTTCGCAGCAACGCGATCCACTGGATTCCGGGATTGTAAGTCTCACAACGTCGCTGCCGAGGCGGCGAATTCTTTTCTTGTGCTGGTCGCAGCGCTGATGTCTTTCTTAACGTGCGTGGCCATGTCTTGCATGCCGAATTGAACGCCGATCTTCTTCAGGAAATCGTACGGAGGTTGGCCTCCCGCGAAGATCCACACAAAGTCGTTCGGGATTTCCTTCGTCTGTCCGGCAACGTCAAGGACCACCGATTCGGCCTTGACCTCTAAAGGAGCCGAATTGAAGACCACGTTTATCTTGCCGGAGCGCATGCAGTCCTGGATGCGCTTGGAATTGCGCTCCTTGATGCGGCTGAATCCTTCCTTGCGGTACGAGATTGTTACCTTGTTACCGCTCTGATTGGCCAGGCCCATCGCGGCTTCCACCGCGCTGTCGCCTCCACCCACCACGAGAATTTTCTTGTTGACGTAGTGGTCGGCCTCGATTAAGCGGTACATGACCTTGGGAAGTTCCTCGCCCTTCACGCCCAGTTTCTTGGGTGTGCCAGTCTTTCCCAAGGCGAGAATCACCGCACGCGACCGATATTGGTTGTTCAATGTCTTGACCGTGAAGATGCCTTGCTCGTCTTTTCGAATGTCTTCAACTTTTTCGCCCGTGTGGACGTTGAAGTCGGAACGATTCAGCACCATGTCCCAGAACGCCAGCAAGTGCTCCTTTGACAGCTCCGTCTTGTTGAACTTGCCATACATGGGGAACTCGACGGGGCTGGTCATGACGAGTTTCTGCCGCGGGTACTTCGCGACCGTCCCGCCCACTTCGTCCTGCTCCAGGGTTATGTATTTGAGCTTGAGTTCAATGGCGCGCAACGAGGCGCTGATGCCTGCCGGGCCGGCGCCTACGATGAGCAGGTCGAAGACATCGGGGAACTTAGGCGTGGCCGCACGCGATTTGGCACGGTTTACCAGCGTGTCTATGCATTGCCGTCCCTGGTTCACCGCGTTCTTGATCAATGCCAGCCCGCCGAGCTCTCCCACAATGAACAGATTTTGAATGCTGGTCTCGTACTCCGGCGTGAGGAAAGGCATGTCCTGGCTCATGCTCGGAGTGGCCATCACCATGGTGATCGCGCCGACGGGACAAGCCTCGGCGCAAAGGCCGTGCCCGATGCACTTGTACCCGTTCACGATGGCGGCTTTGCCACCCAGCATGGCAAGAACGTCGCCTTCCGGACACACCGTGGTGCAGGTGGCGCAACCAATGCAATACGTCGGATCAATGTGCGGGTGCTGCGCCTTCGGGCCTTCCGAGTAGAGCTTTCCCTGCTCAGCCGCTTCGCGGGCCTTGCGCTCCCGGTGCTTGAGGCCCTTCAAGTAGCCGCGCAGAAAAAATGCCGAGATCGCGGCAGCGATGATGAGGGCTATAAGCGTGTCCATCGAATCCTCAGAAGTACCCCATGGCGATCACGACTCCGATATGAATGAGTGCCAGAAGAGCAAATGTATAGCTGAATGGCTTGTGCACGACGTGCCACAGGTGGAAAACCTGCTGCGACCGCGAAAGAAAAAGGACGCGCTTGGCCAGCGCAGCCTCCTCCCGAGCCGTCGCGATGGATCGTTCCAGGCCGCGATGCCGCGTCGGCAGAAATCCGGCCAGCGTGGTGATCTTTTCTCCGAACCTCACCGCCCTGCGCCGCAGCTTGGCGATTCTGAACGCGCGCACAAAGTCGAGCACGATCATGTAGACGAGCGCGGCTCCCATCCACATGCGGTTGACGCGTTCTGCGCTGGGCAGACGCAACAGTGAGCGCAAGTCGGCCTGCGGCAGCAACTGCTGCTGCTGTAACTGCTGACTCATGCGCTCCTGAGTTTCCTGCAGTTCCTTCATCGTGAGCTCTGCTGCGTTGACGCGACGGGGAATCTGCGCGTAGAGGTAGCGTCCCACCACTCCGCTGATCGAAACCGCCAGCATGATCCAAAAGGCAATTCCGGCAAATCCATGAAATTTGAATGAGGCATGGAAGGCGATAACAAACGGAGCCGCCAGCCCGAGCAGAACGTGAAAATCCAGCCAGTGCCGTGCCAATCCCTGGCGGGACAGCCACCCCCACCGTTTGCGCAAGGGATAAAGGAAGATGACCAGGAACATTCCGAAGCCGAGAAAGCCGAGCTTCAGGCCGATCGGTCCGCTCGGCCGCAAGAGTGAGTGCTTCGGCGAGAATGGACGGTCGTTCGGACCTAAAAGGTAGTAGTTGAAACCGTAGACCATCAATCCCACGATCAGGGCAATGGCAACGATGTAGCCGGTAACCAGCCGGACGTGGTGTCCGTGGTCCGCATCCGGAACCGCAGGAACCGCAGTTGCTACTGTGGCATGAGCGCTCATTTGTGGACGACCTGCTCCTCCGTGCTTACTGAGAACTTCTTGTATTCGGTGAATCGGTGCAAGTTACGCCAGTGCTGCCGCGGCGTCTGGACCTCCACGCTGGCCATTGTGGGGAACCAGAACACCTGCCTGGAATCGGCGAACGGAACGGGTGCAAACTCGATCTCCGAGTGCAGCGATTTCATGCCCACATCCTGCAACGTGTCCTGAATGCTGGCGTCAATTTTGGCGATGCTGCCGGTTTGCCCGTCGATCCAGGCGGTCCCGGAGAGCTCAAGCGGGTATTCGCGGCCTCGCAGCGCCAGGGCCGCAACCGACTTCGTACCCGGAAGGTGTGCGAAGCTGACCTTGTGCATCATGCGCCCGTCAAGCGAATCGTCTCCTAAGAGAGCGAACTTGAAGCTCTCGCTATATAAAGGATGGAAGACCAGAAACAGCATGGCGAAACCGTTGCTGACCAGCATCGGAGTGTTCTTGCGGTCGGGCTTGGCCTCGTGAATCGGCAGCCGCGACTCGGAGAGATTGAGATCACCTCCGGTGTTCGAAAGGATGATCAGGTAGTCGTAGGTGGAGTCTTCCTTGCGTACGACCTTGTCGTCTTTCCCGAGCTTTTCTTGCCGGACCTGTTCGGTGCACTTCACGTCGGAGAACTCGTCGAGGAAAGCAGACATCTGCGTCCCGGTGCGGGCGAGAATCTGATCCAATGTCTGGGCGTCCGGAGGGTCACCCGTGCCGGCGAACGCCACGGCTGCCAGCGCAACGACAGCAATCGCTTCGCGCCGCAATGACTTTCCGAGTTTGCTCCAGCCAATCATTCGTGATGCTTCCTGGAATCGAAGCGGTAGCCGAGTGAGAACATAAACTGGTCGTAACTCAACTGGCCGCGGTTGATGGTGAAGTTCCCTTGCAGGTAGTAATGCGGGCCCAGCGTGGTCTCAATGGTGCTGGTGACAAACCGCGCCCTGTTGTTTGTGGTAACCGTCGAAGTAAAGTTCTGCTGGCCGGCGAGAACTTCCAGCCTCAACGTATCGCTCATCTGCCGTGACAGCGAAACCGATTCGTAGGATCCGGTGCCGAACGAGCTGTTGAACTTGGCGTAGTGCAGGTCCGTCCGCAGATGCAGCCACGGGAGCTTCCCGTAGGTGAGGCCATACATCTGGTTAAGCGCGGGCTTCGCGTCACCGGTGCGGCTGCTTCGGCCAAGATTCGTGTAGACCCACACCTGCTTCATGACCTCGATGCGCGCCCCGGCGCTGAAACCC
>Ga0187846_10000419_pt1 | contig 25070 bp, 21 predicted proteins | sample TC_taG_FD_161473 | JGI IMG/M metagenome (GOLD analysis project Ga0187846, IMG submission 161473) | Biofilm microbial communities from the roof of an iron ore cave, State of Minas Gerais, Brazil - TC_06 Biofilm (v2) | ecosystem: Environmental > Terrestrial > Deep subsurface > Cave > Wall biofilm... | reverse complement strand
AGTGCCAGGACCGCCGCCGAGGTCCGCAACCGTCCGTGCCCAGGATAAGTCAAGATTCTGGGCCGTCCAGACTGCGTCGCCTCGAGCGCGTACCAGGCTATCCATCGCGCGGATAAAGCGATCGGTCTCGTCTGGTTGTGACTGATACATGTCCGGTGCCCGGGCAGGCCGGCCACTACGGATTGATTCGTCCAGCTTACCCCACGTGCTCCAAAGCGCTTCGTCAAACAAGATCATGTCGCCCAGATACTCGGGCGAGCCTTTGAGCAGGAACCGGTGGGCTTCGTCGGCGAGGCCGTATTGCTCGCCGTTCTTGCGAAGCACCCTCAGCGCCACCAGGGCATTTGCTAAAAGCATCGTCGCTCGCCGCTCACAATGAACGGCGCCAGCGAGAGCGTCCGCATCACGAGGGCCGAGAAGGAGAGCCTCGAAAAACCCTAGTTTCAGTGCTGTCTGGATGGCACGGGCTTCGGAGTGGCCGCCGGCCAGTCCCATGAGGCGGGTGAAGTCAAGTTTCTCGGCGCCCATCTTTTGCAAACTCACCCTGCTCTAGCGAGAAGAACGAGACAAGAGGCAGGGGCGAGATTAAGGGGATCTTTCAACAACCTTGCTGCTGTTCGTAACGATGTCCCCAGATTCGTCAGACACTGTCCCTCAAAGGTTAGCTTGGGGTCACTGGTTGATCCGACGCAGAAGGGGCTCACTGCTCGCTTCACGAACAACCGTTATCGCTACTCGACGATGTGGGAGCCTCGGCGATGCGAGCCTTCAAGAGATTCGCGTGGGAAGAGCGGCACCGCCATTCGGACGGCGCTGCTGCGTTCGTGAAAGGTGAATCCGGATGCGACACCCTTTACGGCACTAACACCAGTTTACCGACCGATCGCCGCGATTCCATGAACCGATGTGCCGCCGGAGCCTGCTCCAAGGGAAAGGTCTTGCCGATCACCATCTTTAATTTCCCCTCTCTCATCAAATTAAAGCAGGCTTCTGTCCCCTGCCGCATCAGATGATGCTGAGACGATGCCGTGAAAAGCACGAAACCACTGACTTTAAGTGCCTTTGGGAACAACCGGTTAACGTCCAGTTTGTCGGGAGGACCACCCGCACGCCCATAGAGGATGATATGGCCGAAGGGTGCCGCACATTCGAGCCCCTTCTCGAAAGTCGGTTTGCCAACTGCGTCGAGATTGAGGTCGACGCCTTGGCCGTCAGTCAAACGCATTACCTCTTTGGCAAAGTCCTGGGTTTCGTAGTTGATCACATGGTCGGCGCCGTACTGCATGGCGATGGGGATTTTCGCATCGCTCGACACCGTCCCGATGACCCGAGCACCTGCGGCTTTGGCAATCTGGATCGCAACCAAGCCAACCCCGCCGGCTGCGGAATGAACCAATACGGTTTGGCCGGACCTTAGATCATGGCTTACGTGCATCATGAACCATGCCGTTAGAGTCTGGATTGGAAAGGCCGCGCCTTCGTCGAACCTGACAAAATCGGGCAGCGGGATAGTCTGGTTCTCGTAGAATAGAGAATATTCGGCATAAGTCTTAAGGCCGACCCCTACTACCCGCATCCCCGGCTTAAGCCCCTCGACTCCCGGACCGACCTCGTCGATTACACCAGCACCCTCCATTCCCGGCGTGTCGGGCAGCTTGGGCCGCACCAAGTAAGTCCCTTGGCGGAAGAAATTATCAGCGAAATTGATCCCGATGGCATGATTGCGCACCCGTACCATTTTCGGGCGCAATTCTGGTTTGGGGATATCGACAATTTTCATGACATCAGGGCCGCCAACTTCAGTGAACTGAATCGCTTTCACCGATGCTAACCTCCATACGAGTCGGACAACTTTCAGGTTCTGAACGATGGCCTGAAATAAGGGCCGCCCGTCATTTATCTTTCGCTTTATTCATTAAGCCGTGCAAGTTGTCCGAAAGCGCCGTTGTAAAATCGTCTTTAACAGTGCAACCCGCTACAATCACACTATGCGGAGCGCAGCGGAGCCGAGCAAACGAGTCTGCGAGGCGCGCATAAAAAAAGAGATGCTCGAACTAGTTATCTTTGATGCTGACGGCGTGTTGTTCGATTCAACTGAGTCCAACACGGCCTACTACAATGCGATTTTCGCCCGAGTCGGCGAATCACCAATGAGTCCTGTCGAAGAGAAGGCGGGAGTCTTCATGTCGGCCCCGCAGGTGTTCGCTCTGCGGGCTGCGGGCGATCCGGAACTCATTGCGCGAATGCGCGAGGTCGCGCGCGCCCTCGATGCGACGCCCTTCTTTGAGCTGTTGCGGCCGTTTCCCGGTCTTTGCTCGTTCCTGTTGGGGATCAAACGGCGCTATCGGATCGGACTCGCTACCAACCGCTCAGCGACAATTCCAGCCATAATCGATTACCTCGGGCTGACAGGTGTCTTCGATGCGATCGCCAGCGTGCGCGACAAGGTCAAACCCAAACCCGCGCCGGATATTCTTGAGTTGTGCCTGAAAAGGGCCAGCGTCGCTCCGGCAAATGCGGTGTACGTGGGCGACAGCGAGACTGATCGCCTCGCGTCAGAAGCGGCCCAGCTTAATTTCATCGCAGTGGGCGAGCGCGTCGACCATAATAATTCGATCGCACGTTTGGATGAACTGCCGGCGGCGCTGGAACGCCTTTTCTGTCCCCTCGCCCAATCTAGAGACTGAGAATATTGAGAACGTGCCGCACGGGTTATTCTTTCGTGCGGCGTGGGCGGGATGAGCGCGTTTTGGTTTCCACCGCCCCGGAGCCCGACTCGGCCAGGATACGGTCGATCTTCATGCTAAGATTCACAAGTTGACCGTTGAGATGATCCAGCCGCGCCTTAAGTTCACGAACGTCTCGCTTGGACGGTATGTTGACGAAATCCAAAACCGTCTCGACGTTGCGATCGAAGCTTTGTTTGTTGGCGAGGAACCGCTCACCCGCACGACCGAGCCGCCGCCGCCAGGCTTCATTGGCCATTAATTCATTGAGGAAGCTGGAAACGCCCTCTTCGCTCATTTGGCGCAGTCGCTCGAGTAGATTTTCGGCTTCACCCCGTGCCATCGGGCTAAACTATAGCCAGCCGCCTCAACCCGAGCAAAGCGCCGTGACCTTCCAATGGGTTAGAACACAATGAGCACTATCGCCGCCGTTCTCGGCCTCACCTCGGGGTTTGGCTTGCTCGGCTATCACGAAACGGCCGCCCGGTTGATCGCTACTTCGCTGGCAGTCGACGCTTCGCTGGCGCCGTTAACGGCGATAATCGCCGCGCGCCGCGCGCGTTCGCCCGCATTTTGGGCGGTTGCGGGCTTTGCCTTCGGGATGTGGGCGCTGGCTATCGTGCTGCTGATAAGCCGCCGCAATGATCCAGATTATTCACCCGACTCGGACGCGGCTTAGCAGGCTGTTAAAAAAGGATTTTCATAGCCTGCTTCCCTCACTGTAATCTCTTCCACAGGGAGAGAGCTAATACGCAGCCGAAGGCGGAGCGAGTTAACGAGTCCGCGAGGTGCAAGAAAGGAAGGCAGCCAGTTTTTCCGGGCGTTGGCTAAATTTATCTCTTGAATGCGACCAATAGCTATTGCTCAACACCCTGCTGTGGTTGCCGCTTCAGCCAAGCCAAAACCGGCTCGAAGACCTGATGCTCGGCCTGGGTGCCGCAGATCACGTCCAAATGACCCCAATTATGCAGAATCTTGATAGTAACGTCGCGGCTGCCGGTAGAGGCAGCTGATTTCGCCACCTCTTGAGGCCATGCAGGAGCAATATTCGTGCTGCTGAAGGCGAGTACCGGAACCCTGGAATTCATCAGCGACGCCGCTATCAAAGGAGTGAAGGAATCCTCGTAATCCTGCACGTTGGGCCAATAGCGGTCATACCGAATCAGTACGCGTGCCAGCACCGACGGATCGGCTAAGCCTGCAAACGGGTTCGCCAGACCGCCTTTGCCCCCGAAACCTGCAGAATCGTAGACCACATGATTGAGATTATCAGCCGCCGACTTGAACAGTGGGATGGGCGCTGGTGAAGTGGGATTGTCGATGACCAGTTGCATCAGGGCCTGCCGCTTATCCCACGTCAGATGTTTGCCACTCACATCGTCCGCGTAGATCCCTGGCGGCGGCGAGCCGCGCCGGCCATGGCCGATACTGCCGTCGAAGATGACCAGCCCTTTGACATTTTCAGGATGAGCCGCGGCGTAGAGATAAGCGAATAGAACGCCGCGACTGAAGCCCGCAAGAAAGATCTGCCTGCGCTGTGTCGCCGCCAATACGAAGCGCACCGCGGCCGAGATGTCGGCTTCGAACATCTCATTGGTCCAGCTTTGCAGCTCCGTCAGGTCGCCTGGCGGGGTTGAGGCTGGCACGAAGTGCGTACGGTAATCGAGCGACCAGAAGTCAATGCCATGCGATGCCATGTACAATGGCAGCGAATGGCGTGGGTCGTCGATGGCGACCTCACCGTTCATATTGGTGCCCGGCAAATAGAACATTACGGTCGCCGGATGAGCGGCTGGCACCGGTCCCAAAGTAATGCGATGCAGCCCGATTCGGTCGAAGGGAGAGTAACCGCGCTGCTCGTGGAACACGAATTCATAAACGCCATGCGCAGCAATGAATTTTGTCGGTCTTCCGAACAGCGCAAAAGTCTTTGGAGGTGCTGGCGTTTGGGCATATCCGGCGGGAACCAGGCTCATTGCAAGCAACACAAAAGCCACGAAGCAATGAATCGAACCCCCAGCCTCGCGAATGCGGATGGTCACGGTGCTATTCAACTCGCCGTTGCGTCCACAATCCAGCACCCAGTTTTTGCACCTCGCCCGCTCCTGTCTGTCCCTTTCCCGGTTGGGAGGCGAGGTGAGGGTGCATCGGCAGTCATTCGCGGTGGGACGTTGACCACCCGCGCCTACCATGCGAAACAGATTAACGATGTTGCGCTATAACTCGGGGAGTTTCAAAAGACGGAGTGCATAATGGCCCAGAAGATCGAGTTCGGACTCTTTTCGCCGCTTGCTGGTTTGGGATGGAAAGCCGTAATCGAACGCGCCGCCAGAATCGAAAAACTCAGCTATCATTCGATTTGGCTGACTGACCATTTCTGGAACCGCGGCGTGCCCGAAGCCGAAGTGCTCGAATGCACTTCAGCGATGAGCGCGCTGGGCGTAGCTACCGAGAAGCTTCGGATCGGCTCACTGGTGCTGTGTAATTCGTTCCGCAACCCAGGGCTCGTCGCAAAAGTGCTGGCTACAGTAGACAACGTGAGCAACGGACGAGTTGAGATTGGTCTCGGCGCAGGTTGGATGGAGGAGGAATACCGCGCCTATGGCTACGAATTTCCGTCCACCGGCGCACGGCTGCGACAACTCGAAGAGGGCGTCCAGATTCTCAAATTGCTGATGACTGACGAGCGGGTCACGTTTGAAGGCCGCTATTACAAGCTGGCCGAAGCCTATTGCAATCCGAAACCTATTCAGAAACCGCATCCGCCTATCACAATCGGAGGCAGCGGCGAGAAGCTGATGCTGCGGATAGTCGCCAGACATGCAGACCGCTGGAACTGTCCAGCGGGCTACCGGAATTTCGAACACAAACTAGACGTTCTCAAACAACATTGCCAGGCGGTGGGACGCAATATCGACCAGATTAATATCTCGGAGCAACTGCTGGTGTGTATCGGGACCAATGAGACCGAAGTCGAGGAAAAATGGAAGATTTCTCAACGCCTTCCGTTCTGGCGAACCGGTATCAAAGGCACCCCGCCACAGATTATCGAACGTCTGCGCGAGCGCGTGGGCAAAGGGATTATGTTCTTTACAATCATTTTCGGCGACATGAATTCGAATCAAAGCATCGATCTATTTGCACGCGAGGTAATGCCAGCATTCAATTAGCCACCTGCGTGTTTCGTTGATGGGCGAGGACCGCCCCTCCATCTCGTTTTGCCCCTCTCCCGCTCAGTTGCGGGAGAGGGTGCAAGGGAGGGTAGGGTGAGGCTTGTGCGGAAGCGCCTACTGAGGGCTGCAGCCGGGCTTGATCATCGTAGCCGCCCTCAGCGCAAGACTCCTTGAGCTTTGAGCAGTCGTGAACCGCTTCGCGATTAGATGTATCGGTACCGCGATTTTCACTGCCGTGCTGAGCGCGTGCGCGCCGGTGCGCTTCAATACCGAACTGAGTAGTGCCGACAGCCTCGCTCCCGCTGACCCCGTAACCAACTTGGGCGCCACGATTGGCTCAGTCGCGAACGTGAGTCCGCTACCGGACGGAAATTCCGGCGTCGCGTTCGACGTCGATCATTCAGATGCGAGATTGGTGCTGCAGGATTCGATCATAATCTTGCGCAATGACCAGGGCCCTAGCCTGGAGCTGCTAAATACCAATCCAATCAGCCTTAGGGCACCGGCTGGAGCAACTATCGAGGGAGCAGCAAACGAGCAAGAGGCGAATCTGCTGGTCGCGTCGCGAATGCCAGGCTTTAATGCGGGATTAGCCACTCTCGCTGGCGCAATGGGCGCGGTAGCGGGAATGTCGCCCGGCGCGGCCACTGCGCCCGCGGCAAATGCTCTCCAGCAACAGCTCAATGCGATGCAGAATTGGTATGCCGCTAATGGCGTCCGCAATGCAGCGGCGGCCGCCCAACAACTACAACAAATCAACCAGTCGGCGGCTGCGCTCGAACGGCAACTAATCAACCAAGGACATAGTGCTCAGGCGCAGCAACTCCGCGATCAAATCGAGCAGCTTGCCCGCACGCTGGCTGGTGCTCCGCCCCCATCCTCGCCGCCGAACACTCTCGTAACACCGCCCGTGCGTTAAAGGGAAAACCTGTAGAGGGAACTAGCGCACGACACGGCTAACGCAACATTGATGAAGGACGGGTAGCTCGTTTGCCAAACCTCCCTCGTTTGCGTGTATAAGGAGGATAAGCCGCGGCTGACCGCCGAGGCTCTGGCCGCATTCGGCTGCGGCCGAAGTGCCACTGAGAATGCTAATTAGCGAAACCGGAGGAACGTAAAATGGCGCTATATCTCGACGAGATCTATTTCAATGTCTCCAACAAAGAATCGCTCAAGCAGGTGCACGAGTTGATCAGTGGAGCGATGAAGAGCGGGTTTCCGCAGGGGGTAACGCTCAAAGCCGGCCCTTGGTTCTCGAATGAGGAAGCGAAAGTTGTGCTCGTTCTCGATATCCAGGACCATTCGCTGACATTCAGTCCCTTCAGTGGTGCGCTCGCTAGAGGAATGGTTTCGCGCCGGCGTTTGTCACCTATGGTCGATTGGTCGACGGTTGAAAAGACCGTGAAGGAACTCTGAGATAGGCACTAACCAACGCGCGCTGAGTTTCCTGGACCCTCACCGGCGCGTCACGGCTCTTGCCAAAAAAGCGCAGGAGCCGCGCCGCTTGCCTTCTCCTGCAGGTCACCCTCACCTCGCCTCTCCCGCAACAAAGCGGGAGAGAGACAGGCAAAGCGGGCGAGGGGCAGCATTAACATTGCTGGCCGGGCCAAGAGAAGTTCTGTTCCCCCTCCTGGAAAGGGAATAGGGTGATTGGTTCGGTTCTTTGGAGGACTAGAATGGCTTACGATCTCCTGATCAAGGATGCGCAAATCTGCGACGGCACCGGCGCGCCAGTCTATTCGGGCTCGCTGGCGGTCGATGATGGTAAAATCGCGGCGCTTGGCGGCGTTTCAGGTATCGCGCGACGCGAACTCAATGCCCGCGGCCTGGTCCTGGCTCCAGGCTTTATCGATATCCATACTCATTACGACGCCCAGGTTTCATGGGATCCGCTTCTGACGTGCTCGTCCTGGCATGGCATCACGAGCCTGCTGATGGGCAATTGCGGTGTCGGCGTCGCGCCAGTGCGTCCGCATGAACGTTCGACCATGGCTTGGGATCTCGTCAATGTCGAGGCCCTGCCCCATGAAGTCCTGGTGAACGGGGTGTCATGGGAGTGGGAGAGTTTTCCTGAGTATATGCGCGCCGTGGAGAGGCGCGGCGTCGCACTCAATACGTGCTTCCTGGTACCGCTCTCCGCCCTGCGCTTCTATGTGATTGGCGACGAGGCCGCGCAACGCGAGGCCACTGCAGAAGAAACGGCGCAGATGGCATCGCTCTTCCGCGAGGCGATGCTGGCCGGGGCCTATGGCTTTTCGCTGAGCCTCGCCCCTCAGCATATCGGCTTCCAGGGACGGCCACTGGCGAGCCGAATGGTCAGCCGGGAGGAATTGGGTGCGCTCTGCCGGGTAATGCGTGAACTCGGCCTCGGCATCATAGAAATCCTGCCAAGCCGCGGCGCAAATGCGACGCCATCAGATAATGGCTTCGGTTTGTTGACCTTTCTTGCCGAGCAGAGCAGACGACCCGTGACTTTCCTGGCGATCCTTGATCTTCCGGGCACCTCATTCAAAGCCCATCAGGACACTATCGAGCGGCTAAAGCCGTTGCTCGAGCGTGGACTTAGAATTCTGCCACAGGTGACACCGCGGCCGATTCAGCAATATTACACCTTGCGAGAGCCTTTTATTTTCGCGGCGCTCGACTCGTGGAAGCGGGTCTTCAACCGCACTGCCGAAGAGCAAGCCGAACTCTTCCGCTCGACCAGCTTCCGCGAAAGCTTCAAAAACGAACTCAAAGACCGCGTCCAGAAGGCAGTGTTCCGCGGCCGATGGGACCGTGTCCACGTTGTGCGGGCTGAGAAGGACGAAAACAAACGCTTCCTCAACCGCAGTATTGCGGAAATCGCCAAGCTGCTCAATAAAGATCCGGCGGACACGATCCTGGACCTCGCTCTTAGCGAAGACCTCGAGTTAGGCATCACGCTTTCTGTAATCAACGTCAACAAAGATGTCGTGCATCAAATCCTACAGCTCCCCAATACGCTCGTCGGTCTTTCCGATGCGGGCGCCCATGTCGCGCAGCATTGCGACGCCGGCTTGCCGTCGTATCTCTTGTCGGAATGGGTCCGGGAACGAAATGCGCTCAGTCTTGAAGAAGGCGTGCGCCGGCTGACCTCCGAACCCGCGGATTTCCTAAGCCTGAGCGGTAAGGGCCGCCTGAAACCGGGCAATGATGCGGATCTGGTAGTCTTCGACCCCAGCCGAATTCGTCCCCTGCCTCCCGAATGGTCCAATGATTTGCCTGGCGGACAAGCTCGTCTGATCGAGCGTGCCGAGGGGATCGAATACACAATTGTCAACGGCCACATCCTCTTCGCTGGCGGCGAATACCAGGGCGGAATGCCGGGCCGAGTTCTTCGCAGTTGATTGGACCAACACGAGCGACAGCGTACCGCCCCACGACTGAGATATCGCTCGCACGAGCGTTGATAGAGCGCGACAGCCTTTCGGCGCCGCTCAGGGCAGGCTCCGGGCGCTGATGGTCCCTGGGAGTGCGAGTAAACGGAGCTGCTACGAAGGAGCAGCGGCTCATGCTGATTGGGTGAAAAACGCATGCTGGGTCGGTGAGAAAGGTCGGTGAGAAAGAATGAACGGTGCTGAAGGCCTGGTCAGGACGGCGCTCGCCGCCGGAGTCGAAGTCTGTTTCGCCAATCCTGGCACGACCGAGATGGCGCTCGTGGCGGCCCTCGATGCGGTCGAAGGGATGCGCGCGGTGCTGGGCCTGTTCGAAGGGGTTTGCACAGGCGCAGCCGACGGGTACGCGCGGATGGCGGACAAGCCGGCGCTGACGCTGACCCATCTTGGGCCCGGCTTCGCCAACGGGATTGCAAATCTGCACAATGCCCGGCGCGCGCGCTCTCCTATAGTCAATGTGATCGGCGATCAGGCAACGTGGCATCTGGCTGCCGACGCGCCGCTGACGTCCGATATCATCTCGCTCGCGCGTCCGGTCTCGGCCTGGGTGCGCGAAGTCAAAACAGCTTCGTCCCTTGCGGCCGACACGGCAGAAGCGATTGCTGCCTCGGGGCACACGCCAGGTCATGTTTCAACGCTAATCGTGCCTTCAGATTGTTTATGGAGTACGGCAAGCGGGCCCACAAATCCGCTGCCGGTGCGCGCGCACTCACGTGTCACCGACGATGTGATTCGGCGCACGGCAGCCACGCTGCAAAAGGGTGGGGCTAAGACGGTGATGTTCCTCGGTGCGCAGGCGATGAGATCGCGCGGAGTCGCTGCCGCCGGTCGAATCGCGAGCAAGACTGGGTGTCGGCTGGTTTGTGAGACTTTCCCCTCGCGAATCGAACGGGGCGCGGGCCGCCCAGCGGTGGAAAAGCTACCATACTTCCCTGAGCAGGCGCTGGAAATGCTCTCGAAGTATGAGGCTATCGTGCTCGCAGGCGCGCTAGCGCCGGTCGCCTTTTTCGGTTACCCCAATCTGCCGAGTTCCTTGATTCCGGAGGGCTGCCGCACCGAGACCCTGGCAACGCCCGAGCGGGACACCATCGCAGCACTTGAAGCATTGGCCGATGAAATCGGCAGCCCGGCAGAGGCCGATTCGGGCTCGAAATTAAATCGGCCGCCGCGCCCGAGCGGCAGACTCGATTCGGCGACCGTTGGTGCTGCGATCGCCGCCATGATGCCCGAGAATTGCATTGTTATGGACGAAGCGGCGACCACCGGGCTGCCCTTTTTTGCAGCTTCGGCAGGCGCCCCGCCGCACACCTATCTGGCGCTCACCGGCGGCGCTATTGGGCAAGGCCTGCCCTGCGCGACCGGTGCAGCTGTCGCTTGCCCTGATCGCAAGGTAATCGCGTTTCAGGCCGATGGCAGTGGGATGTACACTCTGCAGGCGCTATGGACCCAAGCCCGCGAGGGACTCGACGTGACCACCATCATCTGCAACAACCGGCGCTACCGGATTCTGCAGGTTGAGCTTGCGCGCGCCGGTGTTACGGAACCGGGGCATAAGGCACGTTCGCTAACCAGCCTCGCTAATCCGGAAATCGAATGGTCCACAATTGCGGCCGGGTTGGGTGTTCCGGCAGTGCGAGTCGAAACGGCCGAAGCCTTATGCACGCAGCTAGAACGCGCATTGGGCGAACGCGGCCCGAACCTAATCGAAATGCTGATTTGAAAGCGTACGTGCGCAATGGAGTAAAAACGAAATGGCTGGTTGTCTCGACGGTATCAGGGTAATTGACCTCGGCCGTTATCAGGCCGGGCCGCGATGTTCGCTCATTCTGGGGGATTTGGGCGCGGAGGTGATCAAAGTTGAAGCCGCACCGGACGGTGACGAATCGCGCCGGCTGGGGATGGTGTACTGGTCGCAATACAACCGCGGCAAGAAAAGCATCACGCTCAATCTGCGCAGCGAAGCGGGCAAGAGCATTCTGAGAGAACTCGTACTCAAGTCCGATATGGTGTTGCAGAATTTCAGCCCCGGCGTAATGGACGAAATGGGCTTTGGCTACTCGGCCCTTAAAGAACTCAATCCAGGGATCATCCTGATCAACGTTTCAGGCTTCGGCCAGTACGGCCCTTATCGCGACCGGCGCGCCTTCGATCCAATCGGCCAGGCAATGGGCGGCGTGATGTTCGACACCGGCTCGCAAGATGGACCGCCAGTCCGCTGCGGCCCGCCAATTATCGACCGAATTACCGCGTTGCACGCGACTATCGGCGCCCTCGCCGCGCTCCATCGCCGCGATATGACCGGGATTGGGCAAGCGCTTGACGTGTGTCTGCTCGATTCCGCATTCACGCTAACTGAAATCCCGATTGCGCAGTATCTGACCACAGGCCGCGAGCCGCAGCGCAGCGGTAACAGCTCGGGCGCGCTGTCGCCCGCCAATACCTACCCTGCGCGCGATGGATGGGTCTATATCATCGCGGTGCAGCAGAGGATGTGGGAGCGATTCTGCCGCGCGGCTGGCCGCGAGGAGCTGGCGGACGAGCCGCGCGCCTCAAGTGTGCAGTCTCGCGCCGCGAATACAGAATGGGTGAACGATCAGGTGGCTTCGTGGGTTAAAGAGAGGACTGTAGCCGAAGTCGTCGAGAAATTGGCGCCTGCGGGTGTTCCGGTCGCGCCGGTGCAAACGATTGCGCAGGCGGCTAATGACCCCCACTTATGGGAACGGCAGATGTTGGTGGAGACGGATGATCGCAAAGGCGGGAAGACGTATGTCGCGGGCCTCACGGTCAAATTTTCCGACACTCCTGGCGCCGTCGGCCCCATCCCAACTCCAGGTGAGCACAATCAGGAGATCTATTGCGGGCTCCTGGGCCATGCTCCATCGGAACTGGAAAGATGGCGTATGGAGGGAGTGATCTAATGCCTCTCCCCCTCGGGAGAGGTCGGCGCGCGCAGCGCGCCGGGTGAGGGACCTTGTACTAAAGATGCTGGGCTATTGTCTCCAGCACACCATCCATGTTGTCCAAAATTTCCTCGTTTCAGAAACGCAGCACTCGATAGCCATTTCTCTCCAGATATTCCGTTCGGAGCTCATCGGCTTTGCGTCCACACTCTCCGCCATGCTGGCTGCCATCAAGTTCGATCACGAGGCGCGCGTCCAGACAGAAGAAATCGACAATGTAACCACCGATCGAGTGCTGGCGACGGAATTTGGCAGCGTTAAGTTGCCGATTCCTCAGGCGCTGCCATAGTTTTCGTTCGACCTCAGTCTGTGTCGCTCGTAGAGCACGCGCTCGATCACGCATGAGCACCGGCGCGGCGGCATCAGAATCAGAATCCTTCATAACGGTCCCTCACCCGGCGCGCGTTCGCGCGCCGACCTCTCCCGACTGGGAGAGGCATTGAAGAGCGCGCATTTTCATTCCGGCATGGACCTGTCTACGCCAGATGCGATTTGAAGAAACTGACCATTTTTGGCCATAGCTCGAAGGCGGCTTTTTGTCGATAGCGGTCCGGGCGCACGTCGGCAAAAAACGCATGTCCCGCGTTTGCGAACGTTTCAATCACGACCAGGCCGAGCCTGCCTTCGTGCTCAAGCCGCGCGCGCAATTCGGCTGCGTGCGCCTGAGACGGATTTTCATCATCGGCGCCAAACACCGCATAGACCGGGTGCTTCAGATTCTTGACCAGATCGACCACCGCCACAGGATGCTGGGAAGTGATCGGCGAATCCGAACTGATTCCGCCGCCCCAGCAGTCGATCGTTGCGTCCACTTTGTCGCTGCTGCTGGCGAGCAGCAGGGCTGAACGCCCGCCCATGCAAAAGCCGACGGTGCCGATTTTTCCGCTACTGTGAGGCAACCCGCGCAGCAATGCGGCCGCGTTTTCCAAGTCGCGCACCGTTAAACGGTCGTCGAGTTGCGCTGCGCGTGGACGCACATCTTCCAGTTGTTCGCCGGTGCCGAGATCGATGCGTGTGAAACAATCTGGCACCAGGGCCACGAAGCCAATGTTGGCGAAGCGGCGGGCCACGTCGCGGGCGTGGTCGCTTACCCCGAAAATATCGTGGATAAGAATCACTCCCGGATAGCCTCCGCTCTCGCGCGGACGTGCCAGGTAAGCGGGAATCTTGGTGCCCTCGCTTCGAAAACTCACTTCCTGTGTTGCGAGCAATTCAGGACGTTCAACCTGACCTGCTACTGCCATGAGGAGTTCCTCCAGACTGGGTTGGCAAGACCGTTCGTTATCTCATCTCGAATCCAAATGATGTCAATAATGATCCAGAATCCTCCTTTCTGTCATCCCGGCCGGAGCGGTATTCTTTTGCCGCGCAAGCGGAGGGATCGACACGGAGCGATTTGCTTGCAAAGCGGCGGTGCAGAAAAAACGCTTCGCGCTGCTCCCTCGTCGCCTGCGCTGGCGCTCCGGCTCTGTCGGGATGACAAATGAGTACTAGAAGATCGCTAACGGATTTACCGGCGATGCCGTTCCTCGCTTGAGCACCAACGGGCCCATCACGAACAGAAACGCGTAACGCCCGAGACGTTCAGCCGCTGCTGCGAGCGCATCCAAGTCTGCGTTATCGATGAGGTGTATTCCCATGATGGGCAGCGTGCCGACGTGAATCGGGCGGCTCAGTCCCTCATACCCGCTCGGCACAACGTCGCTGGCGCTGTCGGAACCGAGGACCGCGATCCTCCGATCGTAAAACCATTGCAGACAGGATGCGTCGAGTCCTGGCATCGCCTGCATCGTGACCCACGGACCTACGGTTTTGCGCCGCCGAGCACGGCCGTTGCGAATTAACAGTATGTCACCTTCTTCGACTTGTACGCTATGGTCTTTTTCGGCGGCGTCGAGATCTTCAGGAAAAACGCGTTCGCCTGGTTCGAGCCATTGCATGTTTTTGATTTTCGGAATATCGAGCAGCACGCCGCGGCCGACGATACCGTCGCCAGCGACATCGATCGCGCATTTGCGCGCGCCGTGCGAGCCGACTTCGGTAGCGTCGAAGCCGTTGTACATCTTGCCGCGCCAGAACACGTGGCAGAGTGCGTCGAGATGCGTCACCGCGTGTCCGTGAGGCGAAATGGCGAAATAGTCGGCCGTGTATGGCATCAGCCGGACCTCGCTGGCGTCATAACCGGTCTGATGCATAAGGTGGGTAACCGGCGTGGGATTGTCGGGTGCCGGTTCGGTTGCTAATGGCAGGGCGAGCGAGACGACGGTCCCGCTCCGCACCAAACGGGCGGCGGCGACGCGCTTCTGAGCGGTTATGTAATTTAGTGCCCCGCGCTCGTCCTCTTTGCCCCATCGCCCCCAATTGGAGATTTTCTCGTACAGCGCTATTACTTGGTCACGCGTAAGTCTGGGCGGCATAATCATTTGCCCTCCGGCACGCTTCAGGCATTTTTTCGGCGCTCGAATTCTGAAGCCCCTCGCCCGCTCGGTTGCGGAAGAGGGCAAGTGTCGCGGCTTTTGCGCTCTTTTCGCAAAAGCCGTGACGCGCGGGTGAGGGTGCTCTCGTCAACTCTCCAAGCTATTGGACGTCTATTTTGCTGCTCGGACGAAATTAGGCTTGCGCTTTTCACGCAACGCCTGAAGTGCTTCCTGATGATCTTTGGCCATAAGGCTGACTGCTTCGTAAGCGAGTCCCGCGTCCATGATCAGGTTCGCCTGTTGCTTGAGCCATTTATTGACTGCGAGCTTACTCCATCGGATCGCCCAAGTCGGCCCATCGGCTAGCCTCTGCGCGAGCTCTCTGGCTTTTGGCAAGACCTGGGCTGCGGGAACCGCATAATTGACCAGGCCGATGCGTGCCGCATCCGCGCCGGTTATCGTATCCCCTAGCATCAGGAATTCTTTTGCGCGATTAGGACCGATCAAAAGTGGCCAGATGACGGCACCGCCATCGCCCGCCACCGCCCCTAACGCGACATGCGTGTCGGCCAGCTTGGCAGTTTCTGAAACTACGGTGATATCACAAAGTAAAGCGACGTTAGCAGCAAAGCCGAGCGCATCGCCGTTGATCGCCGCAACAATCGGCTGCTCGACGTCGAGCAGATTTTCGATTACCCGCCGTCCATCGGACATAAAAATGCGCCGTCCCCCACGTCCTTTTGGCTTGGTGGGGCGCACCCGGCTGAGGACGTCACCGCCGGCCGAGAACGTATCACCAGCGCCGGTCAGCAGGATCACGTTAACCTCTTGGTCTTCGGCCAGGTCCAGCCAAACCTGCTCAATTTCGTGATGCATCGCCGACGTCACTCCGTTGCGCGCATCAGGGCGGTAGAGGGTGACGATGGCGACACGCTGCGAAACCTCCACTTTCAGAAATTCGTATGCGCTATAATCCATGGCCATTTTGCTCCAGACCTCCTCATTTCACTGGTAAGTTGGACTCTAGCTTAGCTACCATCGGCGAGGTGAAAGCGCCAACTCCGTTGATGACAATGACGGCGCGAGGCATGCCTTGCCACAGCCTTGCCCCGAACATCGCGGTGCGACGCGCTACTAGACTTTCGATGAGATACTGAATTAGTTCAAGATTTCGGCGGAGAGCTCAGCGCGATTTCCGCCGCTCTTCGGCAACGCGATTGGAATGAAAAATTCTCGCGGATACAAATAATCTTCGACGGACTCGTCAATTACGTGCATAAGCCCGTGCTGTTCTCCCCTAGGATCAGGAAGCGTTTCGTAGACCTTACGAATCTCCAACGATACTGGATAACCGTTATTCCTGACGCAAAGTTCGTAACGACGCGGCTGTGATGTTTGCCGCTTTAGCTCAGAGGAGATTTTCGATCTTGGATTCTTTCCGGCCGACGCCATGAGCCTCATACCAATGCATCTCGGCGACGTGCACAGTTCCATCGGCTAAGGGGATCCTAGCGATTCCCTTGCGCTTTCTCCATCGTCCCTCTCCATAGTGCTTTTTCAGCCTTGAGAGATCATGACTTGCGCGGCCGGTCGCAATAGTCTCTGTTTGAACAACTTCCCCGATGAGCTCGAAGGTCATTGGGGTTTTGTCGCCCCCGGCCAACTAAGGGATTAGAAGCCGGGGGCGCAATTTCAATTCGCCGGCGCCTATTGCTTGAAGCGCAAGCGGGTCAGGCGGTGTGCTGAAGCGCGTACTGCCCGATGCGGTCGATTGCCTGTTGGCCTTCTGGCAATAGCTTCGCGAATACGTGCCAGACGTGGATCATCTCATCCCAGACTTCGAGGTCGACTTTCACTCCGGCAGCCTTCGCTTTATCGGCTACTCGCGTCGAATCATCCAGTAGAGTCTCTGTCCCGCCGACCTGGATCAGCAGCGGTGGCAGACCGCGATAATCCGCGTGGAGCGGTGATGCGAGAGGATTTTTCGGATCGGCGCTGCCCACATAGGCCTTCGCCATGTTGAACAGACCGCCGTTGTTCCCGGATGGAGCTACCATCGGATCCTTGCTGGCATTGGTCTTCATCGACGCGCCTGTGCCTTCCATGTCGGTCCACGGAGAAATCGGCACCGCACACGCTGGCAGCGTGACCTTCGCATCTCGGAGCGCGACTAGCGCCGCCAGCACCAATCCGCCGCCCGCCGAATCACCAGCAATGATGATCTTGGCCGGCTTGTAACCTTGTGCGAGCAGCCAGCGATATGCGGCCGTCGCGTCTTCGACCGCGGCTGGAAACGGATGTTCCGGTGCAAGGCGGTAATCCAAGGCCAATGCGCGCGCCTGCGACGCCCGCGCGATTCGCGCAACCATCGCGCGATGGGTGTTGATCGAGCCCATCACATAGCCGCCGCCATGCAGATAGAGAATCACCCGATCGGCGGCAGCGTTCGGCGGCACGATCCATTCGGCTTTTACGCCACCGGCATCCACCGGTTGGCAATTCACATCGCTGGCGACACGTTCGGCCACCTTCTCCATTCCCGTGCGCATTCGCTCGACCGTAGGCTTGCCGCCGCCGCCCCCGCCGACCGGCTGCGACTTGATGATTTCGAGCACTTTCTTCAGTTGTTCGCTGGCCATGGTTCCTCCCGCACTATGGTTTTTGCAAGGCGGCAGCTAGTCCCTGCCTGTCTCTGTTCCCTCTCCCTCCTCTCTGGTCTTCCCGCACTCCTCTCCTAGCGCCGTGCCCTGAGTATCTTGAGTCGCTATCACACTTGAACCGAAACGTAAAAGCTTTGGCCACGAGTTTATTGCCCCAGGAGCGGGCGTACGGCGACAACTGTGATCAAGCAAGCATCCGCGAAGTCAGAGTCCAGGTATACATGCTGTCGTCGGCAGAGTTCCGAAAAAGGTGATGCCTAGCATCGGCTAAGTGACCGATGAGATCGGGAGCGTGAGTCCTCAGAAGAAGAACACAGGCTGGAAGCCTGTGCCACCAGATCTATTCTTCTTTTTGGCCCGGGGTGATGCGGCAGCGCGCTCGTAAGTGCGCGGCCGCAGTTTCCCCTCTACCGATTCCTTGCTCAAACGAGGATAGGCTTCAACTCGGCATTCTCAGGCTTGGCCATGGCGCAGCAGCTTGCCTGGAGTTGCGCCGGTGCACTTGCCTTCGGCGAACGTCTCCACACCGTTGACGATGATCGAGCGATAACCCTTGGCATGTTGGACCCGGCGCCATTCGCCGCCAGGGAAATCGTGAACGATCTCACCGACCCAATCCGGTTCGATGTCGAGACCTTTGAGGTCATACACTACTACATCGGCGGCCATGCCCTCGCGCAGCATTCCGCGGTCGCGGAACCCTGCCGCATGAGCCGGTAATGCCGACATACGATAATGGGCTTCCTCCAGGGTGATCCTCTGCTCATCGCGCACCAACCAGCGCAGAAAATCGGTCGTGAACGCGCCACCGGTGAAGAACTTGGTATGCGCGCCGCCGTCCGAAACCCCGGGGAAAGTAAATGGCGAAGCGTTGAAAATCTCGGCCATAAACTCGGCGTTGAATCCTTTGTTGGGGCCCAAAAATTCTGCCTTTAAATTGGTGGCTACGGAAAGGTCGAGCATCACGTCGATCGGATGCCTGTTCTCTTCCATGCCAATCTGGCCGAGCGATTTGCCGATATACTTCTCGAGTTCTTCGTGATTGTCGACCCATTGCACGATCAGATTTTTCGGATTACCGCCGACACCTGCCTGCAGGGCTCGGATTCGCGCGTCGGCCCCATCCGTCTCTCTGATAACAGCCTTGCGCATCTCCGGATCCTTCATCTTGGCCAACTTTTCCTCGACCGTACCGGTAGTCAGGGCACGCCACGCGGGGCTCATGTCATAAAGGTTCCAGTTCTCCAGGGTGAAAGCGAAACCGCTGCGCACAGACGCCCCCTGGCCGAAAATTGGAAGACCCTCAGCACGGCAGCCCTCGATCCAGCGCAGCAGGCGGCGATGGATTTCCGCATTCTTGCGGGTGGGAGCGACGGCCTGGAAGAGGATCGGCCGCATCGCCACACCTGCGAGCTTTTTCACAAAGGCGAGGTCGGCGCTGTTATCCGCCGGATCCGTCGCCTGCGTGATCTCCATGAAGCCCTCATCGCGCTCGCGTAGAACCCGGGCGAGATTAAAGATGTCGTCGTCGCACATCGTATCGGTCACCATCGGCGACCCGTCATAATCGGCCTGAACAGAATCCGGCCCCAAGCGCTGAATGGAGAAGCCGCATAAGCCCGCCTCCATACCCTCATGGAGCAGCCGAGCCATCTCAGCACGCTCGCGGTCATTTGCGGGGCGCGTCTTCGCCGCTTCAAGACCCATCACGTAGATCATCAGCGACGCGGTGGGCATGTACTGAATGCAGTTGACCCCTTTCGGCGTGCGGTCCAGCGAATCCAGATATTGCGGGATTGTCTCCCAATCCCACGTCATGCCTTCCTTCATCGCCGCGTACGGGATTGCCTCGGTGCGCGTCATCGTCAGCATCGAACGTTCACGAAAATCGGGTTTGACCGGGGCAAAACCGAATCCACAATTGCCGAGCACCAATGAAGTAACCCCATGCCAGCCGGAGATTGTGCAGTAGGGATCCCAGCGAATCTGAGCATCGTAATGGGTGTGCAGATCGACGAAGCCAGGCGCTACGATGAGGCCGTCCGCCTCGATAGTCTTTTTGGCGAAGCCGTGCGCACGGCCGCCGATCTGGGCAATTTTGCCGTCCTTGATCCACACGTCGGCGCGATATCTTGGCACTCGGGTGCCGTCGACGACCGTACCGCCTTTAATCAGAATATCCATATCAGCCATTTGGTCACCTCCATTAGGTTCGGCGCCACGTCGGCTGCATTCACACGCGCCGAAGGCTCAGCGCCGGCGGCTCGAAATCCAAGCCACCGGCAAGTTAAACCGCGTTGTTGGGTCACTTTTCCGTTGCTCGAACTGCAAGTTGACTATCGCACCAGCGGTTCAAATTCAAACGCCGCACATTGGAAGCGCGGTTGCGACGGCATGACCGGCCTCTCGCTTTTCAGTCTAGCCTATGAGTCCGAGCCGTTCGCGCTCCAGAATTTGCGGTAGTGGGCGGCCAGATCAGGTGCGACCGAGCCGAGGTCGGGATGGCGGCGGGCTTCGATATAAGCCGCACGCGTTGCGGGATCGTTGAAGTTGATGGCGCCCGGCTCGCAGCACATTATCGAATTCACTTTGTTGGAATGTGGCAAGCCGAGGGCATGGCCGAGTTCGTGCGCGACTACGTCAAACAACATCTGACGAGTATCGGTCTCGCCGCGTGGTTTGGGCGGATTGAGATTAATTTTTACCGGCAGTCGAATAACTCCACGCTTATCAGCATCGATATTCGTCTCGCCCATCTCATGGCGGATGTGAGCTGACTTGGCAAATCGAATCAGGACGTTGGCCCCCGCTTCATTGTCAGTCCACCTAAAAGCGTCCTCGTGGAACTCTTGCTCAAAGACCTGGTTCCACTGCGCAACCGCGTCCTGGATGGCAGAGTTCAACGGCGTTGAAGGCGCACGCTCGGCATAAATCGTCAGCGGGAAGCGTTTCTTGGGGTGCCCGATCAGGCGAGCTTCGATGTCGGGGACATCCGATGCCGGGACCGCTCTGGCGATACCTGCTGCCGCCAGCGTAAGCAGAGATAAGACTACAAAGAATCGCAAACAGGCGCCCTCCTCGGTTTGTAGTCTGGGCGCCTATATTAACTCTAATTGTAAAACAGTTAGACGCAGCCGTTTCTGCCTCCCGCGCTGGCCGCCACGCTATAACCGTGGTTTTCTTCTCACCTTCCTTTGGGGCGTCGTCGCCCAGTCAGATTGGATCCCATACCGGTAAGGCTCAATAATAGCCGTTGCGGTAAGCCCGCTCGTCCTGTTGATTTTGAATATGGTTACCGATCCCGTAACCAACGGCAGCTCCACCAAGACCACCAATAGCTGCGCCAGCTCCCGGCGCCCCCACAGCGCTCCCGACGAGTGCGCCTGCACCTGCTCCGGCTACGCCACCTATCAGAGTACCCTTCTCACGAGTGCTGAGTGGTTCCCCATAACACCCAACTATAGCAATCATCATCAGTATCGAGAGTACGAGAGCAATCAGCCGCTTCAATTGCATTTTGACACCTCCCGTGCGTGTAGCACCGCACTGTGGAGGCTGTCTGCGCGCGTTCCGCAAACAACCTCGCACTGAATTACTACTTCTTACGAAAGACTTCGAAGCAGGTTGCGTGCCTCTGCGAGGCGTCGTTTTGAGTAGGGGCCTCGCGAGGATACCTCCGCATTGTGAGAAATGAACGCTGCAAATCGTCGGAATAAGTACCCAATCGGTGCGGCTGTGTACTGAGGCCGATGCGAAAAAAGCCGCAGCTTTTCCGAGATAGCCGCAGGTGACGGTGGATTCTTGTTCTAAGTGACGTTGAAAATTGTACAAAAACACACAATTGTTGACTCATAAGGTTCTAGAGTCCGACCAGCGCGAGCAACGGTCCTTGAAAGGGGTGTATGACTATTTCGAATAGATCGAGTTTCTCGAAGGGTTCGCTCACATATGACGCAGCGGGTGACAGAGTTGGGCGGGAATTAGCTGGACTTAAAGAACTCGGAAAATGGATCAGTCAGACGTTCAATTACAACGAGATTGAACCAGTTCTTCCTCTGGGTTACTTCGCCAATGTTTTGCGACTCTCGACGGATATAGGGCTGGCGATTTCAACCGATGGTGTGGGCACAAAGATGCTGGTAGCTCAAGCGCTCGGTAAGCTCGACACGGTCGGGATTGATTGCGTGGCGATGAACGCGAATGACGTACTTTGCGTTGGGGCGAAGCCGATTTCGATGGTGGATTACATCGCCATCTCGGAGATAGAGCCCGAAATTCTAGGTGAGCTGGCAAAGGGTCTCCGGGACGGCGCGCGCCTCGCTCGCATCAATATCCCGGGCGGTGAGATCGCACAAATCCGAGAAATGCTGCGAGAAGACGCCAACCACGGTTGTTCGTTAGATTTAGTAGGCACTTGCGTCGGCACGGTTCACCTTCAGCGCTTAATTGTTGGAGAGAAGATCAAGCCAGGCGATCTGGTGGTTGGCATCGAAAGCAATGGGATTCACAGCAATGGATTCACTCTGGCAAGGAGGGCGCTCGGGCTGGTTGGTGACGCAGGCGCGAGGCTTTCCGAATACTGTCCCGAACTCGGACATACCCTTGGGGACGAGCTTCTCCGACCTACGAACATTTACGTGAGCGAAATTCTGGCCCTGCTGGAAAGTGATCTCGCTATCAAGGCCCTCATTCACATCACCGGCGATGGCCTTCTGAATCTTGCGCGGGTCGATTCTGAAACGGGCTATGTTATAGAGGGACCGTTGAAGCCATCACCCATTTTTTCGATGATCCGTCATAGTGGGAATATAGAGGATGCAGAAATGTTTCGCGTCTTTAACATGGGGACGGGCTTCTGCGTTGTAACGACCCCAGACGATGCACCCAGAGTCGAGCAGATCGTAGCGGAACATGGCCACCGGGCATCAGTGATCGGCTACACCGTGAACGATCCCCAGCGTCGAATATGGATTCCGCCGCACGATCTTGTCGGCTCGAACCACACGTTCCGTACCACCACCGAGAAGCCGCCAGCCTACCCGCAACGAACACGCGAACAGCTCTGACACCTCGGTACATGGCAGCTGCGTCAGCTCATCGAGCCTTGGGCCGGCCCGCTGACTTTTGTTTTTAAGAGAAAGGTTGTGCGACTCTTGGGCAGAACTGGCTAGATGACGACGCCTTTCGCTTTTCTACCAACAACCAGAAACTACCTGAGAAACTGAGCTCCAGGAGTTTCGCCCGTGGAGTGAGACAATAGCCTTGCCGGAATTTAACGAGTGCTCTGTCCGAGCTAACAATTTGCAATTTCACTACCTCGAGTTAGGGGAGGGACCGCTGGCGCTGTGCTTGCACGGTTTCCCTGACTCCCCTTGGACCTCCGATTTCTTTTACCCGAGCTGGCCAGCGCCGGATATCGAGCCGTGGCCCCATTCATGCGGGGCTACGCACCCACTGAGGTTCCGGCCGACGGCAGTTATCAAACCAGCGCACTGGCAGCCGACGTGGCCGCTCTCCATGAGGCACTTCATTATGCCGACTTCCCGATTATGCCGCGTTCTGTTCCAAGATGACTGTGATGCCGGACGCTGCTGCCGCAGGATATCAGCATAATCCGCAACTTCAGAATGGCTTCCAGCCAAGAGCAGGAACGATCTCATCGTAGAAGACTTCGACCAACCCGATCACGGCGACACGATCTCCGGTCGGGGCGGCGCCGTTAAGTGCCACCTGTGCTCCGAAACTGACTTCGAAGTACTCGCCCAAGTAGGCAGTGCCCGGAGTAAGCCGAAAATCGGGAAGCGTGGTCAGATGAGACGCCATTAGTGATTGCGAGTAGTTGAACTGAGCGTAAGGGACCAGGTTGACCCATGGCGCTTCGATTCCGATGTGCTGCACGAATTGATCGAGATATCGGAGCGAATATTCCACTTCGAAGTTTGCGACGAGATCGCTGTTGGCGGGGCCTTGGATCCTGCCCGCATATCCGACCTCAGCCTGTACAGCAAAAGGGCGCAGATACCTCTGCGAGGGCCGATCGGGAAGATCGCCCATGCCTTTGCCTAGGAGAAGTTCACCTCCCAAATGAGTATACCCGTGGTCGGCGATCTGCCGAGTCCCGGTCGGAACGACAATTAGAGGGCTCACGGTAAGTTCGAATTCGTGTGACACCGATTTATAGACTGCCTGCCTGAAATAAAGCGACAGATCAGATGCCCCCGAAACATCGGGGTTCGGGCCGGGCTCTTGCTGCTCCCAGCCGCCCGTGACCAACAGGCTTGAGTTGTCGCTTAGTTGCTTTTCCAACGCCGGCAGTGGCGAGAAATCGAAGTCGCTACGGCGTGTCGTCAGGGAAAATGCGTTATCTGGGAAGGCGTCGTTGCCTACGATCGGGCTCAGAAAAATCCGATCCCCGACAACTCCGTGACCGTGCGCATTCGAACTGAACAAGAGAATGAAGCCGACCGAAACCGCCGAAAACAGGCCGATCGAGCGCGGACGCGCTGAAACTCTTCTTCCGAACATTTAGCCAACCTTCCTCGTGTGAGAACCAGACCTGCGCCAAAGCCGGCCTGCTCGATGACGCGCGTCAAGGATGTGCAAGCCGCCGCATTACGGGCGAAAGGTTGGTCAGATCAGCAACGAAGAACTTTGGTGGAGAGCGGTGGTCCGGACGCACGCCGGGCCAGTGAACGACGCGAGTCGGTCAGAGCGAAGACCGAGACTGTTGTGGGCATGGTCGCAAGCATGGCGAGGGACGAGCCGACAAGTGGCCCATTGCCGCACCGATGACTGTCCATGCTCGTGCGGAAGTCTCGGCTGCCCTTGGGGCAACCATCGGACGGGCAAGGATCGGCTTGGTGCGGCGAGAGGTGGGAATCGCAACCAGCGCCAAGCAACGGCTCGAAATGACAGTGGCCGCCGGGTCCCATACAGAGGACAGTGTCGGGGGTCATTGCTGTCGTGGCGAAAGCGATTGCGGCGGCAAGCAGCGTTGTGAGTACTCGGCGCACAGAGACAGCTTGTTCACGATGACCGCGGTGATCAAGACCCAGTCTGAATCTAGTGGCATAAGCGACAGCCCGGTCCGTTTGAGAGCTGTGCAATAACTGCGCTTCCAGGACGCCCGGTTAGACTTGCTCTGCAGCGTTCGCTGCCTGCGCTGGGCCGGGGGTTGCTAATGGTTAGCGACTCCGTTGATGGCGCCTCGGAACTTCCCACGCGAGGAGCGCGGCCGTCGATTTGACCGGGATACATTGAGCGAACGCGTTTCCTGATTCGCTTCTGAGCCGATCCTCCGAAGCCAGCGGCCTCTCCTCTCTGCCATCGCGAAAGGAGAGGTACACGACAATCGCAAGGAATCCGGGCGACAAAAGGGAAGAGGATGCAGGATGGCCGTGGTCTCATCGAAAGACCTTTCTGGAAGGTCAAGCTGCGCAGGGCTATGCGGCAGTCACTATCCAGGAATACCGGACAATCTGGCAGGTTGTGCGATCGAGAAACGGGTCCTTCTGATCGGCGACCTCGACGCCGTCACCACGGAACGGCTCAAGCATTCGGTGCTGAGCGGCGTCACGGGCAGCTCACAAAGCTACGCCAAGTTCTGCGCCACGCGATTCATCGAGTATCTGATCGAGGCGGCCGCCGCGGTTCCCGCGCAGCCGCCAGCGAAAAAACTCCCTGCGCTGGGGCCGTGCTATCCCCGACCAACCCACATT
>Ga0187846_10000418_pt1 | contig 25076 bp, 19 predicted proteins | sample TC_taG_FD_161473 | JGI IMG/M metagenome (GOLD analysis project Ga0187846, IMG submission 161473) | Biofilm microbial communities from the roof of an iron ore cave, State of Minas Gerais, Brazil - TC_06 Biofilm (v2) | ecosystem: Environmental > Terrestrial > Deep subsurface > Cave > Wall biofilm... | reverse complement strand
AAGGCGGCTGGCGTGAACGAGTTGAGCCGCTGGCCGGATGTGGCCGACTGGGCGCTGATGCTCGGGTTTGCGCTGCTGATCGTGAAGATCGCGATGAGCTCGAAGCGCCGCGCTGAGACGCGCGCCCAGGAGGCCGATGCCGCGGCGGCCGAAGAGGGGCTGAAGCGCCAGCTGGCCGAGGCGCAACTGAAGACGATGCAGGCGCAGGTCGAGCCTCATTTCCTGTTCAACACGCTCGCCTCCGTCGATTACCTGATCGAGACCGATCCGTCGCGCGCATCGCGGATGCAGAAGAACCTGATCCAGTTTCTGCGCGCTGCGCTGCCGCAGATGCGACAGGCTTCATCGACGTTGGGCCAGGAGATGGCGCTGTGCCGGTCGTACCTCGAGATCCTGAAAGTGCGGATGGACGAGCGGCTGCAGTTTGCGATCACGATGCCGGCCGGCTTGTCGTCGGCCGCCTTTCCGCCGATGATGCTGCAGACGCTGGTCGAGAACTCGATCAAGCACGGACTGGAACCCAAACCCGAGGGAGGGACCCTGACATTGAGCGCCGACGTGGTCGATGGCAACGTGCGCGTGGCCGTCAGCGACACCGGTCTGGGTTTCGGAGCGTCCGGATCCGGCGGCTCAGGCGTCGGGCTGAGCAACGTGCGCGAACGGCTGAAGGCGCTGTTCGGCGCGCGCGGGCGCCTTAGCATCGCACCGAATTCGCCCAGCGGGACGATCGCGACGATCGAGGTTCCATACACCGTGGCATCGGCCGAGGCGATGCCGATGGCCTCGCCCCAGCCGGCCTGAACCGGATAGCTCGGAACGATGGAGGCGCCGCGCGCGATCCTGGCCGACGATGAACGGCTGATGCGCGAGCAGTTGCGCGCCCGGCTGGCCGAGGTGTGGCCGGAGCTGGTCGTTGCCGGCGAAGCGAAAAATGGCCAGGAGGCAGTCGAGCTGGTGCAGGAATTGCGCCCGGATCTCGCCTTTCTGGACATCCGGATGCCCGGCCTGACGGGTGTCGAAGCGGCGCGTGCAATCGGCAACGCGTGCCATGTCGTATTCGTCACCGCCTACGGCGAGTTCGCGATCGAGGCGTTCGAGCAGGGCGCGGTCGACTACGTGCTCAAACCGGCCGAGACGGCGCGGCTGCAGGTGACCGTGCAACGACTGAAGCAGCGGCTGCAGGCGCCGCCGCCGGACTTGCATGGGCTTCTGGATGAACTCACCCGCAAGCTCGAGACGGTGGCCGCGGGGCAGCGCAGCCAGCCCTACCTGCAATGGATCCAGGCCACGGTCGGCCAGCAGTTGCGCCTGATTCCGACCGGCGAGATCCTGTTTTTCGTGTCCGACGAGAAGTACACGCGGGTTCAGACCGAAGCCTACGAAGCGCTGATCCGGGTGCCGATCCGGGAACTGGTCGAGCAGCTCGACCCGCAGCAGTTCTGGCAGATCCACCGCTCCACCATCGTCAACGTGCGCGCCGTCTCAGGCATCGTGCGCGACTTTCGCGGCCGGCAGCTGGTGACCTTCAAAAACCATGCGGAAAAACTGGAAGTCAGCCGCAGCTTCACGCACCTGTTCCGCCAGATGTGATGCCATCTGTTAGCGAGCGCTCACCCACAGTACATTGAAGTAGCCATCGTGACGCCTGCCCGCGGCCGAGGCGCGCAGCACGGCTGCCGATTTGACACAGTGGGCCCCGACTAAGATAATTTGCGGTTCCCTCGGAGGGGTGCCCGAGTGGTTAAAGGGGGCAGACTGTAAATCTGTTGGCCTTGCGCCTACGTTGGTTCGAATCCAACCTCCTCCACCAGCGCACATCAGTGGTCAACTGCGGGGCCAGCCGCGGGAGCCGCTGGACTGTGGGCCGGTGCCAGGAGCGGCGCGGCCGCACGATCCGATGGGAAGCGGGAAGCGAACTGGCAAGCGGGAACTGGCAAGGCGGGCGCGGGTCAGGGGAACGGTTCCAAATTCAACTTTGACGTTTTTTCCGGGTGCGGGAAACGACACCGCCTGCACGCTCCGCGACGCAGGCCAGTAGGCGAATGCGCGCACGGAATGGCAGGCGGGTGTAGCTCAATGGTAGAGCAGAAGCCTTCCAAGCTTATGACGAGGGTTCGATTCCCTTCACCCGCTCCAAGCACCGGATCGTTGCAGCAGGACGGCCCATGTGGCTCAGTGGTAGAGCACTCCCTTGGTAAGGGAGAGGTCGCGCGTTCGATCCGCGCCATGGGCACCATGAATCGGGCGTCGCCGGCCGTGGTCACCGGCGCCGCAGCGGCACCGGCACTGAAGACAGAATCGATGAGGAGTTGGGCTCAGGAAGGATCTTGAAAGATGGCCAAGGGCAAATTTGAGCGGACCAAGCCGCACGTGAATGTGGGCACGATTGGGCACGTGGACCACGGCAAGACGACGCTGACGGCGGCGATGACGCTGGTGCTGGCGGCGAAGTACGGCGGGGACGTGAAGAAGTACGACGACATTGACAACGCGCCGGAGGAAAAGGCGCGCGGGATCACGATCAACACGGCGCACGTGGAGTACCAGACGGGCAAGCGGCACTATGCGCACGTGGACTGTCCGGGGCACGCCGACTACGTGAAGAACATGATCACGGGAGCGGCGCAGATGGACGGAGCCATTCTGGTGGTATCGGCGGCGGACGGGCCGATGCCGCAGACGAGGGAGCACATTCTGCTGGCGCGGCAGGTTGGGGTGCCGTACATCGTGGTGTACATGAACAAGTGCGACATGGTGGACGATGCGGAGCTGCTGGAGCTGGTGGAGCTGGAGGTGCGGGAGCTGCTGAGCAAGTACGAGTTTCCGGGCGATGCGATACCGATCGTGAAGGGGGCGGCCAAGCTGGCGCTGGAAGGCGACAAGAGCGAGCTGGGGGAGCAGTCGATCTTCAAGCTGGCCGATGCGCTGGACAGCTACATCCCGACGCCGAAGCGGGCCATTGATCAGCCGTTTCTGATGCCGATCGAGGACGTGTTTTCGATCTCGGGGCGCGGCACGGTGGTGACGGGCCGGATCGAGCGCGGCATTGTGAAGGTGGGCGACGAGATCGAGATTGTGGGGTTGCGGGCCACGGTCAAGACGACCTGCACGGGGGTGGAGATGTTTCGCAAGCTGCTCGACGAGGGGCAGGCGGGCGACAACGTGGGGGTGCTGCTGCGGGGGACCAAGCGGGAGGAGGTCGAGCGCGGGCAGGTGCTGTCCAAGCCGGCTTCGATCACGCCGCACACCAAGTTCGAGTGCGAGGTGTACGTGCTGAGCAAGGAGGAAGGCGGGCGGCACACGCCGTTTTTCAACGGGTACCGGCCGCAGTTTTACTTTCGCACCACGGATGTGACCGGGTCGGTGCAGCTGCCGGCGGGCACCGAGATGGTGATGCCGGGGGACAACATCAAGATGGTGGTGACGCTGATCCAGCCGATCGCGATGGACCAAGGGCTGCGCTTTGCGGTGCGCGAGGGCGGCAAAACGGTCGGCGCCGGCGTCGTCGCCAAGATCCTGGAGTGAAAGGTCTGGTTTGCTCACGGGCATTACGGCTTGCTAGGGGTATAGCTCAACTGGCAGAGCGTCGGTCTCCAAAACCGAAGGTTGGGGGTTCGATTCCCTCTGCCCCTGCCATGGTGTCGAAGTCGCAAGAGAATCGACAGTTGATTGAAATGGGGTGGCGCCCGGCGGTAGGCGCGAAGGTCGGATGAACAAGACAGACGTACAGACGGTTACGAGTCGCGCCGACCAGGCGTTGGTCGCCATCGCGCTGGCGCTGGTGCTGGTCGGCGTGATCGGCTTCAGCTTCTGGGCGGAGCAGCCGATGCTGCTGCGCGTCGGGCTGCTGCTCGGTGGTGTGGTGCTGGGCCTGATCGTTGCGTGGTTCAGCGAGCCGGGCAAGCGGTTCATCGCGTTCGCGCGCGAGGGTTACGAGGAGGCCAAGCGCGTGACCTGGCCCAACCGCGAAGAGACGCTGAAGACGACAGGGATCGTGTTCCTGTTCGTCGGCGCGATGGCGATATTCCTGTTCGGCGTGGACAAGCTGGTTGAAATGGTCCTGTACGACTGGGTGCTCAGGTGGAAATGATGACGAGGACTTCGACCGAGGGCGCAGGCGCGCCGGAAGCGGCGCCGGCGGCTGGCGCGCACGGGGCGGCCGGCAAGCGCTGGTACGTTGTGCACGCCTATTCGGGAATGGAAAAGAGCGTGGCGCGCGCGTTGCAGGAGCGCATCGACCGGGCCGGCCTGCAGGCGCACTTCGGCCGGATCCTGGTGCCGACCGAGGAAGTGGTCGAGATCAAGGGCGGCAAGCGGGCCATCACCGAGCGGCGGCTGTATTCGGGCTATGTACTGGTAGAGATGGAGATGGCCGACGAGGCCTGGCATCTGGTGAAAACGACCCCGAAAGTCACCGGGTTTCTCGGAGGCACGGCCAACCGCCCGTCGCCGCTGACCCAGCGAGAGGTCGACGAAATCCTGCTACGGATGCAGGAGGGCTATGAGAAACCGCGTCCCAAGGTGCTGTTCGAGGTCGGCGAGATGGTTCGGATCAAGGAGCCGCCGTTTACCGACTTCAACGGCAATGTCGAGGAAGTCAACTACGAAAAGAACCGGCTGCGCGTGTCGGTGACGATCTTCGGGCGGTCGACGCCGGTGGAGCTGGAGTTCAGTCAGGTCGAGAAGGTTTAGCGGAGAGCCAGTCGTGGCGAAGAAAGTCGTCGGGTACATCAAACTGCAGGTGCCGGCCGGCAAGGCCAATCCTTCGCCGCCGATCGGCCCTGCGCTGGGGCAGCGCGGCCTGAACATCATGGAGTTCTGCAAGTCGTTCAACGCGCAGACCCAGTCGATAGAGCCGGGCCTTCCGATCCCGGTGGTGATCACGGCGTTCGCGGACAAGAGCTTCACGTTCGTGATGAAGACGCCGCCGGCCACCGTGCTGATCAAGAAGGCGGCCAAGGTTGAAAAAGGCTCCGCCCGGCCCCATACGGACAAGGTGGGGAAGATCACGCGCTCGCAGGCCGAGGCGATCGCCAAGGTCAAGATGCCTGACCTGACCGCGGCGAACCTGGATGCCGCGGTCAATACGATCGCCGGTTCGGCCCGCAGCATGGGCATCACAGTGGAAGGTTAGTGACGATGAGCACGGCATCGAAGCGATCGCGCCAGATCCGCACCAAGATCGAGATCAACAAGGTCTATCCGGTGGCGGACGCGCTGAAGATCGTCAAGGAGACCGCGACGGCCAAGTTCGACGAATCGATCGATACGGCGGTGGTGCTCGGCATCGATTCGAAGAAGTCGGACCAGTCGGTGCGGGGCTCGGTGGTGCTGCCGGGCGGAACCGGCCGTACGGTGCGCGTTGCGGTGTTCGCGCAGGGTGCCAAGGCCGACGAGGCGCGCGCTGCCGGCGCCGATCTGGTCGGCTTCGATGACCTGGCGCAGAAGATCAAGGGCGGTTTCCTCGAGTTCGACGTGGTGATCGCCTCGCCCGATTCGATGCGGGTGGTCGGGCAGCTCGGACAGGTGCTGGGCCCCCGCGGGCTGATGCCGAACCCCAAGGTCGGCACCGTCAACGCGGACGTGGCGGCTGCGGTGCGCAACGCCAAAGCCGGCCAGGTGCAGTTCCGGGCCGACAAGGCCGGCATCGTGCACTGTTCGATCGGACGCGCGTCGTTCGACGTCGATCGACTGCGCACCAATCTGGCCGCACTGATCGACGCCTTGCAGAAAGCCAAGCCGGCGTCCGTCAAAGGCCACTATCTGCGCAAGCTGGCGGTGTCCTCGACGATGGGAGTGGGTGTGCGGGTTGACCCGTCGAGTTTGAACGCGTGAGTGTGCGCAGGGGTTTTACAGGGATTTGGGAACGACGCTAACCATTGCTTCTCTAACCAGGAGTCGATCGGCCCGCCGGTGCGCGGGTCATCCACACAGGCTTTGGGCCGCCGCAGCGGAGACGATGCGGCTGCTGTCAAAGACCGCCGGGGTTCACCCGCCACAGCCCGCCGAAGCGCAACACGCGACGGCCGGCGAAGACGGGCACTTAATCGGAGATCAGCGGTGGGCACGGACTGTCTTTCGGTCACGGCTGCCGGTCGATCCCCACCCAGCGCAGACGGCGCGGTCGAAGGAAGCGGTTGTGTTGCGCGGCCCCGCGTGGTTGGCGGGGCCGGTAACTCGAAGGCTTCTCAGCAGACGCCGGTTCTTGAACCGGTGCGAGGCGCGAGCTGAGCACCTTTGAGTGGAGCCAGTTACCGTGGCTTTGAGCAGGCAGGAGAAGGCGGTCAGGATCGACCAGGTGTGCGCGATGGTGGCGCGCGCCAAGGCGATCGTGGTGGCCGAATACCGTGGGCTGGACGTGGAATCGGTCACCCGGCTGCGCCGCCAGGCGCGCGGACAGGGTGTCCAGTTGCGCGTGCTGAAAAACACGCTGGCGCGCCGCGCCGTAACCGGCACCCCGTTCGCCGGGCTGGCCGACCATCTGGTCGGTCCGCTGGTGTACGGAATGGGGCCGGATCCGGTGGCGGTGGCGAAGGTCCTTTCGAGTTTCGCCAAGGACAACGACAAGCTCGTCCTGAAGGCGGGCGCGATGGCCGACTTTGTGATGGACGACAAAGCGGTCAAGGCGCTTGCCACGATGCCGAGCCGCGAGGAGTTGTTGGCGAAGCTGATGGCGACCATGCAGGCGCCGGCGGCGCAACTGGTGCGCACGCTGAACGAAGTACCGGCCAGGCTGGTGCGCACGCTGGCAGCGGTGCGCGACGCGCGCCAGGCGGCCTGAATACCGATTCCGGAACCAACGGCACAACCGAACCGAACAGGAGTTGAACCAAATGGCACTCTCGAACCAGGAAATCCTCGACGCGATCGCCTCCAAGACCGTGCTCGAGATCAGCGAGCTGATCAAGATGATGGAGGAGAAGTTCGGCGTTTCGGCTGCCGCTGCGGCGGTGGCGGTGGCGCCGGCCGGCGCAGGCGGCGGGGCCGCCGCGGCGGCGGTCGAGGAAAAGACCGAATTCACGGTGGTGCTGGCCGAGGCCGGCGCCAACAAGGTCAACGTGATCAAGGCGGTGCGCGAGCTGACGAGCCTGGGGCTGAAGGAGGCCAAGGACCTGGTCGACGGCGCGCCCAAGCCGGTCAAGGAAGGGGTCAACAAGGCCGACGCGGACGCCGCCAAGAAGAAACTGGAAGACGCCGGCGCGAAGGTCGAGATCAAGTAGCCGGCGAGTTGCATGCCGCGGCGGGGGTTGTAAAAGCGGCCGGGGGGCACCACATAGGTAGGTCCCCCGGAACCCCGAACGAGTTCTTTAGATCCCGCTCTGGACGCCAGAGCAGGACCTAAAGAATTCCGGATGAGCGAACCGTCGAACCGATCGGCGCTGCGCGGGAGTGGATCCCGTGCGGCTGAGCTCGTCCCCAACGCCGGCTGCTACGGGGCGGCCGGTAACTGCGAGTGACCTAGCGGAGCGTCCATGCCCTACTCCTTCACCGAGAAAAAGCGGATCCGTAAGAGCTTTGCGAAGCGGCCGGCCGTGCAGTCGGTGCCATTCCTGCTGGCGACCCAGCTCGAGTCGTACGCACAGTTTCTGCAGGCCGAGGTGCCTCCGTCGCAGCGGATCGTGCTCGGGCTGCAGGCGGCGTTCGAGTCGGTGTTCCCGATCTCGAGCCACAACGGCATGGCCCGCCTCGAGTTCGTCGGCTATTCGCTGGGTGATCCACCGTTCGACGTGAAGGAATGCCAGCAGCGGGGCCTGACCTACGCCTCGCCGCTGCGCGCCAAGGTGCGCCTGGTGATCATGGACCGCGAGGCCACCAAGCCGACGGTGAAGGAAGTCAAGGAGCAGGAGGTCTACATGGGAGAGATCCCGTTGATGACCTCCACGGGCTCCTTCGTGATCAACGGCACCGAGCGCGTCATCGTGTCGCAATTGCATCGTTCGCCGGGCGTGTTCTTCGAGCACGATCGCGGCAAGACGCATTCGTCCGGCAAGCTGCTGTTCTCGGCGCGCGTGATCCCGTACCGCGGCTCGTGGCTGGACTTCGAGTTCGATCCGAAGGACATCCTGTATTTCCGGGTGGACCGCCGCCGCAAGATGCCGGCCACGATTCTGCTGAAGGCGCTTGGCCTGAACAACGAGCAGGTGCTGGCGCACTTCTTCGCGTTCGACAGTTTCGAGGTGTCGCCGGTGACCGGGGCCCGGATGGAGCTGGTACCCGACCGGCTGCGCGGCGAGATCGCGCGCTTCGACCTGGTCGATCCGAGCGGCAAGGTGATCGTCGCCAAGGACAAGCGGATCAATGCCCGCCATATTCGCGACATGGAAGCGGCCGGCATGACCCGGGTCGAAGTGTCCGAGGACTACCTGCTGGGCCGGGTGCTGGCCAACACGGTGGTCGATCCGCAGACGGGCGAGATCCTGGCCAACGCCAACGACGAGCTGACCGAAGACGAGCTCAAGAAGCTGCGCGCGGCGGGCGTGCGCGACATCCGCACCATCTACATCAACGACCTGGACCAGGGCGCGTTCATCTCCAACACGGTGCGGATCGACGAGACCGCCGACCAGCTCTCGGCCAGGATCGCCATCTACCGGATGATGCGGCCCGGCGAACCGCCGACCGAGGACGCGGTCGAGACGCTGTTCCGGCGCCTGTTCTTCGACGACGAGACGTACGACCTGTCCCGGGTGGGTCGGATGAAAGTCAACAGCCGCCTGGGGCGCGACGAGATCACGGGGCCCCTGGTGCTGACCCACGAGGACATCATCGACACGATGAAGATCCTGGTCGAGCTGCGCAACGGGCGCGGCGAGATCGACGACATCGATCACCTGGGCAACCGCCGCGTGCGCTGCGTCGGAGAGCTGGCCGAGAACCAGTTCCGGGCCGGGCTGGTGCGGGTCGAGCGGGCGGTGCGGGAACGGCTGGGGCAGGCCGAGACCGAGAATCTGATGCCGCATGACCTGATCAACAGCAAGCCGATCTCGGCCTCGATCCGCGAGTTCTTCGGATCGTCGCAGCTGTCGCAGTTCATGGATCAGACCAACCCGCTGTCCGAGATCACGCACAAGCGGCGCGTATCGGCGCTCGGCCCCGGCGGGCTGACGCGCGAGCGCGCCGGCTTCGAGGTGCGCGACGTGCATCCGACCCACTACGGGCGCGTGTGCCCGATCGAGACGCCCGAGGGCCCGAACATCGGCCTGATCAACTCGATGGCGCTGTACGCGCGCCTGAACCCATACGGCTTCCTGGAAACGCCGTACCGGCGCGTCGACAACAGCATCGTGACCGACCAGATCCTGTATCTGTCGGCGATCGAGGAGGGGCGCTACGTGATCGCGCAGGCCAACGCGCCGCTCGACGGCGAGGGCCGCTTCACCGACGAGCTGGTGTCGTGCCGCCAGAACGGCGAGTTCGTGCTGCACACGCCCGATCGGGTCGAGTTCATGGACATCGCGCCCAGCCAGATCGTCTCGGTGGCGGCCTCGTTGATCCCGTTCCTCGAGCACGACGACGCCAACCGCGCGCTGATGGGATCGAACATGCAGCGCCAGGCGGTGCCCTGCCTGCGGCCGGAAAAGCCGCTGGTCGGAACCGGAGTGGAGCGCACCGTGGCAGTGGACTCCGGCACGACCGTGCAGGCACTGCGCGGGGGCGTGGTCGACCACGTCGACGCCAACCGGATCGTGGTCCGCGTGAACGAGGACGAGAACGTCGCGGGCGAAGTCGGGGTCGACATCTACAACCTGGTCAAGTACACGCGCTCGAACCAGAACACCAACATCAACCAGCGGCCGATCGTGAAGAAAGGCGACCAGATCGCCAAGGGCGACGTGATCGCCGACGGCGCCTCGACCGACCTGGGCGAGCTGGCGCTCGGTCAGAACATGCTGGTCGCGTTCATGCCGTGGAACGGCTACAACTTCGAGGACTCCATCCTGATCTGCGAGCGCGTGGTTGCCGAGGACCGCTACACCTCGATCCACATCGAGGAGCTCAACGTCGTTGCGCGCGACACCAAGCTGGGCCCCGAGGAGATCACGCGCGACATCTCCAACCTGTCGGAGTCTCAACTGGGGCGGCTGGACGATTCGGGCATCGTCTATATCGGCGCCGAGGTATCGGCGGGCGACACGCTGGTGGGCAAGGTCACGCCCAAGGGCGAAACCCAGCTGACGCCTGAAGAGAAGCTGCTGCGCGCGATCTTCGGCGAGAAAGCCTCGGACGTGAAGGACACCTCGTTGCGGGTGCCGTCCGGGATGACCGGAACCGTGATCGACGTGCAGGTGTTCACGCGCGAGGGCATCCAGCGCGACAAGCGCGCCCAGCAGATCATCGACGACGCGCTCAAGAGGTACCGGCAGGATCTGAACGACCAGCTGCGGATCGTCGAAGCGGACGCATTCGCCCGCATCGAGCGGCTGCTGCTGCGCAAGGAGGCCACCGGCGGGCCGCGCAAGATCGCCAAGGGAACGGTGATCACGCGGGAGTACCTCGAGTCGCTCGAGCACTACCACTGGTTCGACATCCGCCTGTCCGACGAGACCGCGGCCGCCCAGCTGGAGGCGCTGAAGGAATCGATCGAGACCAAGCGCCGCCAGTTCGACCAGGCGTTCGAGGACAAGAAGAAGAAACTCACGCAGGGCGACGAGCTTCCGCCGGGCGTGCTCAAGATGGTCAAGGTGTACCTGGCCGTCAAGCGCCGGCTGCAACCGGGCGACAAGATGGCGGGCCGCCACGGCAACAAGGGCGTGGTCTCGCGGATCGTTCCGATCGAGGACATGCCGCACATGGCCGACGGCACGCCGGTGGACATCGTCCTGAATCCGCTCGGGGTGCCGTCGCGGATGAACGTGGGGCAGATCCTGGAGACCCACTTGGGCTGGGCGGCCAAGGGCTTGGGCGCGCGCATCGGCGAGCTGGTGCGCGTTGCCCAGGTGGCGCAGTGCCGTTCGTTCCTGCGCGACGTCTACAACAAGTCGGGCAAGAGCGAAGACATCGACGACTTCACCGATGAGGAAGTCACGGAGCTGGCCGAGCAGTTGAGCGGCGGCGTTCCGTTCGCGACGCCGGTGTTCGACGGCGCCTCCGAACGCGAGATCCGCGCGATGCTGGAAGCGGCCTATCCCGAAGAGGTCTCGCGCCGCTTGCAGCTGTCGCTGTCGCGCACCCAGGCGACACTGACCGACGGGCGCACCGGGGAGGCCTTCGGACGGCCGGTCACGATCGGCTACATGCACATGCTGAAGCTGCACCACCTGGTCGACGACAAGATGCACGCCCGCTCGACCGGGCCGTACTCGCTGGTGACCCAGCAGCCGCTCGGCGGCAAGGCCCAGTTCGGCGGTCAGCGCTTTGGCGAGATGGAAGTCTGGGCACTGGAGGCGTACGGCGCCTCGTACACACTGCAGGAGATGTTGACCGTGAAGTCCGACGACGTGAACGGCCGCACCAAGGTTTACGAAAGCATCGTGAAGGGCGAGCACTCGATCGAAGCCGGCATGCCGGAATCGTTCAACGTGCTGGTCAAGGAGATCAGGTCCCTGGGTATCGATATCGACCTGGAGCGCGAGTGACCCTCCTTCGCTCCGGGCGTGCGCCCGGAGCTTCGGAGGGCCCTCCGTAGCGCGAAGCGCGTAGGAGGGGTCGCGTGGCCTGAATCTCCAAAACGGGAGAACACATGAAAGCGCTATTGGATCTGTTCAAGCAGGTACAGCAGGACGAGCAGTTCGACGTGATCAAGATCGGGATCGCGTCGCCCGAAAAGATCCGTTCGTGGTCGTTCGGCGAGGTCAAAAAGCCCGAGACGATCAATTACCGCACCTTCAAGCCGGAGCGCGACGGGCTGTTCTGCGCCAAGATCTTCGGGCCGATCAAGGACTACGAGTGCCTGTGCGGCAAGTACAAGCGGCTGAAGCACCGCGGGGTGATCTGCGAGAAGTGTGGAGTCGAAGTCACGCTGTCGAAAGTGCGGCGCGAGCGGATGGGTCACATCGAGCTCGCCTCGCCGGTCGCCCACATCTGGTTCCTGAAATCGCTGCCGAGCCGGATGGGCATGGTGCTGGACATGACGCTGCGCGATATCGAGCGCGTGCTGTATTTCGAAGCCTATGTGGTGGTGGACCCGGGATTCACGCCGCTCAAGCGCGGCCAGCTGATGACCGAGGACGACTTCATCGCCAAGACCGAGGAATATGGCGACGAATTCCGCGCGCTGATGGGCGCCGAGGCGGTGCGCGAGCTGCTGCGCGCGATCGACGTTGACAAGGAGATCGAGTCGCTGCGCAAGGAGCTGTCGGAAACCGGCTCCGAGGCCAAGATCAAGAAGTTCGCCAAGCGCCTGAAGACGCTGGAGGGCTTTCAGCGCTCGGCGATCAAGCCCGAGTGGATGATCCTGGAGGCGTTGCCGGTGCTGCCGCCGGAGCTGCGCCCACTGGTGCCGCTGGACGGCGGCCGTTTCGCCACCTCCGACTTGAATGACCTGTACCGGAGGGTGATCAACCGCAACAACCGCCTCAAGAGGCTGCTGGAGCTCAAAGCGCCCGAGATCATCGTGCGCAACGAGAAGCGCATGCTGCAGGAGGCGGTCGACTCGCTGCTGGACAACGGCCGGCGTGGCAAGGCGATGACCGGGGCCAACAAGCGGCCGCTGAAGTCGCTGGCGGACATGATCAAGGGCAAGGGCGGGCGCTTCCGCCAGAATCTGCTGGGCAAGCGGGTCGACTACTCGGGCCGCTCGGTGATCGTGGTCGGCCCGCAGCTGAAGCTGCACCAGTGCGGGCTGCCCAAGCTGATGGCGCTGGAATTGTTCAAGCCGTTCATCTTCAACAAGCTCGAGCTGATGGGGCTGGCCACCACGATCAAGGCAGCCAAGAAGATGGTCGAGTCGCAGGAGCCCATTGTGTGGGACATCCTGGAGGAAGTGATCCGGCAGCACCCGGTGCTGCTGAATCGGGCGCCCACGCTGCACCGTCTGGGCATCCAGGCGTTCGAGCCGGTCCTGATCGAAGGCAAGGCGATCCAGCTCCATCCTCTGGTGTGTGCCGCCTTCAACGCCGACTTCGACGGCGACCAGATGGCGGTACACGTGCCCCTGTCGCTGGAAGCGCAGCTGGAGGCGCGCGCCCTGATGCTGTCGTCGAACAACATCCTGTTCCCGTCCAACGGCGACCCCTCGATCGTTCCGAGCCAGGACGTCGTGCTGGGCCTGTACTATGCGACCCGCGAGAAGATCAACGGGCGCGGCGAAGGCGCGTTCTTCGGCGATGTGGCCGAGGTGCACCGCGCCTACGAGACCGGGCAGGTCGAGTTGCAGACGCGCATCACGGTACGTATCCGTGAGGCCGATGTCGGCGCCAGCGGCGAGCGCAGCGAACGCACCACGCGTTACGAAACCACGGTGGGACGCGCGCTGCTGTCGGAGATCCTGCCGCCCGGGCTGCCGTTCTCGCTGCTCAACAAGCCCCTGAAGAAGAAGGAAATCAGCCGCCTGATCAACGCCGCCTTCCGCCGTTGCGGCTTGCGCGACACGGTGATCTTCGCCGACCGGCTGCTGCAGTCGGGCTTCGCGCTGGCCACGCGCGCGGGGCTGTCGATCGCGATCGACGACATGCGGGTGCCGGAGCAGAAGGAGGAAATCATCCGGGCCGCCGAGAAGGAAGTGAAGGAGATCGAGGCTCAGTACACCTCGGGCCTGGTGACGCAGGGCGAGCGCTACAACAAGGTGGTCGACATCTGGGGACGCGCCGGCGACCAGGTCGGCAAGGTGATGATGGAGCAGCTCGCCACCGAGCGTACGCGCGACCGCCACGACGCCGAGGTGAGCCAGGAATCGTTCAACTCGATCTTCATGATGGCCGACTCGGGCGCGCGTGGATCGGTGGCCCAGATCCGGCAGTTGGCCGGCATGCGGGGCCTGATGGCCAAGCCGGACGGCTCGATCATCGAGACGCCGATCACCGCCAACTTCCGCGAAGGCCTGAATGTGCTGCAGTACTTCATTTCGACGCACGGCGCCCGCAAGGGGCTGGCCGACACGGCGTTGAAGACGGCCAATTCGGGCTATCTGACGCGGCGGCTGGTCGACGTCACGCAGGACCTGGTGGTGACCGAGGACGATTGCGGCACCGCCAACGGCGTTGCGATGCGGGCGCTGGTCGAAGGCGGCGAGGTGATCGAAGCGCTGCGCGACCGGATCCTGGGACGGGTGGCCGCGGTCGACATCATGCATCCGGACACCCAGGAAGCGCTGTTTGTCGCCGGCAGCCTGCTGGACGAGGATGCGGTGGACCGGATCGAGCAGCTCGGGATCGACGAGGTCAAGGTGCGCACCGCGCTGACCTGTGACACGCGTTACGGGATCTGCGCCGGGTGCTACGGGCGTGATCTGGGACGCGGCACGCTGGTCAACGTCGGCGAGGCGGTCGGCGTGATCGCGGCCCAATCGATCGGGGAGCCCGGCACCCAGCTGACGATGCGCACGTTCCACATCGGCGGTGCCGCCTCGCGGGCCGCGGTGCAAAGCGCGATCGAGGCCAAGAGCAACGGCCTGGTGCGCTTCACCAGCACGATGCGCTACGTGACCAATGCCAAGGGCGAGCAGATCGTGATCTCCCGCTCCGGCGAGGTCACCGTTGCCGACGACAACGGACGCGAGCGCGAGCGCCACAAGGTGCCGTACGGGGCGACGCTGAACGTGACCGACGGCAAGTCGGTCAAGGCCGGCACCCAGCTTGCGCAGTGGGATCCGCTGACGCGGCCGATCATCACCGAGTACGCCGGCACCACCCGCTTCGAGAACGTCGAGGAGGGCGTGACGGTCGCCAAGCAGATCGACGAGGTGACCGGCCTGTCCACCCTGGTCGTGATCGACGCCAAGCGGCGCGGCGCCAACGTGAAAGGGGTGCGCCCGCAGGTGAAGCTGATCAACGAGGCCGGCGAGGAGGTGCGCATCCATGGCACCGACCACGCGGTGACGATCTCGTTCCCGGTCGGCGCGCTGATCGTGGTGCGCGACGGCCAGCAGATCGCGGTCGGAGACGTGCTGGCGCGCATTCCACAGGAGTCGCAGAAGACGCGCGACATCACCGGCGGCCTGCCGCGCGTGGCCGAGCTGTTCGAGGCGCGCTCGCCGAAGGACGCCGGCATGCTGGCCGAGGTCACCGGGACCGTCTCGTTCGGCAAGGACACCAAGGGCAAGCAGCGCCTGATCATCAGCGACCTGGAGGGCAAGGAGCACGAATTCCTGATCCCGAAGGACAAGCACGTGCTGGTGCACGACGGCCAGGTGGTGAACAAGGGCGAGTTGATCGTGGACGGCTCGGCCGATCCGCACGACATCCTGAGGCTGCTCGGCGTCGAATCGCTGGCGCGCTACATCGTCGACGAGGTGCAGGACGTGTATCGGCTGCAGGGCGTCAAGATCAACGACAAGCATATCGAGGTGATCGTGCGCCAGATGCTGCGCCGGGTGCAGATCGTTGAGGCCGGCGACGCGCCGTTCATCCCGGGCGAGCAGGTCGAGCGCTCCGAGCTGCTGGACGAGAACGACAAGGCGATCGCCAAGGGTGGCCGGCCGGCGCTGCACGAGAACGTGCTGCTCGGCATCACCAAGGCCTCGCTGTCGACCGACTCGTTCATCTCGGCGGCCTCGTTCCAGGAGACCACACGCGTGCTCACCGAAGCGGCCATCATGGGCAAGCGCGACGAGCTGCGCGGGCTGAAGGAGAACGTCATCGTGGGCCGCCTGATCCCGGCCGGCTCCGGACTGGCCTTCCACCGCGCGCGCAAGGAAAAAGAGGAGATCGAGGCGGCCGAGCGCGAAGCCCTGGCCGCGCTGGAGGCGAGCGGTCAGTCGCAGGAGGCCACGGTCGATACGGCCGAGGGCGAAGGCACCGAGGCCGTCTCAGGGACGTAATGCCGGATCACCCTTTCCCGCTGCGCGCGGGAGAGGGTGAGACTCATGTCCGATCCGACCACGGCATTCGTCACGACGCCCGCGCTGCGGATCGAGTACCTCGAGTGGAATCCGGCCGGCCGGCCGTGCGCGCTGCTGATGCACGGGTGGCCGGATGCACCTCGCAGCTGGAACCGGGTCGCGGAACGACTCGCCGCCGGCGGCCTGCGCGTCCTGGCTCCGGCTCTGCGCGGTTTCGGCGGCACGCGCTTCCTGCATGACGATGCGCCCCGCAGCGGCCAGTTATCGGCGCTCGGTCGCGACACCATCGACCTGGTCGAGGCACTCGGCCTGAATCAACCGATCCTGGTCGGACATGACTGGGGCGCCCGAGCGGTGTCCAACGCATTCGGCCTGCGGATGGACATTGGATCGCACCTGGTCCTGATGTCGGTCGGTTACGGCACCAACGACCCGAAACAGCAACTGTCCTACCTGCAGGCGAGGAACTACTGGTACCACTGGTTCATGGCGACCGATCGCGGGGAGCGTGCGGTCCGTCAGGACCGTCGCGCATTCACCCGCTTCCTGTGGGATACGTGGTCCCCGCCGGGCTGGTACGCACCGGAGGAATTCGACCGCACCGCCACGGCGTTCGACAACCCCGATTGGGCCGACATCGTGCTGCACTCGTATCGGCACCGTTGGGGTTACGCGCCGGCGTTTCCCGCCTACGCCGCGGAGGAGGCGCGCCTCGTTCCGGCGCCGCCGCTTTCGGTGCCGACGCTGGTGATCCACGGCCTGGCCGACACGTGCAACGACCCGGACACGTCGGCCGGCAAGGAGCAGTTTTTCACGGGGCGCTACGAGCGGGTCCTGTTGAAGGGCGTTGGCCATTTTCCCCAGCGCGAAGCGCCGGAGCCGGTTGCGCAGGCCATCCTGGAGTTCTGCGGACTGTCGGTCAGCGGCGTCCGGGGGTGAGCGTCGAGGAGCCCGCATGTACGTCCTGCACATCGCCAACAAGAACTACTCGACCTGGTCATTGCGTCCCTGGGCTCTGATGCGCGCGCTGGCGATCCCGTTCCGCGAGCAGATGCATGTGTTCGGGGGGCCGTCGAACGAACGTGAGTTCGGCCAATTTTCCCCGTCGGGCCGCGTTCCCTGCCTGCACGACGGAGCCACGGTCGTCTGGGATTCGCTCGCGATCGCCGAATATCTTGCCGAACGCCATCCCGGTGTGTGGTCCGCCGATCCTGCAGCGCGTGCCTGGTCGCGCTGCGCGTGCGCCGAGATGCACGCCGGTTTCGCGGAGCTGCGCCGACAGTGCTCGATGAGCGTAGGCGTGCGGATCCGGCTGCGCGCCCCGACCGACGGGCTGCAGGCCGACCTCACCCGCCTGCAGGGTCTGTGGAACGACGGGCTACGTCGCTTCGGCGGGCCCTGGCTCGCGGGGCCGCAGTTCACCGCGGTGGACGCGTACTTTGCTCCGGTCGCCTTTCGCATTCAGACCTACGACCCGCCGCTGGACGAGGCCAGTCGGTCCTACGCACAGCGCCTGCTGAATCATCCAGCTTTGCGCGGATGGGAGGCCGAGGCCCTCGCCGAAACCTGGCGCGACGAGGCGCACGAGTCCGAGATCATGACTGCGGGCGAGGTCCTGGCCGACCTGCGTGCAGGACCTCAGCGATGACCTTTCGGTCGCCTGTGCCGATTGCAATAGACTGGCGAGTCTAGATAAGCGCTTCACGAACGTGACGACGGAGGCAGGCCATGGCAATCGTCTTCTACTACGGCTCGGGTTCACCCTTTGCGTGGCGCGTGTGGCTGGCGATGGAGCACAAGAAGCTGCCGTACGAGCTGCGCGTGATGTCATTCGAGAAGGGCGATCTCACGCAGCCCGCGTTCCGGGCACTCACACCGCGTGGCAAGGTCCCGCTGATCCAGGACGGCGACTACGTGCTGTACGAGTCGGCCGCGATCGTGGAGTACCTGGATGATGCCTATCCAGGCCAGGGTGCGGCGCTTTTCCCTGCAGATCCGAAGGCACGTGGCATCGCGCGGCGCCTGATCCGGGAGGCTGACGAATACCTCATGGATTCGCTGGACGGACTGCTCGAGCAGGTGTTCGTTCCGCAGGACAAGTGGAACGACGCGGCGATCGCCGCGGCGAAAGACAAGTTCCTTGCCGAGTTGCCCCAGTGGCAGCGCGCCACCACAGCGGGCAAGGATTTCCTGGTGGGGGCGGTCAGCGCGGCCGATTTCACCGTCTACCCGTATTTCGCGCTTGCGCAACGCGCCCAGAAGCGCCGCCCGTCGCTAGCACTCGATTCAGCGTTTGGTCCGCAGCTCACTGCGTGGCTGCGGCGCGTCGAGGCGCTTGCCTATTTCGAGCGCACCATTCCACCCCACTGGCGCACCTGACACAGGGCGTCGGAGCGCACCGACACATAACCAGACTCACGCGACCACCGCGCTCATCATCGGCAGGATCTCGTAGCGAAACCCCAGTCCCGATTGGATGGCGGGGTCGCCATCCCGCAGCGCTTCGACCTCGGAAGCGCTGCGCGCGCGGACGATCGCGACACCCCAGTCGCCGGCCGGATCGGCAACCGGTCCGAACGCCACGACCTGACCCTCGCCCATCCGGCCCCTCAAATAGATTCCGTGCTCCTTCATCACGCCCATCTCGTGCGCGTTGATGGTCGTGGCAAAGTCAGGACGAGGCGGAATCAGGCGCAGGACGAAGTAGCGCAGCGCCGGAGCGGGCGCGACATACGCCAGCAGCCAGCCCAATACGCTGGCCCACCCCTCCGCATGGGCGTTGCAGGATTCGGGTCGCCCCGCAAAGCCGGTGTGGCGCAATGTGACCCGGGTGCCTCCAGGCACGGCGTCCAGCAGGTACGTGACGATCGTCGAGTGATTGCCGTCCCACGGGGCAACCCAGGTATGTTTCAGGAGCCTGGGCGGGTCGACCTGCAGAAATTCGCCGCCGACGGAAAACGCCTGTCCATCCGCTCCGACCCCTTCGGCGAGCCACTTGCCGCCAGGGCGCAGCTCCCCGTTCCAGCGGGTGGTTCGATAGGTGTCGGGCGAGCCCCACCAGGAAGCGATTTCGGCGCTGCTCAAAGCCCGGAACACGCGCTCGGGCGGGGCGGCGATCTCGACCACGGCCAGTACCGAGCCTTCCGCCAGATCCGCCAGGGCGCGGGCCCGGCCATCGACTGCTGGGTTCATTTTTTCTCCAGGTGTTGCTTGAGGTTGCCGAGACTGGTTTGCCAGAACCGCCGGTAGTGCTCGAGCCAATGCGTGACGTCCGCCAGCGGTGTGGCCTCCAGCCGGTAGTGCATCTCGCGCCCGGACTTTCGCTCCGCGACGAGGTGCGCCTGTCGCAGTACGCGCAGGTGCTTCGAGATCGCCGGCCTGCTCTGCTCGAAGTCGGCGGCGAGTTTGTTGACCGGCAGCGGCCCCCCGGAGAGCCGGTCCAGGATGGCTCGGCGCGTCGGATCGGCGATCGCGCGAAACACATCCGTGGCGAGCTCCGCTCGTTTTGGCATTTGGGCTCGGAATTTTGGTAACCGAACGGTTACCAATTTAGCTGCATTCAAAATCGATGTCAAGCAAGCCTGTCGCGGGGCGCTCGCTCGCAGCATCGATTCTTGCAAGCGCAAGCCGTAGCGCGCCGCGACAGCGCGCTACGACCAGAAGGCGGTTAGCTCGGTGTCTGTGCCGGCTATCGGTAGCGGATGAAGCCGTGGTTGACGTTGCTGGCGTCGGTGTAATAGCCCACGATGACGCCACGCGCGTTGATGGCGTTGGGCGTCGTGCCCTGGAACGCCCCGCCTGTTCCTCCGACCGGATCGAAGATGACGATAGTGCCGGACGGAAGCCGCAGGAAGCCGTGTCCGACGTTATTCGGATCCACGACGTAACCGGTGCTCACGCCGGCGCGATTGATGCTGACCGCGAACGTGCCTTGGAACGCTCCCGCGCCACCGGCGCTGGCGTCGTACACGCTGACGCCATTGGGGCCGAGAAACACGCCGTGCATCGCGCCGCTCGAGTCGAACTCGCCCCCGGCCAGTTCGCCAGCTTGGTTGACGCTACCAATGATCGTTCCTTGTCCGGCGCCGGTGCCGGCACCTGGTGCGTCGATGTCGGTGATCGCACCACTGGCGTCGCGCACGAAGCCGTGATCCGCGCCGTTCGCGTCGATCCTCCACCCGACCACCGTTCCGGCATCGTCGATGCTGGATTCGGCGTTTGCGACGACGGTGCCCTGGTTGGCGCCGGTTCCGGCACCGGGCGCATCGAACGGCGTGATGTGGCCATCCGCAGCACGCACGAATCCATGCAGGTTGCCGCCGCCGTCGATGAAGTATCCGGCGACCTCGCCGCGGTCGTTCAGGTCGGTGGCGACTGTGCCCTGGTTGGCACCGGCGCCTGCGCCGGGAGCGTCGAATGTGACGAACTCGCCTTCGGGCCGGCGGATGAATCCGTGGTAAACGTAGTTCGTATCCTGGTACGGGCCAGCGATTGCGCCCTCGAAGTTGATGTTGTACGCGACCGTTCCCTGCAGCGATCCCTGCACCGATCCGGCCCCGGGTGCGTCGAACTCGGTGATGTGTCCGGACGGCGTGCGCAGGAAGCCGTGCACGACCCCGGCCGCGTCGATCAGGAAACCAACCACGTCTCCGCGTTCATTGACCGCCTCGGCGTTGGTTCCCGGGCAAGTGGTGAAGCAGAACAGTTGGCCCGGACCCGCGCTGGCGCCCGGAGCATCGAACAGGACGACCGGCGAGCGTTCGGGCCAGCCGCCCTCGCCGTGAGACAGCAAAGGCATCGACAGCGTCAGGACAGCGAGCCCGACCGCGACGCCTTTCCGATTGGAAGGGTTGAACCGCATGCGACCTCCTCCGTGCGAAGAGATTGGGACAGCCAGCAGACCAAGCGAGGGTGCCGAGACACCCCCGGCCTTTATTGTTTGCAAGGGTCAGGCGGGAGGCAGGGATCCGGGGGCCATCCGCCGGCGACCGCGCTCAACTGTTCCGGCGTCAGCTCGACCATCCGGTCCGCATTCGGCTGCGCCACCTTTACGCTCTGCTCGTCCATAAAGTCCTCCGTAGGTTCTGAGCTCAGGCTCCGGCGGCCGGTTTTCTGACCGCCTCACTGGTACAGACACGTTGCTGCGAGGGAACGCGCCAGCAGCAGGACGTCGTCCCGTGACCAACCATTTACAGGCTTCGAAAGAAAGCGCCGGGATGTGGTTGCCAACGGCGGGGACACCGGGTTCAATCCGTCCGAAGGGTTGAGGGACAGGACAAGGCACGAGGAAGCCGATGAGCCTTTCAGCGGCGCAGATGGCGCAGATGAGCCGGTTGCTGGACGAGGCCCTGGAGCTGGACGAAACGGGCCGCCGGCAATGGTTGGAACGCCTGTCGCCCGAGTTCCGGGACCTGGAACGGCCGCTGCGTCAAGCGTTGCTGGGTGACGGCCCGCGGCGGCTGGCCACGCTGCCCAAGGTTGGTGCGGACCCCAGCCCGCGCAGCACACTGAAGGCGGGCGAGCGGGCCGGTCCCTATCAGCTCGAGCGGGCGCTGGGCTCCGGCGGCATGGCCGAGGTGTGGTTGGCGCAGCGCGCCGATGGCGCCTTCAAGCGCGAGGTGGCGCTAAAACTGCCCATGCTGTCGGGTGAGCGACTGGATCTGGCCGGCCGCTTCGCGCGCGAACGCGACATTCTGGCGGCGCTGGAGCATCCGAACATCGCACGCCTGTACGACGCCGGGGTTACGGCCGAGGGCTTGCCGTACCTCGCGATGGAGTTCGTCGCCGGGCAACCGCTGGCCCTCTGGTCCGACGCGCATCGATTGGGCGTGCGCGAGAGGCTGAAGCTCTTCCTGCAAGTTCTGGACGCGGTCCAATACGCGCACGACCGCCAAGTGCTCCATCGGGACATCAAGCCGTCCAACATTCTCGTGACCGACGCCGGGCAGGTGCGACTGCTGGACTTCGGCGTGGCCAAGCTGATGAGCGAACAGGACGAGCGCAGCGAGCTGACCCGGGAGTATGGAAGAGCGCTCACGCCGGAGTACGCCAGTCCCGAGCTGATCCGGGGCGATCCGGCCGATGCCGCCAGTGACGTGTACTGCCTGGGCGTGGTGCTGTACGAGCTGCTGACCGGCAGCCGACCGTACCGGATCAAGGCGGGCGCCGCGCTGCCGGCTCTGGAGCAGGACGTGGCCACCGCGCGGATCGAGCGACCCAGCACGCAGCTGGGAGACGACGCCGGCACCCGTCGAGGCACGACGCAGGAGAAGCTGGCGCGCCTGCTGCGCGGCGACCTGGACGCGATTGCGCTCAAGGCGCTGGCCAAGCAGCCCGAGGATCGCTACGGCAGCGCGGCCGCCCTGGCCGATGATCTGCAGCGGTATCTGGCGAGCGAACCCGTCAGGGCGCAGCCCGATCGGCCGTCCTATCGCTTTGCCAAGTTCGTGCAGCGGCACCGCGTCGCCGTACCGGTGGGCATTGCTGCGGCGCTCGTCTTTGCGGCGATGGGCTACGAGTTGACGCGCCGCGCGGGCCCCACGGCCCCGCCGCTGCACAGCGCGGCCGCCCTGCCCGAGGCAGGCCGGCCGGCCACGGCCGCCATCGAAGAAAAATCGATCGCGGTGCTGCCGTTCGTGGATCTGAGTCAAAACAAGGACCAGGAATACTTCTCCGACGGGCTGGCCGAGGAACTGATCGATATGCTGGCCAAGGTACCCGACCTTCACGTGATCGCCCGCACCTCGTCGTTCTCCTTCAAGGGCAAGTCGGACGACATAGCGACCATTGCCCGCAAACTGAACGTCGCCCATGTCCTGGAGGGCAGCGTGCGCAAGTTCCGCCAGCGCCTGCGCGTCACGACCCAGCTGGTTCGCGCGGATAACAGCGAGCACCTGTGGTCGGAGACCTACGACGTGGAGCTGAAGGATGTATTCAAGGTCCAGGACGAGATCGCCGGAGCGGTGATGGCAGCCCTGAAGCTCCAGCTGCTGCCATCGCAGCGAACGCTCGGCTTACATCGCACTCGGAACCCGGAGGCTTACACCCAGTACCTGCTGGGTCGGCGATTCACCGATCGCCAGGACCGGGACGACTTCCGCCGCGCCATCAAGGCATATCGAAAAGCGATCGAGCTCGATCCCGATTTCGCCGCGGCGTACGAAGCGCTGGCACTGGTCGAAGCCTTTGAGGTGAACACGACGACCGGTGTCGGCTATGAGCACGCGATGGCGTCGGCGGAAAAGGCGGTCGGGCTGGCGCCGGACGAGTCCGAGGGGTACGCCGTGCGGGGATACATGCGCCGCAACGTCGCCTGGGACTGGGCCGGAGCGCAGGCAGATCTGCAGAGGGCACTGGAGCTGAATCCCGGAAGCAGTATCGCGCAAGCCAATTGGGCCCAGACCTTGGCTGGCCTGGGCCGGTTTCCGGAAGCGATCGCTGCGGCCAGGAAGGGGGCCGACGCCGATCCGCTGTCCAGCAGGGCCTGGGCCAAGCTCGGACTGTTCCTGATGGACGACGGGCAACTCGCCGCCGCGCGGGAGGCGCTCGATCGCGGGTTGGACATTGCCCCGAACAGCCTGTCCGTGCTGTTCTATCTTGGCTGCCTCCAACTGATCGAGGACAGAGCTTCGGACGCCATGGCGACGTTCGGCCGACTTCACCACGAAGCCTTCCGTCTATCGGGTATCTCGATGGCCGCGCATTCGCTCGGTCGGGACCGCGAGTCGCAGGAAGCGCTGGATCAGCTGATCGCCAAGCACGGCGGGTGGGGGCCGGTCCAGGTCGCCGAGGTCTACGCCTGGCGCGCCCAGAAGGACCAGGCCTTCGAGTGGCTTGAGCGTGCTTACCGTCAGCACGATGTCGGTCTGGCCGACCTCAAGCTCAACCCGATTTTCCAAAGCCTGCGCGGCGAGCCTCGTTTCCGCGCGTTGCTGAGGAAACTGCAGCTTCCGGAGTGATCGCGCGCAGGCTGCGGGACCGAGAACCCTGGTCCGATTACTCGAGCGCGGCCGCCAAAATGGCCCGCGCCTTTTCCCAGTCCCGCTGCACCGAGCGCTTCGCGGTCCCGAGCGTGTCGGCGATCTCTTGCTCGGTATATCCACCGAAATAGCGCATCTGCGCCACCTGCGCCAGGTGCGCATCGGCTTGCTCCAGCACGTCCAGGGCTTCGTGCACCTTCAGGATCGTCTGTTCGTCGCTGGTCAGCCCTTCGGCCAGCTCGGTCGACAGGGTGAGCTCGGCCACGCCGCCGCCGCGGCGCGCGGCCTGCCGCTCCCGGACGCTGTTCAGGATCACCGACCGCATGACCTGCGAGGCATAGGCGAAGAACGCTTTGCGTTCTTTCGCCCGCAGCTCGCCGGAGGCGACGAATCGCAGATAGCATTCGTGCATCAGCGAGGTGGTCTCCAGCACCGTGTTGCGGCCTCCGTCGCGCAGCCGGGCGTGCGCCAGCGTTCTCAGCGCCGCGTACGCGGTTTCGAACAGCGCGTCCCGCGCTCCCGCTTCTCCTGCGTGCATCCTTTCCAGCAGCTGCGTGATTCGGGTCATCCCGGCCGCCACATTCCCGCAGGGGTGTCGATGGCATGTTACCTGCGCGAGGTCAGGCTCACGAGAGGGTCGGCCCGCACGTTGACCCCGAGGGAGCCTCGGTTACAAGCAGCTTGCCCGCGGCCTGTGGGGCCGTCAGTGGAAACCGGCCGCCTTCTCCGTTGCCTGCCGACGAAACTCTTTCAGCGCTTTGTCAGTGATCTCGACCCAGGCCGATTCGGTCGCGATCTGCATCGAGTTCTCGGCCTGGACCTTGATGGTCGCCGCGCCGGCAGCACCGGACAGATCCAGATTCGTCAGGATGTTGGCGTTGAGCGTGACGGACCAGAAACCCGGCTGAAACCAGGACCAGAACTCCTTGATATGCACGTCGATGACCAGCGCGGGTGGCCCGGCTTCGTCGGCGTTGCGAACGGTGTAGCCCGCATCCTGCAGGGCAACCTTCAGGTTTTCGCGCACGACGCCTGCGACCGTCTGACCGTCCTGCAGCAGGACATCGCCCAAGGCCCTCCCGTAAGCGCCGCGCTTGCGGCCGATCGCTCGCGCCTTGGTTTCGGCGGTCGCTTTGTCCGCCCCTTCGAAGCCCAGCGAC
>Ga0187846_10000417_pt1 | contig 25085 bp, 20 predicted proteins | sample TC_taG_FD_161473 | JGI IMG/M metagenome (GOLD analysis project Ga0187846, IMG submission 161473) | Biofilm microbial communities from the roof of an iron ore cave, State of Minas Gerais, Brazil - TC_06 Biofilm (v2) | ecosystem: Environmental > Terrestrial > Deep subsurface > Cave > Wall biofilm... | reverse complement strand
GCTGCGGTCGTGGTTCGATATTAACGATTGTAGCCCGATATTATTCTCCCAAGCCGGGGACGCAATGAATCGGGTCCTGTTTAATATTACGTTTGCTGATCACGCCCAGGCTCAGTTGTTCGCCTCCAAGTTTTCGAAATATGCGCCGTCAATTGTGCGCTCGACGGGCGGGGCCGCGGGCGAGGCCACGGATGGCCAGCAGTTCCCCGTGCTCGGCTGAGGTAAGCCGGTGTGGTGATCGACCAGCGTAAACCGACGAAGCACGCGCCCTGTTTTGAGATGCGGGACTTGGTGAAAGTTACAGATTGTTTAGCGCTGGTGGAATATTGTTACAAAAAATTACGTCTAGACAGTAATTTAATCTTTTTTATATTCTAATAATACGATAGATTCTACGAGGCATCATAATAGACTGTGCGGGGAGCATAAAGAAGTGGGAGGCGGGGGCAGCCCGACGTCTTCTCCAAAACAAAGTGCAGTGGCTTGGTGAGCCGCCAGGCCCTTTGTAATTCAACATCCGGAGCGATGGATGGCGCCCAGCGAATCTCTGACTGAAGTCACTTCCGAGGGCCTGCCGAACGCCCCGCCCGCTCTGGAACAGATAAGCCATGCGCTCGAGCCTGACGGGCATGGCAATGGTCGGCTCGACGGCTCTTTTGATCAGCACGCGCTGCTGCGCGCGATGCAGGCGATGCGCCTCGGAGACTTTTCGGTTCGGCTGCCCAGCGATCAGACAGGGTTGTCCGGAAAAATCGCCGACACCTTCAACGAGATTGTCGCCGCCAATGAGCGGATGGCGCACCAGCTCGAGCATGTCGGCAACGTCGTCGGCCGCGAGGGCAAGACAAGACAGCGCGTCAGATTTGGCCTGTCGGATGGCGCGTGGGGCGAGATGGAGGCCTCGGTCAACACGCTGATCGACGACCTGTTGTGGCCGACCACGGCAGTCACTCGCGCGATCGCGGCCGTGGCGCAGGGAGACCTCTTGCAAACGGTCCGGCTCGACGTCGACGGGCGGCGGTTGCGCGGCGAGTTTCTGCGCTCGGCAAACATCGTCAATACGATGATCAAGCAGTTGAGCGTGTTCACCTCGGAGGTGACGCGCGTGGCGCGCGAGGTCGGCACCGACGGCAAGCTCGGCGGGCAAGCACAGGTCCGCGAGGTCAGCGGCGTCTGGCGGGATCTGACCGAAAGCGTCAACTCGATGGCGAGCAACCTGACGGCACAGGTGCGCAATATCGCCGAAGTCACGATCGCGGTCGCCAGCGGCGATCTTTCGAAGAAGATCACGGTGGATGTGCGCGGTGAGATCCTGCAGCTGAAGGAAGCCATAAATACGATGGTCGACCAGCTGCGCTCCTTCGCCTCGGAGGTCACGCGCGTCGCCCGCGAGGTCGGTACCGAAGGCAAGCTCGGCGGCCAGGCTCTGGTCCCGGGCGTCGCCGGCACCTGGAAGGATCTGACCGATTCGGTCAATGCGATGTGCGGGAATCTGACCGACCAGGTGCGCAACATCGCCAATATGACGACCGCGGTCGCGCGCGGCGACCTGTCGCGCAAGATCACCGTCGATGTCCGCGGCGAGATCCTCGAGCTGAAGGACACGATCAACACGATGGTCGATCAGCTCAACGCCTTTGCCTCCGAGGTGACGCGCGTCGCGCGCGAAGTCGGCACCGAAGGGCGGCTCGGCGGCCAGGCGCAAGTGCCCGGCGTGGCCGGAACCTGGAAGGACTTGACCGACAGCGTCAACTTCATGGCGGGAAATCTGACCGCGCAGGTTCGCAACATCGCCGAGGTGTCGACGGCGATTGCTCGGGGCGATTTGTCGAAGAAGATCACCGTCAATGTCAGCGGCGAGATTTTACAGCTGAAGGAAACCATCAACACGATGGTCGATCAACTGAACGCGTTCGCCGGCGAAGTGACCCGCGTCGCCCGCGAGGTCGGCACTGACGGGCGCCTCGGCGGGCAGGCCAATGTGCTCGGCGTCGCCGGTACCTGGAAGGACTTGACCGAGAGCGTCAACTCGATGGCGGGCAATTTGACCGCCCAAGTCCGCAACATCGCCGAGGTCGCGACGGCAATCGCGAGCGGCGATCTGTCGAAGAAGATCACTGTCAACGTCAGTGGCGAGATCCTGCAGCTGAAGGACACGATCAACACGATGGTCGACCAGCTGAACGCCTTCGCGCGTGAAGTAACCCGCGTCGCTCGCGAGGTCGGCACCGAGGGCAAGCTTGGCGGCCAGGCGGAGGTGAAGGGTGTGGCCGGCACCTGGAAGGACTTGACGGACTCGGTCAACTATATGGCCGGAAACCTGACGGGGCAGGTGCGCAACATTGCCGAGGTCGCCACCGCTGTCGCACGTGGCGATTTGTCGAAGAAGATCACCGTTAACGTCAGCGGCGAAATCCTGCAGTTGAAGGAGACCATCAACACGATGGTCGATCAGCTGAACGCGTTCGCAGGCGAAGTAACCCGTGTGGCGCGCGAGGTCGGCACCGAGGGGCGGCTCGGCGGGCAGGCAGCGGTCCCTGGCGTCGCCGGCACCTGGAAGGATTTGACAGACTCGGTCAACTCGATGGCCGGCAATTTGACCGGTCAGGTGCGCAATATCGCCGAGGTCGCCACCGCGATCGCCACTGGCGACTTGTCGCGCAAGATCACCGTCGATGTGCGCGGCGAGATTCTTCAGCTGAAGGAAACGCTGAACACGATGGTCGACCAGCTGAACCGCTTTGCCGGCGAAGTGACCCGAGTGGCGCGCGAAGTCGGCACCGAAGGCCGGCTCGGCGGCCAGGCCAATGTGCCGGGTGTCGCCGGAACCTGGAAAGATTTGACCGACTCGGTCAACTCGATGGCCGGCAACCTGACGGCACAAGTCCGCAACATCGCCGAGGTCACGACAGCAGTGGCGCGCGGCGACCTCGGACGCAAGATCACAGTCGACGTTAAAGGCGAGATCCTCGAGCTGAAAAACACGATCAATACGATGGTCGATCAGCTAAACGCTTTTGCCTCCGAGGTGACGCGCGTCGCCCGCGAGGTCGGCACCGAAGGCAAGCTCGGCGGCCAGGCCGCGGTGCCCGGCGTCGCAGGCACTTGGAAAGACCTGACCGACAACGTCAACTTCATGGCTAGCAATTTGACCGGCCAAGTCCGCAATATCGCCGAAGTCGCCACGGCAATTGCCAGTGGCGACCTTTCGAAGAAGATCACGGTCGATGTGCGAGGCGAGATCCTGCTGCTGAAGGATACGCTCAATACAATGGTCGAGCAGCTTCGCTCGTTTGCCGCGGAGGCGACCCGCGTCGCGCGTGAGGTGGGCACCGAAGGCAAGCTCGGCGGTCAAGCGGTCGTCCCCGGCGTCGCCGGCACCTGGAAGGATCTGACAGACAACGTCAATCTGCTCGCGGCAAACCTGACGACCCAAGTGCGGAATATCGCCGAGGTAACGACGGCGGTGGCGCGCGGCGACCTGTCACGCAAGATCACTGTCGATGTCAAAGGCGAGATCCTCGAGCTCAAAAACACGATCAACACGATGGTCGACCAGCTCAATGCCTTCGCCGGCGAGGTGACACGCGTCGCGCGTGAGGTCGGTACGGAAGGCAAGCTCGGCGGCCAGGCGGCGGTGCCCGGCGTTGCCGGAACCTGGAAGGACCTCACTGATACCGTCAACGTGATGGCCGCCAATCTGACCGAGCAGGTGCGCGGCATCGTCAAGGTGGTGACGGCGGTCGCCAATGGCGACCTCAAGCAGAACATGACGGTCAAGTCGATGGGTGAGGTGGCAGCACTCGCCGAGACGATCAACAACATGACCGACACGCTCGCAATCTTCGCCGACCAGGTCACGTCGGTGGCGCGCGAAGTCGGGGTCGAGGGCCGTCTCGGGGGACAAGCGAATGTACCGGGAGCTGCGGGCACCTGGAAAGACCTAACCGGCAACGTCAACCTGCTCGCGGCCAACTTGACAACTCAGGTTCGCGCCATTGCCGAGGTTGCTACGGCGGTAACCAAGGGTGACTTGACCCGTTCGATCCAGGTCGAGGCCCGCGGCGAGGTCGCAGAGCTCAAAGACAACATCAACACGATGATCGGCAATCTGCGGCTGACCACCGACCGCAACACCGAGCAGGATTGGCTCAAGACAAACCTCGCCCGCTTTACCAATATGCTGCAGGGCCAACGCGACCTGGCGACGGTCGGCCGCATGCTGCTCGCCGAGCTGGCGCCGCTGGTCAACTCCCAAAACGGCGTGATTTACCTGACCGAAGGCGAATCTGGCCTCAAGCTGCTATCGGCCTTTGCCGATGACATAGAACCCCATCGCCACCCCGAGCGGCTGCAGCCCGGGCAGGGCCTTGTGGGTCAGTGCGCGGCCAATGCGCAGCGCATGCTGATCACGCAAATGCCCGAAGGCGTGGTTCCGGTTACCTCGGGACTATTCAAAGCAACGCCGCAGAACGTCATTGTACTCCCGGTGCTGTTCGAGGGGCAAGTCAAGGCAGTCATCGAGCTCGCCTCGCTCGGCGCCTTTACCGATCTGCAGGTCTCATTTCTGGATCAGTTGACCGCCAGCATTGGCATCGTGTTGAACAGCATCGAGGCGACGATGCAAACGGAAGGGCTGTTGACCCAGTCGCAACAGCTCGCCACCGAGCTGCAGACGCAACAGCGCGAATTGCAGCAAACCAATGATCAGCTGGGGCAGAAGGCTCAGCAGCTCGAAGAACGGAATGTCGAAGTCGAGGGGAAGAACCAGGAGATCGAGCAAGCCCGGCGAGCGCTGGAAGAGAAGGCCACCGAGCTGGCTCTGGCCTCAAAGTACAAATCCGACTTCCTCGCCAATATGTCGCACGAGCTGCGCACGCCGCTCAACAGCATCCTGATCCTCGGTCAGCAACTCGGCGAAAACCCAGACCGCAATCTGACGCCAAAGCAGGTCGAGTTCGCCCGCACGATTCACAGCGCGGGCACCGATTTGATGAACCTGATCAGCGATATCCTCGATCTGTCAAAGATCGAATCGGGCACCGTCACAGTCGACGCCGAGGAAGTTTTCTTTGTCACGTTGCAGGACATGGTGGTCCGGCCGTTCCGGCATGAGGCGGAGAACCGGCATTTGTCCTTCGACGTGCAGGTCGACCCGAAGCTCGGCCGGGGCATGATCACCGACTCCAAGCGCCTGCAGCAGGTGCTCAACAACCTCTTGTCGAATGCGTTCAAGTTTACCGAGCAAGGTGGGGTCAAGCTCAGCATCCATCCGGCGATCAGTGGCTGGACGACCGATCATCCGGTGCTGAGGAGCGCAGCGGGGGTCGTCGCTTTCGAGGTCTCCGACACCGGCATCGGCATTCCGCCGGAGAAGCAGAGAATCATTTTCGAGGCGTTCCAACAGGCCGATGCGAGCACGAGCCGGCGGTTCGGCGGCACCGGATTGGGTCTGGCGATTAGCCGCGAGCTCTCGCACCTGCTCGGCGGCGAGATTCAGCTGCGCAGCGTACCTGGGGTGGGCAGCACCTTCACGCTGTATCTTCCGATGAAATATGTCGGCCCCTCGGCAGTAATTGCACCACCCTCTGGCGCTATTGCGCCGCCCGCTGCGGCCGTCCTAGCGGCAGTAAGGCTGATGGAACTCCCGGTCGAGCAATTGCCCGACGATCGCGCAATCCTCGAGCCGGGCGACAACATATTGCTGATTGTCGAGGACGATCCCCACTACGCCCGCATACTGGCCGATCTGGCCCATGATGCAGGGTTCAAGGTCCTGGTCGCGATGCGTGGCGCCGATGCGCTGGCCCTTGCTCGTGAGTACCAGCCATCAGCAGTGTCGCTCGATGTGTTCCTCCCTGACATGCTCGGCTGGACCGTTCTGAGCCAACTCAAGCAGGATCCGTTGACGCGCCACATTCCCGTGCAGATCGTCACGCTCGACGAGGACCGCCAGCACGGACTGGCTCGTGGCGCATTCTCGTTTGTGACAAAACCGTCGACCACCGAAGATCTCGAAGCCGCCATCGGGCGGATCAAGGATTACGTGCAGCCTCGCCGCAGGCGGCTGCTTGTCGTCGAAGACAACCCTGCCGAGCAGCTCGGCATCTCGGAACTGCTCGGGTACGACGACATCGACGTGGTCACCGCAGGCACCGGTGCCGAGGCTCTCAAAGCGCTACGGGAACAGCAGATCGACTGCGCCGTGCTCGATCTGCGACTGCCCGACATGTCCGGGTTCGACTTGCTCGAGGTAATCCGGGACGATCCGCCGCTATCGGATCTTCCGGTTGTTGTCTTCACCGGGAAGGAGCTTTCCTCGGACGAGGATGCTCAGCTGCACACGATCGCCCGTAGCGTCGTGGTCAAGGGAGTGGAATCGCCGGAGCGCTTGCTCGATGAGACGGCGCTGTTCCTGCATCGCGTGGTCGGCGATCTGCCGCAGGAAAAACAGAAGATGCTCGAGCGGCTGCACAGCTCGGACGATGACCTCGTCGGCAAGACGGTGCTACTAGTGGACGACGACGCCCGGAACATATTCGCGCTGAGCAGTGTTTTGGAGCGTCGTGGCATGAACGTCCTCACGGCCACCACTGGCAACGAGGCGATCGCTCTCGTAGAATCAACCCAAGGGCTGGCAATCGTCCTGATGGACATCATGATGCCTGAGATGGATGGCTATCAGACGATGCATGTCATCCGGACGAACCCCGCCCTTCGGCGCCTGCCGATCATCGCGCTGACGGCCAAGGCGATGAAGGGAGATCGCGAAAAATGTCTCGAGGCCGGCGCCTCCGATTACCTCGCCAAGCCGGTCAACACCGAGCAACTGCTCTCTGCGCTGCGCATGTGGCTCCATCGCTGAAGATCGAACGGCAATGATAGGTCGTCATCCATCCTTCGAGACGGCGCTTCGCGCCTCGTCAGGATGAGGAGCTTTTCGTAATGCCACAGACAGACCTCCCTCATGCTGAGGAGCGCCCCCTTCGAGACGCCGCCCTCGGCGGCTCCTCAGGACAAGCGGGCGCGTCTCGAAGCATGCAGAATGGCGCTCCGCTCGACCAAGAAAAGGTCGACATCCTGCTGGTCGACGACCAGCCCGCCAAGCTATTGAGCTATGAGGCGATCCTAACGCAGCTCGGAGAGAACCTGATCAAAGCCGGCTCGGCAGCGGAGGCGCTGCAGATCCTGTTGAAGCGCAATGTTGCGATCATTCTGATCGATGTCTGCATGCCAGATCTGGACGGCTTTCAACTGGCCGCGATGATCCGCGAGCATCCGCGGTTTCAAAGAACCGCGATCATCTTTGTCTCAGCCATCCAAGTAACCGACCTCGACCTGCTGCGCGGCTACGAGCTGGGTGCAGTGGATTACGTTCCGGTGCCGGTCGTCCCCGAACTGCTTCGGGCCAAGGTCAAGGTGTTTGCCGAACTCTACCGGAAGACCCGGCAGCTCGAGATGCTGAATGCGGAACTGGAGAACCGTGTCGCCGAACGGACCCAGGAGCTCGCCCAGGCGAATGCCGAGCTCGAGCGGCGCGTCGAAGAGCGCACCCGTGAGCGCGAAGCCGCCCTCGCGCAAGTGCACGAAATGCAAAAGCTCGAGAGTCTCGGACAGCTGACAGGGGGGGTCGCGCACGATTTCAATAATCTGCTGATGACGATACTGGGCAATCTCGATCTTGTTCGAGACAATTTCTCAGGCAACCCTAAATTGCTACAGCTGATCGACGGCGCGATCGAGGGCGCGGAACGCGGAGCTTCGCTGACCCAGCGCATGTTAGCGTTCGCTCGGCGCCAAGAGCTCAGGCCGGAAGCCGTGGATGTCGCCGCACTTGTCGACAGCGTAATCGAGATGTTGCGCCAATCGGTCGGACCGACGATCGAGATCACAACCGAGCTTCAACCCGATCTTGCTGCGGTCTGCATCGACCCCAACCAACTCGAGCTAGCTCTGTTGAACCTCGCCGTCAACGCGCGCGATGCGATGCCGGATGGCGGACATCTCACGATCACCGCTCATGATGGTGATCGCGGAATCGCCGGTCACATTCTAGGGCTTAACCCTGGCGACTACATCGTGATCGGAATCGACGACACCGGTTGCGGGATGGACGAGGCGACGCGTAAACGGGCTTTGGAGCCGTTCTTCACAACCAAGGGTCCCGGCCGCGGCACCGGTCTCGGGCTGTCCATGGTCGACGGCCTCGCCGCCCAGTCCGGTGGCGCCATGCGGATCCGCAGTCGACTGGGTCTTGGTACCAATGTCGAGCTCTGGCTGCCCGCATCAGAGAGCGGGCCTGTCGGCAGGGAAAAACCGCACGCGCAACCGGGTATTGCCGAGATCCGCCCGATCACGGTGCTCGTCGTCGATGACGATCCGGGTGTCCTGGCCAGCACAGCTGCGATTATCGAGGATCTTGGTCATTCGGCGATTGGCGCATCATCGGCTGCGGACGCGCTCGACCTGCTGCGTTCCGCACGAGAGATCGATCTTGTTATTACCGATTACGCTATGCCCGGAGTCACCGGCACCAATCTCGCGACGAATATAGCTCTCGTCCGGCCCGGATTACCGGTCGTAATCGCCACTGGCTATGCTGGCACGCCTCTGGACGCTCCGGCTCTGCCGCGCCTTGATAAACCATTTCGACGCGAAGAACTGGCAGCCCTGATCGAGAGACTGATCGAGCGGCCTCAACCGGTACAGGTCGCCTCGGCCGCTGCCGCTCTGCAGTCCGAAGAGCCCACGAGAGCCGGGTCGCAAAGATTGACCGGCCTGCGAGCGGCATCGTAGGTTTCGCCGAAGGGCGGGTCGCCGCCGGCTTCAGATCTCCCGGATAGGGTCATGCAAGTCTCATACTTCGAAACTGCGCGCTACCAAGTGCCGCCGACGGCGCCGGCCGAATGGCCGGTTCCGCCCGCGGCTTACGACCCCGATGCCGGCGCGCGAGCCTATCAGGGCATGGTCGACCGGATGCAGTATGTCGAGGAGCTCGGCTTCGATTGGATCAGCGTCTCCGAGCACCATTATTCGCCACGCATCTTGACGCCAAATACTGCGGTTTCGGCGTCCTACATGGCTGCCCGGTCGAAGAAGATAAAGATCGCCGTGCTCGGTCCGATCGTGTCGCAAAGCAATCCGGTGCAGGTCGCCGAGGAATTGGCGATGCTCGACAATCTGGCGCAAGGGCGCCTCGTCGTCGGGCTGTTGCGCGGGACGACCAACGAATACCTGACCTTTGGGCTCAATCCGGCCGAGGCGCGGGAGCGTACCACCGAGGGCATGGAGCTGATGCTCAAGGCGTGGACCGAGCCGCAGCCGTTCGGTTGGCAGGGCCGCCATTATCAATTTCGTACCGTGTCGGTCTGGCCGCGGCCGTTGCAGCAGCCCTTGCCGCCGACTTACTCACTCGGCACCAGCCGAGAATCCTGCGAATTCGCAGCACGCCACCATATCGGTCTCGGCGTCTCGTTCGCGCCGTTCGAAGTCGTCGCCAAGTCGACCCGGTATTACCGCGAAGAGTGCCAGCACTACGGCTGGGAGCCGACGCCGGAGCAGATGCTCTATCGCGCGAATATCCTTCTCGCCGAAACCGACGAGGAGGCCCAGGAGCTGCTCGAAAGGCAGCGCAAGGGACCGGCACCCTTCCCAATGCGGGCGGGGGTCCGTGACGCGCTCTTAAAGCTCGACTCCCGCAACGTCGCGGGCGAGCCTCGCACACCGCCTGTCGGCGGAGTGCTGCCGACCTCGTTCTACGGCGGCCCCGACACGGTCGTCGAGCAGATCAAGCGCTGCCGCGAAGAGGTCGGCGTCGGAGTGCTCGATCTGGCGTTCCAGAACCCTGGTGCCTCCGATACCGGACGCCTGATGCAGTCGCTCAAGCTCTTTGCCGAAAGGGTATTGCCGCGCATTCGCGACGTTTGACGGCGAGCACCTCCGGACCATGAAGGTCTCGTATTTCGAGACCGCGCGTTACCTCGCGCCGCGGCAACTGCCGGGCGAATGGCCGGTGCCGCCCGACGCCTACGACCGCGAAGCCGGCGCGCAGGCTTATCGTGGGATGATCGAACGGCTGCAATTTGTCGAGTCGCTGGGCTTCGACTGGATCAGCGTCTCCGAGCATCACTACTCGCCGCAGCGCCTGACCCCGGCCCCGATCGTTTCGGCAGCGCATCTGGCGGCCTACGCGCAGCAGATCAAGATCGCGGTACTCGGCCCGATCGTCTCGCAGAGCAACCCCGTGCAGGTCGCCGAGGATCTGGCGATGCTCGACAATCTGGTGCCAGGCCGACTGGTGGTCGGATTGTTGCGCGGCATAACCGGCGAATACCTGACCTATGGCCTCAACCCGGCCGAGGCGCGGGAGCGCACCACCGAAGGCATGGAGCTGGTCCTCAAGGCGTGGACCGAGCCGCAGCCCTTCGGCTGGCAGGGACGTCACTACCAATTCCGCACGGTCGCGGTCTGGCCGCGCCCACTGCAACAGCCGCATCCGCCGACCTACGCGCTCGGATCGAGCCGCGAATCCTGCGACTTTGCGGCGCGCCACCACCTCGGCCTCGGGCTCTCCTATGCCCCGTTCGACGTCGTCGGCAAAGCAACCCGGTACTACCGCGAGCAGTGCGCGCAACACGGCTGGCAGCCGACCCCGGAGCAGATCATCTACCGCGCCAACATTTTGATGGCCGAGACCGACGAGGAAGCCAGCGAGCTGCTGGAACAGCAGCGCGGCGCAAGGCGGGGTTTCTCGCCCCGGGCCAAGGTTCGCGATACTCTGTTGCAGCTCGATTCCCGCAATGTTGCGGGCGAAGCGCGAACACCGAATGTCGGCGGCACTTTGCCGACGAATTTCGTCGGCGGGCCGGATACGGTGGTCGAGCAGATCAGGCGTTGTCGCGACGAGGTCGGCGCCGGGGTCGTTGACCTGATGTTCCAGATCCCCGGTTCGGGTGACCTGGGCTTTTTGATGCGCTCGCTCGAAATATTCGGGAAGAAAGTGCTGCCGCACATCCGCAATATTTGAGCAGCGCGTCACGGAATACGATATCGGCAGGGAGGAAATAATGAATCCAATCGATCGGCGTGATCTCATCAGAAGCGCAGCAGTCGGGGCGCTCGCGTTCACGGTCGGTGGCGTCGAGGTAATGCTGACCGTGCGCGAAGCCCGTGCGCAAAACGTCCCGTTCCGTCTGTTGAAGGCCAATGAGGCGGAAACCATCGAGGCCTTGGGCGAGACATTGGTTCCAGGCGCCCGCGCGGCGGGGGTCGCCCACTTCATCGATCAGCAGCTGTCGGTGCCGCCGGGCAAAGCGCTGCTCGAAGCGCGCATTCTCAATGTTCGCCCACCCTACGCCAATTTTTACCGCGCGGCGATCGGTGCCGTCGACACGACGAGCACTGCGCTCAACGACGGCCGCAATTTCGCGCAGCTCGATCCGGCCGAGCAGCACGATTTTGTCGACGCGATGCGCCAGAACAAGCTGCAGAACTGGAAAGGTCCGAGCGGACCGTTGGTCTACATGGTCTTGCGTAGCGACGCGGTCGACGTCGTGTACGGCACCGTCGAAGGCTATGACGCTCTCGGGATTCCGTACATGCCGCATATCGCACCGGTGACCAGGTGGTGAAGATGGCGACCAACGAGAAAGCCGAGGTCCTGATCGTCGGCGCCGGCGCCTCGGGCTCGGTTTACGCCGCGGTGCTGGCCAAGCACGGCAAAAAAGTCGTGGTGCTGGAGCAGGGGCCGGACTGGCAATTGTCGGATCTCACCAGCTCCGACATTTGGGGCAGACGGCTGAAGCCCGCCGGCGGCCCGTTCATTCTCGAAGGCAAGAACCCGGTCAGCTACGGTTACCAAGGGGGTTGGGGCGTCGGCGGCGCGGCACTGCACTATTTCGCCAATTTCCCGCGCCTATTGGCGAGCGACTTCAAGATCAAAAGCGAGCACGGCCGCGCCCATGACTGGCCGATATCCTACCAGGACGTCGCACCCTATTACGACAAGGTCGCGCACGACGTCGGCGTTTCGGGCGACGCCAAGGCGGAGGAGGTCTGGCGCCCGGCCGGCGAACCTTATCCGATGCCGCCGATGAAAACCTTCCGCAACGGCGAGGTCTGGCGGAAGGGTTTCGAGGCGGTCGGCATCCGTATGGTGCCGGCAGCGGTCGGGATGAATTCGACCGAATACAAGGGCCGGCCGGCCTGCATCTATGACGGCTGGTGCCATGTCGGCTGCCCGATCGGGGCACTCGCCAACCCGCTCGTCACCTATCTGGGCGATGCGCGGAAGGCCGGGGCCGAGGTGCGGCCTTGGAGCACCGTCACCCGCGTGTTGACCAATAGCCAAGGCTCGCGCATCACCGGTGTCGAATATTATGACCGTAACAAGGAACGCCAAGTGCAGGAGGCCAACGTCGTGGTGCTGGCCGCGTGGGCGGCGCAGAACCCCCGCCTGCTGCTCAACTCGGCGACCGACAAGCACCCCAAGGGGCTGGCCAATTCGAACGGCCTCGTCGGCAAATACATGATGACCCATTTCGCCTCGGGGACCTCGGCGATTTTCGACGAGGATCTCGAAAACCACATGGGCACCACCGGCGCCCAATACATGTCCTACGACCGCTACGGCAAAACCAGTCACCAGGACGGGTTCGGCAGCACCTTTATAGTCGCCGGCGCGGCGCTCAAAACGAGCGGTCTCGGCGGCTTTGCCAATGCCCGGCCCGATCTGTTCGGCGCCGAGCTGGATGCATTCATGCGGCGCGCCAAGCGCGGGTTCAGCCGCATCGGGGCGTTTGGCGAAGAATTGCCGAACATCGAGAACCGCATCGAGTTGATCAGCTACAAAGACGAATTCGGCATGCCGCTCGCCAAGATCATCCACAACTACGACAAGGATGCCGAGGCGGTGTGGAACGCCAACTTCGCGGAGGGGATCGAGATCGCCAAGGCGGCCGGCGCCAAGGATGTGTGGTCGGCCCGTGGCAACATGCCGACGATCCATCTGATGGGCGGCACGATCATGGGAACCGACGCCGGCGATTCGGTGGTCGACAGCTACGGCCAGACGCACGAAATCCCGAACCTCTACGTCGCCGGGCCTGGCATTTTCGCCACGGCCGGCGCGCCAAACCCGACCTACACGATCTTCGCGCTGTCATTGCGCGGGGCCGAGCATCTCGCGGCTCAATGGAGCACGGTCGCCGGTTGAGCTTGGGTAAGAGGTAAAGGAGGCCGGGCATGCAGCTCGTCGTCACGATGGGGATCCGCCAGCTGCCGAGCCGGCCGCGGCCATTGCAAGAGCTCTACAGAGAACACCTCGAAGAGGCGATGCTCGCCGAAGAGCTCGGCTTCGACAATGTGTGGGCGAGCGAGCACCACTTCGCCGAGGATGCCTGGAACCCGTCGCCGATCACCTTCCTGGCCGCGGTGGCGGCCCGGACCGAGCGAGTCCGTGTCGGCACCTATGTGCTACTTCTGCCGTTTCACAACCCGGTGCGGGTCGCCGAGGACATCGCCGTGCTCGACAACATCTCGGGCGGCCGTGTCGATTTGCCGGTCGGTGTCGGTTCGGCCGCGGAAGAATTTCACACCTTCGGCATCCCGTTCAAAGAGCGGCTCGGGCGGACCTTCGAAGCTCTTGGGATCATCGAGCGCTGCTTTGCCGGCGAGGAATTCAGTCACAAGGGCAAATATTACGAGTTCCCCAATGTGCGCATGACGACGACCCCGGTGCAGAAACCGGGCCCACCGATCTGGGTCGCCTCGATGGGCGACCAGAGTGTGGCGTGGACGGCGCGGCGCGGTTATCACCTGGCGGCGGGGGCTGGCCGCGGCCATGCCAAATACGAGGAGCTTCTGGTCCAGTACGGCCACGACCGGTCGAAATGCCAGATCGCCTCGATCCCGATCCGGCTCCACCTCGCCGCGACACGCGGGCAGGCCTGGGACGAGGCCGAGGCCGGGCTGCACCAGGTCCTCCACTTCTATCGTAGCCGAGTCGACCTTCAGTCGGCGACCTCCGCGGCCGGAGCTCTCGACAGGCTCCCGCCGGTCGGCGCGTTCCGCGATGTGCCTGGCATTGGGCATCGCGGCACCCCGTTCGCCGTCGGGACGGCGGACGAGGTGGGTCGGGCGCTCGAAGCGTACCGCGACAAGCGGCTGACGCATCTCAGTCTCAATTTTCGCCAGCCGGGCATGGAAACGGCTACGGTGCGGCGCTCGATGGCGATGTTCGCGAAAGAGCTCATGCCCACCGTCAAGGCGTGGTGATCGACAAGGGAGTGTAATCGTGGCGCAGGAAAAGGGCGGATCGGCTGCCGGAGCGGCGTTCAAGGAAGGCCATGTCGAGGCCGACGGGTTTCGCATCCGCTATATGGAGGCCGGGCAAGGGGCTCCACTTGTTCACCTGCACGGTGCCGGCGGGTTGAGGCTGACTCCGAGCCACGATTTGCTGAGTGAAAAGTTCCGAGTGGTCGCGTTCGAGATGCCCGGGTTCGGCCAGTCGCCAGAGAATACCGGGACGCAGAACATGCCCGAGCTCGCCGCGACGATGGCAGAGGCAGTCGAGATGCTCGGCATCGACAGCTTCAACCTGATGGGCACCTCGTTCGGCGGCAAGGCCGCGCTGTGGCTGGCGGTACAGCAACCGGAGCGGGTGCAGGCGCTGGTGCTCGAAGCGCCGGCGGCGATCCGCCCCGATGGCGCGGTACCCCCCTCCGGTTCACCGGAGGAAATGGCGCGCCGCCTCTACGCCCACCCCGAGCGGCTCCCGCCCATACCGCTGGCCGATCCGGCGGTGCAGGCCAAGACGCGGCAGCTGGTCGCGCGGCTGCGCGGCCCGGACCGCGATGGCGATCTCGAGCGCCAGCTGCGGGACCTCGCGACGCCGACCCTCGTCCTATTTGGTACCGTTGATCGGGTCATTCCTCCGGAAATGGGCCACCTCTACAAAGAGCTGATGCCAAATTGCCACCTCGTCTTTGTCTACGACGCCGGGCACGCGATCAGCACTGATCGGCCCGAGGCGTTCACCGAGGTCGTTGTCGACTTCCTCGAGCGCCACGAAGCCTTTGTGATCAGCCGCACCCCGACGGTGATCCACCCATAGCCTGCGCCGTCCCGAGATCGCGGGTCAGTGCCGCGTGCCGAGGGCGTGCTTTTTCAGATAGTGGCGCAGCTGATCGTAGGTCAGGCCGAGTGCCGACGCCGTGCGGCGCTGATTGAACCGGTTCGCCAATAGCGCCTCGGCCAGCAGCTCTTGCTCATAGGCTGCGACGCGCTCGAGGAAATCGCCCGACCGCGCAGGCTCGGCAGAGGGCGGGGGTGCCGGCGCAGCGGACGGCTGCGCCGGGCGATGCGGCGAAGCAAAAGCGTCGAACACGATATCGTCGATCGGCGCATCGGGTCGCGGCCAGCGATAGAGGCTGCGCTCGACGACGTTCTTGAGCTCGCGCACATTGCCGGGCCAGCGATTTGCGATAAGCCGGTCGAGCGCCGCTCGCGTGAAGCCACGGAACGCAGGGCGGCCCAATTCGCGCGTCATGCGCTGCGCGAAATGTTCAGCGAGCAACGGAATATCCTCGGCACGCTCGCGTAGCGGCGGCACGGTCACCACGTCGAAGGCCAGCCGATCGAGGAGGTCGGCGCGAAAGCGCCCGCTTTCGGCAAGCGCCGGCAAATCGACGTTGGTGGCGGCAATGACGCGCACATCGACATGGTGCACCTCGTTGCCGCCGACACGTTCAAAGCTGCCGTATTCGATGACGCGCAGGATCTTCTCCTGCACGGCGAGCGAGGCCGTGGCGATCTCGTCGAGAAACAACGTGCCGCCATCGGCGATCTCGAAGCGCGACAGCCGCCGACGCGTGGCGCCTGTGAAGGCGCCTGCCTCGTGGCCGAACAGCTCGCTGTCGAGCAGGCTCTCGGCGAGTGTGGCGCAGTTGAGCTTGACGAAAGGCTTGTCCCAGCGCGGCGAGAGATAGGTGAGCCGCGCCGCTATCAGCTCCTTGCCGGTACCGCGCTCGCCGACCACCAGCACCGGCCGGTCGAGTGCCGCGAGCTGCGATACTTGTGCCAAGGCGGCGCGGAAGGCGGGTGCTTCGCCGACCAGCGGTGGCAGGTCACGATCATCTCTGGGAAAAAATGCCAAACTCTGGTTCAATTTCCTGCCCTTTGGGACATATCACGTAGCCAGAGCGCCGTAGCGCGACAAGGGTTGTATCGGGACGCGTGCGTTTTCAATGGCTTAGAGCCGACCATCTGGATTGGCACAGAGCCTGCTACGGAGGTAACGGGGCGACCGTCGCCCCGACAGTAGGGGTTACCAGCATGGGAATTTTCTCCCGCCTCGCCGACATCGTGAACTCCAACATCAACGCCATCCTCGACCGCGCCGAGGATCCCGAGAAGCTGATTCGGCTGATCATCCAGGAGATGGAGGATACGCTGGTCGAAGTGCGCTCCTCGGCCGTCCGCACGATCGCCGAGAAGAAGGAGATCGAGCGCCACCTCGCCACGTTCGAACGCGAGCACGAGGAATGGCAGCGCCGCGCCGAGCTCGCCGTCACCAAGGGGCGCGAAGACCTCGCCAAAGGCGCGCTGCTCGCCAAGGCACGTGTCGCCGAGGCACTGGCGGCGCTGCAGCGTCAGCGCCAGCAGATTGGGGATGCGCTCGCCAAGCAGAACGAGGACATCGCCAAATTGCAGGCCAAGCTCGCCGACGCCAAGCTGCGCGAGAAGGCGATCATCGCGCGGCAAAAGACCGCTGTGAACCGCATCAGGCTGCGCACGCACCTCTATGATGAGCGCATCACCGACGCCTTTGCTCGTTTCGAGCAGGTCGAGCGAGCCCTCGACCAGATGGAGGGCAAGGTCGAGGCCTTCGATCTCGGCCGCAAGCCGAATCTGTCAGAGGAGCTCGGCGGGCTCGAGGCCGAGAGTAGTGTCGAGGAGGAGCTGAAGGCATTGAAGGAGCGGCTCGGCAACAGCATTCACCCTCAAGCCACCCGCTAGCGAAAGTAGAATGCGATGTTCTTCCACGGCGAATTTTTCGTCCTGGGCATTCTCTTCCTCGTGGTCGTCGCGCCGATCTGGATCATCTGCCACTACATCACACAATGGCGGAAGGTGCGCCGGCTGTCTGGCGACGACGAAAAGGCGCTGGGCGAGCTATGGCACAGCGCGCGGCGAATGGAGGGGCGAATCGAGGCGCTGGAGAAGGTACTCGATAGCGAAGCGCCGGGATGGCGCATGCGCGCAGGAGGATGAGAGATGGTTTGGACCAACGGCAACAATGCGCGCTACCGCCTGTGGCGCGACCGGGATCGCGGCATCATCGCCGGCGTCTGCGCCGGCATCGCCGACTACATCGGCGTCGAACCGATCGTCGTGCGGCTCGTCGTCGTACTCGGTCTCATTTTCTTCTTCCCGCCGACGATCGTCGCCTACGTCATTCTGGCGGTGGTGCTCAGGCCAAAGCCGCCGGCGCTCTACGCGAGCCCCGACGAGGAGGCGTTCTGGCGCGGTGTCGGCACGGCACCCGCCGACACGTTCAACTCTCTGAGACGCAAGTTTGCCGACCTGGAAGCGCGGCTCGGCCAGATGGAAAGCCAGGTCGCCTCGGGCGATTTCGAATTGCACCGCCAGTTCCGCAACCTCGGGCGCTAACGAGTAACGCGAGGGTCCCATGTCCCCGATAAGCCTGCTTCTAAACCTGCTGTGGATCGTGTTCGGCGGCCTGTGGATGGCGGTCGGCTGGGTCGTGGCGGCCGTGATCATGGCGATCACGATCATCGGCCTGCCGTGGGCGCGTGCCGCCTTCAACATCGCAGTCTACACGTTCCTGCCGTTTGGGCAGACGGCTGTGTCGCGCGCCGCCCATACCGGCCGCGAGGATCTCGGCACCAGTCCGCTGGGCACGCTCGGCAACATCATCTGGCTTGTGTTGGCCGGGTGGTGGCTGGCGCTCGGCCACCTCTTCTTTGCCCTAGGTCAGGCGATCACGATCATCGGCCTGCCTTTCGCCTGGGCGCATCTGAAGCTCGCTGGTTTGGCACTGTGGCCGATCGGCAAGATAATCGTGCCGATCGACGAGGCGCGCCGCGGGCGCTATAGCCGCTACGCGTTCTAGTTAGTCAGCACTACAGACACTGCAGAGCTTACACGCGGCGCTTGGCGCCGGCCTTGTCCAGCAATTGCTCGAGCACTTCGTAGGGCTGGGCGCCGACCACGCCATAGCGGTCGGCGACAAAGGTCGGCACCCCGGTGACGCCATATTGGTGCGACTTGGCCCAATCGGCGTCGACGGCCTCTTTGAAGCGGCGCTCAGTCAATACGGCGCGCGCCTCCTCCGCCGGCAACCCGACGGATTGCGCGAGCTCCACCAGGATTTCGGGATCACCGATGTTGCGCGCATCGACAAAATAGGCCTTGTACAAGGCGTCGTGCAGCGCCTCGCCATCGGGCTGAGTGTCGGCCCATTTGCCAAGCTCCTGAGCCAGCCGGCTGTTGTAGGTGTGGGTCCGCCGGCCGTAGGGCAGCCCTTCCGCTTCCATCAGCCGCTTCATGCGGGCATACATCGCCTCGGGGTCGACATTGCGCCCTGCATACACCTCCGCCATCGATCGCCCCTCGTTGGGGGTCTCGGGGTGCAGCGGGAAGTGCACCAGGGTCGCGTCGATCTCGAACGTCTGCTTCAGCTTTTCAATACGCACGGTACTGAGATAGCACCAGGGTCAGACGTAGTCGGTAAAGATCTCCAGCTTGATCGGCTCGGTCATCGGGTTCCTCCGTGAGCCCCACTATATAACGCGCTTCTCCCGGAGCTGGCGAATTTCTTCCGAGGTATAGCCGGCGAGGCTGCGCAATACATCCTCGGTGTGCTCACCCTTTAGCGGCGCACGTTTGGCGGCGACCGGAGAATCCGAGAGGCGCACCGGGCAGCCGATCACCGAGAACCGGCCGCGCGTCGGATGTTCGAGGTCGAAAATAGTTTCGCGCTCGCGCAGATGCGGGTCGGCCAGCACTTCGGCGGTGTTGAGAACGGCGCCGCAGACGATGCCGCGCGCGGCGAAGGCTTTCATGACCTCGCGCTTCTCGCGCCCGCCGGTCCAGCGTTCGATCTCCGCGGTCAGCGCCGCGCCGTTCCGGGCCCGCGCCGGAGGTGTCGCAAAACGCTCGTCGGTGCGCAGATCCGGACGCCCCATTACCTCAGTCATCGCCTCGAACATCTCCGGATTGTCGGGCGGAATCGTTATATAAACAAAGTCGTCCGAGCCGCCTCCCGCGCAACGCAACAAATCGGACCAGCCGCCGGTCGCCGAGCGGTTGCCGGTGCGTTCGAGCGGCGTTCCGTTCGCCAGCGTCTGCGTGTATTTGACCCGGGTCAGGTTCAGCACGGCCTCTTGCATCGCGACCTCGACGAGCTGGCCGCGGCCGGTGCTGTGGCGTTGCACGAGGGCGGCGAGGACGGCGATCGTCAGATGCATGCCGGTTCCGGAATCGCCGATATTGGCGCCGTTGACCAGTGGCGGGCCGCCCGCCTCGCCGGTGACGCTCATCGCCCCCGAGGTCGCCTGCGCCACCGGCTCGAAGCATTTGAACCCGCTGTAGGGGCCATACGAGCCGAAGCCCTTGACCGAGGCGTAGATGATCCGCGGGTTGAGCGCCTTGATGGCCTCGTAGCCGAGACCCAGCCGGTCCATGACACCCGGACCGAGGTTCTCGGCGACGATGTCGGCCTCTTTGATCAGGCGGCGGGCGATCTCCTTGCCCTCCTCGGTGCGCAGGTTGATCATGGTGCTGCGCTTGTTGCTGTTGAGCAGCAGAAAGAAAAAGCTGTCGAGGTTCGGGTTGTCGGCGTTCCACAGCCGCCGCGCCCGGTCGCCATGCGGCGGGCGCTCGATCTTGATCACATCGGCGCCGAGCCACGCCAGCATCTGGGTGCATGACGGACCGGCCTGGTCGTGCGTGAAATCGATGACGCGGATGCCTTCGAGAGCCTGGCTCATGTCGTTCCTCCTTGGAGTGTCGGCGCGGATATAGGGTTCAGTTGCTCTTCTTCTGGTAGACCATCTGGTAGCTGCACGCACCGCTAAGCGTAAACCGTCCCGTGATGGTACCCTTGCCATCGATCTGGCCATCGAAACGGTAGCCACTTGGCGCTTGCATAACCAATACGCCTTGCTTTCCCACGGATCCCTCGGCCACCGCGGGCCTTCCCCACAGTGTCCGTGCGATGCCGTTGACGGTTGTCAATGGTGGTGGCGGGCCATCCGGCACGCAGCCACCAGTCGGCCCCACTATCGGCTGTGATGTCCGAGATATGCCGGCATAGGTGCCGTCGAAAGCCGTCGTCGGCGCGGGCATCTTCTCCCAGATCAGCGTGTAGAGGCACTGTGAACTGCTAGTCTCTCCTCGGATGATGCCTTGGCGGTCGATATGGCCGTCCAATCGAGAGGCGTCCGGCTTTCGCATGACTAACCACCCTTGCGGGCTCACGCTTCCTTCCCATGGCCCGTCCCGGGTCCGGGCGGCGCCATTCGTGATCGTCAACGCGCTAGGAGCGCCGCTCGCTCTGCAGCCACGGGATAGGTCCTGCGCGTAAAACGCTGACTCTCTGGATACGCCCACGTAAGTTCCATCGAACGCCGTTGTCGTTGGTGCGGGGGCCTGTGCAGCAACCGGCGTCGCCAACGCGAGAGCCGCGATGCACGAAAGTGCCTGGGCATGATGGGACATGGCTGCCTCATCCTTCCGCGGCGCGGTCGACCGACCGGGTCATTGAAGCCACACACTTAGGCCACTTCGACCTCGACCCGCTTCAGGTCCCGCGCCGGGCAGTCGCTGACGCACGTTCAGGATCTCGATGCCGACAACACGCCCACCCTCGTCAAAATCGAGGATGACACCTGGGCTCACTTCCTCCGATTCGACGATCGCCGCCTCCTCCAGTCGGATGTAGAGCGCGTCCGCCGCTTCATCCGTCCGCACCCTCATCGGATCGGTCTCCTCCTCGAAGCTCGACGATCAAAGAATGCCTGATGATCCGGTATTCTGTCCCGGCATCGTGATACACCACGCGCAGCATGCGATTGCCAAATGCCGCGACCTGACCGAACGCCCGAGTTGCTCCAGGCTGGGTCGGGTCGGGCTCCGTGAAAGCCGGGTTCTGCACTACTTCCGCAATCCACTCCTCCGCGAGCTTCCGCTCGCGGACGACATGCTGAGCGTGGCGCGAAAGAACAATGGGTTTGACAATCACAACTGAAGATGCGGGCGACCGCACCTGTAGTCTATTCGGCAGTGCGGTCGACCGATCGGTCCACCTGGGCGAGCAGCTCGGCGGGCAACGGACCGGCCTCGGCTGCGGCGACACATTCAGCGAGCTCCTGGCGGTTCTTGACACCCAGCACGAGCGTGTCGACCGGAAGCGCCAATGCATAGCGATGCGCGAGGACGGCCGGGGTCATGCCGAGCTCGGCGGCGAGCCGCCGAAAGCCGGCGGCGCGGGCATAGTCACGCGTCTCCGGGTGCTCCGCCGGCAATGGCCGATCGAGGGCGTTGGTCAATGCACCGGCCTGCACCGCGCGGATCCCCATCACGCCGACGCCGTTGGCGTGCGCCGCCGCCATCACCGCGCGCGGTTTCGCCGGGCCATCGAAGAATTTCAGCGCGCCGGGCGAATCGAGCAGATTGACGATGCATTGCACCGCCGCCGGCGCCGGGCGTTCGCCCAAAAGCCGGATGATCGTGTCCGGGTGGCCGATCCCGGTCAGACCCCAGGCGCCGATCAGCCCTTCGGCGACGAGCTTTTCGAAGACGGGCCGAACATCGGCGACAAAGGTGTCGTAAAGAGTCATGCGTCTTGCGCCGTCGGGCCAGCGCGCGATGTGCTGGGCGTCCGGCACGACGTTCGAATGCAGAAAGAACAGGTCGAGCCGCGACAGACGCAGCCGATTGATACTACCTCCGATTGATTCCCTCAGCATCGGCTCGATCTCGGCGCGCGGCGTATTGCCGAGACCGCATTTGCTGGTGACCCGCACGCCTTCGGGCAGCCGGCCGCCAAAGGCCGCGCCAACCACCTCCTCGGCCTTGCCGTTGCCGTAGCTCGGGGCGAGGTCGATCAGATTGATCCCGGCGGCGACTGCTTCGTGCACCGTGGCAACGCATTCATCGAATGTCGTCTCGCCCCACACCATGCCGATCCCGCCGCCACCCAGGGCCAGCGCCGAAACCGGCCAAAGCGTCCCCAAACTTTGTAACTGCATGAGCTGTACCCCGGCCCCGGCTGCTCGCCCGATCCGCTTGGCGGCAGCAACAAACGAGCCGATAATAATCCTTTCTCGAAAGGCGCTCTACGCCGGTGGGCGGGCGCCGGCGGATATACGCTGAGGAGGCAACGACGATGTCATCAGTCAACGGACGCTACAATGTCGGCGGTGTCTACTTGCCGAGGCCGTTCAAGGTGCGACGGCTCGGCCATTTCGGGTTTAATGTCGAAAAACTCCCCGAGGGCCGCGAATTCTATGGCGACCTGCTCGGCTTTACGGCCTCCGACACGCTCGATTTCTCGCGGGCGCCCTGGTACCCCAAGGACACCGACCTCGGCGATCCGCGCGGCTATTTCATGCGCTACGGCACCGACCACCACGCCTTTGTGCTATTCCCGAAGAAGGTGATGGACCACCGTGCCGACCGCAAATTCGCCGCCGAAGTCACGATCAATCAGATCACCTGGCAATGCGGCAGCCTGAAGGAGATTACCGACGCCCACACCTACTTCCAGGGGCAGCAGGTCCGCGTCCAGCGCGTCGGGCGCGATATGCCGGGCAGCAACTGGCACGTCTATGTCTACGATCCCGACGGCCACACCAACGAATTCTATTACGGCATTGAGCAGATCGGCTGGAACCGACTGAGCAAGCCGCGTGACATGTATTACCGCGGGTTTCAGGAGAAGCCGCCACTGCCGCAGATGTCCGAGGCAGCCGAATTGGCCGAGGCCGAGGCGAAGGGCATTGCCGTCTTATTGGGCCACCACCCCGAAGATACCCTTGAGGCAACCTATGACGTAGGCGGTGTGATGCTGCCGCGGCCGTTCAAGATCACCAAGATCGGTCCGGTCGGCCTCTTTGTCGACGATGTCGAGCGGGCCGAGGCCTTCTATATCGAGCGCGTCGGCTTTGTTCGCAGCGAGGAGACCACGTATCGCGGCGCCCGCTGCGTGTTCCTGCGCTGCGGCGCCGAGCACCACAGCCTCGGGCTCTTCCCAAAGGAATTGCGGCGTGGACTAGGGCTCAATGAGCGCAGCACCTGCATGTCGTTTGGTGTCGAGCTCGGCAGCTACACGCAACTGCGGGAGGCCGTCGCATTCCTCAAATCGCGCGGCGTCACCTTTGTCGATGCGATCCCGCCCGAGCTCTATCCCGGCATCGACTACTCGGCATTTGCGCTGGATCCTGACGGGCACTGCATCCAACTTTATTACTACATGGAGCAGGTCGGGTGGGACGGCCGGGTCCGGCCGCAATCCATGCGTCGCCAAATTGCGCGCGACTGGCCCGAGGCGCTGGAGCCGCTCTCCGACACCTATGTCGACCAAGTGTTCCAAGGCCCGCTCGGGTAATCCCGCTCCGGCCGCAGCGCCGTGACACCCGAAGCCTACCTCGACCGCGTTAGAGCATTGCTCCCGGCGCTTCGCGAACGCGCGCCGCACGCCGAGAAACTGCGGCGGCTGCCGGAGGAGACCTTCGACGACTTCCAGGAGGCGGGGCTCTTTCGCTGCATCCAACCCAAGCGCTACGAGGGCTACGAGCTCGACCCAGAGACCTTTTATCAGGCCATTGTCGAAGTTTCGGCCGTATGCGGATCGAGCGGCTGGATCCTCGGGGTCGTCGGCGTGCACAATTGGCACCTCGGATTGTTTCCGCCCCAGGCGCAGGAAGACGTCTGGGGCGAGGACACCAGCATCCAGCTCTCGACATCATTGGCGCCGACCGGCACGGTCGAGCGCGTCGCGGGCGGCTTTCGCTTGAGCGGCCGCTGGTCGTTCTCGAGCGGCTGCGACTATTGCCAATGGGCGGCACTCGGCGGCATGGCACCCGCAATGGAGAGCAGCGGGCCACCTGACGCGCGCATGTTCTTGGTGCCGCGCCGCGATTACACGATCGACGACAATTGGTATGTTACCGGCCTCTGCGGCACCGGCAGCAAGGACATTGTCGTCGAGCAGGCTTTCGTCCCCGAATACCGCACCCACTCCTATTTGGATGCGTTTCACCTGCGCAACCCCGGAGCCGTCGTCAATGACGGGCCGCTCTACCGGCTGCCCTTTGGCGCGGTCTTCCCGAATTCGATCGCGGCCCCTGCAATCGGTGTTGCACTCGGCGCGCTTGGCGCTTTTCGCGAGCAGTCTCAGGTGCGGGTGAATGTCCGCGACGGCTCGCGCCTCGCCGAAGACCCGTTCACCCAGTTTCGCCTGGCCGAATCCGCGGCCGAGGTCGGCAGCGCCTATGACCGCATGCGCGGCAATATGCGGGAAATGATGGAGTTGGCCGCAACCCGCGAGGAAATCCCGCTGACCCGGCGCGCACGCTACCGCTGGGACTCCGCCAAAGCCGTCGATTGGAGCATGCGCGCCGTCGACCGGCTGATGGAGGCGAGCGGCGGGCGCGGCATCTTTCTCAGCAACCCGATTCAGCGCGCTTGGCGCGACATCCACGCGATGCGCGCCCATATCGGCAACAACCCCGAGCGCGCCGCGGCCGTATTCGGCCGCTCCGAGTTCGGTCTGCCGCCGACGGACATACGGTTCTAGTGCTCAGCCCCAACCAGGTGTCGTCATCACCGGGCTCGACCCGGTGATCCACGGGGCCTAATGCGCCGTCTTTTCCGGGTCACCCTGGATGCCCGCAACAAGTCCACGGCTGTCCGGTTTAGCAATGGCTCCACTGGAGCGCCAGTTGCAGAGGGTTGAAATCGGGTGGCGGCTCGGCTTCGAGGAGACGGTCCAGGCGCCGGCGATGCATCAGATTGGCGCGGATCAGTCGGGCGAAGACGAGCGGGCTTTTGATAGCATG